>Ga0164308_10000718_pt1 | contig 17934 bp, 18 predicted proteins | sample Whisoiple_246_MG_FD_109983 | JGI IMG/M metagenome (GOLD analysis project Ga0164308, IMG submission 109983) | Soil microbial communities amended with fresh organic matter from upstate New York, USA - Whitman soil sample_246_MG | ecosystem: Environmental > Terrestrial > Soil > Unclassified >...
CGAGGGGAGCCACGGCCCCGAGAGCGGCTCGGCCGGCGGCGGTGAGCAGCCGACGATCGCGCCGAGCGTGTCTCCTGCGCCGACGCCGTCGGCGACGCCCAGCCCCCAGCAGGCCGGCCCGGGCGCCGTCACGGGAGTGCTGCTCGCGGGCGCTGCGGTGCCCGCCGGCGCCGCGCCGGGCGAGCCCGACACGGCCGCCGCGATCCGGGCGGCCCGCGACGACCATCCGCTCCGGCTGCCCGGGTGGGCCGGCGTCGCGCTCGCGCTCGCGGCCACGGTCGCCGCCGGCGCCCTCGGCGAGTCCGGCTGGTTCGCCCGGCACCGACCCCGGAGGTCCGCGAGGATGCAGCCGTGAACGACGACGTCTACCAGGTGATCTTCACCATCGCCGAGGCCCTGGAGCTGCCGGTCGTCATCCTGTCGCTCGTGGCGCTGGCGCTGGTCCTCTACGAGGTCGGCGCCTTCCTGGTCGAGACCCGCCACCGCCGACGCCGACGGCTCGCGCTCCTGACGACGGCCGCCACGGCGGCCCGGCGGGAGCTCGACGCCGGGAGCCCGGACGCCGCGCGCACGGCGCTCGCGGGCATCGCCTGGAGCGACTCCATGCGCGCGACGCTCGCGGCGTTCGTCGCGGCGGACGGCGACGAGAGCCTGATCGCCAAGCACCTCGCCGACTTCGACTTCGGCCGCCAGCGCCGGCTCGGCCGCACCCGCCTGCTCGTGCGCGTCGGCCCCGCGCTCGGGCTGATGGGCACCCTGATCCCGCTGTCGCCGGCGCTCGAGGGGCTCGCGGACGGCGACGTGCAGGCCCTGACCGACAACCTCCGCGTCGCCTTCAGCATCACGGTCCTCGGCCTGCTGGTCGGGGCGATCGCCTTCGCGCTGTCGCTCGCGCGGGACCGGATCTACGGCCAGGACTACTCCGACCTCGAGTACGTCGCCGCGGTGCTCACTGCGCCGGCAAACAACCCGTCGGTGACATCGTGATCAAGGTCAACCCGCGCGCACGGCGGCACGAGGACCGCGCCGGCGACCCCCTGGACGGCCTGGTCAACCTCTTCGACCTCGGGATCGTGCTCTCGGTCGCCTTCCTCCTGGCGGCCTTGTCGTCGCTCAACCTGGAGCAGGCGATCACCGACACCGGGCTGACGCGGCCGAAGGACCAGATCGTGGCACCCGAGGACGCCGAGGTCGACGACGTACCCGCGGACGGCGAGCGCGTCGTCGGCCGGGGCCACGAGGTCGGCAAGGTCTACCGGCTCGAGGACGGCCGCCTCGTGTACGTCGTGCCGAAGTCGGCCAAGTGAGCCGCCGGTGAGCTTCTTCCTCGACGGCCTGAGCCAGGCCTGGGACCTGATCACCGCCCACGACCCCTATCTGGTGCACCTCGTCGAGGTCACGCTGTGGCTCGCGCTCGTGTCTACCGCGATCGCCCTCGTGCTCGGGCTGCCGCTGGGCCTGCTGCTGGGACTGGCTCGCTTCCGCGGCCGGGGCGGCCTGCTGGTCGTCGCCAATGCCGGCCTCGGGCTGCCGCCGGTCGTGGTCGGCCTCGTCTTCGCGCTGCTGATGTTCCCCCAGGCGCCGCTGGGGCGCTTCCACCTGCTCTTCACGCTCGAAGGAGTGCTGGTCGCGCAGACCACGCTGGCGCTGCCGATCATCGTCGCGCTCAGCGCCGCGTCCATCCGCGAGATCTCGCCGGGCCTGGTCGCCCAGGCCCGGGCGTTCGGCGCGGGGCGGGCCCAGGTCTCGATGCTGGCCCTGCGGGAGGCTCGGGTCGGGATCATGGCCGCGACCATCGCGGCGGTCGGTTCGGGCCTGTTCAGAGGTCGGCGCTGTCGTGCTCGTCGGCGGCAACATCCAGGGATCCACGCAGACCCTCGCCAGCGCCGCCCTCCAGCAGGTCGAGGCCGGCCACTTCGCCGAGGGCCTGGCGATCGGGATCCTGCTGCTCGGCCTGATCCTGGTCGTCGTCGGGCTGCTCACCCTCCTGCAGACCGCCGGCGCTGCTCGCCGCGTGGGGACGTCGTCATGACCGACCCGATGCTGAGCGTCGACCGGCTCACCGTCACCCGCGGCCGCCGTACCGTCGTCGACGCGGTCTCGCTCGAGGTCGCGCGGGGCGAGATCGTCGCCGTGCTCGGCCCCAACGGCGCCGGCAAGAGCAGCCTGCTCGAGGCCGTCGGCGGGGTGCTGCCGAGCTCCGGCGCGGTCGCCACCCCGGGCCGGATCGCGACGGTCATGCAGACCCCGGGCCTGGCCCGCCGGTCGGTGCAGAAGAACGTCGAGCTCGCGCTCGCGTGGTGGGGCGTGCCGCGGGGCGAGCGCCGGGTCCGGGCCGCCACCGCGCTGGAGCGGCTGCGGGCAGACCACCTCGCCAAGCGGTACGCCGGAGCCCTGTCGGGCGGCGAGCGGCGACGGGTGCACCTCGCCCGCGGAGTCGCGCTCGAACCGGACGTGCTGCTCCTCGACGAGCCCTTCGCCGGCCTCGACCCCGAGACCCACGCAGCGCTCGCGGAGGACACCGCCTCGGCACTGCGCTCGTCGGCGAGCAGCGTCGTCATCGTGCTCCACGACCGCGCGGACGCGTGGGCGATGGCCGACCGCGTCGTGGTGATGCTCGACGGCCGGGTCGCGGCCGACGCGCCGCCGGGGGAGCTGCTCGCCCGCCCGCCGTCGAGCGCCGTCGCCCGCTTCCTCGGCTACGACGGCACCCTCGGTGACGGCGACCGCGTCACCCTCACCAGGCCGCCCGATCTCCTCTTCGATCCGGACGGTGACCTGGTCGGCACGGTGACCCGGGTGGTGCGGCTCGAGGACGGCGCCCGGATCGACGTCGCGACAGATCGCGGCACCGTGAGCGCCGTCGACCACCACGCCACGCACGCCGTCGGTGACGCGGTGCGTCTGCGGCTGGTCGGCGGGGTGACGTTCCCGAGCGCGAGCGCGTCAACGACCGGCCGCGGCTGACCGACGCCCCTATGCTGTCGCCGTGGCGGAGTACCTGCGGATCGGCGAGGTCGCACAGGCCCTCGGCGTCAGCGTCGACACGCTCCGACGCTGGGAGGCCGACGGCCGGATCACCTTCGAGCGTCGCGGCAACCAGCGGGTCCTCCCAGTCGAGGCCCTCAATCCGCTGATCGCCTCGTTGTCGGGGCCGGACCGCACGTCCAGTGCTCGCAACCGGTTCAGCGGCGTCGTCGTCAACGTCGAGCGCGACGGGGTGATGGCGAAGGTCGAGCTGGCCTGCGGCGACTACCGCGTCGTGTCGCTGATGAGCCGCGAGGCCGCCGACGAGCTCGGTCTCGAGCCCGGCGTCCCCGCGACCGCCGTGGTGAAGTCGACCAACGTCGTCGTCGAGACCGAGGTGCAGCGTGGCGCCCAGCAGGCCCGCCGCCGTCCCCGCACGGCGACGACGTCGAAGCGCCACGGCTGAGCCGCCGATCGCCAGGCCCCGAGATCCGGGGCGCGCCGGGGCCCTTGGTCCCGGGTGCAGGCGGGGCCCGGTTGCATAGGATCCACGCATGGCCACGGCGCGGTACGACGACGAGTGCGACCCGTCGCGCTGCCCGTGCGACGACGCGAGCTGCTCGCTGAGCAAGTACGTCCGGGCCGCCCGGGAGGCGCAGTCCCCCGGAGGGCTGACGCTCGAGGCGACCGAGCAGGCGGTCGCCGACCGCCTGCAGGGCATGGACATCGACATGACCGCGATGGCGGTCGTGGCCAACGTCTACCGGGCCGCCAACGCGACCAGGAACCATCTCGAGCGCACGGTGCTCGCACCGCACGGGCTGACCTGGACCGGCTGGGTGGTGCTCTGGGTCGTGTGGGTGTGGGGTGAGGTCGAGAGCCGCCACGTCGCGGCGGAGGCCGGCCTGTCGAAGGGCACGCTGACCGGCGTCCAGAACACCCTGCTCGGCAAGGGCCACCTGCAGCGCCGTGTCCACCCGAGCGACGCGCGGCGCGTGCTGCTGTCCCTGACCGACGACGGTCAGCGCCTGATGGAGCAGCTGTTCCCGGAGTTCAACGGTGCCGAGGCCTGGCTGACCACCGGCATGGGCGAGCAGGAGCAGCGCGACGTCGCGCGCGGCCTGCGGACGCTGGTCAAGAGGACCGAGCAGGCCTGACGAGGTCGTCGGCGACCTGGGCGAGGAAGCCGTCCACGAGTGCGTGGGCGCGCTCCCGGCTCCGGTCGTCCACGGCGATGGTCAGCGCGAGCAGGGCGTCGGGGTCCAGCCCGAGCTCCCGCGCCTTGAGGTCGCCACCGTTGGCGAGCCAGCCCGCGAGCATCGCGCTGGTCAGCTCGGGGTGGAACTGCACGGCCAGGTTGCGGCGCAGCACGAACGCCTGCGAGGCGTTGTCGTTGCGCGCGATCTCGGTCGCACCGGGGGGCAGCGACCACGCGTCGTAGTGCCACTCGAACCAGGGCCCCGGCGGCACGATGTCCGGCGCCGCCGAGTCGACGTCGTACCAGCCGACCTCCGGCCGGTCGGACAGCTGCACGCTCCCGCCGTGCGCCTCGGCGAGCAGCTGCCCGCCGAAGCAGATGCCGAGCACCGGCACGCCGGCGGCATCGGCGGCGCGCAGCTGCTCGAGCTCCGGGAGGACCCAGGTGCCGACGGTGGCGACGTCGTACGTCGACCACGGCGCGCCCATCGGGACGACCGCGTCGAACGACGTGAAGTCCGGGAAGTCCGTGGTGACGCCGGGGCTGGTGAAGTGCTCCTCGGCGACCACCGCGTGCGTGACCACGTCGTACCCGCGGTCGGCGAAGCGCTCGCCGACCGGCCCGATGGGGGAGGAGTGGTCGTGCTGGATCACCAGGACTCGCATGCCAGGACCCTAGTCAATCATTTGGATCCGAACAACCGTCTAGGGCCAGTCCACGCTGAGGTACTGCGTCTCCTGGAACTCGCGGAGCCCGTCGCGGGCGCCCTCGCGTCCGAGACCGCTCTGCTTGACGCCGCCGAAGGGCGCCGACGGGTCGGAGACCAGGCCGCGGTTGATGCCGACCATGCCGGCGTCGATCCGCTCCCCGAGCCGGATGGCCCGGCCGAGCTCGCCGGCGAAGACGTACGCCGCCAGCCCGTACTCGCTGTCGTTGACGAGCCGGATCAGCTCGTCCTCGTCGTGCCACACGACGACCGGCGCGACCGGGCCGAAGATCTCCTCGCGCAGGATCGTGGCGTCCGGCGCGACGTCGGCGAGCACGGTCGGCGGGTAGAAGTGGCCGGGCGCGTCCGGCAGCTGCGCCTGGTGCGAGACGCGCGCGCCCTCGCGGACGGCGAGGTCGACGGCTTCGCTGACCCGGTGCCGGGCGGCGGCGGTGATGAGCGGGCCGATCGCCGCGCCGTCGGCCGCCGGGCCAACGGTCAGCTTCTCGACCTCCGCGCCGAGCCGGGCCACGAAGTCGAACGCGACGTCGCTGTGCACGTAGATCCGGTTCGCGGCCGTGCAGGCCTGGCCGCCGTTGCGGAACTTGGCGATCATCGTGCCCGCGACGGCCGCCTCGAGGTCCGCGTCCTCGGTCACGACGACCGGCGCGTTGCCGCCCAGCTCCATCGACGCGTTGAGCACGCGGTCGGCGGCCTGGTGCAGCAGGGCACGCCCGACGCCGGTCGAGCCGGTGAAGGACACCTTCCGCACGCGCTCGTCGGAGAGCCACGCCGACACGACGGTCGCCGCGTCGGTGGTCGTGACGACCTCGACGACGCCCTCGGGCACGCCCGCCTCGGACAGGATGCGCGCGACCGCGAGCGCCGTCAGCGGCGTCTCCGCGGCCGGCTTGAGCACGACCGTGCAGCCGGCGGCGAGCGCCGGCGCGATCTTGCGGGTCGCCATCGCGGCAGGGAAGTTCCACGGCGTGACCAGGGCGGCGACCCCGACCGGCCTGTGCGACACGAGGGTCCGTACGCCGCCGGCGGGCGCCTCGCCGTACTCGCCCCCGGGCCGGACCGCCTCCTCGGAGAACCACCGGAAGAACTCGGCCGCGTAGCCGACCTCGGCGGCGGCGTCGACGAGCGACTTGCCGTTCTCCCGCGCGATCAGCGTCGTCAGCTCGTCCTTGTCGCGCAGCATCAGCTCGTGCGCGCGGCGCAGCACGTCGGAGCGGTGTCGCGGTGCGGTGCGCGACCACGTGGGGAACGCGGCCGCGGCCCGGTCGACCGCGGCCCGGGCCTCGTCGACGCCGTGGTCCGGCACCTCGGCGACGACCTCGAGGGTCGCAGGGTCCTCGACACTGAAGGTGCTCATCGGGTCACCTCGAAGGTCGCCGCCAGCACGTCGAACGCGTCGTGCAGCAGGTCGTCGGAGATCGAGAGCGGGGGCAGGAAGCGGAGCACGTTGCCGTGGGTGCCGCAGGTCAGCACGATCACGCCCTGGCGGTGCGCGGCCGTGGCGACGGCCTTCGCCAGCTCGGGGTTCGGCACGTCGGTGCCGGCGTGCACGAGCTCGACGGCGACCATCGCGCCGCGCCCGCGGATGTCGCCGATCCGGGCGTCGCGGGCCGCGATCCGGCGGAGCCGGTCGAGCAGGACCTCCTCGATCTCCCGGGCGCGGCCGACCAGGCCCTCGGCCTCGATGGTCTCGATGGCGGCCAGCGCCGCGGCGCAGGCGATCGGGTTGCCACCGTAGGTGCCCCCGAGCCCGCCGGCGTGGGCGGCGTCCATGATCTCGGCGCGGCCGGTGACCGCGGAGAGCGGCAGCCCACCGGCGATGCCCTTGGCGGTGACGATCAGGTCCGGCACGACGCCCTCGCGGTCGCAGGCGAACATGTCGCCGGTGCGCGCGAACCCGGTCTGCACCTCGTCGGCGACGAAGACGACGCCGTTGTCGCGGCACCACGTCGCGAGCGCGGGCAGGAAGCCCGTGGCCGGCTCGATGAACCCGCCCTCGCCCTGGATCGGCTCGATGACGACCGCGGCGAGGTTGGCGGCGCCGACCTGCTTCTCGATCACGTCGATCGCGCGCAGGGCGGCGACGACGCCGTCGGTCTCGCCGTCCCGGAAGGGGTAGGACAGCGGCGCGCGGTAGACCTCGCTCGCGAACGGCCCGAAGCCGTGCTTGTACGGCATGTTCTTGGCGGTCATCGCCATCGTGAGGTTGGTGCGCCCGTGGTAGGCGTGGTCGAACACGACGACCGCTTGGCGCCCGGTGTGCGACCGCGCGATCTTCACGGCGTTCTCGACGGCCTCCGCGCCGGAGTTGAAGAGCGCGGTGCGCTTCTCGTGGGCGCCCGGGGTGAGCCGGTTGAGCGCCTCGGCGACGGCGACGTACGCCTCGTAGGGCGTGACCATGAAGCAGGTGTGCGTGAACGCCGCGACCTGCTCCTGCACGGCCGCGACCACGCGCGGCGCGCTCGCGCCGACGCTGGTCACGGCGATGCCGGAGCCGAGGTCGATGAGCTGGTTGCCGTCGACGTCGACGACGATGCCGCCGTCCGCGCGCTCGGCGAACACCGGCATGGTGGTCGCGACACCGGCCGCGACGGCGGCCTGCTTGCGGGCCATCAGCCGCCGCGAGACGGGGCCGGGGATCTCGGTCTGGAGGAGTCGGTGCTGCCCGACGGTGGGGGCAGGTACGTCGAAGGTCGTCACCCGACGAGTGTCGGAGCGGCGCTCTATGCTGTCCAATACTCGTTCTGCGCCAGATCCATGCCCATCAGACATAGGAGGCGCTGTGCAGCTCCGCCACGTCCGCTACTTCGTGGCGACCGCCGACGCCGGCAGCGTCAGCGCCGCCGCGGCGCGCGTGCACGTCACCCAGCCGGCGCTCTCCCGGCAGCTGCGCCAGCTCGAGCAGGACCTGGGCGTGACGCTCTTCGACCGGAGTGCCGGGCGGCTGGCGCTCAACCGCACCGGCCGGGCGCTGCTGCCGGCAGCGCGCGACCTGCTCGCCAGCGCGGACGCGCTCCAGCGCCGGGCCGGCTACCACGCCGGGGGCGGCCTCGAGCGGGTCACGATCGCGGCGCCGACCGTCACGCTGACCGACATCGTGTCGCCGTTCGTCGCGACGATGTCGGCCGACGACCCGGTCGTCGACGTGCTCCAGGGCGACGGCCGGACGACGGCCGAGCTGCTCCACGCCGGCGCCGACCTGGCGATCGGGACCCAACGGCCGCCGGCACCGCTGGTCGCCCGGTCCCTGGCGGTGCTGCCGGTCTGGGCCTACGTGCCGCCCGGCGATCCCTGGGCCGGCCGCGACCGGGTCACGTTCGCCGAGCTGCTCGAGCGGCCGCTCGTCGTCGTGCCACCTGCGTTCACCGCGCGGGAGGCGCTCGACACCGCGGTCGCCGCGCGCGGCGCGTCGTACGCCGGTCTCGTCGAGGCCGCGAACGGCACGATCGCCCAGGCCCTGGCCGCGTCCGGCCGCGGTGTCGCCGTCGTGTCCGACGACCCGCGCTTCGACCTGCACCCCGTCGCGGTCGACCTCGACGACGAGGTGCTCAGCGTCCGGCTGGTCGCGGCGTGGGATCCCCGGGGCGTCGCCGCTGCGCCGCTGGAGCGGCTGGCCCGTCGGCTCGGCACGTGGGTCGCGGAACGCTACGGGCCCGCCTCACCGAGGTGAGACGGGCCCGCAGGGTGTGCAGGGCGTCAGCTGACGAAGTCGGCCACCGCGCCCTCGTTCTCGTCGTTGCGGCGGATCGCCCCGATCACCATCCCGATGATGAAGATCGTGAACGGCGCCAGCACGAGCGTCCAGCCGGTCGTCGACAGGCCGAACGACTGCGTGGTCGGGTCGACGCCCTCGGCGGCCGTGCCGGCCAGCAGGCCGAAGCGCGCCATGATCAGGTACGCCGCGCCGACCAGGCCGACGATCGCGATGATCGGTGCGATCAGCGTGTTCCACGGCCGCCGGTCCACGTCGGTCTGGCGGAAGTAGGCGATCACCGCGATCGACACGAGCACCTCGACGAGGACGATCGCCAGCACCGCTAGCCCGCTGAACCAGTTGAAGAGGTTGAGCACCGGGTCCTTGTCGGTGACGACGAACAGCACGATCACGGCGAGCGTGATGACGGAGGTCGCGACCGAGCCGATGACCGGGGCGCCCCGGCCGTTGACGCGGTCGAGCGCGCGGGGGAGCACGCCCGCGCGTCCCATCGAGAAGAAGTAGCGCGCCGCGCTGTTCTGGAACGCCAGCAGCCCGGCGAACAGGCTGCTGAGGACCAGCCAGCTCATCAGCTCGGACAGCCAGTGCCCGACGTACTCGTCGGCGACCGAGTAGAGGACCGCGGCCGGGTTGGCCAGCGGGGTGCCGTCGACGCTCGAGATCGTGGCGACCTGGTTGACGACGTCGTTGGTGCCGACGCCGCTCACGACCGCCCAGGAGGTGATCGCGAAGAGGATCGCGATCAGGCTGACGGCGGAGTACGTCGCGATCGGGACGTTGCGCTTGGGGTCCTTGGTCTCCTCGGCATAGATCGCGGTGGCCTCGAAGCCGATGTAGGACGCGAACGCGAAGGCCAGCGCGATGCCGGCCGAGCCGCCGAAGCCGCCGGCGAAGATCTTGGACGGGGAGAAGGAGTCGACGAAGCCGAGGCCGTCGGGCCCGCCGCCCTGGAGGAGCACGACCACGGCGAGCAGGGTGAGCGAGCCGATCTCGATGAGCATCAGCACGCCGAGCAGCTTGGCGCCGATGTCGACCTGGAGGACCGAGAGCACGAGCACGACCGCCCAGGCGATCAGCGTCCACACCCACCACGACAGGTCGATGCCGAGCTCGGAGTCGAACTGGGCGGCGGCGACGGCGCCGAAGAAGCCGAAGATCGCCAGCTGGACCGCTATGTAGGCGAGCAGCGAGACGAACGCCGAGCCGACGCCGGGGACGATGCCGAGGCCGCGGCCGACGTACGCGAAGAACGCACCGGTGTTGCTGACCCGGTGGCTCATCGCGGAGTAGCCGACGCTGAAGGCCAGGAGCACCAGGCCGGCGACGAGGTACGTGCCCGGCACGGCGGCGCCGTTGCCGAGGACGATGGCGACCGGGACGGCGCCGGTCATGCCGACGAGCGGCGCGGCCGCTGCGACGACGAAGAAGACGATGCCGGCGACCCCGAGCCGGTTCTTGGCCAGTGACTCGTCAGCTGATAGGTCGGGTGAAGGTTGCAGCGCACCCTGGTCTGCGGTCATGGGAGTCGAGCCTCTCTGCGGTGTGACCTGGATTACCGCGGAACATATTCGGGACCAAACGACTTTGTCGAGGGGTTCGGCGGAAATCGTTTGTTTCCGAATGGCAGGTCGGGCCGCCCGGGGCTCGGCCCTTGACGCCCCTGGGGTCGGCGAATACGTTTGGAACCAAACGATCTGGCCAACGGAGGGTTCATGCAGGCACACACCGCGACCGTCGAGGGCGTGACCGTCGACCTTCGGCACTGGATCGGCGGCGAGCGCGTCGCCTCCGAGCGGACCTTCGCCGACGTCTCGCCGATCGACGAGTCCGAGATCGCGCACGTGGCCGCCGGCGGCGCGGCCGAGGTGGACGCGGCCGTCGCCGCGGCCCGGGCCGCCTTCCCCGCGTGGGCCGCGCTGCCGGTCGCGGAGCGGTCCGCGATCCTGCGCCGGGTCGCCGAGGGCGTCGAGGCGCGGGTCGAGGACCTCGCCCGGGTCGAGACCCGCGACAACGGCTCGTTGATCCGCAGCCACCGCCGCGGAGTGATGCCGCGCGTGGCCATGAACTTCCGCGCGTTCGCCGACTTCGCCGAGCAGCAGCTCGGCCACCCCGACATGGAGGTGCCGGGTCGCGGCCACCGCGAGCGGATCACCTACGACCCCGCCGGCGTCGTCGCGATCATCACGCCCTGGAACGCGCCGCTCATGCTGGCCAGCTGGCGGATCGGTCCCGCGCTGGCCGCGGGCAACACCGTCGTGGTGAAGCCACCGGAGTGGGCGCCGCTGACCGCGAGCCTGCTCGCCGACATCATGCACGAGGCCGGCGTGCCGGCCGGCGTCTTCAACGTCGTCCAGGGCACCGGCCTCGAGGCGGGCGCACCGCTGACCGCGCACCCGGGCATCAACCGCCTGGCGTTCACCGGCTCCGTGCCGACCGCGGGCGTCATCTCGAAGGCCGCGGCGGAGAACATCGTGCCGCTGTCGTACGAGCTGGGCGGCAAGTCCCCGCTGGTCGTGCTCGAGGACGCTGACCTGGACCTTGCCGTGGAGATCGCGGTCGAGCAGTTCGACAACGCCGGCCAGGTCTGCCTCAAGGCCGCGCGGATGCTCGTGCACTCCTCGCTCGTCGACGAGTTCACCGACCGGGTCGTCGGCAAGGCGGCCGAGCTCCGCCAGGGCGACCCGCGCGAGGACGGCACCGACGTGTCCGCCCTGATCTCGCGCCGCCACTTCGAGCAGATCAGTGGCTTCGTGGAGCGCGCGATCGCCGACGGCGCCCGCCCGCTGCTCGGCGGTGGCCCGAACGACGAGCTCGGCGGCCTCTACTTCCGTCCGACCGTCCTGGTCGACGCCAAGCCGGACGCCGAGATCATGACCGAGGAGGTCTTTGGTCCCGTCGTCACGATCGAGCCGTTCGACACCGAGTCCGAGGCCGTGCACAAGGCCAACGACACCCGGTTCGGCCTCGCGGCGACGCTCGTCACCGGAGACAGGGACGCCGCGGAGCGCGTCTCGGCGCAGCTCGACGCGGGCACCGTGTGGGTGAACTGCTTCTTCGTGCGCGACCTCGAGGCTCCGTTCGGCGGCAACGGCCGCTCCGGCATCGGCCGCGAGGGCGGCATCTGGTCGTTCGACTTCTACACCGACATCAAGAACAGCGTCTTCAGCCCGACCGGCTGGAAGGAGTGACCCATGGGTGAGGTGGTCGGCGCCGGTCTCCTGGCGCACGTCCCGACGATCGTGCTCCCGGAGGAGATCCGTCGTGAGCTCAACAACGGCGAGGACAGCACGCTCCCGGCGGGGCTGCAGCAGCTGCGCCGTGAGGTCTTCGAGACCCTCGACTACGACACGGTGGTGGTCCTCGACTCCCACTGGGCGACCACGGTCGAGTACGTCGTGACCGCACAGGACCGCCGCAGCGGCCTGTTCACGTCCGAGGAGCTGCCGCGCGGCATGGAGCGGCGTCCGTACGACTTCCCGGGCGACCCCGAGCTCGCCCACCTGATCGCGAGCAAGGCCGCGGATCACTCGACGTGGATCACCGCGATCGACGACCACTCGCTGCCGATCTTCTACGCGACCACGAACCTCTGGGAGTTCCTGGGCGCCGGCCTGCCGGACAAGCGCTGGATCTCCATCGGGGTCTGCCAGACCGCGGACGGCGAGGACAGCCTGCGGCTCGGTCGTGCGCTCGGCGAGGCGATCGCCGAGTCCGACCGCAAGGTCCTGCTGATCGCGTCCGGGGCGCTCTCCCACACGTTCTGGCCGCTGCGCCAACTGCGCGACCACGAGGCCGCTGGGCACGAGCACATCTTCTCGAGCGAGGCGCTCCAGGCCGACCTCGAGCGGATCGAGTGGTTCAAGGCGGGCGACCACAAGCGGGTCCTCGACACCATGCCCGAGTTCCTCCGGCACCGGCCGGAGGCCAAGTTCATGCACTACCTGATGATGATCGGCGCCATCGGCGAGGAGCACTGCACCGCCACGGGTCGCCAGTACGGCGAGTACGAGAACTCGGTCGGCACCGGCCAGGTGCACCTGTGGTTCGACCGTCCCGAAGGCGGCTTCCCAGCCGCGAGCGAGACCCCGACCGATCCCGACTACGTGCGCCAGATGAGCTCCGCGGGCGCCGACGTGCCCGCCGCCGGCTGACCAACCACCCGAGAGGACCCCCGATGACCCTGCGCGAGACGCGCCGCATCCTGCTCGACGGCAACCCCGTCGACGTCGTACGCCACGGCGACCTCCTGGTCGCCGGCGACGGCCGCGAGGTGGCGATCGCCGACGCCCGCCACCTGCCGCCGGTCACGCCGTCGAAGATCGTCTGCGTGCACCTGAACTACCTGAGCCGGGTGCAGGAGATGCAGACGACGCTGCCGCCGGCGCCGACCTACTTCCACAAGCCCGTCTCAGCGCTGAACTCCCACGACTCGGCCGTCGTGCGGCCAGAGGGCTGCAGGTGGCTCAACTACGAGGGCGAGATCGCGATCGTCATCGGCCGCACCGCCCGCAACATCTCGCCCGCCGAGGCCGGCGACTACATCCGCGGCTTCACCGTCGCCAACGACTACGGCCTGCACGACTTCCGCGACACCGACTCCGGCTCGATGCTGCGCGTGAAGGGCGCGGACACGCTGTGCCCCGTCGGCCCCGGCGTCGTCGAGGGCTGGGACTTCCGCGGCAAGGGCATCCAGACCCGCGTGAACGGCGAGGTGAAGCAGGACGGCAACACCGACGAGATGGAGTGGGACATGCACTACCTCGTCGCCGACATCGCGCGGACGATCACGCTGCAGCCCGGCGACCTCCTGCTGTCCGGTACGCCGGCCATCTCCCGCACCGTCTACCCGGGCGACGTCGTCGAGGTCGAGGTCGAGGGGCTCGGCACGCTGAGCAACCACATCGTCTCCGGTCCGACGCCGATCCGCACCGACGTCGGTGCGCAGCCGACGGAGTCCGAGGAGGTGCTGTCGACCGCCCAGGGCGGCGACTGGGAGTTCCGTGGGATCCGCAAGCCGAAGCCCCCGGCGCACTGATGACCACCGATCACGTCGGGACGACCGACTGGGCCGCCAAGGCCGCCGCGCTCACGACGCCTGGTGGCGTCTTCGTCGGCGGTGAGTTCCGTGAGGCCGCGGGCAGCCGTGCGATCGTCACGCCGCGCGACGGCTCGACGCTCGGCGAGCTCGCCTGGGCCGACGCGGCGGACGCCGACCGCGCGGTCGCCGAGGCGCGGCGCGCCTTCGACCACGGCCCGTGGCCGCGGCTGCACCCGCGCGAGCGCGGCGAGATCCTCCAGGCGTTCGCCGCTCGGGTCGACCAGCACCGCGACGAGCTGGCGCTGCTGATCAGCCTCGAGATGGGCAAGCCGATCCGGGTCGCCCACGAGATCGAGCTGCGCGCGCTGGTCCGCACGCTGCGCTACTACGGCGAGCTCGCGGACAAGGAGCACGGCGAGATCACGCCGACGACGGACGGCGACCTCTCGCTCGTCACGCGCGAGCCGGCCGGTGTCGTCGCGGCCGTCGTCCCGTGGAACTTCCCCCTCACGCTGGCCGGCTGGAAGATCGGTCCGGCGCTGGCCGCCGGCTGCACGGTCGTGCTCAAGACCGCGGAGCAGTCGCCGCTGTCGATGCAGCGGGTGGCGGAGCTGGGGCTCGAGGCCGGGCTGCCGCCGGGGGTGCTCAACGTGCTCAGCGGTGATGGCGTCGTCGTCGGCCGGGCGCTGGGCGAGCACCACGACGTCGACATCCTGACCTTCACCGGGTCGACCGCCGTCGGCCGGCACTTCCTTCGCTACTCGGCCGACAGCAACCTCAAGCGGGTCTACCTCGAGCTCGGCGGGAAGTCCCCGAACATCATCCTTCCCGACGCGCCAGACCTGGACGCCGCCGCGGACACCGCGGCCTGGGCGATCTTCTTCAACAGCGGCGAGATGTGCACGGCCGGCTCGCGTCTCGTCGTGCACCGCGACGTCGCCGAGCAGGTCGTGTCCCGCATCGTCGAGACCTCGGCCCAGTGGGCGCCCGGCGACCCGCTCGACCCCGCGACGAGGATGGGGCCGGTCGTCGACGAGCGCTCGCTCGACCGGATCCTCGGCCAGCTCGACGAGGGCATCGCCGCCGGCGGCCAGGTGCGCGTCGGTGGTCGTCGTACCCGGTCGGAGAGCGGCGGCCCCTACCTCGAGCCCACGGTCGTGACCGGCCTGGCGCCGGACAACCTGCTCGTCCGCGAGGAGCTGTTCGCGCCGGTCCTCTCGGTCCTCGAGGTCGCCGACGAGGACGAGGCGGTCCGGGTGGCCGGTGACACGCCGTACGGCCTCGCCGCCGCGGTGTGGACGTCCGACCTGGGCACGGCGCACCGCGTCTCGCGGAAGCTGAAGGCCGGCACCGTCTGGGTGAACTGCTACGAGGAGGGCGACCTCAGCGTGCCGTTCGGTGGCGTCAAGCTCTCGGGCTTCGGCCGCGACAAGTCGCGGCACGCGCTCGACGAGTACACCGACCTGAAGACGACGTGGATCCACTATGGGTGAGCGCCGGCCGCGGATCGCGATCCCGGCCCGCTTCTCCACCAGCGCCTCGGCGCTGCGGTACGCCGCCGAGGTGACGTCCCGCAACCTGGTCGACGCGGTGTGGGCCGCCGGCGGCGAGCCGCTGGTCCTGCACCCGCACGCGCCCGACGGTGTGGCGGACGATGCCGAGGTCGCCGAGCGGCTCGAGGTCGCGGACGGCGTGCTGCTCCCCGGTGGTGGCGACCTCGGCGCGCACTGGAGCGGCCAGGACGCCCACCACACCCTCTACGACGTCGACGACGAGCAGGACGCGTTCGACCTCGCGGTCGCGCGGGTCTGCCTGGAGCGGGGCATCCCGCTGCTCGCGGTCTGTCGCGGGCTCCAGGTCGTCAACGCGGCTCGCGGCGGCACGGTCGTGCAGGACATGGACGAGGCGTACGGCGAGATGCGGCACCACCGCCATCGGGTGCACGCGGTCGCGGTCGACGAGGGCTCGCTGCTCGCCGGCGTCGTCGGCGACAAGATCGAGTCCTCCTGCTACCACCACCAGTGCCTCGCCGACCTCGGGTCGGGGATGGAGGCCGTGGCCCGGTCCGAGGAGGGCGTGATCGAAGGGGTGGAGATCCCGGACGCCGTCGGATGGTTCCTCGGCGTGCAGTGGCATCCCGAGGACACGTGGGCCACCGACGGCCAGCAGCTCGCTGTGTTCCGCGCCTTGGTGGAGGCCGCGGGTGGGTAGCCGACGCGCAGCTCGCCTGCTGGTCATCCAGCACAACCTCGACGACGGCTTGAACGAGCTCGGTGCGCCGCTGTGCGCGGCTGGCCTCTACATGGACGTCTGGGACACGCGGCTCGCCCCCGAACCGCCCCACCCGGTCTCGACGTACGACGGCGTCGTCACCCTGGGCGGCTTGAACAGTGCCGCCGACGAGGACGGCCGACCTGCTGTGACCGCCGAACGCGAGCTGCTCAGCGAGGCACTCGCATCCGGCACCCCGATCCTGGGCATCTGCTTCGGGGCCCAGATCCTCGCGCGCGCAGCCGGTGGTTCGAGCTTCCCGGCGGAGCGCAAGGAGATCGGCTGGTGCTCGGTGGACCTCGAACCCGCGGCCGAGACCGACATCCTCCTGGCCGGGCTGCCGCCCCGGGTCGAGGTCTTCCAGTACCACTACGACACGTTCGACCTCCCCGAGGACGCGACGGTCCTCGGACGCAACGGCGAGCTGCTCCAGGCGTACCGCCTCGGCGAGGCTGCGTGGGGGCTGCAGTTCCACCTGGAGGTCAACCCCGGCCAGGTCTACGGCTGGCTCGGCACGTACGGCGCAGAGATGCGCGAGGCCGGGATCGATCTCGACGGGGTCCGTGCGACGACCGCGGCCTACGCGCCGACCTACCGCGACCTGACGTGGCGCATCGGCGACGCCTTCGCCGAGGTCGTCACGAAGCACGCACTGCGTCCGCGCTAGTCGCGCTCGGAGGTCTCCACGAGCGTGCGCAGCGACTCGGTCATGGTGTCGAGCTGGCGCGCGTCGAGGTCGCCGACGATCCGCGACTCGGTCCTGTTGAACTCGGGGTAGATCTCCTCCATCAGCTGCAGGCCCGCGGGGCTGAGCTTGAGGTTGACCAGGCGCCGGTCCACGGTGCTCGGGATCCGCTCGATGAGGTCGCGCGCCGCCAGCGTCTTGGCGACGCCGGTGAGCGTGCCCTTGCTGATGCCGACCGACTCCGCGACGTCGCGGGTCTCCATCGAGTCCCAGATCCACAACGTCCACAGCACGAGGAAGCCGGTCCACGTCAGGTCGTGGGGCCGCAGCACGTTGTTGGTCAGGTGGCCGCGGACGGCGTTCGCCGCCCGGTAGAGGCTGAGCAGCGCGTGCGACGCGGCGAAGTCCAGCGGCAGGTGCTGGACCCGCTCGCGCGTCGCCTGCTCGGTCTCGGCCAGCGTGTGACGGTCAGGCATGTCCGAAACTGTAGGTGCTAGCTGGTGGCTGTCTCCGGGGTGAGGCGCGCCAGCGTGCTGCCGCCGTCCCACTCGACGCCGACCTGGCGGTAGTAGCCGCCGATGATCTCCTCGACCTCGAGGCGGGCGAGCTCCTCCGTCGGCGCCTCGAAGAGCCGCAGCTCCGCGTCGCCCTTCCAGGACTGCCCGCCCTGGAAGGACTTCGCGCCGGACGAGATCAGCTCGGCGTACGCGTCGCCGTTGCCGGCGATGTCGGGGTAGACGCGGTGGTGGGCCATCGGGTGCCCGTTGACGAAGCCGTTCGTGTCGGACTCCTCGCGGAGCGTCACGACCGCCTCCGCGAGCCGGCGGTCGGAGGCTGCGAGCGTCGCCCCGAAGACGCCGCCCGGTCCGATCTGGGGAGCGGCGTGCGCGAAGGGGTGCGGGCGCGTCTGCCACATGGAGCCGAGCTTCTTGGGGTAGCCCTGGTGCAGGCCGCGGCCGATCGCGAAGTCCTTGTCGACCCAGATGAAGACGCAGCGCGAGTACGTCGTGCCCTCGAACGAGCAGCGGACGACGACGAACGCCTCCTTGTACTGCGAGCGCACCGGGTCGAGCAGCTCCTCGCGCGACGTCGAGCACGACTGCCAGTCGGCCCAGATCAGCGCGACGGCGCCCGGGTCCTCCGGGGCCAGGTCCAGGGGGGCCGGGAGAAGCGCCTCCACGTTGGCCGGATCGGTGCGGTACTCCACGGTGAGCAGGTCGCCCGAGTAGTACCAGGGCGGCGACGGGATCAGCGACGAGTCCCCGGACCGGGTCCGCGGGTAGAGGAAGCCGTTCATCTCGCGCATCTGCACTCCTGTTAGTCGTTTGGATCC
>Ga0164308_10000722_pt1 | contig 17900 bp, 15 predicted proteins | sample Whisoiple_246_MG_FD_109983 | JGI IMG/M metagenome (GOLD analysis project Ga0164308, IMG submission 109983) | Soil microbial communities amended with fresh organic matter from upstate New York, USA - Whitman soil sample_246_MG | ecosystem: Environmental > Terrestrial > Soil > Unclassified >...
CGCGTCTCGCAACGCCAAGGGATAGGTTGCCCCCCCGGGCGGGATTTGAGTGGCTCGCCTGGACGTCACACCCGCCGGCGGAGGCGATTCACCCATGAAACTCACACCCGCCGGCGGAGGCGATTCACCCATGAAACTCGCACCCGCCGGCGGAGGCGATTCACCGCCGTGGGCCTCACACCCGCCGGCGGAGGCGATTCACCCCGTTGGCCTCACACCCGCCGGCGGAGGCGATTCCCCCCCATGGGCCTCACACCCGCCACCCGCCGGCGGAGGCGTTTGACCCCATGGGCCTCACACCCGCCGGCGGAGCGATTCACCCCATGGACCTCACACCCGCCGGCGGAGGCGATTCACCCCGTTGGCCTCACACCCGCCAGCGGAGACGATTCACCCATGGGCCTCACACCCGCCGGCGGAGCCGATCCCCGCCCTGGGCCTCACACCCGCCAGCGGAGGCGATTCCCCCCATGAGACTCACACCCGCCGGCGGAGGCGATTCACCGCCATGGGCCACACCCGCCGGCGGAGGCGATCCCCCGCCATCGGCCTCACACCCGCCCGCGGAGGCGATCCCCCGCCATCGGCCTCACACCCGCCGGCGGAGGCGATTCACCGTCTCGTACCTCACCCCCGCCGGCGGAGGCGATTCCCCTTCTCGTACCTCACACCCGCCGGCGGAGGCGATCCCCCCATGAATCTCACACCCGCCGGCGGAGGTGCTCGGAATGACCTCGAGCAAGGCGCAGGAACCCTACGCGCTGATCGGCTTCACACGCGAAGCGCACTCCTTCGCGCGGACACGAGCTTCGGCAATGTCGTCGGCGTTGGCGAGCGCGACCCCCATCCGTCGGCGGACGAATGACTCGGGTTTGCCGAATAGCCGGAGATCGCTCTCGGGCACGCGCAAGGCGTAGTCCACATCCTCGAAGGACAACGCGGGTTCGTCACGACCGCCATAGATGACTGCGCTCGCGCCCGGGCGACGCAAGCTCACGTCGACCGGCAAACCCAGGATCGCGCGCGCGTGCAGATCGAATTCGGACAATCGCTGTGAGCAAAGAGTCACGAGGCCGGTATCGTGCGGGCGTGGGCTAACCTCGGAGAACCACACTTCGTCTCCGCGCACGAAGAGCTCGACACCGAACACTCCGCGTCCGCCCAAATCATCGGTAACCTGGCGGGCGATCGCGCGCGAACGAGTGAGCGCCAGGGGCGACATGGCGTGCGGTTGCCAACTCTCGACATAGTCGCCCTTGACCTGTACATGCCCAATTGGCTCGCAGAAAGACGTCTCCACTTGGCCGCTTTCACCCAGCGCGCGGACGGTCAACAAGGTAATCTCGTAGTCGAACGCGATCAGCCCTTCCACGATCACTTTGCTTTGATTCACGCGGCCACCCTGGCTCGCGTATTGCCAGGCCGAAGCTACGTCGTCCGGGCCCTTGAGCAATGATTGCCCTTTGCCCGAGGATGACATGACTGGCTTGACGAAACAGGGATAGCCGATGCCGCCATCGAGCGCCGAACGCAGCTCTTCCAGGCTTTCCGCGAAGCGGTAGCTCGAGGTCGGCACCCCTAGGGTTTCGCCGGCCAAGCGACGGATCCCTTCACGATTCATGGTCAGCTGTGTGGCGCGGGCCGTCGGGATCACCTGCGTCAGCCCGGAAGCCTCGACCTCGCGCAGCGAGTCGGTGGCAATGGCTTCGATCTCGGGCACCACGAAGTGCGGGCGCTCGCGTTCGATCAACGCACGCAGCGCAGCACCGTCGGTCATCGTTATGACGTGAGCGCGATGGGCGACTTGGTGCCCCGGCGCGTTCGGGTAACGATCGACGGCAATCACTTCTACACCGAGACGTTGCAGAGAGATGATCACCTCCTTGCCCAGCTCTCCGCTGCCGAGCAGCATGACGCGGGTCGCCGACGGGGAGAGCGGGGTACCGATGCGCATTACCTCAGGAAGTACTTCCGATGCACAAGCCAGGCAAGCATCCTGGGACGACGGAAAGCGTTGAATTGTGTTTCGAAAAAGAGTCTAGTTTTTTCCGGGACTCGACGATGGCGGCACAGAGCGAATACCTCTGTTACACGGATGGATCGTGCAAGGCGGGCGAGGGCGCTCCCGGCGGTTGGGGTTTCGTGATCAAGTGCCCCGGGCGAGCCCCACTCGAAGCCTACGGCAAAGCCCAAGGCACCTTGGCCAAAGTGATGGAGTACCGGGCCGTTGCCGAGGCGCTTGCGGTCTTGCCAGCGGGCGCGAAGGCGGTGGTCTTTTGCGACAATCAATCGCTGATCGAAAACCTCAGCAAGCAACTGACGAACTGGGCGCGCACCGACTTCGTCAACGTGGACCCCCAGATCGTCGACAGCGCGCGGAACATCCAAGCGTGTATCAGCGGCAATCGACTCAGCGTGCGCTTTCAATGGCTGCGCGCCCACAACGGCAACGCGGGCAACGAACGCGCCGACGAACTCGCCGCCCAGGGCGCTCGCGAAGCCAAAGCCGAGCTCGGCTTCAAGCGGGCACGCCGCTGATTTGTCTTTCACGCCCAGCAGACGACGCTGATGTTTCGTAGGGGCACGATTGTCACGACCGCTTACCGCTAGACAAGCCGACACGCCGGCCCCATCTAGCTCAACCCAGGCGGTCAGTGAGGTCGCCTCGATTCAACTAGGAGCTAGAAATGCCTCTCGATCATTACGTTACGCTGGGTCGGTCCGGACTACGGGTTTCGCCCTTGTGCCTCGGCGCGATGACCTTCGGCGAAGATCTCGGTTGGGGTAGTAGCGTCGAAGAGTCCAACGCGATCATCGACGACTACCTCGAGCGCGGCGGCAACTTCATCGACACGGCGAACGTCTACACCCATGGTCACTCGGAGAAGATCATCGGCGACCTTGTGGGCAAAGATCGGGCTCGCCGCGATCGAGTCGTGCTGGCAACCAAGTTTTTCGGTGGCATGTTCCCCGGTGATCCGAATAGCGGCGGCGCCAATCGCAAGGCGATCATCACGTCTTTGGAGAACTCGCTGCGCAGGCTGCAGACCGACTACATCGATCTGTATTGGATGCACACCTGGGACGAAACCACGCCAATCGAAGAGACAATGCGCACGCTGGAAGATTTGGTGGCTAGCGGGAAGGTGCGCTACCTCGGGTTTTCCGACACTCCTGCGTGGAAATGCGCCGAGGCACAGACCCTGGCCCGGTTGCGTGGTTGGGCACCGCTGGTCGCGTTGCAGATCGAGTACTCGCTGTTGGAACGCACCGTGGAGGGCGAGCTCGTACCGATGGCTCGTGAGTTGGGTCTGGGTATCACCCCTTGGTCGCCGCTCAAGAGCGGCGTCTTGTCGGGCAAGTACACCCGGGCAAATCATGGCCAGCAAAAGGCGGCTCGAGGCGCGTGGGCCGAGGGCAGCCTGACGGACAAGACCTACGACATCGTCGACGCGCTGATCGCCACTGCCAAAGAGGTCGACTCCACGCCCGCGCGTGTGGCCCTGGCCTGGCTCGCGCAAAAGCCCGGCGTGACGTCGATCATCCTCGGAGCGCGCAGCACGAAACAGTTGGACGACAACCTGGCCGCGGCCGACCTCGTGCTGAGCCCCGCGCAGGTTCAAAAGTTGGATGAGCTTTCGAAACCTTCGCTGAACTTCCCCGCTGACTTCATGGGCATGATCCCCAGCTTCGGCTACGCAGGGACCAACATCAACGGCCGCTCGGCGCCGATCTCTCCGTTCGTGCCGCAGAAGAACGGCGTCCGTTACTGAACCGTGGGCTGACTGCTGGACGAGGCGGAGAGCGTGCGGCTCCCTTGCGCTCCGCCTCGAAAAAGCGAATCGTCCGCCCGAGCATGCCTTCTACGACCTCATCCGCGTCGCGATCACTGAGCGGCAACGACTATCGCACGCTGGCACTTGCGGCACTTGGCGGCGCGCTGGAGTTTTACGACTTCGTGGTGTTCGTGTTTTTCACGAAGGCCTTGAGCGCGGTGTTTTTCCCCCCACAGATGTCGGAGTGGCTGCGCCAACTGCAAACCTTCGGCATCTTTGCGGCCGGATACTTGGCGCGTCCCGTAGGCGGCATCGTGATCGCGCACTTCGGCGATCTGTTGGGGCGGAAGAAGATGTTCACGCTCAGCATTTTGCTGATGGCGGTGCCGACGCTGGGGATGGGCCTGCTGCCGACCTATGCGACCGTCGGTGCGTTGGCGCCAATCGCACTGTTGTCGTTGCGCATCTTGCAGGGCGCGGCCATCGGCGGTGAGGTACCTGGTGCGTGGGTGTTTGTCTCCGAACACGTGCCGGATCGTCACACGGGCTTCGCGGTGGGCACGCTCACCGCCGGGCTGACTGCAGGCATTCTGCTGGGCTCGCTGGTCGCGACGAGCGTCAATACCGCATTCACACCCGCGGAAGTGATCGCGAGTGGCTGGCGCATTCCGTTCCTGATTGGCGGCGGCTTCGGATTGTTCGCCGTGTATTTGCGGCGTTTCCTGGAGGAGACGCCGGTGTTCAAGGAGATGCATGCGGCGCGTTCACTGAGTGAAGAGTTGCCGCTGAAGTCCATCGTGCGAGAGCATTTGCCAGCGGTGCTCCTGGCAATGTCGCTGACTTGGGTTTTATCCGCGGCGATCGTGGTCGTGATCTTGTTTACTCCCACCTACTTGCAGACCGTGTTCAAGGTCGCCCCCAAGGTCTCGCTGCAAGCAAACAGCCTGGCGATCGTGGCGTTGACCTGCGGCTGCGTGCTGTTCGGCTTTCTCGCTGATCGCATAGGCAGCAAGTGGGCGTTGTCTTTGGGCAGCCTGGCCCTGCTGGGCACGAGCTCCGTTTTTTACCACTCGCTGCCGCTCGAGGGCTCGGCGCTATTCGCCGGCTACGCGGTTACCGGGTTCTTCGTTGGTAGCATTGGCGTCGTACCCTATGTGCTCGTGCGGGCCTTCCCAGCCAAGATCCGATTTTCGGGTTTGTCGTTCTCGTACAACGTGGCCTACGCCATTTTCGGTGGACTGACCCCAGTGTTACTCACGCTTTGGCTGAAGAGCGATAAACTAGCGCCCGCCCACTACGTCGCAGCGCTTGCCTTGTTTGGCTGCGTATTGGCTTTCGTGAAGTTGCCGGGGCAACGCCGAGCTTGAGGCGCGCGCTGCCAAAGCACACTTCTTCACAAACGTCCGGTACGTCCGCGGCAAGCACGTGACGCGCCGCGGATCCTCGACGGTCGTCGCAAATGAATGGGCTTTCCGAACCTAATGTTTGGAGGCAGCTGATGCGGTGAGCGGCCGGAGCCGAGCGCAGAAGGTGCCGGACTGGGGAGCGATCGGTGGTTCCCACTGGACGCAGCGAGCAAGCTGCGACACAGCATTGAAGCTGTGCTATCCGGGGGCCGAGCAATGCCTGACCAGCTTTCTTCTGACCTGGCTTCGCTGAAGATCGACCGCAACGTGCGGCCCAAGGGCAGAAGCCCCTTCGGGGTGATCGTCGGCGTGGTCTTGGCGCTCGGCGTGGCCGGCGCGGCGTATCAATTTGGACTGCCCTATCTGGAAGCGGCGGTGTTCAAGACCGAGGTGGACGTCACCGAAGTCATCACGGTTTCACCCGCTCAAGCCTCGGTGGAGCTTACTTCCACGGGTTACGTGGTGGCGCAGACCTTGTCTTCTGTCGCTGCCAAGGTAGCGGGGAAGGTCAAGAGACAGGCAGTCAAGCAGGGCGCAAAGGTCAAAGCGGGCGACTTGCTGCTCGAGATCGACCCGATTGATCAGAAGGCTGCGATAGCTACCGCCGATAGCCAAGTGGCAGCCTCGCGGGCTCGAGTGATGACTGCGAAAGCGAACTTGCTCGACATCGAACAGCAAGCGCGCCGCGCGCAGTCGCTCTCCGAGTCTGGCATTGGCCCGAAGGGCACGGCAGAGGACCTGCTCGCACGAGTCGCTTCGCTCAAGGCTCAAGTGCTATCGGCAGAGGCGGACGCAAAGGCGCAAGCAGCGCTCGCCGCTGCGCTGCGCGTGAATTTGTCCAGCTTCACCGTGGTGGCGCCGATCTCCGGCACGGTCGTGAACAAGCCACCGCAAGTCGGTGAATTCATCGGTCCGCAACCCGCAGGCATCGCCATCGACATGGGCGGCGTGCAAATCGCGGATTTTTCGACGTTGATGGTAGAGACCGACGTCCCCGAGCAACGCTTGTCGCAGGTCAAGATGGGCGGGCCCTGTGAGATCGTGATGGATGCTTTTCCGACCAAGCGCTACCGCGGCAAGGCCGTGGAAGTGACGCCGAAGGTCAATCGCACCAAGGCGACCGTCACAGTCAAGGTGGCTTTCGTGGACGAGAACGAGGGCGTACTGCCGGACATGGCCGCGCGCGTCAGTTTTCTCAGCGGCGAGCTCGACAAAGAGGCCATGAAGGTGCCGCCCAAAACCGTCGTGCCGGCCAGCGCCGTAGCGGAGATACGCGGCAGCAAAGTGGTGTACCGTGTGGAAGGTGGTGTCGTGCGTCTGACGACCGTGACCTTGGGACCGGCCGTCGGCAGTGGATTCGAAGTCGTCAGCGGCGTGAGTGCTGGCACCAAACTCGTCAGTAACCCACCGCAAGGCTTGGCGGACGGGCAGAGGATCAAGGAAAGGAACGCGCGATGAGCGAGACCAACAACGGTGACGGCAAGAGCGACATCATTGCGCTACGGAAGGTGGGCAAGACCTTCTGGCGCGGCAAAGAGCGCTTGGACGTGCTCCAGGAACTCGACCTAACCATGAAAGAAGGGTCGTTCGAAGCGCTGATGGGCCCGTCCGGCTCGGGCAAGTCGACCCTACTGAACCTGATCGCTGGCTTGGACGTGCCGAGCTCGGGCTCGCTCAAGGTGGCCGGGATCGAATTGAGCCAAATGGACGAGGGCGATCGCGCCGCCTTTCGTGCGGCGAACATCGGCTTCGTGTTCCAGACCTACAATCTGCTGCCGGTGCTCACCGCCGTGGAAAATGTAGAGCTGCCGCTGCTCTTGGCCAAGTTGCCGGCCGCGGAGCGGCGCAAGCGCGCCCAGACCGCGTTGCGAGTCGTCGGTCTGGAAGATCGCATGGACCACTATCCCAGGCAGCTGTCCGGCGGCCAAGAGCAACGCGTGACCATCGCTCGCGCGATCGTCAGCGATCCCAAGATCATCGTCGCGGATGAGCCCACCGGCGACCTGGATCGCGTGGCCGCCAACGACATCCTCAATCTGCTGGGTAAGCTCAACACCGAGTTCAACAAGACGATCGTGATGGTCACGCACGATCCAGCGGCTGCCGAGCGAGCATCGATTTGTCACCGCCTGGACAAAGGGGCACTCGCGCAATGACGCTGCTCAGCGTCGCCGTGCGCAACATCCGGCGCAGCAAGCTACGGACCACGCTGACCCTGGCCGTGGTTGCGATCGCAACCTTGTTCTTCATCCTGCTGCGGACCGTGATCTGGTCCTGGACCTCTGCCTCCGAATTTTCCGCCAAGGATCGCATCGCCACGCGTCACAAGGTCAGCTTCGTGATGACCTTGCCCAAGCGCTACGCAGAAGAAATCGCGCAGATCCCAGGCGTGAAAGCGGTGGCTTATGCCAACTGGTTCGGGGCCAAAAACCCTAAGGACGAGAGCGATTTCTTCGGAACGATCGCGACCGATCCGAAAGGTCTGCTCGAGGTTTATCACGAGATTCAAACCCCGCCGGAGCAGAAGCAAGCTTGGTTCGAAAACCGGCGCGGCGCCTTGATTGGCGATGCTTTGGCCAAGAAGGAAGGCTGGAAGGTCGGGGACAAAATCACCCTCACCGGCAGCATCTACCCCGGCGATTGGGAGTTCTTCATCTCGGGCATCTACACCACCACCACCACCAACGTGGACCGTTCGACGCTCTACTTTCACTGGGACTACATGAACGAGTCCCTGACGGGCGCCCGCAAGGATCAGGTGGGTTGGATTTTGGCCAACATCAACGACGCAGGTGCCTCCGGCCGCATCTCCAAAGAGATCGACGCCAAGTTCGGTGAACGAGACCTGCAAACCGTGACGATGAGCGAAGCTGCCCTGAATCAGTCTTTCTTGGGTATGTTTTCGGCGATCCTGAAGGCGGTCGATATCGTCTCCGTGGTGATGATTCTGATCATGGGCCTAATCGTGGGCAATACGATCGCCATGGGCGTGCGAGAACGCACGAACGAGTACGGCGTGCTCCGTGCGATCGGCTTTCTACCCAAGCACATCGCGCAGTTCGTGCTGGGCGAGGCGGCGGCCATTGGTCTTTTTGGTGGCTTGCTCGGGGTCGCGTTGGGCTACCCATTCGTCAACTTGGCGATTGGCCGGCTCCTCGAGGAGAACATGGGCAACATGTTCCCGCAGTTCCGCGTGCAACCTGGCATTGCAGCGCTCGGTCTGGGGTTGGCGGTCGTGCTCGCCGTGCTGGCGGCGGTTCTCCCCGCTCGGCAAGCAGCATCATTGAAGGTCGTGGACGCGCTGCGGCGGGTCGGTTGAGGAGCTGACGGATGATCCCCATCTCATACAACGTGCGTAGCTTGATGGTCCGCAAGACGACCACGCTGGCGACCGCGGGCGGCATTGCCCTGGTCGTATTCGTGCTCGCAGCGGCGCTGATGCTATCTGCAGGCGTGAAGAAGACGCTGGTCGCCGGCGGACGTGACGACAATGCCATCGTGCTTCGCAAGGGCAGTGGCAACGAACTCTCTTCGAGCATCGAGAGCCCGACCGTGAGTTTGGTGTTGGCTGCGCCGGGCGTGAAAAAGGACGAGACCGGCGCGCCGCTCGGTGCGGGAGAGGTGGTCGTGGTGATCGCGCAGGAAAAACTGGGCGCGGAACCAGGCCAAGTTTCCAACATCCTGGTTCGCGGTGTGACCGAAAACGTGCTCAAGGTTCGGCCCGAGGTGCACTTGGTCGCCGGCCGCGCGCCGAAGCCCGGCACAGATGAATGCCTGGTCGGAAAAGGCATCGCCGGTAACTTCCGCGGCATGGCTTTGGGCGAGAAATTCGAGCTGAAGAAAAATCGCCCAGTGGAAGTGGTCGGTATCTTCGAAGCCGGCGGATCTTCCTTCGAGTCCGAGGTGTGGACGAACATCGAAACCGCACGCACTTCCTTCGGGCGCGAAGGGCTAGTTTCGTCCATCACCGTGCGCCTCGAATCTGCCGCTAAACTCGACGGCTTCAAGGCTACGGTCAGCACGGACAAGCAGCTACAGCTCGAAGCCAAGCGCGAAACCACGTACTACGAGGAGCAATCGCAAGGCACCGCGCTATTCATCTCCGGCATGGGCTGGGTGGTATCCATATTTTGCGCTTTCGGCGCGATGCTGGGAGCGATGAACACCATGTTCGCCGCGGTCGCTCAGCGGAAGCGAGAAGTGGGCACGTTGCGCGCACTCGGCTTTTCCAAGTTCGCGATCCTGTTCTCCTTCGTCGTCGAATCCACCTTCTTGGCCGTGGTCGGAGGGCTAGTCGGAGTTGGCGCTTCGCTCTTGCTCAGCTTCGCGCGCGTCTCGATGATGAACTTCTCCACTTGGCAAGAGGTTTCGTTTTCGTTCGCCCCCACTCCGAAGCTGCTGATCGGATCGTTGATCGCCGGCGCGCTGATGGGGATCTTGGGCGGATTTTTGCCAGCCTTGAAGGCCGCACGCACTTCGCCAATCGAGGCCATGCGCGCGTGAAGCTGGGCCCCTCAGGGGCAGATGTTGGCCAGAACCTCGGCGACGGCGCTCTTCGCGTCCGTCGCCGTCTTGACCTCGTAGTACTTCGCGTCGCCCGGCGTGCCTGCGTAGGTGGCCGTAAGGGTCGCGGGCACGGCACCATTGCACACGTAGTCTCCTAGCTTTGCCACGGTCGCCGGGCCCAACGCTTTGCCGCTGCCTGCGTTCGCCAGCTGCTGGAGGTACTCCTCGTAGCCGGTCTGGGTCGTCACCAGATCGGGCTCCGTGATCGTGTAGTTGAACGAGAGGTCGTGGCCGAGGCCGATCACGTGCGTAGTCACACCGGCGGCTTTGGCGTCTTGCACCGCTTTCGCGGTGGCATCGATGCCGCACGGTCCGTCGAACTTGGTGCACGTGTCGGGCATGCCCGCAGTGATGAGGACCAGGTGACGGGGCCCGCTGGCTACGGACCAGGAAGCGACGACGTTGGCGATGGCCTCCGGTACGGGGGCTTCTTCCTTCTGTTTGGCAGACACCAAAGCGGCATGGTCGGCCGCACCCTGGGTGAAGGCCGTCGAAAGCGCAGCGTCGAACTGCAGACTAGGCGCAGTCGCGGTGAGCTGCGGACAGACTGCGGGCAAGGGCGATACGTTCAGATCCCGCGCGGCAAACATGAAGCTGACGCCGATCGGCAGTTTTCCGCGGTACGGCTGAGTGGCGCTGCCCTCACCGCTGAGCGCGGCCTGCAGGAAGCCGAAATAGCTCGCAGCCAACGGAAGCACTTCACCCGTGTTCACGACTCCCGGCTGTTCGAACAGCGCGCCGGAGCGTTGAATCAGGAACAGCACCTGCGCACCACCGCAGCTCCCTCCGCCGTGAGTCCCGCCAGCGCCTCCGCCGCCTCCGCCGCCTCCGCCGCCTCCGCCGCCTCCGCCCTGCGTCGCACCTGCAGCGCTGGTGGTGCCCGCGCCACCGGTGGTGCCTGCGCTAGCTCCGCCAGTGCCACCTAGACTCGAGCCGGCCGCCCCAGCACCCGCGTTGCTCGTACCCGCGCTGCTCGTGCTAGCCGCGCCCCCGACCGGCCCGCCACCGCCCGCGTTGCTCGTGCCCGCTGCCGCGCCCACCGACCCAGCGCTGGCGGTGCTGCCGTCACCCGCGAGGCCCGAGCACGGGGATGGCTCGGGTTCGCACTTCGACTTGACGCCGCACGCGCCCAGCAACGAGACCGAAAGCACACTCCACAGCCCGACCCACCGAGTTCGCCCAATCATCAATTACCCTACCGGGTGAGGCTAACACGGCGGAACGGGCAAAGACTCTTTACTTGATCAGTGCTGCAGAAATCGTACGTCGTCCAACCAAACGTCGTACGGGGTATCTTCGGGCCGAATCAGAAACGCCAAGCTGTGCAACTGCCGCGGATCCAACGCGGGCTTACCGATGCCGCGCTGACGCACCTCCGTCCAACGCACCTGATAGGTCCGCCACGTGGAATCGAGCTCGATCTTGGTGACGTGCGGGTTGTGGCAATCCGCCTGACAGTTGCCCCCTTCGGCGATTGGGATCACCGACCGCTCGCGCGGCGCGAAGTAAATTCGCCCAGGACCGCGTGCTTGGAAAGACACGCCCACGTACTTGGAAGCGTCGTAACACGCGGGACGAAAGTCGAACTCGATGGTCGCGCCCCAGTCCACGAGTTGGCCGCCCTTGACGTGCTGCGCGAAGCGGTTCGCTCGCGACGCGTCAGCACGAGGCACGGGGATCAGCGCTGGAGCGGTGCCTGGCGCGTCAATCTCGCGCGGCCAGCGCCAAAATCCGAGTCTGCCTTCCAGAGGCAGGATCGCGTCGTCTCCGTCCTCGAAGTCATCAATCAAGGGCTCGCTACCCGAGGCGGGCGCGGGAGATAGGCAGGGGTCGACAGCCAGCGGAGCGGCCGCTACCGACGCTCGCGGAGCTGCTGCAGACCCAGCGGCAGGCTTGCTCGACCTGGACGATACCTCTGCAGCAATCGGCACATCCGCCGCGGGTCGAAGCGCGAACAGCACCAGCAACACGCCCGCCGCCAGCAAAACCAACGCCCCGGCCGCGGCGCGATAGCCGCGACGTCGAGAGGGCGCAGCGGCGATGCGCTCGAGCCGCGCACGGTAAGCGAGCTGATCCAAGACCTGCTCGCGCAGCTCCGCAGGCGGAGCCTCTCGTCTAGCTGCATCGAGCAAGCGCTCGAAGGCGCGTCGTTCGTCTTCGTCGGAGGTCGTCATCGTGTTGCCCTCGGGCGTGAACGCAGCCGGCGAACTGCAATTTCGAGCGATTCGCGGGCGCGCTTCAAACGTGAGGCGACGGTCCCCTCCGGAATGCCGAGCGCCTCAGCGACTTCGGCGCGAGTCAGCTGCTCGAGTTCGGCCAAGACGAACACCGACCGTTCGAATTCGTCGAGCGTCTCCAACGCTTCGTCGAGGAGCGCACCGGCACGCCGAATATCCAGCGCTTCGTCCGGCAAGGGCGCATCGCTGACCCGGGCTTCCACATCCAGGCCCGCGCTGACGGAGCGATGCCATTTCGACTGCTTGCGATCCGAGGCAACGCGCAGCGCGGTCGAGACCAAAAACGAACGCTGGGCTCGCTCCGGCACGTCGTCGAAGCGCTGAGCGAGAACCCAAAAAACGTCCTGCGACGCGTCCTCGGCGTCCGCCGGGCCGAGCCCGGTGCGACGCAGCACGCGCCAGACCAAGGCCACGTGATTGGCGACGGCTGAGCGTAGCCGCGCGTCAGAGCGAGGCATGCGCATGGCGGCAGGCGCGGGCAGAACGACGCGCAGCGCATCCAGTGACGGCTTTCCGGCGAGGGTCTCGATGCCCGGGCAAGCGAAACTTGGGATGGGACCGGCCACGCTTACTAGATGGAAGCACCTGGCCATTCTGATCAGCAAAAGCATCACGGGGCGACGAATCGCGGGTGGGCCACGGGGGCGCGGAAAAAGCACGATCACGCTTGGCCGATGAGCCCATCTCTACGGCACCTCCATGGATTCGCTCAAGCACGCCTTCGCCGGCCTCACGCTCATCACTGCCGTCGGTTACTCGCTCTCGGGCTGCGCCGCTACCCCCGTCGCTGCCTCCAATGGCACCGAGCCGGGCAGCGCACCCGTTGCCGGCCGCGCCCCTGGCAAAGCTGGCTCGGGCGTCACCGCCGATTGCCAGCCGGACGCCACCGAGATGAGCGGGCCATATCGTTACAACAACAACCAGTGGGGCAGCAGCAAGGCCAAAAACAAAGGGGAGCAATGCTTGCTCACGCGACAATTCGGCGGACACACCGAGCACGGCTGGACTTGGAATTGGCCGGGATTCGACCCCTCGGTGTTCGCTTATCCGGAGATTGAATTCGGTTGGAAGCCGTGGAGCGGCGGCAAGAGCACCGATTCGCGCTTTCCAATGCGGGTCCGGGACGTGCCGCGCCTCTGGCTCGACTACGAAGTGGAGACGGTCGCTGAAGGCAGCTACGATCTCGCGCCCGAAGTCTGGTTGATGAACGGCCCTGGGCCTTTCGCCGCCGCCGATCCGAAGAGCATCACCACCGAGGTGATGTTCTGGATGGACTACGCCGAGGGTGCTCGGCCCGCGGGTGAGGTGATCGAAAAGCCGACTCTGGATGGCATCGAGTACGAGCTGTGGAAAGCCGACAGCATCGGCGTAGACGCGAACGGCAAGGGTTGGCGGTTGCTGTCCTTCAAGAGTCCCACGATTTTGCGCAAAGGCAGGATCGACATCCATGCCCTGTTGCAGCACCTGGTGGCATCGAAGTTGGTAAACCCGGACGATTACCTAGGCAGCGTCGAGTTCGGCAACGAGGTGATGGGCGGCTCGGGCACCACCTGGGTCAAGCGCTTCGAGGTCGAAGTCGCGACTCGCTGAGCGGTAGCCGCTCGTCGGCGGCACTTGGCGCGTCCATTTGACAATCACGCTTTGCTCCGACAGGAGTTGAGCGTGACCCGTGCCTCACTTTTCGACGACGCGCTGGAGCTCCATCGAGCTGGCCAAGTGGAGCGCGCAGAGCTGCTCTATCGCCGCGTGCTCGAGCAATCGCCCGAGCATGGCGATGCGATGTTTCTGTTGAGCGCGTTGGCCAGGGATGCAGGGCGGCTGGAGCAGGCCGCTCTGCTGCTCGAGCGAGCCATTCGCGTCGCACCCAACAACGCCTTCTATTTTTCGAGCCTGGGCGACGTGTACCGCTGCCTGGGTCGAACTCGGCAGGCCATCCCGATGCTGCTGATGGCGGTCGCTCGCAAGCCAGACTTCGCGGAAGCGGTCTTCAATCTCGCCCTGACGTTCGAGGAGCAAGGTGACCCGGATGCGGCGGCAGAGTGCTACGCGCAAGCTTTGGAGATCGATCCGAGTTCGACACAGGCTGCCGCTCGCTCGGCTCAGCTGAAGGCGTTGCCGGGGGTCGGCACGGGTGAACGCGGGGCGCGCCCTGGCAATCTCGAAGCGGGCATGGATTCGGGCGAGCTGCTAGCGGCGCTCGCCGAAACGCTGCGACTCGCCGGCGCGGCGCACGAAGCTGCCCGCTGGTACCGAGCCGCCTTGAAGCTCAATCCACGGATGGCCAGCGCGCAGACTGCACTCGGCGCGATTCACGCGAACGCCGGTCGCTTCGCCGAGGCAATCGACGATTTTCGTCGCGCCCTCGCCATCGACAAAAGCTTCCGTCAAGCCCGAGCTTACCTCGCCACCGCACTCGACGAAGCCGGACTGCTCGAGGAGGCCCAAGCGACGTACCGCGAGACGGTCGCCTTGTTTCCGGACGATCCTTCCGCTCGTAGCGCGCTGCTCTTCAACCTGCCGTTTTGGCCAAGTGTGAGTGCGAGCGAGATCTTGGCCGAGGCTCGCACCTGGAATGCTCGGCACGCACGAACGCTCGCCGAAGGCGCCGCCCCACACGAGAACGAGCGCGCGTCGGAGCGGCGACTACGCATCGGCTACGTGTCGCCTGATTTCCAGACCCATGTCCAGTCCCTGTTCACCATTCCTCTGTTGCAAAACCACGATCACGGGGAGTTCGAGATCTTCTGCTATTCGAGCAGTGACAAGCCCACGAGCCTCACCGATCGCATTCGCGCTTGCGTCGACGTCTGGCGCGAAGTCGCTGGCTTGGACGATCACGCATTGTCCGAACTCATGCGCCGAGATCGGATCGATGTGTTGGTCGACCTCACGATGCACATGAGCGGCTGCCGACTGCTGACGTTTGCCCGCAGACCTGCTCCGATACAATTGTGCTGGCTCGCCTACCCGGGGACGACAGGGCTCGAAAGCATGGACTATCGCTTGTCCGATCCGTTTCTGGACCCTCCGGACGCAAGCGGAAAACCCTACTCCGAACAGACCATTTTACTGCCTGATTCCTTCTGGTGTTACGACCCGCTCACGGACGTTCCCGAAGTGAGCGCTCTGCCGGCACTGGCCAACGGCATCATCACTTTCGGCTGCCTGAACCACTTCCGAAAAGTGAATGATGAAGTCCTTCGCCTCTGGACACGCACCTTGGCGGCCGTACCCGACTCTCGCCTGATGCTCATGGCACCAGCCGGGATCGCGCGCGAGCGTGTGCGCTCGGTCTTCGAACGAGGAGGCATCGAGCTCACTCGAGTCGAGTTCGTCGATCGCTGCGGGCGGCTCGATTATCTGCAAAGGTATCGGGAAATCGACGTCTGTCTCGATACCTTCCCGTACAACGGACACACGACGAGTCTAGACGCGCTGTGGATGGGCGTGCCCACGGTCACGCTCGTCGGAGAAACAGTGGTGGGGCGCGCTGGGTTGTGCCAAGCGATGAATCTAGGCTTGCCAGAGCTGATCGCGCTCACTCCGGAGCACTACATCCAGATCGCCAGCTCGCTCGCTCGTGACCTCGAGCGGCTCAGCACACTTCGCCAAACGCTGCGCCAGCGGATGGAGCAATCGCCACTCATGAATGGTCCGCGTTTCACACGCCATGTCGAGTCCGTGTATCGCGAGCTCTGGCGCCGATATTGCGGGAAGATCGAGAGCTAGTGCTCTAATCACTCTCTAGGGTGATAGACCCAAACCGCGCCCTATGGCGGATCGGGCGATTTAACGCTCATTTCTGGCCAAATAGGCCGGAATGAGCAGGCGCGAGCGCCATCGCCCGCAGCGACGGCTCCAGGCTGTTGCGTCTAGGCAGCTCGTCCTAGCTCGAGCAATTGCGACCGATTTGCGCATTCCAGCGCAGGGCCTCTTTTTGCAACCGAAGCTGAAATTCGGCGCTCTGTATTCAAGCATCCCCGAAGAACTATGGCGAAGCATGCAAAAAAACTCATCTCACGGGCCTACAGCGCGTCAGCTACTTTCTGAACGTAGGTAGTGCTGCGCGAAAAACAGCGGGTTTCCAGCCGGCGGAAAAACAACCCTGTAATTAGGTGGTCGTCATGAAAGAAAAACGGTTGCGGTCATTAGTTGCTTTGGGAGTGCTTCCCTTGGCGCTTGTCGCGTGCGGCGCTGCCACGAACGACACACCGAAGGCCGGTGCCGGCGCTCCAGGCGTTCCGGGCGCGGCGGGCTCGGGGACGAGCGTGGGCGCAGCCGGTTCTGGGGCGGGTACGGCGGTTGGAACAGCCGGGACCGGTGCGGGGGTCGAACCGCTTCCGCCGCCCGAAACCTGTGTCCCCGGCGTCCCGGTGACCACCCAAATCCCGATGTTGCTGAACCGTCAGTATGCGAGCGTGGTTCGGGACCTGCTCGGCGTGAGTGATGTCGGCGGTGCCCAAGTGACCGACCTGCTGGTCGGCGACACCAGCCAGATGACCGCTCCGGCTTGGAAGGTCTATCAAGACGTCGCGGAGAAGATCGCCAAGCAAGTGATGGCAGGGCCAAATAAGGCCAAGTTCATCAGCTGTGACCCGGCCGCGGCCGATTGCCTGAAGACCACCATCACGCAATTCGGCCGCAAAGCGTTCCGTCGCCCGCTCACGGACGAAGAGGTCGCGAGCTTCATGACGCTGAACAGCGCGACCCCTGCTGGAACGCCTGCCGAGGTTGCGGAGGCGATCTTGAACGCCTTCTTGGTCTCTCCCTCCTTCTTGTTGATCCCCGAGCTCAATACGGCGGAGCCCGAGGGCACGGCCTTCAAGCTCTCGCAGCAAGAAGTGGCGACCCGGCTCTCGTTTTTGCTGTGGGGCTCGGTCCCGGACGACGCGCTGAACGCTGCCGCCGATGCCAACCAGCTCTCGAGCAAGGAGCAAATCCTGACGCAAGCCACGCGCATGATCGCGGTCCGGGAGAAGACTGGACCCTTCATCGCGACGTTCCACGACGACTGGGCGCAGATGAACAATTCGAGCGCTCACTGGTTCAAGGGCAAGCACGACACGACCGTTTATCCGGACTACAAGGACGCCTCGCTCGCCGCCAATCAGAAGGAACTCGACGCGTTCTTCCAAGAAGTCGCGTATTCGGGCGGCTCGTTCAAAGATCTACTCACCAGCAACGTGGCTTTCGTGAACAAGGACAACGCGGTCTATTACGGCCTCGACCCGTCCAAGTACACCGATGTGCTGACCAAGGTGACGCTGGATTCGACGACCAATCCACGGCCTGGCTTCTTGACCCGCGCCGGGTTCTTGAGCTCCTACGCGGGCTATGACGCCACCAGTCCGATCTTGCGCGGCTCATTCATGGCCATCTGGTTGCTCAGCATCAACGTGCCGGCACCCGACCCGGCATTCGCGATGAAGAAGCTGGACGGAGTGTTCAAGACCAATCGCGCCTACGTCGAGGCCCTGACGCAGAGCGATCAGCCGTGCAAAGGTTGCCACGAGGTCTTCAATCCCCTCGGCATGGTGATGGAGAACTACGACGGCGTCGGCAAGTGGCAGACCACCGATCCGAAGGGCGGGGCAATCGACACCAAGGCTACCGTCAACTTCGGCAACGGCGTGGCTCCGAAAGAAATCTCCAGCCCCGTCGACCTGATGAACGCGATTGCAGCGGCTCCGAAGGCGCAGGAGCTCTACGCTCAGGCGTGGGTTTCGTTCGCCACGGGTCGTCAGCCGAACGGAAACGACAAGTGCACGGTCGACACGCTCAAGACCAAACTAGCTGCGGGGAACTACACCATTCTCAGCCTACTCGGTGATCTCACCCAAGCGGATTCCTTCCGTTTACGAGTTCGTGGCTCGCTCTGAAACCCGAGGAATTTCCGAACATGACCAACTATATGA
>Ga0164308_10000723_pt1 | contig 17896 bp, 22 predicted proteins | sample Whisoiple_246_MG_FD_109983 | JGI IMG/M metagenome (GOLD analysis project Ga0164308, IMG submission 109983) | Soil microbial communities amended with fresh organic matter from upstate New York, USA - Whitman soil sample_246_MG | ecosystem: Environmental > Terrestrial > Soil > Unclassified >...
CCCGCCGGCACCGAGTCGTTCTGGGCCTACACCCACGTCCCGCAACCGGAGAAGACCCGGCGCGATGCCGCGGACGAGGTCACCGGCGCGTGGGGCCACGACGACACGGAGCGCTTCGCCGACCGGATGCAGGCGCGCATCGAGGCGCTCGCTCCCGGGTTCGGCGACCGGGTGCTGGCGCGCCGGGTGCTCGGTCCGCACGAGCTCGAGGCCCGCAACGCCAACCTCGTCGGCGGCGCCGTCAACGGCGGCACGTCGCAGCTGCACCAGGAGCTCGTCTTCCGCCCGGTCCCGGCGATGCGTGGCCGGGCGACGACCGGCCTGCCCGGGCTCTACCTCGCCTCGGCGTCCGCGCACCCCGGTGGAGGCGTGCACGGCGCCGCGGGAGCCAACGCCGCGCGGGCCGCCCTCTGGCACCGGCGCACCGGGCGGCTGCGTCCCGCCCCCTCCGCCACGACCGGTAGCGGTGGCGTCCGATGACCGAGCACCTCGCCTTCGGCTCCCTCACCATCGCCTTCGACGACCGTGTGCTGCGCCCCCGCGAGTGGACGGCCGCGCAGTCGGACTGGGCGGCCACCCTGATGGCCACCGCGCCCGCCGGGGCGGTGCTGGAGCTGTGCGCCGGGGCCGGGCACATCGGCCTCCTCGCGGTCGCGGGGTCCGGTCGCCGCCTGCTCTGCGTCGACGCCAACCCGGTCGCGTGCGACTACGCCCGGGCCAACGCCCTCGCCGCCGGGATCGCCGACCGCGTCGAGGTGCGCGAGGCGCGCCTCCAGGAGGCGCTGGCACCCGACGAGACGTTCCCGGTGATCATCGCCGACCCCCCGTGGGTGCCGCGTGAGCAGACCTCGCGCTACCCCGACGACCCGCTCACCGCGATCGACGGCGGCGACGACGGCCTCGACGTCGCCCGCGCCTGCCTCGCGGTCGTCGACGGCCACCTCTCCCCCGGCGGCTCGGCCGTGCTCCAGGTCGGCACCCGCGCCCAGACCGACGCCCTGCGCCGGGAGCCGTGCTTCACCGAGGGGCGACTTGCGATGGTCGAGGTGCGCCAGCAGGTGCGCGGGGTGCTCGCGCGGATCGACCGCCCCTGACGGTCGGGACGTACGACACGCGCTCGGCCGGTGTGCCAGCCACCTTTCGCCGCCCAGGAACGTGGCTCACGCACCGCTCCCCGGGCGCGGGCGCTACGACACGCGCTCGGCCGGTGCGCCAGCCACCTTTCGCCGCCCAGGAACGTGGCTCACGCACCGCTCCGACGGCCGCGAGCGGGCGCGCCGACCGCGCCTGACGGTCGGGACGTACGACGTCAGCGGGGGATGACCTTGTGCGTGCCGTCGCACCAGGGCAGGCGGCTCGACTTCTCGCAGCGGCAGAGGGCGACGACGGGGCGGTCGACGGCGTGGACCGTGCCCTCGAGGTCCTGCACGGACTCGGCGCCGCGGAGCAGCATCGGGCCGTACGGCACGAGCACGACGTCGGGGTGGTCGAAGTCGGGGTGGTCGAAGTCGCGGTCGGTCACCGCTGGTCCTCCCACGCGCCGAGCATCGCGGTCGCGAAGCGTGCTTCGGCGTCGAGGCAGGTGAAGGCGCCGAAGAGGATCTCGGCCGCCTGGTCGGGCTCGTCGTCGGCGAGGGTGCCGCAGATGTCGCGGGCGGCGAGGTGCTCGTGGATGGCGTCGGCCTCGACGTGCTCGTCGTAGTAGGCCGCCATCGGACCGTCGAGCCCGAGCCGGTCGAGGCCCTGCACCATCTTGCGGGAGGGCAGCGAGCTGGTCATCTCGAAGGCCGCGAGGTGTCCCACCGCCGCGCCGCGCAGCCGGCGGTGCAGGCCGAAGAGGGAGCCGGCGTTGTTCATCTCGAGGTTCTCGGCGACCGCGTCGTCGACGTAGGCGCCGTACTCCGCCCGCAGCCCGACCGCCTCGAGGCCGCGTGCGAACAGGTGGGAGTGCAGCCGGTTGGGGTCGCCGTCGCCGTACTCGTCGAACTGCAACGCCATCAGCGCCGCCTTCGCGCGAACGGGGAGGCGGGGCACGACGAAGGCCGACGGGTCGGACTCCTTGAGGTGGTAGACCGAGCGCTGGCGCAGCAGCTCGAGCACGTGGTCGCGGTCGGCGCGCCTGCGCACGAAGTCGGCCAGCGACGGCCCGTCGTCAGCGGCGACGAGGTCCTCCAGGGCGGCGGGTACGTCGACCGCTGCCGGTGCCGGCGGGGGCGTCAAGGCTGCCCACCGCGCGCGCAGCCGGTCCTCGAGGGCGGTCTCCAGGTCACGGCGTACGCCGAGCAGCTCGGGGTCCCACTCGGCACGGTCGTCGGCGTCCTCGAACCCGCGGAACGACAGCTCGTGCAGCGTCCAGAGGGAGATCGACTCGTCGTCCCAGGAGTCCGCGTCCGGCGCCGCGCCGCTCAGCCCCGGCTCCGCGAGCCGGGCGACGAGCCACTCGCTCAGCCCACCACGCGGCTTGGGCAGTCTCACGGCCTGAACACCACCTTCACCATGCCGTCCTCCTTGTCGCGGAACTGGCGGTAGGCCTCGGGGGCGGCGTCGAGGGGCAGGTGGTGGGTGGCGAACGACTCGACGCCCAGCAGGTCCTCGTCCTTCTCGAGCAGCGTCAGGATGTCGTCGCTCCAGCGGCGGACGTTGGCCTGGCCCATCCGCACCTGCACCTGCTTGTCGAACAGCTGGAACATCGGCAGCGGGTCGGTCGGGGCGCCGTAGACGCCCGAGATGCTGATCGTCCCCCCGCGGCGCACGCTGTCGATGCAGCTCATCAGGGCGGCGAGGCGGTCGACTCCGAAGTTGAGCATCACCTTCTCCTGCACCTTCTTGGGGAGCAGGCCGAGCGCCTTCTGCGCGGTCTCCGCGACCGGCGAGCCGTGCGCCTCCATGCCGACGGCGTCGATCACGCCATCGGCGCCGCGACCGTCGGTCAGCTCGCGGACGGCGTCGCCCACCCCGTCAACCTCGGTGAAGTCGATGGTCTCGGCGCCGCGGCCGTGCACGCGGGCGAGCCGCTCACGCACGGAGTCGACGACGATGACCCGCAGGCCGCGGTGCAGGGCGATCCGGGCCGCCATGTCGCCGATGGGTCCGGAGCCGACGACCAGGAGCGTGCCGTCGTCCTCGACAGCGGCGTACTCCACCGCCTGCCACGCGGTGGGCAGTACGTCGGAGAGGAACAGGAAACGGTCGTCGACCGGGCCGTGCGGCACCTTGATCGGCAACGTGTCGCCGAACGGCACGCGCAGCAGCTCGGCCTGCCCGCCCGGCACCTGACCGTAGAGCTTGCTGTAGCCGAACAGGCTCGCGCCGGTGCCGGTGTCCCGGTTCTGGGTGGTCTCGCACTGGCTGTAGAGGCCGCGCGAGCACATCCAGCAGGTGCCGCAGCTGATGTTGAAGGGGACCACCACGCGGTCACCGGGAGCGAGCGTGCTCACCGCCGAGCCGACCTCGCGCACGACGCCCATCGGCTCGTGACCGACGATGTCGCCGGCGGTCATGAACGGCGTCAACGGGTCGTAGAGGTGCAGGTCCGACCCGCACAGTCCGGTCGACGTCACCTCGATGACGACGTCGGTCCGCTCCTCGATGACCGGGTCCGGGACCTCCTTGACCTGCATGTCCTGCTTGCCCTGCCACGTGACTGCCTTCATGAGAGCGAAGACCTCCTCGGTCCGTCGTGCGATGTGCGTTGCTGTCGTGGCCTGCCAGTGCCCCGGACGGCCCCTTCCATGCGCCCGCGCGCGCGAGGCGCCACGTGCACGGGGTGCGGGCGCACAGGGAACGCAGGGCCGCGGGACTACCCCCGACCTCCGACCCCGACACCGACACCGACACCACGAGTCCCCCTTCCGAGCGGGGTGGGCGGGCCCTGGTTCGTGGTAGTCCTCGGGGATGAGCAACGCGCGCCCCCACGGACGGAGGGTCGCCGCCGCGTGCGCCGCTGCGGTGCTCACGTCGGGCTGCGCCGGTGCGCAGGACGACGCTGCCACCGCGGCGGCCCGGGACCTGCTTGCCGCCGTGCAGGAGGGCGACGGCGCTGCCGCCTGCCGGGTCCTGGCGCCCGCCGCTGCCGACGAGCTCGAGCAGACCAGCGGCGAGCCGTGCGATCGTGCCGTCCTCGAGGAGGACCTCGGCAGTGGGGACGGCCCGGTCCGGACGGAGGTCTTCGACGCGATGGCGCAGGTGCGGGTCGGTGCCGACACCCTGTTCCTGTCCCGCTTCGGCGCACGCTGGCTGGTCGTGGCGGCCGCGTGCACGCCCGTCGAGGACCGCCCCTACGACTGCAGCATCGGGTTGCCGTGATGCGTGCCGTCTTCGTGCTCTACCTCGTCCTCATCTGTGGTGGCCTGGCGCTGCTGCTCCTCCTCGGGGCGAGGCACGCGTGATGCGCACGTTCCTGCGGCACAACTCGCTCAGCCTGTTCTTCCTGGCGCTCTTCGTGCTCACCCTCGTCGGCCAGTCGTTCGCCGGGTGGCAGCAGCTCAACGCGCTGCGGGTCGCGGACCACCTCGACGGTCTCACCTGGGGCGGCTACGTCACGTCGTCCGACTTCGCGGTCGACGTCGCGGAGAACTGGCAGAGCGAGTTCCTCCAGTTCTGGGTCTACCTGATGGCGACGGTCTGGCTGCTGCAGAAGGGCTCCCCGGAGTCCAAGGAGCTCGACAAGGTCGGCCGCGAGTCCGACGAGGACCAGAAGGTCGGGCGCCACGCCGAGCCCGACTCGCCCGCCTGGGCGGCGGCCGGTGGCTGGCGCACCCGCGTCTACTCCTCGTCGCTCGCGATCGTGATGGGCCTGATCTTCCTGGGCTCGTGGCTCGTGCAGTCCGTCGCCGGGTGGGCGTCGTTCAACGAGGACCGCCTCCAGCAGCTGCAGGACCCGATCTCGTGGGGCTCCTACCTGCTGAACGCCGACTTCTGGGCCCGGACCCTGCAGAACTGGCAGAGCGAGTTCCTCGCGGTCGGGACGATGGCCGTGCTGGCCATCTACCTCCGCCAGCGCGGGTCACCGCAGAGCAAGCCGGTCGGGGAACCGCACGGCTCGACCGGCATCGAGGGGTAGCCATGCCGCCCGACCGACGTGGCCGGGGCTGAGGTGGGTCGTGGATCGGGAGGGTTGTGGTCCTCGAGGCCCGGTGACACCGTGGTAGCCCGGCGTCCCCACCCCGGAACGAGGTGCCCCATCGACGGCGTGTTCGAACGTCAGCTGGCCGACGCCGTGCGCGACCTCGACGCCCAGGCGGATGCGCCGCACACCCTCCAGCGCCTGGCCGAGATCACGCCGGAGTTCTTCGACCTCTGCGACCACGTCGGCATCTCGCTCGTCGAGCGCGACCGGATCCGCACGCCCGTCGCCACGGACGAGAGGTTGAGGGAGCTCGACGAGTCGCAGTACGAGCTGGGCGAGGGACCGTGCCGTGCGGCCATCCGCGAGCACGAGACCGTGATCGTGCACGACCTCGCGACCGACCCACGCTGGCCCTCGTGGGGCAAGGTCATGGTCACCGAGCTGGGCATCCGGTCGAGCCTCAGCTTCCGCCTCTTCACCCGGCCCGACCGCACCTGGGGGGCGCTCAACGTCTACTCCCGGACGGCACACGCGTTCACCGAGGAGGACGTGCTGCAGGGCCACACCGTGGCTGCGATGGCCGCGGTCGCGCTGGCCCGCTCGATGAACGACGAGCAGCTCGCCTCCGCCCTGGAGACGAGGACCGTCATCGGCCAGGCGGTCGGGATGCTGATGGAGCGCTACAGCCTCGACGAGCACCGCGCCTTCGACGTGCTGCGCCGGGTGTCCTCGCAGGACAACACCAAGCTCCGCGACGTCGCGGCCCGGCTCGTCCGGACCCGACGACTCCCCGAGCGGGACGAGCCGGAGGAAGACTGACCCGCCCCTTGGCAGGTGGTGGCGCGCCCTCGGGGTCTGTGAGCCTCGGAGGCATGGACGACAAGCCCGCACCCGAGCACCGCCGGCCCGACGGGGTCACCGACGAGACCGTCGAGGCGGTCGGCAAGCTGTCCGCGGCCCTCGACCACGTCGAGGACGCACGCGGGCACCTCTACGCCTTCCACCGGCTGATGGGCAGCGCGGAGTCGACCCTGGAGGAGGCCGAGGAGCTCGTCCGCAAGGCCGGGCACGACGACATCGCCGACGCGATGGACCGTGACGTGCTGGGCCAGAACCCGCTGCCGGGCATGTGGTCGTTCCAGATGGTCGACGAGTTCGACGACGGCTTCTACGCCCGCGCCAAGGGCCTGCACCAGCGCGCCCTCGACGAGCTCATGCAGGGGCAGCGCCACGTCTTCGAGGCGGAGATGAAGGAGCTGCGCCGCACCCGCGGACGCGAGGGTCACGAGGCCAAGCCGGCGGACGTCGAGGGCGACCCGGAGTACGACGACCGGGGCAGCGCCGGCGACTAGCGCGAGCCGCGCAGCTGCGGGAGAACCTCGGAGCCGTAGGCCGCGATCATGTCGGCGTAGTGGGGGCCCATGTTGGCGACGTACACCTCGCTGAAGCCGGCGTCGACGAACGGCGCGTAGGCCTCCACGTGCTGGGCGACGTCGGGACCGAAGGCGCCCTGTTCGGCGAACGCGTCGCGGGTGACCAGCTCGCTGGCCTGCTCGAAGTGCTGCGGGCTCGGCAGCACCTGGCTGAGCTCGCCCGGGACGCCGGAGTTGGGCCACAGCTCGTAGGCGGCGTCGATGGCCTCGTCGCGCGTCGGGCCCCAGGCGACCTTGAACCCCGCCTGCGTCGGTGCGTCGGCGCCCTTCGCCGCGCGGAAGGTCGCCACCGACTCCGCGTCGGGCTGGGTCGTGACGAAGCCGTCCGCGATGCGGCATGCCACGTCCAGCGCCTTGGGACCGAAGGCGCTCATGTAGATCGGCGGCGGCTGGTCGGGAAGCGTGTAGATCCGGGCCGTGTCGACGGTGTAGTGACGGCCCTCGCGAGACACCACCTCGCCCGTCCAGAGCTCGCGGATGACCTCGACCGCCTCCTCCAGCATCTCGAGGCGCAGCTCGGCGTGCGGCCACCTGTCGCCCAGCACGTGCTCGTTGAGCGCCTCGCCGGTGCCGACCCCCAGGGTGAAGCGACCCTCACCGAGGAGCACCGCGGACGTGGCCGCCGCCTGCGCGACGATCGCCGGGTGGGTGCGCACGGTCGGACAGGTGACGGCCGTGGTGACCGGGAGGTCGCACACCTGGGCCACCGCGCCGATCATCGACCAGACGAACGGCGACTGGCCCTGGGCGTTGGTCCACGGGTGGAAGTGGTCGCTGATCCAGAGGCTGTCGAACCCTGCCCGCTCGGCCAGCCGCGCCTGCTCGAGCAGCTCGTCGGGGGCGTACTCCTCGCACGAGAGGAAGTAGCCGAACCGGGTCACACGCGCGCCGGGTGGGCAGGCACGCGAGCGCGGGCCGGCTCAGGCTCGGGTGACATCAGCAACCCGTGCTGGATGGCCCAGAGCACCGCCTGCGAGCGCGACGTCACCTCGATCTTGGAGTAGGCGCCCCGGATGTAGGACTTCACGGAGTTGATGCTGAGGTTGGTCTCCTCGGCGATGTCGCGGTTGGCCTTGCCGGCCGCGATCATCGACAGCACCTCGGTCTCCCGTTGCGTGAGGGGCCACTTCTCGGCGGCCGCCTTCTCCGCATCGGCCTGACCGGTCCACGCGTCGACGACCACGCGGCCGTCCGCGACCTGCAGGAGGTTCCACACCAGGCGCCGGGCGGGCAGCCACTTGCTGACGAACCCCGCGGCACCGCGCGACATCTCGGTGGAGACCGCCTCGGGGCTGCAGTCCCAGCCGAAGGCGACCATGCGGGTCGGGAAGCGCTGGGGCGCGGGCCGTACGCCGGCGGTGCGGCGGTGGGGCTCGTAGAGCGTCAGGTCGACCAGGGGCGCAGGGCCGTCGGCGCGGTGAGCCACCAGGGTGATCAGTGCGGAGTGGGGCTCGAGCATGGTGCGAAGTCCATGGACGACGAGCTCGCTCTCCTCCATGATCCCCACCTTGACGTGACGGGAGACGGGGGCGTTCGGTCGCTGTTGCATGGCCCGCAGTACCCCGATGGGCGGGGCGCATGCGCCCGACAGGGTGAAGGACTCAGGCCAGCAGCACCCGGGCCACGCAGGCCGCGTCCGACTCGGTCACCCCGGCACGCTCGGCGGCCTCGCGGAGCATCAGCGCTGCCATGTCGGTGGTGACCGCCATGCGCGCTGCCACCAGGCCGACCGCCACGTCGATGAGGCGCTGCTCCCGCAGCTGCTCGGGCGCGTGCTGGGCGCGGCGGAGCGTCTCGAAACCGAGGTCCGCGTTGGTCACCGCGCCCGCCTGCCACGCACCGAGCGCCTCGACGAGGCCCTCGATGCGGTCGCGGAACGCATGGGCCGTGGAGGCGTAGAGGTCGATGTTGAGCACGGCACGGCCGTGCTCCACCACCGGCAGGCAGACGGTGCTGGCGATCGTCCCGAACGCACGCTCGCGGGCCATGTCGGCCCAGTCCAGCTCGTCCAGGGGATGGGGCTCACCGGGAGGCGGGACGGGGCCGGCCTCACGAGCCGTGTGTGGCGCGACGTCGTCCGCAGGCGCGCCGGTCGCGTCCCGGTCCACGAGCGTGAAGGTGAGGTCCTCGTCCAGCAACGTGACGCTGAGCGCCACGCAGTCCGGGACCGAGCGCACGGCCCAGCCCTCGATCACCCGCAGCAGGCCCTCCATGTCATCGATGGACGCCGTCACGTACTCGTCCAACGCCTCCCGACTCTGCGGCAGCAGCTCCATATCGATCCCCTCGACACATCGGTGTTGCCTGAGCCCTCGATGCTCCTCCGACGCCCTGTCCCACACCACACCCGCGCGGGCGGTGACGGGGGGTGGTGCATGGCACCCCGCCCGTTGGGGTACGACGCTGCCGTGAGCGCGGAGACCCTCCACCACCCCGTCGTCGTCCTCGACCTGGACGGCACCCTCGTCGACTCCGTCTACCAGCACGTGGTCGCCTGGCACGCGGCGTTCCGCGACGTCGGCCTCCACGTCAGCGCGATGCGGGTCCACGAGGCGATCGGGATGGGCGGCGACCGGCTGGTCGCCCACGTTGCCGGCGACCCGGCCGAGGCAGCCGTGGGCGACGACGTCCGCAAGCTCCACGACGACTACTTCCGCTCGCAGCTGCGCACCGTCTGCGCCCTCGACGGCGCCGCCGACCTCGTCGAGGCGCTCGCCGGGCACGGCCACCGGCTCGTGCTGGCGAGCTCGTCCGAGACCGACCTCGTCGACCAGCTGCTCGAGCTCGTCGACGTACGCCGTCACCTCACCGCGGTGGTCACCGGCTCGGACGACGCGGCGACGAAGCCGGCGCCCGACATGGTCGAGCTCGCGATCGAGCGGGCCGGCGGTGGCAAGGCGATCGTGATCGGCGACGCCGTGTGGGACGCATTGTCCGCCGAGGCCGCCGGGGTGCCGTGCATCGGTCTGCGCAGCGGCGGGATCAGTGCCGAGCGGCTCACGTCCGCAGGTGCGTCGTGGGTCCACGACGGGCCCCGGGACCTGCTCGACCACCTCGGAGGCGGACCGCTCACCCGGCAGGGTAGTTCGACGACCTGAGCAGGCCCGCGAGGTGGGTGGCGTTGCGTGCCAGCAGCTGCGTCGTGCCGGCGGTCTTCTCAGGCGTCGTGTCGAGGTCGCGGTAGTCGACGGCCTGCATGGCCTCGCCGACCCAGTAGGTCGCGGCCTGCGCGGGGATGGTGAAGCCGACGTCGCCCAGCGCCTGGAAGAGCTCGGCGCACACGTGGTGGGCGCCGTCCTCGTTGCCGACGACACCGACCCCGGCGACCTTCCCGAACAGGATCGGGCGCTCCTCGTCGTCGGTCTCCGACAGCTCGGCGTCCAGGCGCTCGAGCACCATCTTGCACACCGAGGAGGGCTGCCCCATCCAGATCGGCGTGACCATGACGACGACGTCCGCCTCCAGCACCTTCTCCCGCAGCGTCGGCCACTCGTCGCCGTCCCCCTCGTCGGTGGTGACGCCGAACCGGACGTCGTGGTCGACGACGCGCTCCATCGAGCCCCGCACGCCGAGCGCGGCGAACGCGTCGAGCAGCTGCGTGCCCAGCAGCTCGGAGCTGGAGTCGGCGGGTGAGGGCTTGAGCGTGCAGGAGAGCACGAGGCACGTCAGGTCGGTGGACGGGGAGGAGTCGCTCTCGGGCATGCGCCGGCGGTACCCGCTGTGACGCCCCGCATACGAAACCCGCCGGAGTCACCTCGCACGGCGTACGGGAGGTCGAGACCGGCGGGTCTCGCGCTGGCCGCCGAGATCGTGGCGGGACGATCCCGGCGTGACCGGGATGTACCCCTCAGGGGTGGAGTGCATGCACCCCCACGGGGTGCCGTCCGCCCGGGCTGCCCCCCGGCGACTGACAACCCGGCGTCGGGGTACGGGGTGCGCGTCACGAGACGCCACCCGAAGCGACCCCGGAAGCACACGCAGGACCGCACACCCACGCAGGAGGAGAGATGAGTCCGTCCGACGACCGGTCCCAGGAGCCCTGGACCGACCCGCAGACCCACCTCGACACCGATCCGGTCAACGCCGAGCCCACCCCCACCGGGGTCGACGACGACCCGGCGGAGACCGAGGGCCCCGACGGCCGGGAGGAGAGCGGCTCGTGACCTCCCTCTGGCTCGACCGGGCAGCGCCGGTCGCCGACGACCCGCTGCCGGGACCCGGCGACGCACTGGACGCCCTCGTCGTGGGCGCCGGGCTGACCGGCCTCACCACGAGCCTCCTGCTCGCGCGCGCCGGCCTGCGGGTCGCGTGCGTGGAGGCCCGCCACGTGGGCGCCGTCACCACGGGTCGGACGACCGGCAAGGTCTCGCTGCTCCAGGGCACCCACCTCTCCCGCATCCGGCGGCACCAGAGCGAGGACGTCGCAGCCGCCTACGTCGACGCCAACCGCGAGGGCATGGAGTGGCTGCTGCGGTTCTGCGACGATCACGAGGTCGCCTACCAGCGACGCACCGCGGTGACGTACGCCGCCGACGAGCAGGAGCGCTCGTCGGTCGAGGAGGAGCACGAGGCCGCCTCCGCCCTCGGCCTGGCGGTCGAGTGGCGCGACACCCTCGACGTGCCCTTCCCGCACGTGGCCGCGACGACGCTCGCCGACCAGGCCCAGCTCGACTCCATGGACGTGCTGTCCGCTCTCGTCGAGCAGCTGCGTGCCCACGGCGGCACGGTGCACCAGGGCCACCGGGTGCGGTCCGCCTCGAAGGGCGGCCGTCCCACCGTCCGCCTCGACAGCGGCGAGGCCCTGACCGCCGACCACCTCGTGCTCGCCACCGGCACCCCGATCCTCGACCGTGGGCTGCACTTCGCCCGCCTCGAGCCGCAACGCTCCTACGTGCTGGCCCTCGACGGTGCCGGACCGATGGACGGCATGTACCTCTCCGCCGGTTCCGACGCCCGGTCGGTGCGCGACGCCCCTGGCGGCACGCTCGTCGTGGGCGGGGCTGGCCACGTCGTCGGGCGTACGGACTCGCACCTCGCGCACCTCGAGGCGCTGCGGTCGTGGACGGCGAGGTGGTACCCCGCCACCACCGAGACGCACCACTGGTCGGCCCAGGACTACAGCAGCCCCGACGGGGTCCCCTACGTCGGCCCGCTGCGACGCGGCGGCGACCGGATCCATGTCGCGACCGGCTACGAGAAGTGGGGCATGACCAACGCGGTCGTGGCGGCGCGCGCGATCTCCTCCGACATCCTCGGCGACATGCCGTCGTGGGCGCAGACGCTCAGCAGCCGTGCCCCCTCGGCGTCCAACGCCGCCGAGATCGCGCGGATCAACCTCGGCGTCGGCGCCGCGGTGGTGACCGGGGCCGTGCGCACCGCCCGCGAGCGTCTCCCCGGCACCACCGGACCGGCTCACGCCGCCCAGTGCGGCGTCGTCGGCGTCTGCACGCACCTCGGCGGCCTGCTGAAGTGGAACGACGCCGAGGAGACCTGGGACTGCCCCCTCCACGGGTCCCGCTTCTCGCCCGAGGGAGAGGTGCTGGAGGGTCCGGCGACCAGGCCGCTCCTCAAGCGGTCGGGGCCCGAGCACGGGGCACGGGGCCGGGCGGAGTGATGGCGGAGATCCGGCGCGTGCTGCTGCTCGCCGCCGCCGCCGTGCTCCTCGCCGGCTGCGGCTCCCTGGTGCCGGACGACTTCCCCGCCGACCCGGACGGCACGCTCGACGGCGTGCGCGAGGCCGGGGTGCTGCGCGTGGGCGCCGCGCCCCGTCGGGGGTGGATCGAGGTGGGCGACGCCGAACCCGCCGGGCGTGAGGCCCGGTTGGTGGCGGGCTTCGCCGACCACCTCGCCGCCGAGGTCGAGTGGACCGTGGCCGGGGAGGAGGAGCTCGTGCGCCTGCTGGACGGCGGCGAGATCGACCTGGCCGTCGGCGGCTTCACCGACACCAACGCCTGGGTCACCGAGGTCGGCCTCACCCGGCCCTACTCCGAGGTCGAGGTCGACGGCACCACCGAGGCGCACGTGATGATGGTGCCGATGGGCGAGAACGCCCTGCAGTCCGAGCTCGAGCGCTGGCTCGACGCCCAGCCCGCCGCCGGGCGCGCGCCGTGAGCCGGGTCGACGACTCCGCCGGGTCCGAGGCCGGCGGCTCGGGTCACTGGTTCGGCCACGCCGAGCTGCCACCGGAGCAGGCGGAGGCGCTGACGCGGGCCAAGCGGCTCGAGGTGATCACCGTCGTCTACATGGTCACCTGCGTCACCGTGGTCTTCGCGACCGCCGGCAGCTCGCAGGCGATGAAGACCGCGTGGGTGGAGGACGCGCTGGCGCTCGTGCCGCCCCTGGCCTTCCTCGTCTCCGTCCACTTCGGTCGCCGGCGACCGACCGCCGACCACCCCTACGGCTTCCACCGCGCCACGGGGGTCGGCCACCTGACCGCGGCGATCGCGCTGCTGGCGGTCGGCCTGCTGCTCGCCGTCGACTCCACGATGAGCCTCCTCCGCGCCGAGCACCCGCCGATCGGCACGGTGCGGCTGCTCGGCCACACGTTCTGGGCGGGCTGGCTGATGGTGGCCGCGATGGTCTACACCGGCATCGGACCGTTCATCCTCGGCCGGATGAAGCTGCCGCTGGCCGAGCAGCTCCACGACAAGGTCCTCTTCGCGGACGCCGACATGCAGAAGGCCGACTGGATGACCGCGGCCGGGGCGATCGCCGGCGTCCTCGGCATCGGTCTCGGGCTGTGGTGGGCCGACGCCGGGGCGGCCCTGCTGATCTCGCTGTCGATCGTGCGCGACGGCTGGACCAACCTGCACTACGCGACCACCGCGCTGATGGACGAGCGCGCCCGGACCTACGACGACGAGCACCCCCACCCGCTCACCCGGCGGGTCGACGAGGCCCTGGCGGTCCTCCCGTGGGTCGACGACAGCCGCAGCCGGGTGCGCGACCAGGGCCACGTCTTCCACGTCGAGGCGTTCGTGCGGCCGGCATCGGGTCGGCACCCCACCCTCGACGAGCTGGAGGGCGCGGCCGACGTGCTCCGTGAGCTGGACTGGAAGGTGCACGACGTCGTCGTCGTGCCCGTGGCCGACCTTCCCGAGACCATCCCGGCCCCGGAGCGGAACCCGGGCTAGCAGCCGCCGGATGCCTGGGTCGTCACCCGGCCCGCGATCAGTACGCGACGCTCGACTCGCTCCGCCGGCGGTTGGTGAGGACCCGCGCGGCGATGAACCCGCCGATGGCGCCGAAGAGGTGGCCCTGCCACGAGACGCCCGGCTGGCCGGGCAGCACGCCGAGCAGGGCGCCGCTGTAGAGCAGGAACACCGCGACGCCGATGAGGATCTCCGACGTGCGACGGTTGAGGAAGCCGCGGACGACCAGGTAGACGATCCACCCGAAGATCAGCACGGAGGCACCGGCGTGTGTGCTGCCCGGCTGCGCGAACAGCCACACCCCGAGTCCGCCGACGACCCAGATGATCGCGGTGGCGGCCAGCCCGCGGGCCAGGCCTGTCGCGAGGGTGAGGAAGCCCAGCACGAGGACCGGGACGGTGTTGCTCACCAGGTGGTCGAAGCCGAAGTGCAGCGCCGGCGCGAGCGCCACGCCGACCAGCCCGCCCTCGGTGCGGGGCTGGACGCCGTACGCGTCGAGCGGGTGGCCCGTCGCGGCGTCGACGATCTCGAGCAGCCACAGCAGCGCGACGAACCCGCCGGTGACGAGCGCGGCACCCTTCCAGGCGGGCTCGCGGGCGGTGGTCTGCATGCCCTTCATCGTGACAGCCGCCGCGAAACCGGTCGCTACAGCTAGCGACCGGCGGCGACCTCCGGCGGGAACCCGCCGGTCGAGACGGTGCCCCAGCGGGTCGGAGTGATCCGCAGCAGGGACTTGCCCTGGTCGACCATCGCCTGCCGGTACTCCTCCCAGTCGGAGTGCTCCCCGGCGATGGAGCGGAAGTACTCGACGAACGCGTCGAGCGCCTCCTCCCCCTCGCTGGCATCGAGCACCTCGCACGTGCCGTCGACCTGCACCCACGCGTCGTCCCAGTCGTCGGAGAGGACGACGACCGAGACGCCCGGCCGCTGCCGCGCGTTCCGCGTCTTGGCGCGCTTCGGGTAGGTGGCGATGACGAGGCGGCCGCTGTCGTCGACGCCGCCGCTGACCGGCGAGGCCTGCGGGCTGCCGTCGGCGCGCTCGGTGATCAGCAGCATGTGGTGGCGCGGGCGTACGAACTCCAGCAGCTCGTCGAGCCCGACCTCGGTGTTCGTCGCGATGGTGGGAGCCATGACGTCGAGGTTAGCGAGCGGCCACCGGCTCCCCCGCGATCCACACCCGCTCGACGCGGGCGGCGCCGACCTCGTCGGGGGCGTCGAAGGGATCGCGGTCGAGGAGGACGAGGTCGGCGACCGCGCCGGGCTTCACCATCCCGGCGTCGTCGCGGTGGCACACCCACGCGGAGCCGGAGGTGTAGGCGGCGAGCGCCACCTCGAGGGGGAGGGCCTGGTCGGGGAGGAACGGCTCGCTCCCGGCGCGCCCGGACTCCCCGTACGCCGTCCGGTGGACGGCGACGTGGACCGCCTCGAGCGGGTTCGGGGTGCTGACCGGCCAGTCGCTGCCGGCGACCAGGCGAGCACCGGCGCGGCGGAGGTCGCCGAAGGGGTACTGCCGCGCCGCGCGCTCCTCGCCGAGGAACGGGATCGTGAGGTCGACCATCTGGTCGTCGTAGCAGGCCCACAGCGCCTGGATGTTGGCCGCCACCTGCAGCTCGGCGAACCGCGGCACGTCGCTCGGGTGCACGAGCTGGAGGTGCGCCACGTGGTGCCGGTGCAGCGGCTCGGTGCCCTCGAGCGCGTCGAGCGCCTCGCGGACCCCACGGTCGCCGAGGCCGTGGACGTGGACCTGGAAGCCGGCCTCGTCGAGCGCGCTGACGATGCCGCGCAGCGCGACCGGGTCGACGAACGACAGGCCGGTGTTGGTCGTCGCGTGGCCGCACCGGTCGAGGTAGGGCTCGACCAGGGCCGCGGTCCCGTTCTCCGCGACGCCGTCCTGCATGATCTTGACCGCGGTCGCGGCGAACCGCCCGTGGGAGTACGCCGTCCGCTTCCCGACCAGCTCGGCCACCTGCTCGAGGCCGCGCTCGCGCTCCCACCACAGCGCCCCCACGACCGACGCGAGGAGGTCGCCCGACCTGGCCGCACGCAGGTAGGTCGGGCCGGTGTCCTGCATCCCGGCGTACTCGCCGACGATCGCGTCCTGCCACGCGGTGATGCCCAGCGACAGCAGGTGCCGTTGACCCTCGAGCAGGCCCTCGCGGAGGTCGTCGGCCGTCGGGGTCGGGAGCACCGCGAGCACGAGGCCCATCGCGCCCTCGTGCAGCACACCGGTCGGCTCCCCTGCCGCGTCGCGCTCGACGCGGCCGTCGGCGGGGTCCTCGGTGTCTCGGGTGATGCCGGCGACCGCGAGCGCAGGGCTGTTGACCCACATGCCGTGGTGGTCGCGGTTCACCAGCGCCGCAGGCCGGTCCGGCACCACGGTGTCGAGCTCGGCTGCGGTCGGCAGGCCGCCCGGGAAGGCGGCCATCGCCCAGCCGCCGCCCTGCACCCATCCGAGGTCGGGGTGGGAGGCGGCGTAGGACGCCACGTGGGACAGGTAGGCGGCGCGGGCGGCCGGCAGGGTGCTCAGGTCGCAGGTCAGCCGCTCGAGCCCGCCCTGCACCGGGTGGACGTGGGCGTCGGTGAAGCCCGGCAGGAGCAGCGCGCCGCCGCAGTCGACGACCTCCGCCCCGGGCGTGCGCAGCGAGCCCCCGACCGCCACGACGCGGCCCTCACGCACCAGCACGTCGCCGACGGCGCCGAGGTGACGGAAGCCGTTGAAGACGTGCGCGCCGGTGAGGACGAGGTCGGGCGGCGCGGTCACCGCTCGAGCCCGCGCCGGTGGAGCTCGCGGACGCGGTCGTCGTACGGCGGCACGGGTCCGTGGACCCGCACACCGGGCGCGACGTCGTCGATCGGCAGGGCGGCGACCGGCGAGGCGGTCAGCCCCCACTCGGCCCGCCACTGCGACAGCTGCGCGGACGAGGCGGCGTACACGATCGGACCGAGCCCGACCCACCCGTGGCCGGCGGCGCACATCGGGCAGTGCTCGCCGGAGGTGTAGACGACGCAGCCGTTGCGCTCCTCCTCCGGCACGTGCGCGGCGGCCCACTGGGCCAGCTCGAGCTCCGGGTGGGCCGTCGGGTCCGAGCCGGAGACCTCGCGGTTGCGCCCGGTGCGCAGGACCGCACCTTCGGCGTCGACCAGCACCGAGCCGAAGGCGCCGTCGCCGGCCTCGAGCGCCTCCTCGGCCAGTCGCAGGCACAGCTCGAGGTGGTCGGCCGCTCCGGGAAGGTCGGGCAGGTCGCGTGACATGGGGCCCAATCTGGCCGATCGGCCGCGGCCGGACAAGGGAGGGCCCGCACCCCTTGGGGCGGTCTGTCGCACGCGGCCGTCTGCCTACTGTCGAGGCATGACCACCGTCAGCCGCACCTTCGACGTCCGTCCCGACCCCGCCCTCGTCCTCGACTACCTCAAGGACTTCGGCAACGCCGAGGAGTGGGACCCCGGCACCGAGTCGTGCACCCGACAGGACGCCGGCCCGGTGCAGGTCGGCTCGACGTGGCACAACGTCTCGAAGATCGCCGGGGTGTCCACCGAGCTGACCTACACGCTCCAGCAGCTGACCGACGACACGATCGTGCTGGTCGGCCACAACGACACCGCGCGCTCGGTCGACACGATCACCGTCGTGCCCAGCCCCGACGGACCGGGCAGCCGGATCACCTACGAGGCCGTCATCGAGCTCAAGGGTGCAGCCAAGATCGCCGACCCGGTGATGAAGATCGTCTTCGAGAAGATCGGCAGCGACACCGAGGACGACATGACGAACGTCCTCAACCGGCTCGCCGCCTGAGCCCCCGCCCGGCCCTCGGCGCCGTAGGCTCGACCCACGACGAGCGGAGGCGCCATGACCGGGAGCGACGATCGCTACAACGCCGGAGGACGGCTGCGCGGGTCTGTCTACGACGCCGAGATGGAGCGGCTGCAGGAGCAGCTGGTGCTGCTGCAGTACTGGATCCAGACGCAGGGCCTCAAGGTCCTGGTGATCTTCGAAGGCCGCGGCTCGGCCGGCAAGGGCGGCGTGATCAAGCGGATCACCGAACGCACCAGCCCGCGCACGGTGCGGATCGCGGCGTTGCCCAGGCCCACGGACCGCGAACGTACCCAGTGGTACTTCCAGCGCTACGTCGAGCACCTGCCGGCAGCCGGGGAGATGGTCCTGTTCGACCGCAGCTGGTACAACCGCTCGAACGTCGAGTGGGTGATGGGCTTCTGCACCGAGGACGAGCACCAGGAGTTCCTGC
>Ga0164308_10000724_pt1 | contig 17878 bp, 19 predicted proteins | sample Whisoiple_246_MG_FD_109983 | JGI IMG/M metagenome (GOLD analysis project Ga0164308, IMG submission 109983) | Soil microbial communities amended with fresh organic matter from upstate New York, USA - Whitman soil sample_246_MG | ecosystem: Environmental > Terrestrial > Soil > Unclassified >...
CGCTGCTGGATCTCGTCGAGCAGCAGCGGCCACTTGTGCGTCGTCGCCGGGGTGTCGATCTGCTTCGCGTTGCGGGTGACGGTGACACCTGCGTACTCCGCCCCGGGGATCTCGACGGCGGCGTGCTCGGCCAGCTCGGCGATAACGGTGTCAGAGTCGGTATCGGGCCTGCCGTACAGATCCTGGACGATCTGCGCAATACGAAGGTGGGTGGCATCCACCTCGCCAGAATCATTCACCGGGACTTTCCGATCCTCGAGCTCCATTGGGGTAAGGCTAACCCCCAGGTGAGGCGGAGGCGGCACGGATGGCAGGCGGCGTCACAATCGGCGCGCGATGCCCGCAGTTCGGTGGCGCCGGGCGGCATCCGTTACAGCGCCGTCAGGTACCGGGTCGTGATGACGCGCTGCGCCAACGACGTCACCGGTGAGCCCAGCCTGCTCCACCATGTCGCATGCCGGGAGAACGCGACGACCTCGGCGTTCACCTCGTCGGTCGCGGGGTCGTAGCGAACGGCGAACAGCTCTTCCCCGGATTCGGGGTGGCCGGGCAGTGTGCCGTAGGCGAACCCGCGACGGTCCGTGTCGTCGACCACGTAGACCACGCGGCACGGCGCGTGCAGCGGGCCGAGGCCGACCAGGACCTCCGAGCCGACGGCGGCGACCTCGCTGCTCGCGTCGACCCGAACGCCCGCCCCGCGCAGCATTCCCCACCGCATGACCCTGGCCGCCGCCTGCTCGAATCGCGGGCGCCCGTGGCCGATGACGGCTGACTTGCGCACGTGGTGGTACCCGTCGGGGAGTGGGCCCGCCGTCGCGCCCACCTCTTGGTAAGTCAGCTGCAGGGTCGCCAGGTCGTCCAATCTCACCCTGACACCATGTCATCACCGGGCGTACGGTCTGTGAGGTGACCACTTCAGCCGCCGATCAGGCTTCCGGAACCTTCACCCTTGGTGGTGATCTCACCGTCAATCGACTCGGTTTCGGTGCCATGCGAATAACCGGAAAGGGCGTCTGGGGCCCGCCGGACGACCACGACGAATGCATCCGCGTGCTGCGCCGCGCGGTCGAGCTCGGCGTCAACTTCATCGACACCGCAGACTCCTACGGCCCGTATTACTCCGAGGAGTTGATCCGCGAGGCGTTGCATCCCTACGACGGCGTCGTCGTCGCGACGAAGGCGGGGCTGTTGCGCACCGGGCCGGATGACTGGACCCCGCTTGGCTTTCCGGCTTATCTGCGCCAGGAGTGCGAGACGAGCCTGCGGAGGCTGGGTGTGGACACCATCGATCTGTTCCAGCTGCACCGAATCGATGACAACTTCCCCCTCGAGGATCAGGTGGGTGAGCTCGCCGCACTGCAGCAGGAGGGCAAGGTCCGCCACATCGGGCTCTCGGAGGTCGGCGTCGAGCAGCTGGAAGCCGCACAGAAGGTCGCGCCGATCGTGTCGGTGCAGAACATGTACAACCTGACCGCCCGCACCGCCGAACCGGTGCTCGAGGCGTGTGAGGCGCAAGGAATGGGCTTCATCCCGTGGTTCCCGCTGGCGGCCGGGCCGTTGGCCGCACCGGGCGGCCCGCTCGAGCGCCTCGCAGCAGACCACCACGCATCGGCGTCGCAACTCGCCCTTGCCTGGCTGCTCAAGCGTTCGCCGGTGATGCTGCCGATCCCCGGCACGTCGAAGGTGAGCCACCTGGAACAGAACGTGGCCGCCGCCGAGATCGAGCTCTCCGACGAGGAATTCGAGACGCTGAGCAAGGCCGGCGCTGAATCCCGCTAGCGCGGGGCGGCTGGTCTTCACCGGACACATCGCAGGCGCGGGAAGCGGGTCCGGGCTGCGGATCGTGGTCGGCGCCTGGGACCGCTCGCCGTTCGGTCCGTTCACCGACGTAATGCTGCAAACCGCAGACGACGAACGAGTCCTGCTGGCGCCCGACGACACGATCGCCGACTTCGTGTCGTCGACCTACCGCTTCGACCGGGTGCAACTGGGCGACGTGTCCTCCACGCTCGACGCTCAGCAGCTCACCGTGTCGACAGAACACTTCGAGGCCCGGATCCGTCTCGGCGGGCCCGCGCCGGTCGACCGTCTGCTGCGGCTCGTGCCGTCACGGCTGGCGACATCACCGCGGTGGTTGCGGGCCATCGACCCGGTAGCGGCGCGGGTTGTGCCCGGTGTGCACACCTACGGGACCGCGGGCAACGGCAGGGTCGAGTACTACGGCGTGCGCCGCTCGAGGCGCATCACAGCGATCGACGGCCACTACCGCGGTGCCTCACTCGACGGCCTGGCACCGCTGCGACCGCCGGTCAGTTTCGGATTCTCATCGGCACCCTCCTCGCCGCAGATCGTGTCGGTGACCACGACGATCGACGAATCGGGGAAGGCAATACGGTGAGCGAGTGGCCACCGACCTCAACGACGCGCATGCCGGTGGCGGGTTCAACCCGCCCGAACCGACGACCCGCGGCGGAGCGGACTACGGCCGGTTCGTCGAAGCCGTCCGGACCCTGCAGGACCACACTCGCGCAGCCGACGCGCCCGACGAGGTGATCACCAAGGCCGCCGACATGGTCGAAGCGCTCAACGAGCTGCTTGCCCCATACGAAGCCGACGAGTGGACGACACCGTCGGGCAGGCGGATGGACCTGCCCAACCGCGGGAACCTCCTGCAGGTGCCGTCCGAGCTGGCGACGGTGGGGGACGAGGTCGACGGTGTGGTGCGGTTCCGCCGCTACCACCTCGGCCGCAACGGGGCAGTGCACGGTGGCGCCCTGGCGCAGATGTGGGATTCGGTGCTCGGGTTCGCCGCCTTTCGGCTGAGCCGCAGCCTCAAACAACGCACGGCCTACCTGCACGTGAACTACCGCCAGGTCGTGCCGATCGAAAAAGAGCTGCGGGTTGATTCACGCGTCGACCGCGCCGAGGGCCGCAAGATCTTCGTCACAGGACGGCTCCTCGACGGGGAATCGGTGCTCTGCGATGCCGAAGCGCTGTTCGTGAAGCTCAACCCGGGCCAGCCGTGACCGACGCCGGATCCAGGTGGTCGCAGACCAAACGGCGCTGGGCACGCTGGCGCGATCGGCTGCGCGAACGGCCCAAGGTCGAATTCGGCTACCGCATCGCGGTCGCGGCCATCGGGCTGGCAGTCCTCGGACTCGGCATCCTTGCGATCCCGTACCCCGGCCCCGGGTGGGCCATCGTGTTCGTCGGGCTGGGCATTCTGGCCACCGAATTCGACTGGGCGCGCCGGTGGCTGACCTATGCCAGGGAGCGCTACGACAAGGTCATGGACTGGTTTCACCGCCGAGGACGGTTTGTGCAGATCCTCGGCGGCCTGTTCACCGCGCTGATCGTCGCCGTGACCTTGTGGCTGCTCGGCGCGCTGGACTGGACCGGGGAGCTCGTCGGGATCGACCATCCGTGGCTGAACAGCCCGATCGGGGTCGGGGACTGACCCGCCGCACCGATAGCATGGTCGCGTTCGTCAACACCCACGAAATCGAAGAGAGTGACCGATGAGCGCCGTCCCAGGTACCGCCCCAGCAGCCCCGATCCGGGTCGCTGCCGGGACGACCGCTGCGGCGGCGGTCCGCGAAGCGGGGCTACCCAGTCGCGGCGCCCCCGACGCCGTCGTCGTCGTCCGTGACATCGACGGCCGGCTTCGCGACCTGAGCTGGGTGCCCGAGAGCGACGTCGAGGTGACGCCGGTCGCCGCCGACACCGAGGATGGCCGCAGCGTCATCAGGCACTCAGCGGCCCACGTGCTGGCCCAGGCCGTCCAGGAGTTGTTCCCCGGCGCCAAGCTCGGCATCGGACCGCCGATCACCGACGGCTTCTACTACGACTTCGATGTCGCCGAGGCGTTCACCCCCGAAGACCTGGAGGCGCTGGAGAAGCGCATGCGCCAGATCGTCAAGGACGGTCAGCTGTTCTCCCGGCGGGTCTACGAGTCCAAAGACCAAGCGCGCGACGAGCTTGCCGACGAGCCGTACAAGCTCGAACTCGTGGACGACAAGTCCGGCGACCCTGAGGTGATGGAGGTCGGCGGTGACGAGCTCACCGCCTATGACAACCTCAATCCCCGTACCCGCGAACGGGTCTGGGGCGACCTGTGCCGCGGCCCGCACATCCCGACGACGAGGTTCATTCCGGCGTTCAAGCTGACCCGCAGTTCGGCCGCCTACTGGCGCGGCAACCAGGAAAACGCGAGTCTGCAACGCATCTACGGCACTGCGTGGGAGTCTCAGGAGGCCCTTGACGCGCACCTGGAACTGCTGGAGGAGGCCGCCAAACGGGATCACCGCAGACTCGGCACCGAGCTGGACCTGTTCAGCTTCCCCGACGAAATCGGCTCGGGGTTGGTGGTCTTCCACCCCAAGGGCGGCATCGTGCGTCGCGAGCTGGAGGACTACTCGCGTCGCAAGCACATCGAAGCAGGCTACGAGTTCGTCAACACCCCGCACATCACCAAGGCCCAGCTGTTCCACACGTCCGGCCACCTGGACTGGTACGCCGACGGCATGTTCCCGCCGATACACGTCGATGCGGAGTATGACGAGGACGGCACGGTGCGCAAGCCGGGCCAGGACTACTACCTCAAGCCGATGAACTGCCCCATGCACTGCCTGATCTTCCGGTCTCGCGGACGGTCCTATCGCGAACTTCCGTTGCGGCTCTTCGAGTTCGGCACCGTTTACCGCTACGAGAAGTCTGGGGTCGTGCACGGGCTGACCCGGGCGCGCGGGTTCACCATGGACGACTCGCACATCTACACCACCCGTGAGCAAATGCGCGAAGAGCTCACGTCGCTGCTGGGCTTCGTGCTCGATCTGCTCGGCGACTACGGCCTCGAGGACTTCTATCTTGAGCTGTCCACGCGGGACTACGACAAGTCCGTCGGCTCCGACGACATGTGGGAGGAAGCCACAAGCACGCTGGCCGAGGTCGCCGAGGCGTCCGGTCTGGAGCTGATTCCCGATCCGGGTGGCGCTGCCTTCTACGGCCCTAAGATCTCGGTGCAGGCGCGCGACGCGCTCGGCCGCAGCTGGCAAATGTCGACGATCCAGCTGGACTTCAACTTCCCCGAGCGGTTCGACCTGGAATACACCGCCGCCGACGGCAGCAGGCAACGGCCGGTGATGATCCACCGCGCATTGTTCGGGTCGATCGAGCGCTTCTTCGGCATCCTCACCGAGCACTACGCGGGCGCCTTCCCGGCATGGCTGGCACCGGTTCAGGTGGTCGGGATACCGGTCGCCGACGGGCACATCGAGTACCTGCAAAGCGTTGCCGAGGAATTGACGTCGCACGGGATCCGGGTCGAGGTCGACACCAGCGACGACCGGATGGCCAAGAAGATCGTGAACCACACCAACCAGAAGGTGCCGTTCATGCTGCTGGCCGGTGACCGCGACGTCGAGGCAGGCGCCGTGAGCTTCCGGTTCGGCGACCGCAGCCAGGTCAACGGGGTGCCGCGCAGCGAAGCGGTCGAGGCGATTGCCAAGTGGATCCGCGACCGCGAAAACGCCGCGCCCACAGCGGATTTGGTCAAGGTGGACACGTCGAAGTGACCGGGAACGATGAGCGCGAGGTCGTCGACCACGGGGTGGGCGAGCCTGATCATCTGCAACGCCTGTGGACGCCCTACCGGATGAACTATCTGGCCGAGGCCCCGATGAAGGGCGGGTCGGCGGCATCGACGCAGCCGTTCACCGACATCCCGACCCTCAACGACGAGGACGGCCTGGTCGTCGCGCGCGGCGAACTGGTCTACGTGGTGTTGAACCTCTACCCGTACAACCCGGGCCATTCGATGGTGGTGCCGTACCGGCGGGTGTCCGAGCTTGAGGACCTCTCCACAGAGGAGAGCAGCGAGCTGATGGCGTTCACCCAGAAGGTGATTCGCGTGATGAAGTCGGTGTCGAATCCGCACGGTTTCAACGTCGGGCTCAACCTCGGAAAGTCCGCGGGCGGCTCGCTGGCCGAGCATCTGCACATGCATGTCGTGCCGCGGTGGAGCGGTGACGCGAACTTCATCACGATCATCGGCGGCTCCAAGGTCGTCCCGCAGTTACTGCGCGAGACCCGTGAGTTGCTGGCCGCGGAATGGGCGAGGCAGTCATGAGCGACTTCTACCTGATGACCAGGGCGGCGTACGCGAAACTGTCGACGCCGGTCGCCAAGCTCGCGCTGCGCGCAGGTTTCACGCCCGACAGCATCACCATCATCGGCACCGCAGGCGCAGTGGTCGCCGCCCTGACGCTGTACCCGATCGGGCAGCTGTGGTGGGGGTCGTTCGCGGTCTTCGTCTTCGTGCTCGCCGACATGCTCGACGGTGCGATGGCCCGCCAGAGCGGCGGCGGCACCCGGTTCGGCGCGGTGCTCGACGCCACCTGCGACCGGATCGGCGACGGCGCTGTGTTCTGCGGCCTGCTGTGGTGGGCGGTGTTCGGGATGCGCAGCACCTCGCTTGCGGTGGCATTGATGATCTGCCTGGTCACCTCGCAGGTGATCTCCTACATCAAGGCCCGCGCCGAGGCCAGCGGCCTGCGCGGTGGTGGCGGACTCATCGAGCGGCCCGAACGGCTGGTCATCGTGCTCACCGGCGCGGGCCTGTCGGGCGTGCCGTTCCTGCACGTACCGTGGCTGATTCACGTCGCCGCGTGGTTGCTCGCGCTGGCCAGCGTGATCACGTTGGGTCAACGCGTTCACACCGTGCGCACGTCGCCGGGCGCGATGGAGCCGCTGCAGAAGACCGAACCGGATGCTGTGAGCAACTCCGGTGACACCGAGGTGACTGAGTGACGGCCACCCCGACGGGACCGCAAGCGACTGGGGAAAGCCGCTTCTCGCTCGGGGGCCAAGTCGCAGATCTGGGTTACGCCGCGGGCTGGCGTGTGGTTCGAGCCATGCCGGAGCTGGTGGCGCGCAACGCATTCGATGCCGGAGCGATCTATGCGTCCCGCAACGGCGGGCCCGCACAACTTCGGCGCAACCTCGCCCGTGTCGTCGGGGTGACCCCCGACAAGGTGCCGGGCGGGCTGATCCGTGCTTCGCTGGCCTCCTACGCCCGATACTGGCGGGAGGCGTTCCGGTTGCCGTCGATGAACAAAGAGAAGCTGCGTGAGCGCATCGAGCCGTGCCTGCTGGGCAGGGAACACATCCGGGCCGGCCTCGACGCAGGGCGAGGCGTGATCATGCCGCTGCCGCACAGCGGGAACTGGGACATGGCCGGTGTGTGGATGGTCGCGCACTTCGGCACGTTCACCACCGTCGCCGAGCGACTCAAGCCAGAATCGCTGTACCGGCGGTTCATCGACTACCGGGAGAGCCTGGGATTCGAGATGCTCCCGCTCACCGGCGGCGATCGCCCGCCGTTCGAGGTGCTCGCCGAACGGCTACGCGACAACGGCATCGTCTGCCTGATGGCCGACCGCGATCTCACCCGGTCGGGTGTGCAGGTCGACTTCTTCGGAGAGCCAACGCGGATGCCCGCCGGTTCGGCGAAGCTGGCGCTCGAGACGGGCGCCGTCGTACTGCCGACGCACTGCTACAACACGCGTGACAGCTGGGTGTTCGATGTGTCGCCGGCCCTCGACACGTCGTCGGGCGACGTCTCGACGATCACGCAGGCGATGGCCGACCGGTTCGCCAGGGGCATCGCCGCCCATCCGGAGGACTGGCACATGATGCAGCCGCAATGGCTGGCCGACCTGTCGGAGGAGCGACAGGCAAAGCTGAGGGGCGATTCCTGATGCGCATCGGCATGGTGTGCCCGTATTCGTTCGACGTGCACGGCGGCGTGCAATCCCATGTGCTGCAACTCGCGGAGGTCATGCGCGAGCGCGGTCACGACGTCAGCGTGCTGGCGCCGTCCTCGCCGCATGTCCAGCTGCCCGACTACGTGGTGTCCGGCGGCAAAGCGGTTCCGATCCCGTACAACGGCTCGGTCGCGCGGCTGCGCTTCGGCCCCGCCACGCATCGAAGGGTCAAACGCTGGCTGACCGAGGGTCAGTTCGACGTGCTGCACCTGCACGAGCCCAATGCGCCGAGCCTGTCGATGCTTGCGTTGCAGGCCGCAGAAGGACCGATCGTCGCGACATTCCACACGTCGACAACGAAGTCGTTGACGCTCAGCGTGTTTCAAGGTCTTCTCCGGCCGTACCACGAGAAGATCGTCGGCCGCATCGCGGTGTCCGATCTGGCCCGGCGCTGGCAGATGGAGGCGCTCGGCTCGGATGCCGTGCAAATTCCCAATGGCGTCGACGTCGAGTCGTTCGCGTCCGCGCCGCGCATGGACGGATACCCGCGCCCTGGCAAGTCGGTGCTGTTCCTCGGCCGGTTCGACGAACCGCGCAAGGGGATGGATTCGCTGATCGGGGCTCTTCCGGCTTTGGTTGAGCGATTTCCCGACATCGAGATACTGATCGTCGGCCGCGGCGACGAGGACGAACTCCGGGAGGAGGCCGGCCAATTGGCCGGGCATCTGCATTTCCTCGGCCAGGTCGATGACGCAGCCAAGGCGTCCGCGATGAGAAGCGCCGACGTCTACTGTGCGCCGAACACCGGCGGGGAGAGCTTCGGCATCGTGTTGGTCGAAGCGATGGCCGCGGGCACCGCGGTGGTGGCCAGTGACCTCGACGCGTTTCGGCGGGTGTTGGAGGACGGGAAGGCCGGGCGGTTGGTTCCGGTGGATGACGTGGACGGCCTCGCCGCAGGCCTGATCGAGGTGCTCGAGAACGATGCGGTGCGCGAGCGCTTCATCGACGCCGCAGCCGGCGCGGTCCGCCAATACGACTGGTCGGTGGTGGCCGGCCAGATCTTGCGGGTGTACGAGACCGTTGCGGGGGCAGGGGCCAAGGTGCAGTTGGCGGGCGCGGCGGGCAGGAGCGTCGGAGGCAGGAGCGTAGCGACTGGGGGAGTCAGCTAGGTGAGCTGGCTTCTGGTCATGGCCCTGCTGGTGCTGCTGGCGGTGCTGCTGATGGTGGGTGTGTGGGCGTATCAGACCGCGCACCGGCTGGACCGGCTGCACGTCCGATACGACCTCTCATGGCAGGCACTCGACAGCGCGCTGGCCCGCCGCGCCGTCGTCGCGCGTGCTGTCGCGGTCGACGCCTACGGCGCAGGTCCGGAGGGCAGGCGGCTCGCGGCGCTGGCGGGTGCCGCCGAGCAGACACCCAGAGCAGGCAGGGAGGCAGCCGAAAACGAGTTGTCGGCAGCACTCGCGCTCGTCGACCCGGTGTCCCTGCCGGTCGCGCTGGTCGCCGAACAGGCCGACGCGGAGGCGCGGGTGACGCTGGCCCGCCGATTTCACAACGACGCGGTGCGCGACACACTCGCACTGCGTGAGCGACCAGCAGTGCGCCTGCTTCGGCTCGGTGGAACGGCCGCTCTGCCAACCTATTTCGAGATAGCGGAGCAGGCCGACCGTGATGTCGGCGTGGTCAGCCGTCGCACGTCGGCCCGGGTCGTGCTGCTGGACGAGGGTGGGGCGGTTCTGCTCTTCTGCGGGTCGGACCCCGGGAACGAGGACGGGCAGGCGCCGCGCTGGTGGTTCACCGTGGGCGGTGCGGCTCAACCGGGGGAGACGCTTGCCGAGGCAGCGGCCCGCGAGCTGGCCGAAGAGACCGGACTTCACGTCGAGCCCAGCGCGATGGTCGGGCCCGTGTGGCGGCGGGATGCGGTGATCGACTTCAACGGGTCGGTGATCCGAAGCGAAGAGATGTTCTTCGTGCACCGCACCGGCCGGTTCGAACCATCCGCATCGGGCCGCACGGCGCTGGAGCGGCGCTACATTCACGGCCACCGCTGGTGCGATGAGACAATGATCGACGAGCTGGTCGCCGAGGGGGAGACCGTCTACCCGCTGCAGCTCGGTGAGTTGCTCGCCGACGCGAATGCCCTGGCCGACGGTCAGAGCGCGGCGCTGCAACGGCAGTTGCAGTCGATCAGGTGATGTGCGGATTCTTTCGTATTTGCCGCCCCCACTAGACTGGATCAGTAGCCATTTGGAGGAGATAGCAATGGATACCGCAGCCGGACAGAACGGGGCAGGCGGTCAGACGGGCACCGCGCGCGTCAAGCGCGGCATGGCCGAGATGCTCAAGGGCGGCGTGATCATGGATGTGGTCACCCCCGAGCAGGCCCGTATCGCCGAGGGTGCGGGCGCCGTCGCGGTGATGGCGCTGGAACGCGTTCCCGCCGATATCCGTGCCCAGGGCGGGGTGTCGCGGATGAGCGACCCCGACATGATCGAGGGCATCATCTCGGCGGTCACCATCCCGGTGATGGCCAAGGCCCGCATCGGCCACTTCGTGGAGGCGCAGATCCTGCAGAGCCTCGGCGTCGACTACGTCGACGAGTCCGAGGTGCTCACCCCGGCCGACTACACCCACCACATCGACAAGTGGAAGTTCACCGTGCCGTTCGTCTGCGGCGCGACGAACCTGGGCGAGGCGCTACGCCGCATCTCCGAAGGTGCGGCGATGATCCGCAGCAAGGGTGAGGCGGGCACCGGCGACGTTTCCAACGCGACGACACACATGCGGGCAATAGGCGGCGAGATCCGGCGGCTGTCTTCGCTGTCCGAGGACGAGTTATTCGTTGCCGCAAAGGAATTGCAGGCACCGCACGATCTCGTCGCCGAAGTGGCGCGCGCAGGCAAGCTGCCGGTGACGATGTTCACCGCGGGTGGCATCGCCACCCCGGCCGACGCCGCGATGATGATGCAGCTCGGCGCCGAGGGTGTGTTCGTCGGCTCGGGCATCTTCAAGTCCGGCGACCCCGCGTCGCGGGCCGCCGCGATCGTCAAGGCGACCACCTTCTACGACGACCCCGACGTGCTGGCCAAGGTGTCGCGCGGGCTGGGGGAGGCCATGGTGGGCATCAACGTTGAGGAGATCGCCGCCCCGCATCGGCTCGCCGAGCGGGGATGGTAGTAAGTCTGCATGGCGATCGAGGAGATCCTTGATCTCGAACAGCTCGAGATCAACATCTACCGCGGTGGCGTGTTCAGCCCGGAATCAGGCTTTCTGCAACGGACATTCGGCGGTCACGTAGCGGGTCAATCCCTAGTCTCGGCGGTGCGGACCGTCGACCCCAAGTTTCAGGTGCACTCACTGCACGGCTACTTCCTGCGGCCCGGCGACGCCCAGGCGCCCACCGTCTTCATCGTCGAACGCCTTCGGGACGGCGGTTCGTTCGTCACGCGGCGTGTGAACGCGATCCAGCACGGCGAGACCATCTTCTCGATGTCGGCCTCGTTTCAGACCGACCAGAGCGGAATCGAACACCAGGACGCCGCACCGTTCGCGGTGCCGCCCGACGACCTGCCCAACTTCATCTCCAAGGGCGGTGTGTTCGACGACGCCGGATTCCAGCAGTTCGCCGAATGGGACGTCCGGATCGTCCCGCGTGATCAGCTTAAACTGCTGCCCGCCAAGGCATCTCAACAGCAGGTGTGGTTCCGGCACCGCGACCCGCTGCCCGATGATCCGGTGCTGCACATCTGCGCGCTGGCCTACATGAGCGACCTCACGCTGCTCGGTTCGGCGCAGGTGAACCATATCGAGGAGCGCAAGCACCTGATGGTGGCGTCGCTGGATCACGCGATGTGGTTCATGCGGCCGTTCCGCGCCGACGAATGGCTGCTCTATGACCAGTCTTCGCCGTCGGCGTCCGGTGGCCGGTCGCTGACGCAGGGCAAGATCTTCACTCGCACGGGCGAGATGGTGGCGGCTGTCATGCAGGAAGGGCTGACCCGCTACAAGCGTGACTTCAAGCCATGAGCGCACCCCTGATCGGTGTGCTGGCGCTCCAGGGCGACACCCGCGAACACCTGGCCGCACTGCGTGAAGCGGGCGCCGAGGCGATCACCGTCCGCCGGCGCGGTGAACTCGACACCGTCGACGCACTGGTCATACCGGGCGGCGAGTCCACCACGATGACGCACCTGTTGCGTGAATTCGACCTGCTCGAGCCGCTTCGATCGCGGATCGCCGACGGCATGCCTGCCTACGGTTCGTGCGCCGGAATGATCCTGCTGGCCGACGAGATCCTCGATGCCGGTGTTGCGGGCCGTGACGCCGCACCGCTGAAGGGCATCGATATGACGGTGCGGCGCAACGCCTTCGGTCGGCAGGTCGATTCCTTTGAGGGCGACATCGAGTTCGAGGGTCTGGACAGCGCGGTGCATGCGGTGTTCATCCGGGCGCCATGGGTGGAGCGGGTGGGTCCCGACGTCCGGGTGCTCGGCCGGGCCGCCGACCATATCGTCGCCGTCCGTCAGGGCCAGACGCTGGCGACGGCATTTCATCCCGAGATGACCGGCGATCGCCGCATCCACCGACTGTTCGTCGACATCGTCACCGGCCGTGCCTAGCGGTCAGGCGAGCTCCTCGTTGTCGAGCCACTCGTCGCCGGGATCGTCGAGAACGGTCAGCGTAGGGCTCCGGACATAGGTCACCTGGTTTCCGCCGCACTTGCGTGACTCGTACATCGCGTTGGTGGCGATGGACAGGAGCTCGTCGAGCACATCGTGTGGCGGCAGCTGCACCAGCGGCGCCAGGGCGGTGGTGACCACCCCGATGCTGGCCGACAGGCGAGACGGTGAACCGGAAACGGTGCCGCGAACGCGTTCGACGAGCGCCGACGCGTCGTCACTGTCGAAGAGGTCGCCGATCACGAACTCCGAGTCGGCGATGTGTGCCAGCACCGCGTCGCGCCGCGCGGTTTCGCGGAGTCGTGCCGCGATCTCGACCCTGGCCCGGTTGGATCCGGTGAGGCCGGAGAACTCGCCGACCAATGAGAAGGTGTCCAGGTTGACCACGGCGATGGCCAGGAAGCGGTCGTCGCCGCGACTGCGCGACGCCAACAGGGTGGTGGCTTTCTCGTAGAAGCCGTCCCGATTGAACAGCCCGGTCAGCGGTTCGAAGTTCTCGTGCAGGATGTCGGCGTCGACGAGCCAGATCGAGGCTTTACCGGTGAGCGATACGAACATCACGATGAATCCGACGAGAAGCACCGAAGAGACGGCGAACGCGGTATCGGTGGCGGCCAATTTGTAGCCGAGAACAATCAGAGTCGCGCCGGTGACCACCCAGCTGACCGTCAGCCACTGAGTGGTGTGGAAAACCGCGGCGTAAATGCACACGAGTGTGAATGCGGTGGCTCCGAACAGTCCGGCCAGCGGATCAGCCTGGATGAGGCACGAAATGGCGATGCATAACGACCCCAGGCATACGGATATTCGGGACTCGAGGGCGCTCGGCCAGCGACCCCTCAGCCATAAAAACGTCATGCCCCAGCAACAGACCGCGACGGCGAGCGCCAGGATCTGGTTGCGCAGGCCGTGCGGACCGGTAGGGCTCCAGATCAACGTTATCGAAATCGCGCCCAGTCCGAATATGACCAGCGCAATCAAGCGGCAGGTGGTTCTCTGCAGTCCGCGGGCGGCGAGAAAAGCAGTGAGCCAATAGTAGTGATCGAGGCCGTGCCACCATCGCTGCGCCGTGTTCATCGGCGAATCGATCGGCGCGCACAGGGCATTTACGCAGGGTAGCAATCCAGTTAAGGCACTACCCCCGCCCTACCGTAATAATTTCCCAAAATTGCCGGCGCCCGAGCAATTGCTCAGGCAAGAAAACCGGGACGAATAGGAGCTGCCGGCTCACTCGGTCACCGCGGCCGTCATCGAGGGTGGGGACCGGTAAACCGGCCCACGTAGACTCGTTGATCGGACTTATCGTCGTAAGACAGGTTGTAGTGAAAGAGGTAGTACCTGCATGAGCGGCCATTCCAAGTGGGCCACCACGAAGCACAAGAAGGCGATCGTCGACGCCCGGCGGGGCAAGAACTTCGCCAAGCTGATCAAGAACATCGAGGTGGCGGCGCGAACCGGTGGCGGCGATCCGGCCGGCAACCCGACGTTGTACGACGCCATCCAGAAGGCAAAGAAGACCTCGGTGCCCAACGACAACATCGAGCGGGCCCGCAAGCGCGGCGCAGGCGAGGAGGCAGGCGGCGCCGACTGGCAGAACATCACCTATGAGGGCTACGGCCCCAACGGCGTGGCGGTTCTGGTCGAATGCCTGACCGACAACCGCAACCGCGCCGCCGGTGAGGTGCGCGTCGCGATGACACGCAACGGCGGCAACATGGCCGATCCCGGTTCGGTGTCGTATCTGTTCTCCCGCAAGGGCGTCGTCACGCTGGAGAAGAACGGGCTCACAGAAGACGATGTGCTCACCGCGGTGCTCGAGGCGGGCGCCGAGGAGATCAACGATCTTGGTGACAGCTTTGAAATCCTCTCCGAACCCAACGATCTCGTTGCCGTGCGCACGGCACTGCAGGATGCGGGCATCGACTATGAATCGGCCGAGGCCAGCTTCCAGCCGTCGGTGACGGTGCCCGTCGACCTCGATGCCGCCCGCAAGGTGCTCAGGCTGGTCGACGCGCTGGAGGACAGCGACGACGTGCAGGACGTTTACACCAACATCGACATCCCCGACGACGTCGCCGCCGTCCTCGACGAAGACGGCTAACCTCGTCCGCTCTCAAATCGGTGGTCAGCCACGGCCGTTGGGGCTGGCGTAATCGTCTGCGCGCGGCGCGATCTCGGTGACTGTATCTGCGGCCTCGATCCGCTGCGTCGGCAGCACGCCCCGGTGTTGCACCCAGTTGACCATGCCTTCGCGCACCGCACACCGCAGGTCGAACAACGCACCGGCGTTCGGCGCGCTGACCACGATCCGCACCCGGACCATTCCGCCGACCGCGTCGGTCACTTGCAGCACACCGCGACGGCCATCCCACAGATCGCTCTCGGCCAGCAGCCGGTCCAGTTCGGCGCGCATATCCGCGAACGGCACCGAGAAGTCCACGTCGAACTCCACGGCACCCATGATCTCGGTGGCACTGCGGGTCCAGTTCTCGAACGGCTCGGTGGTGAAGTAGGTGCAGGGCAGCACGAGCCGGCGTTCGTCCCATAGCCGCACGACGACATAGCTGAGGGTGATCTCCTCGATCCGGCCCCACCACTGCCCGTTCTCCAGCTGCACCACGTCGCCGACACGGATGGCGCCGGAGAACGCGATCTGCATACCTGCGAACACCGCGCCGAGCGACGTCTGCGCGGCGAGGCCCGCGACCACGGACAGCACGCCCGCCGATGCGAACACAGTGGTGCCGATGTCGGAGAACCTTGGGAAGGTCATCAGGATCGCGGCGCCGCCGAGAATGATGACGAGCGCCATCGCAAGCCTGCGCAGCACCGTGACCTGTGTGCGGATCCGGCGCCACTGGCGGTCTTCGTCGACGATCTCCACGTCACCACCGCCGTACCGGGCGATCGCACGACGTTCCGCGACCAGCACCAGGCTGGCGAGCAGCCACGTCAGCGCGGCGATGAGCAGGATCTGAAGCGTGTGGTCCAGCCAGCCGCGCCAACCGTCCGCCGGGTCCGAGGTGCGCTGTACCGCGATCGACGAACCGAACACGACGAGAGCGGCACGCACCGGCATCCGGGTCAGTTCGGCGACGTCACAGATCACCTCGCTTCGGCGCCCGACGCGCATCAGCACCCAGGTCAGGACCACCCCCAGCAGGTAAGCGGCCACGATGGCGGCGGCCACCCAGGCGAGGGTGACGGCGAGGTTTGTTGCGGACTCCAGTTCGTTCTCGTCGGGCATCGTGTGAGTTCAGCTCCACGGGGTTGACGTCAGGGCCCTCGCGACGTTAGCGAGGATCGGCGTCGACGTCACATCGCCAGGAAGGGGCGTGTCTTTCCCCGGTGACGTCGGTCAACCGCGCTAGGCTGCCGTCGAACAGGTGTTCACGTAAGGGGTTTGGCGTGCGCGTAATGGGAGTCGATCCCGGGTTGACGCGCTGCGGGCTCTCCGTGATCGAAAGCGGGAAGGGCCGGCAGGTCATCGCGCTTGACGTCGACGTCGTCCGCACACCGTCGGACGCTCCGCTGCACCAGCGCCTGCTGATCATCAGCGACGCGGTGGAGCACTGGATGGACACCCACAGCCCGGAGGTCGTGGCCATCGAGCGGGTGTTCTCCCAGCAGAACGTCTCGACAGTGATGGGCACCGCTCAGGCGGGCGGGGTGGTGGCGCTGGCCGCCGCCAAACGCGGCATCGACGTTCACTTCCACACGCCGAGCGAGGTGAAGGCCGCGGTCACCGGCAACGGCAACGCCGACAAGGCTCAGGTCACCGCGATGGTGACCAGAATCCTCACGCTGCAGACCAAGCCGACACCGGCGGACGCTGCCGACGCGCTGGCGCTCGCGATATGTCACTGTTGGCGCGCACCGATGCTGGCGCGGATAGCGGCGGCCGAAGCCATGGCCGCCGAACAGAAGAAGAAGTACCGGGCACGACTCAAGGCGGCACGATGATCTCATCCATTCGCGGGGAAGTTCTCGACGTGGCACTCGACCATGTCGTCATCGAGGCGTGCGGTGTCGGGTATCGCGTCAACGCGACGCCATCCACACTGTCCACTCTTCGGCGCGGAACCGAAGCCCGCCTGGTGACCGCGATGATCGTGCGTGAGGACTCGATGACGTTGTTCGGTTTCGCCGACTCCGACGCACGGGACCTGTTCACCACGTTGCTGTCGGTGTCGGGCGTCGGACCCAAGATCGCACTGGCCACCCTCGCCGTCCACGACGCGCCCGCGTTGCGGCAGGCGCTGGCCGACAGCGACGTGACGGCATTGACCCGGGTTCCGGGGATCGGCAGGCGCAGCGCCGAACGGATGGTGCTCGAGCTTCGGGACAAGGTCGGCCCGACCGGTGCCGCGGTCGGGTTGCCCGCCGTCAACGGCCACGCGGTGCGCGGGCCCGTGGTGGAAGCCCTTGTCGGACTTGGCTTCGCACTTAAGCAGGCCGAGGAAGCCACCGACAAGGTACTGGCCAACGAGCCGGAGGCGAACACCTCGACGGCGTTGCGCTCGGCGCTGTCGCTGCTGGGGAACAGATGAGCCGCTTCACCGAGGACGACGAGGAATCGGAGGACCGCGAGGTCTCTGCGGCGCTGACCGTCGGTGAGAGTGACATCGACGCCAGCCTGCGGCCGCGGTCGCTCGGTGAGTTCATCGGGCAGGCGCGGGTCCGGGAACAGCTGCAGTTGGTTATCGAGGGCGCCAAGAACCGGGGCGGCACACCGGATCACATCCTGCTGTCCGGTCCGCCCGGGCTCGGCAAGACCTCGCTGGCGATGATCATCGCGGCCGAACTGGGTTCGGCGCTGCGGGTGACGTCGGGTCCCGCGCTGGAGCGGGCAGGCGACTTGGCCGCGATGCTGTCTAACCTCGTCGACGGCGACGTGTTGTTCATCGACGAGATCCACCGCATTGCGCGGCCAGCCGAGGAGATGCTCTACCTGGCGATGGAGGACTTCCGCGTCGACATCATAGTGGGCAAAGGCCCTGGCGCAACGTCGATCCCGCTCGAGGTGGCACCGTTCACCCTCGTCGGCGCCACCACCCGGTCGGGTGCACTCACCGGCCCGCTGCGTGACCGCTTCGGCTTCACCGCACACATGGACTTCTACGAACCCGCCGAGCTGGAGCGCGTGCTGACGCGCTCGGCAGGCATCCTCGGTATCGAGCTCGTTGCCGACGCGGGAACCGAGATCGCCCGCCGGTCACGGGGAACGCCGCGCATCGCCAACCGGCTGCTGCGCCGGGTGCGCGACTACGCCGAGGTTCGCGCCGACGGCGTGATCACGCGCGACATCGCGAAGTATGCGCTTGCGGTCTACGACGTCGACGAGCTCGGCCTCGACCGGCTGGACCGTGCCGTGCTGACGGCGCTGACCCGTAGTTTCGGCGGCGGACCGGTGGGCGTCTCCACGCTCGCGGTCGC
>Ga0164308_10000726_pt1 | contig 17848 bp, 14 predicted proteins | sample Whisoiple_246_MG_FD_109983 | JGI IMG/M metagenome (GOLD analysis project Ga0164308, IMG submission 109983) | Soil microbial communities amended with fresh organic matter from upstate New York, USA - Whitman soil sample_246_MG | ecosystem: Environmental > Terrestrial > Soil > Unclassified >...
CCGTCGCAGTCGTCGTATCCAGCCGACCCGCCTGACGGCACTCGGCTTTTCCTGGCGGTACCCGAGCTACCGCGACGGCTACACCGAGCTCCTCGACGTCTAACGAAACCCGAGCCCGAGACGCGAAGACTGCTTCGCTACTCATCTATAATAATTGACTAGCGCTCAAACGCAAACAATGCGCAGCGGGACCAGCATAGCATCTACGTTAGTCAATACTTTCGCATAGATAGTAGCCATCTGAACCCGGCGCGACCGCGCTCCCCCGCATCAACATGCGGGTAGACAGATAGTCATTCTATCTGTTACCGCTGTGACCCGAAGGGGTGACCAGCCGGGGCTGGTGCGCCGGAAAACATTTAGCGAAGTCGAGATTGGGATGACGATGCAACGAACGCGAAGAGGTTCCTGGATGAGTCGCAGCACACTCGTGTTGATCGGCGGGACGATGGCGGTAGCGGGCGCGTGTAGTAGCGGGGTGACCGACGCCCCGAACGACGGCGCGGGCGGTCAAAGCAACGATAGTGACGGGGCCGGCGGCTCCGACACCGAATCCGGGGGAACCAATGGGAGCGGCGGCGACGGGAGCGGTGGCGACGTCAGCCAGTCCGGGGGCCTCGGTGGTCTCGGGGGCTTGGGCGGGTTCGGGGGCTTCGGCGGCTCTGGTCAGCCGGGTGATCCGGTGAATTTCCGCGTCCCGACCGGCGGTGGCTCGGTGGATGTCACACTTCCCGGCGGACGGTCCCTCTCCTTCGCGTTCCCGGCCAGTGCCGCGGGTGAGGACATCGAGCTCACGCCCGGCACGGCGGGTGATCTCGGCTGGCCCGACGGGCAGTTCAGCGACGTCATTCACATGGAACCCGACGGCATGGTGTTCGACGATCCCATCGTCGTGACGCCGTCGAGCGGCGACGTGCTCGTGTTCAGCTACCCCACTTCGAGCGACAAGGGGCCCGCTGAAGGACTCTTGCTCAGTGGCGACGGCGAGGGCGTGCTCTTGCACCACTTCTCGACGCTCGTGGTCGTGCCGCCCGAGATGTCCTGCCTCTCCCAGAGCGGCTGGGTGCCGACGAACGACTCCGACAGCTGCACCGAGGGTACGGCCACGACGCGCATGAACTTCACGTGCAAGGCCTACCAGTTCTGCCTCTTGATCGAGGCGACCTGCTGTACCGAGCCGGGCAACGATGCCTGCAAGTTCGGTGATCCTGGTCTCACCGTCGGCTACACGCCGACGGATAGCAACGGCGGGGAGTTCCCCTACTGCGATCCAGCCGGTACGGGTGGCAGCGGCTCGGGCGGACAGTCGGGCGCAGGTGGGTCCGGCGGCAGTGGTGGTTCCGGTGGTACGGGCGGCGACTCCGGCGGCTCCGGTGGCAGCGGCGGCTCGGGCGGCGATTCCGGCGGCTCCGGTGGCAGCGGCGGCTCGGGTGGCAGCGGCGGCTCGAGCTCTCTCTCGCTGACGAGCATCGACCCCGACGTGGTGGCGGTTGGCTCGTGTCCGCGGACGATCACGCTCAACGGCACGGGCTTCACGAACACCGGCACTGCCTTCTGGGGCGTGGACGTCAGCATGGTCACGACGTTCGTCAGCTCGACTCAGGTCGAGGCCCAGCTCGAACAGTGCGACCAGCAGTTCCAGGTGAACAGCATCGGCTTCGTGCCGGCTAGCCAGCTCGGTGGCTTCGACTGGCAGAATCGCAGCAACATGCTCGATCTGACGCTCGCAGCCCCGTAAGGACGAACCTGAACTGAAGCGCAAACGGGCGCCCTCGCGGGCGCCCGTTTTCTATTTGGCGTTCAGGGCCTCTCGGACGGCGCCGACCACCAGCTCCGGCTCCTGCAAGCGCGCGTAGTAGTGCGGCGCGAGGCGCAGGAGGCCATCCGGCATACTGGTCAGCACGTGGCGATCGCGCAGCGCGGGGACCAGGCGCGTGATTTCCACTCCCGGCGGCAAAGAGAAGGACAGGATGCAGGACCGCCCCTCCTGCCTCGGTGAGCGCAGCGAGCTGAAGCCGAGCGCCACCATCTCGGGCTCGATGCGGCCGAGGTAGCCCTGTAGGTACTCGAAGATCGCTTCGGGACCGAGCTCGAGAACCGGCGTCATGCCCGCCTCGAGCGCTACCAAGGGCAAAAGTGGCAAGGTGCTGCCTTCGAACACCGACACATCCGGCTTCAGAGGCCGATCCGTGCGCAGGTGGTCTGGTCCCTTGAACAGGAACCAGTCGCCGTCTTGGTGGCTGAGCCAGCCCACCGATTTGGGCCGGAGCTCGGCGAGCAGCCGCGGCGCGACGTACAGGTAGCCCGAGCCTTCGCTGCCCAGCAGCCACTTGTGGCCGCCTCCCGCCAGTGCCGACACGCCAGCACCCACTGGATCGAGGGGCACGACACCCAACCCTTGAATCGCATCGACGAACAGGTGCGCGTCGTGCTCCCGGCAGAGCTGGCCGAGCTCGGCGACCGGCATGCGCAGGCCCGTACGAAACTGCACCTCGCTCACGGCGACGTAGCGCGCGCCCGCACGCAGGCGAGAGCGCACGCCGTCGAGGTAGGCGCTCATCGACTCCGGGCGCAGCGGATCCACGGCCGGAAGGAGCGTCACCTGGGCCCCTGCCCCGGCAAAAGCCAGCTGCCAGGGCGTGATGTTGGCGGGAAATTCCTCGCGCAGGAGCACGATCTCGTCCTTTTGCGTCAGCTGCAAAGAGAGCGCGATGTCGGTCAAGCCGCGCGTGGTGCCCGATGTGAGCGCTAGCTCGGGGCGCGGCACCCCCAAAAGATCCGCAAGCTTCTGACGCAAGCGCTCACGCTGGGCCTCGTAGATCGGAAACGCCCGTGACCCCTGCGCCGCGAGGTCGGACACAGCAGCGAGAACGGCCTGCTCGACGAGCACACTCGCCGGCGAGATGGCCGCGTGGGCGAGCGAGGCTTCGAACTCGAGCTTGGGAAACCAGCTGCGGTCGCCGAGCCTGGGCGCTGGCAGCTCGGGCGCCAAGGATTCACGGTACTGTCGAGCGCTCCGAGCGAGGTCCTGCCGCATGCCCCGAGGCTAGGACCGGCTACGGGCCCGCACCAGACGGCGGACCGTTTCCCGTGCTCCGATCGGCCCAGATCCCACCAAGCTGCGCAAAACCGGCGGGGTCGAGCTTTCCGGGATGCCAGCGCTGTCCACTGACCCGTTCGGGGAACAGGCGCCCAGCCACGAGCTGACCGAGACGCCGGTACGACTCCCACTGCGCGTCGTCGAAATATTGATCACCCGTGGACTGCTGGGGGAAATCCTCGTTCTGGGATTTGTAGTGAAGTAAATCCGCCGGCTCGTCGCCTACGAGCGATGGCTTGACGACGATGAGCCAGGAAACCTCCTTCGTTCCCTCGCTATAGGTGATCCGCCCGAGCGCGCCGTGACAGAGGCACTCCTTGAACGCCGTCAGCGGCCCGAAGTACTGGGCAGCTTCCGGCGCCAAGATGGCGTCGAGCTCGGCCCGATCGAGAAAGTCGATCTCGGCGCCGAAATCGACGCGCACCATTCGGGTCAGGTTGCCGATATCGGCGAAGTCGGCCGTCCCATCGGCGCCAGCATCCGACACGATGATGAACGGTAACCGTCGGCGAATGAGCTCGTACGCGCCCGTGTTCTCGGTGTGCCCGCCGTCGCTCAGGTACCACCGTGGAATCGCGGTGCCCGGAAAGCGCGACATGATTTCGGCGACCAAGAAGCGGTGAACCGGAAACGCCGAACCGATGGCCCGAATGAACCAGCTCGGCCGTGAAGATCGGTCCTTCTCATGGTCCTTTCGCTCGACTCCGCTGTCCCACCAATAGCCCAGCCGCATGTTGAGCAGCCCGAGGAGGAAGCTGTAACCCCAGGTCGTCTGGCCTCCCAGGCCTGGCGCCACCGCAGCACCCGAGACCGCCATCCACTGGCCGACGTTCAACGTCTCGGCCTCGGGCAACACGCCCTGCGAAAAAACATGGTGGCCCCCGGTCGACATGCGCTCACGCTCCGACGCAGCCTCCGCTTCGGCCTGCCAGGGCCAGCAGGCGTGATGTCGAACAGCCAGCGAGACCCCCATCGGCCCGATCGCAAGCGTCATTCCTTTCCGGTCCGGTTGATGCTCGCGTAGTCGCGGATCGACGGTCTCGTTGACGGTCACGTTGACCAGGTGAATCGGGCCACCGTGCTCGTGCGGCCTATAGTCCCGCCACCGAATTTGGTCCCCGTCGACGGGCTCAGTCAGGCTGTGCATCTCCGTTCCGGCTTGCCAGCGTTTTGCGTTGGTCGCACCAAGGTACGCGCGCGTGAGGCGGGCCGCGTAAAACGGGTGGAGTGACGACGCGTTCACGAACACCGGAAACTGCGCCACGACCAGGAGCCACACGAAGGAAATGAACGTCGCGATGCCGAGCTCGCCGAGCTTGAGCACGAAATGAAAGCCGCCTGGCCGCCAGGCGCCGCTCCCCAGCTTGCCAAGCAGCCAGTAGCTCGCAGCCGAGACCAGGCCGGCTCCAAACACCGCGAGAGCCACCCCCACCAGAGTGGCGATCGCCCCGAGTGGAAGGCGGCGGGGTTTCCTCTGGCCGCTGTCGCCCCCGAGCTGCGCGAGCACTCGGTGCGTCGATAGGATGAACCCGCCGGCGACGGACGCCACGGTCGCGATGGCCGAGGCGACGGCATCGAAACCCACGCGATCGACCGCACGACCAAGCGTATCGCAGAGCGCCATCACCGCCGTGGTGACGGCCAGGAAGAGTGCGTTGCGCAGGGACACGGACATGCGGTTGCGAACGATGCCGTCCGTGTCCGGCACCCACGGTGGCTTGCCCCGAGCAACAACGAGGTAGACGAGCACCGTCAGCGCGAGGACTCCGCCGAGCAGCTCCAAGGTTTCCAGGTGCTGGCCACGCCACAAGACGAGGGCGAAGGCCCCGCCGCCCTCGAGGCCCAGAACCCAAATCCCGGCGACCTTGGCTGGACCCAAAGAGTCACGATGCCCTTGATTGATGAACCAATAGGCCAGGCTACTCGGCAACGCCCAAGCCAGGAGCACGAGCAGGGGCAGGACCCAAAGGGGGCTATGCTGGTAGAGGAGCGCCGGGAAGAATGAATCGACCGTCGACAGCGCGCTCAGCCCGTACAAGACGAGGCTAGATAGCGTGATGCCGAGGAACGACAGCAAGAACGCAGCCGGTGCGAGCACCAAGAGCACCGTCAGCCAGTTGCGAAGCAGGACGGCACCTGCGAGCCAATTGGAGCTGGCACCGGTCGGCGCCAAGTAGCGCCCGCAATCGCGGAGCCAGCGCATCTCGCGCGATTCGGGGAATGCCGTGAGCATGTCCTCGACGGCTGCCCCTGGACCTTCGGGGCCCTTCCGTCGCTGGTACGCCGCTGCGAGAAACGTCCCGATGTAGCCACCGCCGGAGACGGTGGACAGGTAGCGAACGGAGCTCAGCAAGTTCCGTTGCGCGAGCGTCTGCAGAACGCCGAGTGCGAACGTCGCGCTACGAATGCCGCCGCCGGAGAGTGCCAGCCCCACCTGGGCTGGCCCCGTCCTGCGTTGGTCGAGGAGCTTGCCCTCGCTGTCTCTGAGCCATTGTGGATAGTGCTCACGCGTCGCCTGGCTCATGTCCCCTAGGCACACGTGAATCGTGCTTCCAACCAACTGTCAATGATCGAGTGACCGTGATCGAAATAAGGTACTATACCGACGAGCCTCGCTCATGCTGCCTGCGGCAGGAGCACCCGTTGCTCGAGCGCCCCGAAAAGACGCAGGCGCGTGGTTCGGTCGGGCAGACCGAGCAGCGAGCTAGAAGGGCTCTCTTGAGCCAGCTCCTGCCGGAGCTCGGCGATCGCCCGCTGCCGTGCCGCTCGGACCAGAGAGCGTTCCTCCACCGTCAACCGACCGTCCAGCCAAGCGCCGATGTCCTGGGAGAGCACGGCGTGGCCGCTCTCGTCTTCGGCGATGGTCTGCCAGAGCTCGCGCACGGTGGTGTCAGTGGCAGCACTCGCTTGGTAGTGCGCTACGAGCGCTCCCCAGCACTCGCGCACGCAGCCTTCGACGGCGTTCTCGACCGCGAGTGAGAGCAGACTGCGACCCGTCTCGATCTCGGCTACCGCGGGCTCGGGCCGCGCACCGTAGCGTTCGGCCAGAGCGCGTACCCCGGACGCGTGACGGATTTCGTCTGCAGCGGCCTTCCGGGCGCACAGAATCAGCGCCGCGGGCGCGCCGAGCCGCTCGAGCTCATTGGCGAGCTGCGAAAACGCCAACACGGCGGCGGCTTCGAGCCGCGCCACCTGGGCCAGCCATCCTGCCTCGAAGCTAGCTCGTGCTGGCTCGGCGCACCGTCGGACCAGACCGTGTGGACGCCGGCCGACACACCAATCCGACTCCCGGGGTCCACTGGCCGCAGTTTCCAGGAGCGTGCCGTCCGTCAGCACACGAAGCTCGAAGTCTTGGTCGGTGACGGGACAATCGCTGATCTGGCGCACGACGATCGCGCGATACCCGCCGTCGATGCTCTCGACGTTGCAAGGTGGATCGAATCCGTGAGCCCACATGACCAGGGCCCCTTCTGCCGCCGTGTCGACCGGGCCGAGGAACGCCAAGAGCGTCTCGCGATCCGCGATGGTCGTCGCGTTCGGGCTGAACGGGCCCATGGGTGCGGCCCCGCCGGCACCGCCGGCCTGCTCGGCGCCCGTTCCGCCCGTCGCGCCGTCGTTGGCCAAATCCACGGGAGTGCCGGTGCAGCAGGGCTCCCCTCCCCGCTCCGAGCTGCCGCAGGTGTCACCGGTGAGCACGTCCACCGGCCCGCCGAGCTCGGCGATGGCCGCTTCTGCCCCTGTCACGACCAAGAGCGACCAGCTCGCGCTGAAGAAGTCCTCGTACTGACCCCAGTCGGCGCTGCCCGACACCAGCCGCTCCACTTCCTCGAAGCAACTTGCTGCGGCGCGCGCGCTCTTGCAGGCCTCGCCCGTGCTCGAGAAGGCCTCATCGTAGGTCGGAGCGGTGCACAGGTGCTCCGTTCCTGCTCGATACCAAGCGAGGGAGTCCACCTCGACGACTGGTCGCAAGCGTTCGAGCAGGCTGCCCGTGTCGGTCGTGCAAGTGGAGAGCCCAACGAGCTCCCCCGTCCCGGTTGGGTCAGTCCCGGTCGGTCGCGGCGGCGGTTCCGTCTCGCCCATGCAGCTGGTCACGCCGCTGACGATGGAGCCCAAGAGCAGGCTGAACGCCGACGTGCGGCTGATGGGACCGGACCGGAGGGGGCGAGAGGCCATGCTCGCCGCTAACGCAACGGCCATGCCAAAATCCGCCGGGCTTCGAGCGCTGGTCGCGGCTGATTCAGGCCATCGCGAGCGGTCCCCACTGTGTCAAGTTGGGTCAAGGCCAGACAGCCCTGCCCGGATCCGGGCGGCGCGGGCACGACACGAGCCAGAAACCTGGTTCTACCCCGCCAGGACCACCGCTTTGCCCAGAATCCGGGACGGGGTACATGCCCCGCAAGGAACCCATCATGCTCGAGGACTACAAGAAGCACATCGCCGAAAGGGCCGCTCAAGGCATCCCTCCCCTCCCCCTCTCCGCAGCACAGACCAACGATCTCGTGAAGCTGCTCGAGGCCCCGCCACCGGCGATCGCGGATGAGCTCCTCACCCTGTTGGTCGAGCGGGTGCCGGCCGGTGTGGACGACGCGGCGTACGTCAAAGCGGGCTACCTCTCGGCGGTGGCCAAGGGAACGGCCAAGTCCACGGTCATCTCCCGCGCTCGCGCGGTGGAGCTGCTCGGCACCATGCTCGGTGGTTACAACATCGTCCCCTTGGTGGAGCTGCTCGACGATGCGGATCTGGCTAGTTTGGCTGCTGACCAGCTGAAGAAGACCCTGCTCATGTTCGACGCGTTCTTCGACGTCGAGAGCCGCATGAAAGCAGGCAATCCGTTCGCCAAAGCCGTCGTCGAGAGCTGGGCGAACGCCGAATGGTTCACCTCGAAGCCCGTGCTGGCCGAGCGCATCGAGCTCAGCGTGTTCAAAGTCACCGGTGAGACGAACACCGACGATTTGTCACCGGCGCAGGACGCCTGGTCGCGCCCGGACATCCCGCTCCACGCGTTAGCCATGCTCAAGAACCCGCGCGACGGCATCCACGATGCTGCCAAGCAGATCGCCGAGATCAAGGCGAAGGGCTTGCCCGTTGCCTACGTCGGCGACGTGGTCGGCACCGGCTCCAGCCGCAAGAGCGCGACGAACTCGGTCCTCTGGCATTTCGGCGACGACATCCCCTTCATTCCGAACAAGCGCACCGGCGGCTTCTGCATCGGCGGCAAGATTGCGCCCATCTTCTTCAACACGATGGAAGATTCAGGGGCATTGCCGGTCGAGTGCGACGTCGCCAAGATGAACATGGGCGACAAGATCGTGCTCTACCCGTACCTGGGCAAAGTCGAGAATGCCGCCGGAGAGACCATCGCCACCTTCGAGCTCAAGACGGACGTCTTGCTCGACGAGGTGCGCGCCGGCGGCCGCATCCCGCTCATCATCGGTCGCAGCCTGACCAAGCGCGCCCGTGAGGCACTCGGACTCGGTGCCAGCACTGCGTTCAAGCTCCCGAGCAGCCCCGCCGACTCGGGCAAAGGCTTCACCCTGGCGCAGAAGATGGTGGGCAAGGCCTGCGGCGTGAAAGGCGTGCGCCCCGGCACCTACTGTGAACCGCACATGGGCAGCGTGGGCTCCCAGGACACGACTGGCCCGATGACGCGGGACGAGTGGAAAGAGCTCGCTTGCCTCGGATTTTCGGCCGATTTGGTGATGCAGTCGTTCTGTCACACCGCTGCCTATCCCAAGCCCGTCGACATCGAGACCCAGCACACCCTGCCAGACTTCATCACCAACCGCGGCGGCATCTCGCTCCGTCCAGGTGACGGCATCATCCACTCGTGGCTCAATCGCATGCTCCTGCCGGATCAGGTGGGCACCGGTGGCGACAGCCACACGCGCTTCCCGATCGGCATCTCCTTCCCGGCCGGCTCCGGTCTGGTCGCCTTTGCCGGCGCGCTCGGCGTCATGCCGCTCGACATGCCGGAGAGCGTGCTCGTGCGCTTCAAGGGCAAGATGCAGCCCGGCGTCACCCTGCGCGACCTGGTCAACGCCATTCCGTACGCAGCCATCCAAAAGGGCCTGCTCACGGTGGCCAAGCAGGGCAAAAAGAACGTCTTTTCCGGCCGAATCTTGGAGATCGAGGGCCTGCCGGACTTGAAGGTCGAGCAGGCGTTCGAGCTCAGTGACGCCTCGGCCGAGCGCTCCGCCGCTGGCTGCACCATCAAGCTGAACAAAGAGCCGATCATCGAGTACCTCGAGTCGAACATCGTCATGCTCAGGTGGATGATCGCCGAGGGCTACGGCGACGTGCGGACCATCGAACGCCGCGCCCAGGCCATGGAAGCATGGCTGAAGAACCCGGTGCTCCTCGAAGCGGACAAGGATGCCGAGTACGCCGAGGTCATCGAGATCGACATGGACCAGATCAAGGAGCCGCTGCTCGCGGTGCCCAACGATCCAGACGACATCAAGCCGCTCAGTGCCGTCGCCGGCAGCAAGATCGACGAGGTGTTCATCGGCTCGTGCATGACGAACATCGGCCATTTCCGCGCCGCCGCCACGCTGCTCAAGCAGTACGGCGAACCCGTGCCGACGCGCCTGTGGGTCGCTCCACCGACCAAGATGGACGCGGCCCAGCTGATGGAAGAGGGCTACTACTCGATGTTCGCCACGGCGGGCGCCCGCACCGAGATGCCGGGCTGCTCGCTCTGCATGGGTAACCAAGCGCGCGTGGCCCCCGAATCGACCGTCGTCTCGACGTCGACGCGCAACTTCCCGAATCGCCTGGGCAAAGGCGCCAACGTGTACCTGGCCTCCGCCGAGCTCGCCGCCGTTGCTTCCATCCTCGGACGCCTGCCGAGCGTGGATGAGTACCAAAAGTACGCCACCAACATCACCTCGATGGCGCCCAAGCTCTACCGCTACCTGAACTTCGACGATCTGCCGACGTTCACGGAGAAGGCCAGCAAGGCGCACTTGCCCGTGCTCGGCTAAGGCCCAAGCGGAATCGCCCCACAATAGGGCCGATTCGTCGTCCCAGCAGCGCTGCGCTAGAAGCCTGTCCGAATGTCCATCACGATCATTCGGACGGACTTCATGCCGCCCGCTGCGTCTGCGGTCGCCCAAGCTAAAGAGGCGCTGACCGGTGCCGGGATCGTCATCCTGCGCGGGGCGGTGGAGCCGGAAGTGCTCGATGACGCCAAGCGCGCCATCAACACCGATGCAGCCCGGCGGCTGCGGATTCGCGTCGGCGACGGCCGCTACATGAGCACGCTCGACTTGAATCCGCCGTTCGACCGACCCGAGCTCTTCGCCAGTGCCCCCCTGCTTGCGATCGCACGTGCCACGCTGGGAGTCGACGTGATCATCAACAGCTTGACCGTCGTCATCGCGCTACCGAGTGCCAAAGCGCAGCGGCCCCACGTCGACCATCGGATGCTGTTCCCGACCGACGAAGCAGCCAGCATGGCGGCTCCTCCCTACGCCCTCACGGCCATCATTCCCCTGCTCGACCTCGATATCTCGACGGGAAGCACCGAAGTCTGGCCGCGGGGCCCGCTCATGGCGACGCCCGATCTTTGGGAGAGCAAGCTGCCCGGCTCGACCGTCCTGCCGCTCATGCTCGGCGATGCTGCCGTCATCGACTACCGAGTCTGTCACGGGGGCACAGCCAACCCAGGAGCCGTGCCACGCCCGGTCCTCTACATCGTGTACAGCCGTCCCTGGTTCCGCGACTCCGAGAATTTCAGCGAGATCCCACCGCTGCGCGTCAACGCCCAGCATTTGGCCAACGTGCCGGCTCAGTACCGCTCGCTCTTCGCCAGCGCCGCAGCTGGGCATCTCCAGTAGGCGGACGTCAGGTCGCCTTGGCGACCGGAACCGCGCCCCGACGCCGCAACCAATCGACGGCCTCGTCGAGGTCGCTGAACATTTCGACGGTCACGCCGCGCTTGGCGTACGTCTGCACGAGCCGCTTCATGTTTGCCGAGCCGAGGGCATCGGCGGGCGGCAAGAGCGCCCAAAAGCGCCAGCCAGCTTTGACGACCTGCGGCGCCCAAACGGTGTCGCCCCATTCGTGATGCGACTTGGGCAGCGCGCCGCCTTTGCGATCATCCGACAGCCACTTGAAGGCCCCGTGCTTCTTCATGAGCTCGAGGCCGCCCAAAAGGACCTGCTCCAAGGTGTCGAGACCCGGGTAAGCGTGCATCTCATGATGAATGATCTTCTCGAGCGGATGGTAGTAGAGTGACATCCGAGCTGTTTCGATGACCGTCTCACGCATGGCGCTAGGATAGCACCGGACGCACGCCGTAGAACCGTGTGAGCGACTCACACCGACGGAGGGCATGTGGGTCGATGTGACCGCCCGTCGATGTTCTGCTCGGAGGCCTCCCCGGGTATCCTGCTCCTCGATTGGCGAAGTGCTCACGCACGAGGGCGAAAAGCGATGCGAACCAAGCTTGGGATAGTGGGGATCTTCGGGGCAGTCGTGCTGGGGAGCGCCTGTTCGGGCGGCGAGGGTGACGCCGACAGTGGGACTGGAGGCAGCGCGACGAGCGGCGGGGCCGGCAACACGGACGGTTCGGGCGCGAGCACGGCCACCGGGGCCGCTCCTTCGAGCGGCGGCTCGAGCAACGGCAGCGGCGGGGGCAATGAAGCCGGCACTGCAGGCGAAGGCGGCGACGGAGGCAGTGGGACCGAGCCCGAAGCGCCCCCCGCCTGCGACGAACCCGCTTGGGATCCCGGTGACTTTAGCGAAGTCTACGAGGTCGGCCCCGGGCAGGACTTCGAGACTCCGTCGGACGTGCCCTGGGAAAGCATCGGTCCGGGGACGCTCGTGCGCATTCATCGGCGGAGCACTCCCTACGCGGACAAGTGGGCCATCGCGGTGGCCGCGACACAGGACGAGCCCGTCGTGGTGCTCGGAGTCCCGGAAAACGGCCTTTTACCCGAAATCACGGGGGTCGATGCAACAACTCGTCAGGAGCTCGACTACTGGAGCGACACGCGCGGCATCATCAAGATCGGGGGCAGTAGCGTCCCGAATTTGGAAAATGCACAGCACGTCTTCGTCGAATGTCTCGACATCTCGGGAGCGCGCGACACGAACGCCTTCACCGACGACGCCGGTAGCGCCCAGACCTACGACAGCAACGCGTCGGCCATCTTCGTCGAGAACGGCGCGCACGTCACATTGCGCAATAACGCCTTCCACGACTCGGGCAACGGCCTCTTCGTCGCCAATCAGAGCAGCGACGTCACGGTGAGCGGGAACCACATCTGGGACAACGGCAACCCGGACAGCATCTACGAGCACAACAGCTACACCGAGTCGCAGGGCATCGTGTTCGAGTTCAATCACTACGGGGAGCTATGCTCCGGGTGCCCAGGAAATAACCTGAAAGACCGCTCCAGCGGCCTCGTCGTCCGCTACAACGTCATCGAAGGCGGCAATCGGGCGCTCGACCTCGTCGACTCCGACTACGACTCGATTCGCGGCGCCCCCGACTACGACGACACGTTCGTGTACGGCAACGTCCTCGTCGAAAAGGAAGAGGGCAATCGCCAGGTCGTCCACTATGGCGGCGACGGCGACGAAGCCAACTTCCGCACCGGAACGCTCTACTTCCATCACAACACGGTCGTGTCCGAGCGCTCCGACTTGGCCGTCTTGGTCCGTCTCTCGAGCGCCGATACTCACTTCGCCGGCTACGACAACGTGCTCTTCTCGACGTCCGGCACGATGGCGATTCTCGAAGACGCAGGCACGGCCGTCCTCGAAGGCAACTGGCTCCCAGCGGACATCGAGGAAGGGTCACCGTCACTCTCCGGCGCCATTTTCCTCGGAGAAAACACGCTCGGCGACGACCCGGGGTTCGTCGATGCTGCAGCGCTCGATTACTCCCTTCAAGCCGGGTCCGAGGCGAAAGGCATCGCCGTACCTTTGCCGACGGCAGCCGCAGTCTATCCCGCTCTCTGGGAGCCCAATCGAGACGGCGCGCCTGCTGCGCGCAGCGCGACGACATCGGCGGGCGCGTACGAGTAGAGCTTCTCTACTCTGCCGCCGACACGACGTTCTCTCGGATGATGCGTGGGTGCCGCGCCGCAATCCGAAGGAGCGCCAAAGCCGGGCCCTCCGGCCGGCGGCGATCTTGCTCCCAATTGCGCAAGGTCCCCACGCTGATGCCGAGCGCATCGGCAAACTGCGCCTGAGTCAGAGCGACGAACTTTCGAAGCGCGACCACATCCGCGCCGGTTTCGAACTGACCCTTGATGAGGCGGCGACGAACCCGAACCGGGATGGCCCGGGCTAGTTGCTCGTCGGTGAGCTCGGGGATGTCAGTCATTCCGCAGTCAAGGGTGCGCCAATGACGTACACCGTCAAGGAAGCGACCCCGGCCGCTAGGGGGGCTGCGGCCCGCCATTACCGACCCTAGGGCAGTCACTTCGCCACAAGTCCGATCCTTGACAGAAACAAGGTTCTTGATTTCTGTTCCATGCTCCTATAGACTCACTATTGCGCTTCAAGGAGAAAAGGATGACCAATCAGAAACACATTACGGATATCAAACACCTGTACAAGTCCAACCCCACCGTCAAGAGATTCTTGGACTGGTGTGCCGACAGACAACATGCGAGGAAGGCGACGACCGTTGACCGGGCCGTTCAAGTCCTCCAGATCCCGCGCCCAGATGTCGTCGCGCTGTTCAGGGCGCTGGGCGAGACTGGGGTTGGCGAATTCCTAGTAGGACGCGGCGGAGCCCAATCGCGATTCGTTTGGAGCTACGCGATGGCATCGGTAGGCCAGGTGGCAAAAGGGACGGGCGCGCCCCTTGATCCCATTTCTGGCAACGAGGGCCCTGATGCTGACGAAGACGACGAAATCGACGGGAACGTGATTTCGCATCGATACCAGGTTCGGGGGGACCACTGTCTGGAATTCAAGCTCCCGGCAAACCTCTCCAAGGCGGAGGCAAAACGCATTGCGGATTTTGTGCTCACGCTACCGTTTGGGGACTAGGCGTCCGGCTTGCAACTAAGGCCCAATATCCATCGCTGATGGGGACGGTCAACCTCCCAGCGGTGTCTGGCTTCGACGAACCGGCACGGCCCAGCATCGACGCGCCTCATCGCTCGCGATGAGTCCAAGGTGGTCCCGCCTATGCCGGCACGACCTCCGCCGTCAGCCGGTCGAGATTCTGCTCGTTCGCCGGCACGACGATGTGCGCAATTCCCCGCGCGACATCTGGCTTTTCGAACTCCTGCACCCACGACACCGTCGTCCCAACCTCCGACGGCTCGAGCGTGATGGTGAGCCGATACTTCGGCAGGGACGTGTGCTCGATAACTACCTTCTGACGCGGCAGCACCTCCACGAACGTGCTCTCGTTGTCGTAGTCGCGCCCATCAGGCCCGTGCATCACGTACTTCCAGCGGCCACCCGTCTCGAATTGAAAGAGCTCGAAGGTGTTCCTGAAGCCAGCAGGCCCCCACCAACGCGCCAGGCGGGCTGGGTCGGTGAAGGCGCTGAAGATCTGCTCGGGGGAAGCGGGGATGAGGCGAGAGGTTTGGAGGGGGCGCATGGGAAGTGAAGGCCTAGGAACGACCTTGTCGCAAGTGCGGAGGTAGGAGCGCGTCTATCTCATCAGACGTGAAGAAGAGTTCCTCGTTGACCTTCAGGGCTTTCTGTGCGCGTCGATACCCCACTGTGGTCGTTCGCGGAGCGGCTCGATATATCTCTCCAAGCCGTCCTAGCAGCTGATCTCGAGCTGTCCGGTGCTCCATTTGAACCTCCCGGTTGCCACAGAGGTCCGTAAGTACAGAGATGGCTTTCTCGCGCACTTCCAGCAGATCGACCGCGGCATTGGCATGTCGCTGTGCAAGCGCACCCAGATCGTAGTCCTTGGAATGGAGTTTGATCGCCAGAAGAACGACCGAAGCGAGTGCGGCCGGAATCGCACCCCACTTCGCACCTAACACGACCGCAAAGGTCCCACACGATGCTAGGGCCGATAGGACGATCTCGGTCCATTTTAGTCGACGCCGGTTCGACAAGAGTCGGTCGGCCTCCTTCTCGTGCGTCTTCTGGGAGTAGGCGACCCGGGCGTAGATATCGCGAACCTGCCCCAAAAAGGCCGCCGATGGATCACCCTCCGTGGACAACGGCGTTGTTCTCCTGTGCGACCCGCAAGAGGCGCGGGTAGGCTGGTTCGATGGTGGCGAAGCGCCAAAACACCAAGTCGATCACGGCGACAGCGTCTCCGCAAGCTTCGGAAATGGTACGACACAGGCGGTCCACATCAGCTACATAGCCGAGCGCCGCCGCGATTCGGAGCAGATGCCGATCCGGCTTCGCCACGGATAACCCCAGGTTCTTGGCAAGGTGCCGCGCGGTGGCGGGACCAATGTATGGCAGCCTCTCCAAGACGCCGACGCCTTCGTCGAGGGCCTCCAATACCAACGCCGTGGCGCCGTGCTTGTCCACCTCCCCACAAATCTCAAGCACAGCGTCAACCTTGCCCCCATGAGCAAACACTTTGGTAGCCCTCGACCGAAAGTACGGTCGATGCGTGGATACCTCTTTGAGATCATGAAATTCGAGCAACTGGTGCGAAAACGAGGGAAACACGCGTCGGACGACGGCTTCTCTCATTCCCGATGACAACACCACCCACGCCGCTTCTCGCGCAAAGTCGGCGTTGGCGACCGCGTGCGGATCGACTGAGCTCTGCCACGCGATCTCGTCCTCGAATCCCGCACCGATAACCCGTTCCTTCGCAACCAGGTAGCCTCGGGTCGCAACATCCGCGCGCGCCTCAGAAGTCATCGAACATCTCCCTCCACGAGTCGAGCGACTTCATTCCGTCCGCAAGCCCAATACGCGAAACTAGTTGTCGGAATGAGTTCGCTACAAGCAACCGCTCCAAACTTCCGGGCAACCCCAGGTAGCTATCGGCCGCCCAGCTTTGCCCAGTCACATCGGCGATGGGGGTTCTGACAAGCTCGGCCCCGCGCTTGAGCAGATGCAACAGTGCGCCCTTCGGTGTGAAAGGGCCATTGAAGTCGCGAAACGCTTCAACAGCAATCGCCTCGAGATGAAAACTCCGAGGACGTCGATTCTCTGGCACGGAAGCGAAGAGTTTCTTGGCTAGCTTGATAGCAGGAACGACCTTTCCGCCACACGCAGCATTTGCTGCCGTCAGCCTCTGGGCAAACAAGGCCGGATCGACGTGCACCCACCCGGAGAGATCCTGTTTTGGCAGTGCAACACCAGACGGTGTTCTCAGAACGGGCACGAGTTCGACCTTGAGCTCACCAAACCAAACGCTGACAGCAAACCCATCTCGCGCAACATTCCCGCGCGGGAATCGATCGGTCATGCGTTGTCCTAGATACGCACACACCAGCTCCGGATCGTCCGTATCGAACCGTGCTCGATCAAGAATGACAAGCGCATCAACGTCGCTTATTCCATCAACGTAGGTGCGCCTGGATATAGACCCGCCAAACAAGAGATCTATCGCCCCATCGATATCATCGTTGAGCGCTCGTCTAATAGATTCAACATGCCTGGCGATGGTGTCGACATCTCGTGAGTTGACCGCTGCGAGGACTTCCGAGAGAAACTGCGCAACCTCAGCCTCATATGCGTCGGCACCCGTTGCTTGGTGCGCCTCGCGTATGGCGTCTGCAAATTTTCCAGGCTTGCCGGCCCAAAATCCACCTCCAGAGCCACCCATCACAGTCTCCCTTTCAGCTTCTGACGCGTTCTAAGCGCACGAACGGCCTCTCTCACCGTGCCTCCCGCGCCTCCCAGCGTCTCAAACTGAAAGTCGAGTGCAAACTTGCGCATCGCCGTGCGCATTCGTTCAAGAAAGAAGATGTTCTCTCGAATCATACGTGCATGACCGTGCGCATCTGAAACCTCATGGTCAATATTCTTGGCCGAATAACTGCGCCGGCTTAGAGCCCAGCCACTGCCGTCGAAGCCGTATCGAAGCCAACTCAAGCCGTCGAAGACGGTCGCGCCGCAACAGTAGTACAGAAGGGCCGAAACCGGATCCAACGCGCCGAAGACGTGAACTGGCACCTGGAGGTTCGCGTCCAAGAAAGCGAGTCGCAGAAGCGCAAGTTGCTCCATCCGTTCCAAGGGGGACTTCCCCAGCTCTTCTTCGGTGACACCGAGCACATCGAAGTCACTCACGAGGCTGGGATCATCGACCAGATCCTTGAGAGCCGTTCTCAGAAAGTCCTGCTCGGTAGTTGTCGGCTTCACCAGAAGGATTCTCAGATGATAGTTGCGCACCGGGGCGAGAAGCTCACGTGCTGAATTCACCTGCTCTTGCAACGGCACTCGAACCGTCGGGCTGTCGTAGCTGACGAAGGCTGCCGGGACATGCTTCGGCCAACCGTGGATCCTTTGAGTGTAATGTTCCTGAGACCACGCAAGCGGCTGGTGCGGCACGTGCCGGTCGGCGGACAGCGAATGTTCTATTCTTGTCTCGTATCCGCCACTATCGACAATGAGGAGTTCAGGGAAAGCTCCGAGACTAGAAGGGTCGCCAATCAGTTGGTGATGAAGATCATAGGCACTCACCAGATAGTTGCTAACAAGCCATTCCGATGCCCCTTCAATGATCTCAGCAACCTCCGACCTGCCGTCGCGGCGCGTGGGAAACCCCTTGCTGGAGAATGAAGGCACGAGAAGAGGCAGCTGAAGACTATGACCAGCGGGATGCTTGACGCTGCCAGTGTGGAC
>Ga0164308_10000728_pt1 | contig 17832 bp, 17 predicted proteins | sample Whisoiple_246_MG_FD_109983 | JGI IMG/M metagenome (GOLD analysis project Ga0164308, IMG submission 109983) | Soil microbial communities amended with fresh organic matter from upstate New York, USA - Whitman soil sample_246_MG | ecosystem: Environmental > Terrestrial > Soil > Unclassified >...
CGTCGCCGAGCCGGCGGGCGCCGGACCGCACGGCGCGGCGCACGCGACCGGCCCCGCCCCGGGCCACCCGAACGGGCGCGCGCACGGCGGCCACGCCGCGGACCGCGCGCCGGGCCGGGGTCGGGGCCGCGCCGCCCGCGGCGCCCGGGCCTCCGCCCGCTCCGCCGGCCGCGCCGCCGGGCACGACGCGCCGACCGCACCCACCGCGGGCGTGGCCCGCCCGGGCGGCCCCGCCGAGGTGTTCTACCCCGACCCCGGCTACGACCTCGCGGCGGGCCCCGGCGGCCGCGGCTCGTTCGTCCCGGGCGGCGGGCCGGCGGCGGACGGCCCGTTCGTCCCCGGCCCGCACGGTCAGGGGAGCGCCGGCGGCCCCGCCGCCCCGGATGCCGCCACGCCGACCCCCGGCGGCGGCCTCGCGCTCGACGCGCACGCCTCGTTCGCCGAGCGGGCCTCGCTCCAGCGCCAGGCCCTCGCCGAGCTGAGCAGCATCTCCGCCTACCGCCCGCAGGCGACCGACCCCGGCGCCGGCTCCCTCACCCGGCGCACCCCCGCGGCGACGGCCGCGGTCGTCGACGCGCCGGAGGACGCGATCGTCCGGGACGCCGAGGCCCTGCGCGCCCGGCTGACCGCCTTCCGCGCCGGCACCGCCCGGGGCTCCCAGGCGGGAGTCGCGACCGACCCGCTCGCCGTCACCGACCTGACCAGCGTCGCCGAGGAGGCACGATGACCGGATCGACCGAGAGCCGCACGGGGTTCGTCTGGCTGCTGGACGAGCTCGTCCGGTCCACGCCCGGCACCAGGTTCGCGCTCGTGGTGTCCGCCGACGGCCTGCTGATGACGATGTCGCAGGGGCTGGAGCGCACCCGCGGCGACCAGCTCGCCGCGATCGTGTCCGGGATGGCCAGCCTGACCCGGGGCGCGGCGCGCGAGCTCGGCGGCCGGCAGGTCGCGCAGTGCGTGCTGGAGATGGACGTCGGCTTCTTCGTCCTGATGCACGTCTCCGGCGGCTCCGTGCTGGCCGTGGCGGCGGAGCCGACCTGCGACGTGGGCGTCGTCGGCTACGAGATGGCCATGCTCGCGAGCCGCGTGCAGACCACGCTCACGCCGCAGCTCGTCGCCGACCTGCGCCGCGACCTCCCGGTCGACCACCCGGCGGACCGCCCCGGGGACCCGCTCGACGGGACGGGGCGCTGACGTGGCCGGGCGGCGGAGCGACCGCGAGCCCGTGCCCGGGGTGCGGCCCTACGTGCTGACCGGCGGCCGGGTGCCGGCGGACGGCGACGTGCGGCTCGACACCCTGGTGCACGCCGGCGACGACCGCGGCGACGCCCCGCTGTCCGGCGCGGAGCAGCGCGCGATCCTCGCCGGCCTGGCCGGCAGCTACCTGACGGTCGCCGAGATCGCGGCCCGGCTGCGGCTCCCGCTCGGGGTCGCGCAGGTGCTGGTGGCCGACCTGGTGCGGCTCGGCGCGCTGCAGGTGCACGAGGCGGGCCTGCCGCCGCTCGGCGGGCCGGGCGCCGCCACCTCGGCCGAGGAGCGCTACCTCGTCCTCGACGTCTTGGAGAGTCTTTACGATGGCATTTCCTCCCTCTGACCCGGGCGCCGTGGTGCCGGCGCTCGACGCCGGGCCCGACGCCCACGGCGGCGCGCACCGCGCCGCGGCGCCGACGGTCGTCAAGATCGTCGTGGCCGGCGGGTTCTCGGTCGGGAAGACGACGTTCATCGGGTCGATCTCCGACATCGAGCCGCTGAACACCGAGGCCGCGATGACCGAGCACTCCCTCGGCGTGGACGACGCGGGCGGCGTCGCGGACCGCAAGACCGCCACCACGGTCGCGATGGACTTCGGCCGCATCGCGCTGCCGGGCTCGCTGTGGCTGTACCTGTTCGGCACCCCGGGCCAGGACCGGTTCCTGTTCATGTGGGACGACCTCATGCGGGGCGCGATCGGCGCCGTGGTCCTGGTCGACACCGACCGGCTCGACCAGTGCTTCCCGGCCGTCGACTACGTGGAGTCGCGCGGCATCCCGTTCGTCGTCGGGGTGAACTGCTTCGACGGCGTGGCGAAGCACCGGCTGGAGGACGTGCGCGAGGCGCTCGCCATCCCGGCGCACGTCCCCGTGCTCTACACCGACGCCCGGTCCCGCACCGCCACCAAGCAGGTGCTGCTGACCCTGGTGCGGCTCGCGATGAGGGGCTGCGCCGTGCGTGACTGCCCCGCCCCGACGGGTGAGCTCCGGTCCCTCGGCCCCACGGAGCTCATCTTCTCGACGACCGACGCGCGCGGCGTCATCACCGCGGCGAACGGCGCGTTCTGCCGGGTCGCCGCGCACGAGCAGCGCGACCTGATCGGCGCGCCGCACAACGTCATCCGGCACCCGGGGATGCCGGCCGGCGCGTTCCGGGCGATGTGGGACACCCTCCAGGCCGGGCGCCCGTTCGCGGCCTACGTGCAGAACCTGGCCGGCGACGGCGTCGCGTACTGGGTGTACGCCACGGTGACCCCGCTCGGCGACGGCTACCTGTCGGTGCGGATCGGCCCCGCGGTCGAGCGGACCTGGGGCGCGGCCGCCGGCGCGTACGGCGCGGTGCTCGAGGTCGAGCGGGCCGCCCGGGCGGACGGCGCCGGCGCCGCCGTGGCGGCCGAGGCGGGCCGGGACCACCTGGTGCAGCTGCTCGCCGGGCTGGGCTACGCCGACCACGACGAGTTCATGCACGCGGTGATGCCGCAGGAGGTGCTCGCCCTGGTGGAGCGCCGTCGGTGGCGCGCCGACCCGCGGCGGTGCACGGCCCGGCGGGCGACGTGCTGGCCGCGTGTCTCCTGGTCACGGTCGAGCTCGAGGACCTGCTGCTGCGGCTCGACGGCCTGGCGCACCTGGCCGAGCGGCTGCAGGCGGTCGAGCGCGACGCGCTGGGGGCGGTCGCCGCGCTCGCCGAGGTGACCCTCCTGGCGTCGCAGGCCTCGGCGACCGTCTCCGACACCGCGCCCGTGCTCACCAGCACCGCCGGCGCGATGTCGACGCTCGGCGACGAGGTCGGCGGGATGATGACCGCGCTCGCCCCGGCGCTGGCCGGGGCCCGCCGGTCCGTGCTCCGGGTCCGGTTCCTGATCGCCCTGGCCCGGCTGCACACCGACATGGTCGTGGACGTCGCCCAGGAGGTCGGCCGCGGCGAGCCCGAGGTCGGCCCCGAGCACCTGGCCCAGCTCAGCGCGACCCTGCGCGACGACCTCACCGCGGCCACGGCCGAGCTCGCGGCCGCCGCCGGCGTGCTCCGCGCGGTCGGGACGGACCTGGAGCAGGCGCACGACCGGCTGCGCCGCACCGACCGGTTCCTGGCGACCTGGCGCGTGCAGGTCCCGCGGTACCAGGTGTCCCGGCAGCTCGCGCCGTACGTGTCGCCGATCGACGGGCGGCTGCGGATGAGCCACGAGCAGCTCGGGGCGATGCGGGACCTGGCGCAGGCGTGCGAGCGGGAGGCGCGGCCGTTCGACGACACGGCGCTGCGGGGGCTGGTGGACGCGATCGCGCGGGCGGCGGAGGGGCTGCTGGCGCCCTGGCCGGCCGGCGCGGCGGCGGGCGGTGCGCGATGAGCGACCAGCTCGCCCGGGTCCTGCTCGAGCGCGGCCTCGTCGACGAGGACCGCCTGCTCGCCGCGCTCGACGCGCAGATCGCCACGCGGACCGCGCTCGGCCCGGCGCTCGTCGCCAGCGGCGCGCTCACCGAGGACCAGCTCGTCGTCGTGCTCGCCGAGCAGGCGGGCATGGCGTACGTCGACCTCGACGCGGTGGAGATCGACCGCGAGGCGGTGGCGCTCGTCCCCGGCGGGGTGTGCCGCCGGCACACCGTGCTGCCCGTGGCCGTCGAGGCGGGGGAGCTGGTCGTCGCGACCGCCGACCCGGGCAACCTGCTGGCGCTCGACGACCTCCGGTCGCTGACCCGCATGCCCGTGCGCCCGGTGGTCGCCTCGCGCCGCGCGCTGGTGCAGGCGATCGACCGGTGGGTGCGCGCCGACTCCGAGATCGCCGACCTGAGCCAGACGCTCCAGGGCCAGGAGGAGGCCGCCGGCGACCTGTCCCAGGTCGGCGACACCGTCTCCGCCGACACCCCCGTCGTCCGGTGGGTGAACCTGCTGGTCACCCAGGCGATCGCCGACCGCGCGTCCGACATCCACGTCGAGCCCGCCGAGACGGAGGTGCGCGTCCGGTACCGGATCGACGGCGTGCTCAAGGAGCAGCAGAGCGCCCCGAAGTCGATCCAGTCCTCGGTCATCTCCCGGATCAAGGTGATGTCCGACATCGACATCGCCGAGCGCCGCAAGCCCCAGGACGGCCGGCTGTCCGTGACGCACGCGGGCCAGAAGATCGACCTCCGCGTGGCGACCCTGCCGACGGTGTGGGGGGAGAAGGTCGTCATGCGGGTGCTCGACAACTCGACGGCGCGCCTGGACCTGCGCGACCTGTCGTTCTCCGAGCACGCCTTCGAGGTCTACGGCCGGGCCTACGCCAAGCCCTACGGGATGATCCTCGTCACCGGGCCGACCGGCTCCGGGAAGTCCACGACGCTGTACGCCACCGTGAACGTGGTCTCGAAGCCGGAGATCAACGTCATCACCGTCGAGGACCCGGTCGAGTACCGGCTGCCGGGCATCAACCAGGTGCAGGTGAACCCAAAGGCGGGGCTGACCTTCGCCGGCGCGCTGCGGTCGATCCTCCGCTCCGACCCCGACGTCGTGCTGCTGGGGGAGATCCGGGACCACGAGACGGCGCAGATCGCGGTCGAGGCGGCGCTCACCGGCCACCTGGTCCTGTCGACCCTGCACACCAACGACGCCGCGTCCGCGGTGACCCGGCTGGTGGAGATGGGCATCGAGCCGTTCCTGGTCGGGTCGGCGCTGGACTGCGTGGTCGCGCAGCGGCTCGCCCGACGGCTGTGCGCCAAGTGCGCGGAGACCTACGAACCCTCGCCCGCCGACCTCCGGTCCGCCGGGTTCGCGTGGCCCGACCCCTCCCGACCCGTCGAGCTGCGCCGCCCCGTGGGCTGCCCCGCGTGCTCCGGCACCGGGTACCGCGGGCGGCTCGCGCTGCACGAGGTCATGGAGGTCTCGGAGGCGATCGAGCGGCACGCCGTGGCGGGGTCGTCGGCGCAGGAGATCGCGGCGACGGCGCACGGCGAGGGCATGGTGGCCCTCCGCGAGGACGGGTGGCAGAAGGTCTGCGCGGGGCAGACGTCGCTCGAGGAGCTGCTGCGGGTGGTCGTATGACGACGCAGACGCACGAGCACGCCCGGGCGCGCGGGGGCGCCGCGTGGCCCGGCGCGGCGGCCGGCGCGGTCGCCGAGGCGGCGGCCCGGCCGGCCCCCTCGGTCCTGGACCGGGTCGTCGAGGAGGCCGTGGCGCTGGAGTGCTCCGACATCCACCTCGCCGCCGAGCACCCGCCCCTGCTGCGGGTGCACGGCGAGCTCCGGGCGGCGGAGTCCGTGCCCCGGCTCACCGAGGCGGACGTGCGGGCGGTCGTCGCCGGCATCGCGTCCGCGGACCAGCTCGCGCGGTTCGACGCCGACCACGAGCTCGACTTCGCGCACGAGGTCGCGCGCGGCTGGTTCGTCCGGGTCAACGTGTACCGGCAGAGCGGGCGCACCGCCGTCGCGATGCGGCTCATCCCGGAGCGGATCAAGCCGCTCCCGGAGCTCGGGCTGCCGCCGGTCGTCGCGTCGTTCGCCGGGATGCCCCGCGGTCTGGTGCTGGTCACCGGGCCGACCGGCTCGGGCAAGTCGATGACCCTGGCCGGCATCCTCGACCTGGCCAACCGCACCCGGACCGACCACATCCTGACCGTCGAGGACCCGGTCGAGTACCGGCACCGGTCGATCCGGTGCCTGGTGACCCAGCGGGAGATCGGCGACGACACCGCGTCGTTCGCCGCCTCGCTCAAGCACGCGCTCCGCCAGGACCCCGACATCATCCTGATCGGCGAGATGCGGGACCCGGAGACGATCCAGACCGCGATCACCGCCGCCGAGACCGGCCACCTCGTGTTCGCGACCCTGCACACCCAGGACGCCGCGCGCAGCGTGGAGCGGATCGTCGACTCGTTCCCCGGCGACGCCCGCGAGCTCGTGCGCACCCAGCTCGCCGGGACGCTGCGCGGGATCGTGTCGCAGACGCTGTGCCGCCGGGCGGACGGCAGGGGCCGGGTGCCGGCGGTCGAGGTGCTGATGACGACCCCGGCCGTGCGGGCGCTGATCCGCGAGGGGAACCAGCACCAGCTCTACTCCACGATCCACTCCGGCGGCGAGCAGGGCATGCAGACCCTCGACCAGTCGCTCGCCGCGCTGGTGCTGCAGGGCGTCGTCACCTACGAGACGGCGCTCGACCGGGCGCGCGACGTCGAGGCCTTCGACCGGCTGTGCGGGCGCGGCCGCCGCGCGCCCGTCGGCGGCTACGCGGGGGTGCGCTGATGGCCCGCGGGATGCGCACGTTCGAGTACGCGGTGGTCGGCCCCGGCGGGCGCCCGGTCACCGGGCGGGTCGAGGCGTCGGACGAGACCGCCGTCGCCGCCCGGCTGCGCGAGCTGGGGCTCGTGCCCACCGCGATCGACGAGGTGCACAGCACCGGGATGAAGCGCGAGATCACGCTCGGCGGACGGGGGAAGGTCAAGAACAAGGAGGTCGCGATGGTGGTGCGCCAGCTCGCGACGATGGTCCGCGCCGGCCTCGCGCTCCCGCGGGCGCTGCGCGTCCTGGTCGACCAGAGCGACAACCCGGCGCTCGGCGAGATCCTCAAGGACCTGGCCGCCGAGGTGGAGGGCGGCGCCGCGCTCGGCGCCGCGATGGAGTCGCACGTGGGCGTCTTCCCGCCGGTGACCCGGTCGCTGGTCGCGGCGGGCGAGGTCGGCGGCTTCCTCGACCAGGCGCTCGCCTCTGCCGCCGCCGGCATGGAGTCCGAGCTCAAGCTCCGCCGCACCATCAAGGGCGCGATGATCTACCCCGTCGCCGTCCTGGGCATCGCGGTGCTGGCGGCGGTCGTGATGCTGCTGTTCATCGTCCCGGTGTTCCAGGGCATCTTCGAGGGCCTGGACACCGACCTGCCGTGGGCGACGCAGATCCTCGTGGACCTGTCCGGGGTGCTGAAGGTGATCGGCATCCCGCTCGTCGCCCTCATCGCGCTGGGTGTGTGGTGGTGGCGCAGGCACCGCCGGGACACCGCGGTCCGGGAGAAGGTCGAGCCGAGGCTGCTGCGCGCGCCGGTCGTCGGCCCGCTGCTGTCCAAGCTCGCCGTCGCCCGGTTCACCCGGAACCTGTCGACGATGACCAGCTGCGGCGTCGCGCTCGCCCAGGCGCTGGAGGTCGTCGGGCCGACCAGCGGCAACATCGTCGTCGAGCGCGCCGCGGCCGCCGCGGGCGAGTCCGTCCGCGAGGGGGAGACGCTCGCCGACGGGCTGGAGCGGACCCACGTCATGCCGTCCCTGGTCGTGCAGATGGTCGCGGTCGGCGAGGACTCCGGCGACATCGTCGGGATGCTCCGGCACGTGTCCGACTTCTACGACGACGAGGTGTCGGCCGGGACCGAGGCGCTGACCAGCGCCATGGAGCCGGTGCTGCTCGTGGTCATCGGCGGGGTGGTCGGCAGCATGCTGCTCGCCCTCTACCTGCCCATCCTCACGGTGACGAGCTCGATGTGACGGGGCCCCTGGAACCACCGCCGGTCCCCGGCGGTGCTTGGTGAAGGAACTGGAACTGGAACAGGAAGCAGGCACTCATGTCGACCACCGACCCTCGCGCGAGACGAGGACCACGCGGCGGTGAGGACCCGGAACGGGGCTTCACCCTGACCGAGCTGCTCGTCGTCATCGTCATCATCGGGATCCTGGCGGCCATCGCCATCCCGCTCTACATCAACCAGCAGGCGCGGGCCCGGGACTCGGCCGCCCAGTCCGACGTCTCCGGCATCGGCCGGGAGATCCAGGCCCAGCTCGTCAACGTCGGCGTCGAGAAGATCCACGTCGGCGTGAACTCGGCGGGGTCGAACTACACGCTGTCCGGCGACAACGGCGCCACCGGCTCGTTCGAGTACCTCGGCGGCATCTCGGCCACGGTCGACCTGCTGGACGAGGACGGCGACGTCGTCTCCGCCGGCAGCCCTGCGCTCGGCGTGCCGCTGATGATCCACGGCGGCGACCCGACGCTCACCGAGCAGAACTGGTGCGTGCACGTCGGCACCGAGTCCGGCAAGGAGAAGACCTGGCGGTACTCCGCCGCGGGCGGCCTGCAGTCGGGGCTGTGCGGCGAGTGATACCGCGACCGATCGAGACGGAAGGGAAACGTCATGCGCACGCTGCTCAGGCGCGCTGACCCCGAGCGGGGCTTCACGCTCACCGAGCTGCTCGTGGTGATCGTCATCATCGGGATCCTGGCGGCCATCGCCATCCCGCTCTACCTCAACCAGCAGGCGCGGGCCCGGGACTCGGCTGCCCAGTCCGACGTGTCGGGACTCGGCCGCGAGGTGCAGGCGCTGCTCGTCAACTACGGGGTCGAGAAGATCTACCTCGGGATGAACACCGCGGGGTCGAACTACACGATCTCGACGGACGGGGCGGCCACCCGGGACTACGTGGGTGGTGTGTCGGACCAGGTCAAGCTCCTCAACGCGAGCCGGACGCCGGTCGTGATGGGGGCGGGTGCGACCTACACCCCGCTGCTCGCCCACGACCCGGAGAACCCGTCGGCCACCGCGGCCACCGAGCAGACCTGGTGCATCCACGTCGGCACCGAGGCGGGCAAGCAGAAGATCTGGCGCTACTCCGCGCAGGGCGGCCTGCAGGCCGGCTACTGCGGCGACCACTGACCGGGGACCGACCGGTCACGCACCAAGTTCCGTGCCCTCCGCACGGCACCGGGTCACGGGAGATCTCGTGACCATCAGCCGCCACCTCCTGAGAACACCAGAAGGGACGACGACGATGCTTGCGCGCATCCGACGACCGAGCGAGGAGCGGGACCAGGGCTTCACCCTGACCGAGCTGCTCGTCGTGATCGTCATCATCGGGATCCTGGCGGCCATCGCCATCCCGCTCTACATCAACCAGCAGGCGCGGGCCCGGGACTCGGCGGCGCAGTCCGACGTGTCCGGCATCGGCCGGGAGATCCAGGCCCAGCTCGTCACGGGCGGGGTCGGCAACATCAAGGTCGGCGTGTCGGCCTCGGGGACGAACTACATGCTCGAGGTCGACGGCGAGACGGAGATGCTCGGCGGCATGTCGAGCACGGTGGCGATGCCCGGCACCGACGGCACCATGCTCGCCGACGGCGCGACGATCGCCCTGCTCGTCCGGCCGAAGCCCGAGGGCGTCCTCGTCGGGGGCGGGGACGGGGAGCACTCCACCGCCCTGAGCGAGCAGACGTGGTGCGTCCACGTCTACACGACCTCCGGCAAGGAGAAGGGCTGGCGGTACTCGGCCCAGGGTGGGCTCGAGGCGGGCCTGTGCGCCGTGCCCGGCAACGAGGACCCGATCGAGGTCCCCGAGCCCTGAGCGACCGGCACCACCCCGGCCCAGCACCTTCCCGACCCGGGGAGGCGCGGGGCCGGGCACCCGCACCACAGTGGAAGGAGATGCGTGGCACACCGACGGATCGGGATCGACATCGGGCACACCGGGGTCCGCGTCGCGGAGGTCGACGCCCCGCCGGGGCGCCGGCCGAAGCTGCTGGCCTTCGGGCAGTCCGGCATCGAGCCGGGGGCCGTACAGGGCTGCGCCGTGCGGCGGCAGGAGGGTGTGGTCGCCGCCGTCCGGCGGGCCCTGCGCGCCTCGGGCGCCCGCAGCAGGCACGCCGTGGTCGGCGTGGCCGGCGAGCACACCTACGTGCGGCCGGTCGCGCTGCCCGCGGCGTCGCCCGCGCAGATGCGCGCGTCGCTGCCGTTCCTCGTGCAGGACGCGCTGCCGGTCGACGTGGCGGACTGCGTGCTGGACTTCTGGCCGGTGCGCCGCCTCGACCGGGTGGTCGAGGGGCTGCTGGTCGCGGTGCGCTCCGCGGAGGCGGCCGCCGTCGTGCGCGCGGCGGAGAAGGCCGGGGTGCGCGTCGACCAGGTGGACCTCGCGGCCTTCGGGCTGCTGCGGGCGGCCGTGCCCGCGAGCCCGGACGAGCCGGTGACCGCGGTCGTGGACCTCGGGTGCGACGGGATGCAGGTCGTCGTCGGGGAGGCCGGAACACCGCAGCTGGTCCGATTCGGGCCCGCGGCGGGGCTGGCCGTCGCGCACGACGTCGCCGGTGCACTCGGCGGCGACCCCTCCGTCGCGGAGCACGTGATCGACGCCGACCTGGTGGCGCGGCCGGAGGTCGCGGCGCTCGTCGCCTCGCACGCCGAGCGGATCGCCCAGGTCATCGCCCAGACGCTGGCGTATCACGCGCAGTCCGGGCGCCGGCCGGCGGAAGCCGTCCTGCTCACCGGGCGCGGCGCCGAGATGCCGGGCCTCGGGCAGTGCCTGGCGACGGTGACCCGGCTGCCCGTCGCCTTCGCGCGCCCCGAGGCGGTGTTCGACGTCGCCACCCGGGCAGCCCGGGGGTGCGCGGACGCGCCGCGGTCGTGGCCGGTGGCCGCCGGCCTGGCCATGCGGGGTGCCGCGTGAGCGCCCGGCGGTCGGCGACTCGCGCGCCCGACCGCGCGCCCGAGCAGGCGCAGGAGCGCGTCGCGGGCGCACTCCCTGCCGTCGACCTGCTGCCGCCGCAGGTCCGGGCGCGGCGCGCGGTGCGGACCGCCCGTCGCTGGTGCGTCGCTGTCGTCGTGGGCGTCCTCCTGCTCACCGGCGGGCTGTGCTTCGTCGGCTTCGGCGACCGCGTCCTGGCCGAGGCCGAGCTGCTGGCGGCGGAGCAGGACTCGGACGCGCTGCTCGCCGAGCTCGCCACCTACTCGGACGTCGTCCGGGTGCGGTCCGACATCACGCGCACCCGCCAGGCGATCGCCTACGGGATGCGGAACGAGGTGCTGTGGGCCGACCTCGTGGAGCGGTTCGACACCGCGCTGCCGCACTTCGCGCGTGCGGAGAGCATGAGCATCGCGATCGTGTTCGACCGGGCGGTCCTGGACGACGCGGAGAACCCGTTCGTCTCCGGCGAGAGCATCGGTGAGATCGCCTGGGTGATCACCGTGCCGGTGCTCGCCCAGAGCGGCGACCTGCTGCCCGCGGTCGACGCGGCCGACGGCCTGTTCGACACGACGTTCACCCGCGTCGAGCGGGTCGACGGGGAGGGCGTGCACCGGGTGACCGGGTCCGTCCTCATCGACCCCTCGGTGCGGTCGGGGCGGTTCGCCGTCGAGGACGCGGCCGCTCCCGACGCAGGCGAGGAGGAGGCGGCATGAGTCGGGCGCGCGCGCTGTGGTGGGCGGGGACGGGCGTCGTGTCCGTCGGGGTGCTGGTCGCCGGCTGGTCGCTGGTGCTGTCGCCGGTGCGCGACGACGCCGCGCGGGCCCGCGCGGACGCGCAGGCGGTGACGGACCAGAACGCGGTCCGGCGCGCGGAGGCCGCGCACCTCGCCGAGGAGGCCACGCGGATGCCGGAGCTCGAGACGGAGCTCGCGGACCTGCGGCGGCAGTTCCCGACCGCGTTGGAGCTCGACGCGTTCGTCCGGCGGCTCGCCGACCTGGCGGCCCGGTCCGGCGGCACGGTGCAGTCGGTCTCGCGGGGCGAGCCGACGCTGGTGCAGGCGGCCGCGGACGGCGAGGCGGTGACGTGGTCCGGCGAGTACCTGTACGCCGTGTCGGTCACCCTCGTCGTCGACGGCACCCGGCAGCAGCAGCTCGACTACGTGCGGGACCTGCAGGCGATCGACGACCGGTTGTTCCTCGTGACCGCGGTGGACGGGCTGGGGACTGAGCGCAGCACGGTGACCGGCTCGACGTTCGTGCTGCTGGACGCCGTGGCGGTGTCAGGTGGCGGCGCCGGCGACGTGGCGGACGTCTCGGGGGAGGCGGCCGCCCCGTGAGCCCGCTCCGCCGCGCGCCCCGCCGTGCCCGCCCCGACGACGGCTTCACGCTCGTGGAGTCGGTCGTCGCGACGACGCTGTTCGGCATCCTCGCGGCGACCGTGCTGACCTTCGCGCTCGGCACCTACGCGCTGACCGTGCAGACGCAGCGGCGGGTCACCGCGACGCACCTCGCCGAGCAGGCGGTCGCGGAGGGGCGGCTGCTCGGCGAGGACCCGGCGTCGAACTGGGCGCTCGCGAACGACCCCGCGGGTGCCGACGCGCTCACCGAGCGCGGGTCGGTGGCGGTCGGCGGCGTCTCCTACGCCGTCACGACGACCTACACGCTGCGCGGCACCGGCGGCGCGGAGGTGTGCCGGAGCGGGGCGCTCGCGGACGTCTCGACGCCGGCGGTGTCCGTCGAGGTCGCCGCCGAGGTGGCCTGGTCGGGCGGCAGCGCCCCGGTCCGGGTGGTGCAGCGGGTCGCCAGCACGGAGCGCGCCTTCGTCGCGGTGCGGCTGCACGACGCGGGGGACCCGGTGCCGGGGGTCCGCGTCGCGCTGCTGACCGGGGACACCCCGGCCGCCGCTGCGGAGCGCGCCGTGCGCGACACGGACGCGCAGGGCTGCGCCGTGTTCGAGGTCGACCCGGCGGCCGACGCGACCCACTGGTACACCGTGACCACCGCGGACGGCGTGGCGGTGTCCGACGCGCCGCGGTACGTGCTGGCGGACTGGCGGTACGGGAGCACGCTGCGCCCGCTCGGCCGGGTCGGCTCGGCCGGGCTGTGGCTCGGCACCGAGGAGGTCCGCCGGGAGGCGGTCGTCGACCTGGTGCTCGTCGACGACGACCGGGTCCCGCTCGACGAGGACGCGGTGACCGACATCCCGCTGACCGTCCTCGCCACCGCCGGTCTCGCGACGACGGAGCAGGTGCGGTGGACGTCCGAGATCGGCCTGACCCCGACGTCGGGCGGCGCGGACGAGGACCCCTGGGCGTATCCGATGCGGTCGGCGGACCTCGCCTGGGACGACCTGTGGTGGGCGCCGGACGCGGTCCGGTCGGTCGACCCCGACGCACCCGTCGTCACGGCGCACCCGGGGGACCAGTGGGGCGTGCAGACGCTCACCGGCATGCGGCTGGACGTCGCCGCCACCGGTGCGGAGCCGATGGAGGTCCAGTGGCAGGTCTCCCGGGACGGGGGCTACACGTTCGAGGGCCTGGAGACGGTCGAGGCGGAGGGGTACCTCGTGACGATCGCGGAGCCCGGCGCCTGGTACCGCGCCGTCGTCAGCAACGACCACGGGACCGCCGTCTCGGCGATGGCGGCGGCGCGCGCCGAGGAGCTCGTCCCGGACGTCACCCCGGTGCTCGTCGAGCAGCCGCAGGACGTCGCCGTGCCCCTCGGCGAGCCGGCAGTGGTCGAGGTGCGCGGAGTCGTGGCCGCGCCGCCGGAGGGCGGGACGACGATCACCTGGGACGTCTCCGAGGACGCCGGCCTGACGTGGCGGCCGTCCGACGCCGAGCCCGAGGTGAGCACGACGGCCGGGTCGGCCGCCTGGTCCTGGGAGGTCACCGAAGCGATGACCGGCGACCTCGACGGGCTCCAGGTCCGCGCGCGCCTCGCGAACGAGGCCGGGGAGGTCGTGTCGCACCCCGCCACGGTCCGGGTGCAGCGGACGGTCGCGCGGCAGTTCACGCTGCGAGCCCTGTGGCCCGCCGAGTACACGTTCTGGGTCGGGTCGCAGCCGATCAGCCTGCGGTACGTCGACGTCGAGCCGGGGGAGCGCGCGCACGTGCTCGTGCACCCGGTGGACGGCGTGGTGGCGGTCCAGGGCGAGGACGCGCTGCCGCTGGGCGGCGACGGAGACGGCTCGTGACCCCGCGCCGGTCGCGCCCGGCACCGGCGCCCCGGTCCGGTGCCCCGGCCGACGCGGGCGTCACGGTCGCCGAGCTCGTGGTCGCGATGATGATCCTCGTCGTCGTGATGCTCGGCGTCGCCGCCACCACGCAGGGCGTCGAGCGCACCGACCGCGAGTCGACCCGGCGCGTCGACGACACCGCGGAGGCGCAGTACGCGCTCCAGCTGCTGTCCCGCGCCGTCGCCCGCGCCGTGGTGCCGACGTCCCTGGGCGGGTCCGCGCGGACCGCCGTCCTCGTGTCCGAGCCCGACGCGCTCGTGCTCTACGCGAACCTCGACAACCCCGGGAACGCCGTCGGCCCCTCGCGCGTGGAGTACGCGCTCGACGACGGGGTGCTCACCCAGACCACGCGACGGCCCGTCGAGGGCGACGCCGCGACCTACTGCGCGGACGACGAGGACACCCCGGAGTGCGAGGGGCGGGTGACCCGGCTCGTGCTGGCCCGGAACCTGCGCAACGGGGCCGACGAGCCGCTGTTCGCCTACCGGGACGCGGCCGGTGACCCGACCGACGAGCCCGGGCGCGTGCGCGCGGTCGAGGTCGCCCTCGTGGTCCAGCACGACCCGTCGTCGGGGCGGGACCCGGCCCGGTTCGCCGGCCTGCTCGTCCCGTTCTCGCTGTCCTGAAGGAGCGCCCCGCGATGACCCGAGCCACCCGGCCCCGCCGGCCCCGCCGCCGGACCCGCGGGCGAGCCGACGCCGGGATGTCGAGCGTCGCCGTCCTGCTCGCCTTCATCATGCTGTCCGCGCTGGTCATGGTGACCGCGACGTACGCGGCGCAGGCGACCCGCCCGGCCGGCCGCCAGACCGACTGGGTCCGCGCCGGCGCGGCGGCCGAGTCCGGGGTCGCCGACTACCTGGGCCGGCTGCGCGACGACCCGGCGTACTGGGCGACGGTGGACTGCGACAACGCGGCCCTCGCGGGTCAGGACCCGGCGGTGGTCGACCACGCGTGCCCCTGGGACGCCGACGCGGTCGGCTGGGCCGCGGTCGAGCCGGACGAGGCCCCGGACGACGCCCCGGCCTTCCACTACGAGGTGACCGCGGCGCCGGTCGAGGCGCAGCCGGAGTGGGCCTCCACGGTCACCGTGACCGTCACCGGGAGGTCCGGGGAGGTCCGGCGCACGCTGGAGGTGCAGTTCGCCCGCACGTCGAGCGCCGACTACGCGCTGCACCAGGATTACGCGCTGACGGAGGCGACGGCATGGTCGGAGAGCGTCGGGGGTGCGGCGGCGGCCGGTCTGGCAGCCGAGTGCGGCGCCGCGGGGCCTCTCCCGACGGCCCGCGACGTGCTGCGGTACCCGGCCTGCGCGAACGCCGCGGTGCTCGGGGCCGCGACCGTGGTCACCGGCGACGTGTTCAGCAACGACCGGCTGGCGGTGCAGCCGGGGGCGCAGATCGACGGCCGGGTGAGCACCGCGCACCCGGACTGCGGGGACGCCTCCGACGACGCGGCGACCTGGTCGGCGTGCGTGGCCGTCGACGGCGGCTCCGTGGTCGACGCCGCGGACGTGCTCGGCGGGCACGCGCCGGCGGCTGCGTCCTCGCTCACGCTGCCGACGTCGGTCGCGGGCTACGCCGACCTGCCGGGCTGCCACTACTACGGGGAGACCCGCGTCGTCGGGCACGGCGGCACGATGACGGTGCACGCGCCCAGCACGCTGGAGGCCGCGAACGCGGCGGGCCTGCCGACGGCGGTCGCGGCGCCGGGTGCGCCCACCCCGGACTGCGGTGACGCCGACCTGCTCGCGCTCGGCACCGCGCAGACGGTGCCCGTGCCGGACGGCGTCGGGATCTACGTGCACACGCTCGGCGGCGCGTCCGAGCCGGTCTCGGCGGGGCGCCTCGGTGCGTCCGTCGCCGCCGGGTCGCTGCCGGTCGGCACCTGGACCAGCGCCACGCCGGCGGACGGGGACGTGGCCGACCTGGAGGTCGAGCAGGTCAGGACCCACCGGTGGACGGGGCGGGGCACGCTCTACCTGGAGGGGTGGTTCTCGCCGGGGGTCGCTGCGGGCGGCCCCGCCGAGGAGAGCGGCCGCGCCGGGGTGACGTTCGTGGCCGAGGAGTCGGTCGTCGTGACCGGCGACGTGCTCAGCTCCGGGTCGGACCCCGGCGACCCCTGCGCGGGCCCGGGGCTCACGTGCCAGCTCGGGATCGTCGCCGGCCGGTCGGTCGAGGTGCTCAACCCCGTGGTGACCGAGGTGTCGGCGGTGACGCTCGACCTCGGCGGACCCGACGAGCGGGTCGGGTGGGACCTCGACGTGGTGCTCGGGGTGGACGGTGCGTCGCGCGCGGTCGCGGCGACCGGGACGCCGGGGGTCGACGGCTGGCCCGACGGCGGGTGGCCGCGCCGGTACGTCGACACCGCGCGCGGCGCCGCGCACCCCGCGCAAGGGGTGCAGATCCAGGCGTCGGTGCAGGTGCTCGGCGGCACGCTGCTGGTGCAGAACCACTGGGCGACCGACGGCGTGGTGGCCGGCGTGCCCTCGCTGGAGGTCGTGGTCACCGGGTCGCTGGCCGTGCGGTTCGCCGGGCTGCAGGACCACGGCGCGTGGTCGCCCCAGGTGGTCTACGACCCGGCGCTGCGCACGGGCGCGCCGCCCTACCTGTCGCGGTTCACCGAGAGCACGCCCTGGACGGCGCGTCACGTGACGGAGGTGGCGGCGGGCTGAGGCCGGCCGCCGCGCCGCTCACCCCAGCAGCCCGAGGTACCAGCCGCCGACCGGGCCGCCCACCGCCAGCCCGACGAACGCCCCCGTGAGCATCCACGGCCCGAACGGGATCCCCGACCCCCGCCCTGCCCGGCCCGTGACCACGAGCGCCGTCGCGTACAGCCCGCCGAGCAGGAACGCCGCGAACCCGCCGACCGCGAGCACGTCCCAGCCGAACCACGCCAGGCACAGCCCGAGCACCCCCGCGAGCTTCACGTCGCCGAGGCCCATGCCGCCCGGGTACGCGAGCGCCGCCGCGAGGTACAGGGCGAGCAGCCCGGCCCCGCCGACCGCCGCCCGGCCCAGCGCGCCCCAGTCCGGCTCGCCGCCGGGGTTCCAGGACGCGAGCGCGAGCAGCGCCGCGCACACCGGGTACGCGGGCAGCACGATCGCGTCCGGCAGCCGGTGCGCGTCGAGGTCGATCAGCGTGAGCGCCACCGCCAGCGCCGCCAGGTAGAGCAGGACGGGCAGGGCCCACGTCGGGCCCGCCAGCGCGGTGACGCCCGCGAACAGCGCGGCCGTGCCGGCCTCGACCAGCGGGTAGCGCGCGCTGATCGGGGCGGCGCAGTCGCGGCACCGGCCCCGCAGCAGCAGCCAGGACAGGACCGGCACGTTGTCGCGCGCGCGGATCGAGTGGCCGCAGCGCGGGCACGCCGACGGCGGCCGGGCGACGGACGCGCCGCGGGGCACGCGCCAGACGACGACGTTGAGGAACGAGCCGATGGCGAGACCCAGGACGGCGGCGACCAGGACGAGGGGGGCGGTGGGCACGGGGCTCCTCGGTGGGGGACGGCGGCGGTCGTGCGGGGGACGACGGCGCCGGGCCGGCGGCGGTCGCGCGGCCCGGCCGTCAGGCGTGCCGGTGCGCGGCGACGTAGGCGGCGACGACAGCGGCGGGCAGCCGGCCCCGCTCGGCGACGCGGAGGCCGTGCTCGCGGGCCCAGCGCCGCACGGCGACCGGGTCCGCGGGGAAACGGCAGCACGGGCAGGGGGCCTCGGGCGGCGCGGCGCGGCCGGGCGGGAGCGCCGGTCCGCGGTCCGGGCCGGGGTCGGGCGCGGGGTCGGGCGTAGGCCCGGGGTCGGGCTCGGGTCCGGGGTCTGGCGCGGGGTCGGGCCACGGCGTCGCCGGGCCCGGCTCGGGCGATGGTGCCGGGGTCGATCTCGGCGCAGGGGCGGGGGCGGACCCCGGCACGGGCGCGGAAGCAGGGGCCGGCGCGGCCTCGGCAGCCGGCGCGGCGTCGCC
>Ga0164308_10000731_pt1 | contig 17825 bp, 15 predicted proteins | sample Whisoiple_246_MG_FD_109983 | JGI IMG/M metagenome (GOLD analysis project Ga0164308, IMG submission 109983) | Soil microbial communities amended with fresh organic matter from upstate New York, USA - Whitman soil sample_246_MG | ecosystem: Environmental > Terrestrial > Soil > Unclassified >...
GTCGGGCTTCATCTGCTGCAGCTGCGCGCCCCAGTACTCCCAGCTGTGAGTACCGGCGGACGGGAAGTTGAACACACCGTTCTTGCCGCCCGCGGCGATGTACTGCTCCTGGAACGTCTTGTTCGTCCGCAGGGTGAATCCCTCGAGGAACTTCGCGTTGAAGTTGTCGCCCGCGATCTCACCGTTGACGTCACCGGGCTTGCCGTTACCGCAGTACACCCAGACGCGGGTGCCGTTGGCGACCAGCGTTGCGATGTTGACCATCGGGTCGTTGCGCTTCCACGCCGGGTCGCTGGAGGGACCCCACATGTCCTTGGACTTGTAGCCACCCGCATCACCCATCGAGGTGTTCACCAGCATCGGCCACCAACCCTCGGAGAGGTTCAGGAAGCCCGACAGCGACGCCGCGTACTGGAACTGCTGCGGGTAGTAGATCGCCAGCGTCAGCGCGGCCGAGCCGGCCATCGACAGGCCGACCGCGGCGTTGCGGTTCGGGTTCACGGCCTTGTTGGCCGCCAGGTAGGCAGGCAGCTCTGAGGTGATGAAGGTCTCCCACTTATAGGTGGAGCAACCGGCCTTGCCGCAGGCAGGCGAATACCAGTCGCTGTAGAAGCTGGACTGGCCGCCGACCGGCATGATCGTGGAGAGGCCGGAGTCGACGTACCACTCGAACGCCGGGGTGTTGATGTCCCAGCCGTTGAAGTCGTCCTGCGCGCGCAGACCGTCAAGCAGATAGACGCCCGGGGCATTTGCGCCACCGTTCTGGAACTGGACCTTGATGTCTTTGCCCATCCCCGCGGACGGAACCATCAGATACTCGACCGGCAGACCCTGCCTCGAGAACGCCCCTGCAGTCGCCGAGCCTCCGACGGCGCTGACCAGGCCGGGCAGCACGGCGGCTGCTGCAACCGCGACCGTGAGCCGGCGCGCCCAGGCGCCGCGCTTCTTCCCAACGAACTTCATGCTTCATCTATCCCATCTGTCGTATGCCGCACCCGGAATCCGAGACCCACTCGTGACGTGTGCCCGTGTAGTCAACCACACCTTGATGTGATATCTCTCTTCAGCTTCTGTCCTCCCTGGTCGCCGCCCTCAGCCGTTGAGGGTTCTGATCAGGTCTGATTTGAGGGACTGCAACTGCGCCGCCCAGTAGGGCCAGGCGTGGTTTCCCGCCGCCGGGAACTGGAACGTGGCGTTGCTTCCACCGGCCTTTGTATAGGCCACCTGGAAGTCCTTGTTGCTCCTGAAGGCGATCGCCTCCAGGCCGTCGGCATTGAGCGCCTGGGCCGGGTCAGCAGCGGCATCGAGGTCCGTGGCGCCCCCCGCCGGCGAGCCGGCAATCAGGCCCGGCGCGCAGTAGATCCACAGCCGGGTGCCGTTGGACACGGTGCGAGAAACCTGCCTGACCGGGTCATTACGCTTCCATGACGCATCCCACGGCGGGCCCCACATGTTGTCGACGTTGTAGCCACCAGCGTCGAGCATCGCGACCCGGATCGCCTGCTGCATGAAGACGGCAGACGGGTTCAGGAAACCCGACAAGGAGGCGGCGTAGGCGAACTGGGCGGGGTGATACGCCGACAGGATCAGCGCCGCGCCCCCCGACATCGACAAGCCGACCACGCCGTTACCCGTCGGGGAGACCTGCTTGTTGGTCGAGAGCCACGCGGGCAGCTCCTGAGTCAGGAACGTCTCCCACCTATATGTATAGGACTGGTTGTTGAAGCTCGACGGCGAATACCAGTCCGTATAGAAGCTGGACTGGCCGCCGACGGGCATCACGACCGAGACACCGGAGCCGTCGAACCACTCGAACGCCGGGGTGTTGATGTCCCAGCCGCTGTAGTCATCCTGGGCGCGCAGCCCGTCGAGGAGGTAAACCGATTTCCCGCCCGCGGCGCCGGGCTGGAACTCCACGCGCACGCTGCGCCCCATCGCCGACGAGTACACGTCGAGGTACTCGACGGGCAGGCCTTCACGCGAGAACGCCTGCGCGGCGGGTGGACCGATCGCGGCCGCCAACCCCGACAGCGTCAGCATCGCGGCAAGCGCGACGAGCATGCGGCGCATCTGGTGGTCTGGCCATCCATTCATGGTTCATCGCCGCACACGTCCGGCGGTTGTCGACTGGTTATCGCCCCGACGCGGCGTCGCGTTACCAAAGCAGAAGATGCGACCGGCTGACAAATCGCTCGAGTCAGGGACCCGTTGCGGGCAACCCGGTATAGGCGGGCACCGACGGCGGCGGGATCTCCAGACCGCACCGGATCAATTCGTACATCGGCACCCGATCGATGCGGTACTTGGTGAACTCGTACGCGTGCACCACATTTGACAGAAACCGTCGCGCGCCCAGCGGTGCCCGAATCGACTGCAGCATCGATTCGGTGGCGGGGCAGTCCAGCGCCGCCTCGGCTTGGGCGACCCAGTCGCGGTCGATATACGGCGGAATGTAGGGCGGGATCTTCAGGAACGGTCCCTCCGCGACGGCCCAGTCGGGGTAGAGGTTCTTGTCGTGGCCGATGCGGCCGTCCTGCAGACGCGCGGTGTGCGCGGCCAACGGATTGGCCAGGCCGATCTGGTCGATCACCCGAACGTCGAGGCCGACGTTCATGCCGAGCATCCCGAGATTGGTGAAAAACACTGTGTGCGGCCCGATATAGGCCTTCCGGACGTCTGGCGGCATGTCCGGCGGCGGGGGTATCGCGGGCACGACATCCCACACGTCGTAGTTGCCCGACGGCAGCAGCAGCGCCCCGTCGGGCGTGTTGTCGAGCGCGGTCACCACGGCGCGCATCCGCGGGTAGTCCAGATAGTCCGCGGCGGTCAGTGGATGTGCGTGACCGGTGGCCTGGGAGTAGAACCGACGTTCGTCGACGATGCCCGTGTACGTGACACGGGTGGCGTCCGACCCCATTCCGGGCGCGTTGGCCGCCCATAGCGACCAGCCGACAACGGCGAGCCACAACACCGAGGTGATGCCAGCGAGTTGGTATCCGATACCGCGGCTGAACTTTTCGCCGTCCGGCAGCGGCACCGGGATGATCGCGACGGGTGCCAGCAAGCAGAACATCGGCGTCAGCAGAACCCTGCCGTGCATGAAGTCGCCGCCCTGCCGGATCCAGTAGACGGCCTGCAGCAGACCGCTGAAGACGATGAAGGCCACGACGGCGGGCGGGCTCTGCACCATGCGCGCCAGCCTGCTGTAGCCGTACGGCGTCTCGCGCCTGATCCACCACGGGCGACTGCGGGTGCTCATCAGGATGAGCCCCAGGATCGCGAGCAGCAGCGCCGGCACCCAGAGCAGGTAGGGCTCGTCGAAGTTGGTGAGATACACCCAGCCCTGCGCCCACTTGTCGCCGGAAGCGTCCTTCGCCAAGGCCGTTTGGGGAAAAAGCAACCCGTAGTAGCCCATCCGGAATATCTGATAGGCGACCGGAAGCAAGCCGCCCGCGGCGACGATCACGATTCGGCGTCGCCATCCGCGCGCGGCGACCAGCATCATGGCCAGGGCCAGACCACCGACGAGGGCCAGCTCGGGGCGAACGAGGACGGACAGGCCGGCCAGGAAGGCCAGCGCGGCATCGAAAACCCAGCTGACCGCATTGCGCTGCGACGAGTCCTGTTGCGTGCGTAATGCCTGCGACCAGCAGACCATCACCCACCACAGCAGGCCGAGATAGGCCAGCACCAAACCGTTTTCGAGGCCTGACGTCGCGAAGTCGCGGGCCGGCGGCACGGCGATGTAGACCAGCACGCCCGCGGGCAGCAGAAGGGCCCGACGGCCCACCAGGCTGGGTGCATACAACCGCGCGGCGCCGAGCATCAGGAAGACGACGCCCGCGACGCTGAGCACCAACGCCAGCCACAGCGTGACGTATTCGAGCTGCGTCGGGCCGCCGATCACGGCGCCGAGGTAGTTCAGGTAGGTCCACAGCGTCGAGGTGTTCGATTCGACGCGCTCACCCTGGTTGAAGACTGGACCGTTGCCGGCCAGCAGGTTTCGCACCGTGCGCAATACGATCAGGCCGTCGTCGGCGATCCAGCGCCGCTGCCATGCCCCGTAGCTGAACAGCGCTGCGGCGACAAGGACACTCAGCGAAAGGCTGATGCGTGTAGTGATGTCGTAGGGAAACGCCGCCCCGCGTCTAGCCCAGGAGAACAGCGGCACCGATGGTTCCGATCCACGCGACCGCCAGAAGCTGAAGTACCCGATCCTTGAGCGCGATGTCCTCCGGTTCGCCGGCCAAACCACTGTCGACGTCGACGGCATAGCGCAGGATCGCGATCGTGAACGGGATCATCGTGATCGCATACCAGGATGCGTTGGCGCCGTCGCGCTCGAAGGCCCAGAGCCCGTAGCAGACCACCATCGCGGTGGCCGACAGCGTCCAGACGAACCGAAGGTAGGTCGACGTGTAGCTCTCCAGCGACTTGCGGATCTTCGCTCCGGTCTTCTCCGAGAGCTGCAGTTCGGCGTAACGTTTACCCGCGACCATGAACAACGATCCGAAGGTCATCACCAGCAGGAACCATTGCGACAGTGGGATATTCGCCGCTACACCACCTGCGATCGCTCTGATCAGGTAGGCCGAGGAGACGATGCAGATATCGAGCACCGCTTGATGCTTGAGGCCGAAGCAATAGGCCAGCTGCATGGCGATGTAGACGCCGATCACACCGGCAAGGTTCGGCGTCGCGAGGAACGACACGGCCAGTGAGGCCGACGCGAGCACCGCGGCAGTGCAGTACGCCAGCCACGCCGGGACGACGCCTGCCGCGATGGGCCGGAAGCGTTTGGTCGGATGCGCGCGGTCGGCCTCGACATCGCGGGCGTCGTTCACCAGATAGATGGACGATGCGGCGAGCGAAAACGCCACGAACGCGATGGACACGTTGACCGCGACCTCGCGCCAGTCGTAGTTCACGTCGCTGCCGAGCGCGGCGACGGGTGCGATGAGCACCAGCAGGTTCTTCACCCATTGACGGGGTCTGGCCGCCTTGATCAGGCCGGTCACGACATTGCCTGGTGGACCTTTCACCGGTGCCGGTTCTTCAGTCATCTTCGCCGCCCTGGATGCACTGCTTTCACTTGAGATGCTCATGAGTCTCCTTCGGCCCCGCCGACGCAACGAGCGCCACCACCTTCGCGACGGCCGCGCCGACCGCCACGCCGGTGATCACATCACTGGGATAGTGCACGCCCAGCACCAACCGGGACAACGCCATTGGCGGTACCAGGAGCGCAGGCACCGGCAGGCCCGTCACGCGGGCCATCAGTACCGAGGCGGCGGTCGTCGAGGTGGCATGCGCCGAGGGAAAGCTGAGCCTGCTCGGGGTGCCGACGTTGACGACAACGCTCGGATGATGCGGACGCTCGCGTCGCACCACCCGTTTGATGACGACGGCGGCGGCGTGGGCGGCAAACGCCCCGAACCCGACGGCCAGCCACGCCCTACGCCTCGCAGGTGCGAGCAGCGCGCCGAGCGCCGAGACCGCCAGCCAGCCGATGCTGTGCTCACCGAAGTGCGAGAGGGTGCGCGCAGCCGCGAGCACGCCCGGCCGGTCGGCGAGCGCCGACTGAACGGCCACCAGCGCGGCGTCCTCACCGCGCGGGCGCTCAGCCATCTGCGGGTGCTTCCAGGAAGACGGCTTCCCACTGCTGGACACCGGACAGCGTTGGGAGCGCGTCGCGATACGCCTTGCGCATGTCGTCGAAGCGACGCCGCAGCTGGCGCTGGCGCCGAAGCGACGCCCGCAACAACGCCAACATCTTGGCCCGGTCACGCTGGCGGTACACCACTCCGCGGCTGTCGGCGGTGGTGACGGTTACCCCGTCGACGGTGCACAGCAGAAACCAACGCGAGTCCTGGGTGGGGACGTTCAGCTGCGGTCGCACGTGGTGTGCGGGATCAGCCTTGGTGAAGTTGTGCAACACCCCCCGAACCAGACGAATTGCCTTGCCCGGTGGAGTTTTCGGCTCTCCGACGGGGCCCACCATCCCCGACGGCGGTGGCAGCTTCGTGGCCGACGGCAGGATCACCGCGTCGGGGTATTCCCTGCGGAGGCGGTGCACCTCGGGAAGGGCCGACTCCAGGATCGAGAAGATGTGCTCGGGTCCGGCGAGGAAGTCGTCCATCGCCTTGTTCTGGATGGCTACAGTCGAATATTCAAGGCAAAGAAGGTGTTTCAGCGTCGCCTTCAGATGGCTGCGGACCAGGCCACGCACGTCGCCGTCCCAGTGCAGCGCCGCGACCACCAGCCGGTTCCGCAGGTGGAAGTAGGCCTGCCAGTCGATGGCGTCGTCCTTGTCACTCCAGGCCATATGCCAGATCGCAGTGCCTGGCATGGTGACCGTCGGGTAGCCGTGCTCGGCGGCGCGCAGCCCGTAGTCGGCATCATCCCACTTGATGAACAGTGGCAACGGCTGACCGAGCTCGTCGGCGACCGCGCGCGGGATCATGCACATCCACCAGCCGTTGTAGTCGACGTCGATGCGGCGGTGCAGCAGCTTGGAGTCGGAGTACCGGTCGTTCAGCGGATATCGCGCGAAGTCGTGGTCGTACTTGGTGTTTGGCGCGTTGGTCCACATGAAGTCGCCGCGGCCGACCACCTCGCCCATCACGTGAAGGTGTGCCGGATCCTGGAGGTTGAGCATCTGACCACCGACGAGCATCGGCGTCTTGGCGAACCGGCTCATCGCCAACGCCCGCAGGATCGAGTCCGGCTCGACGCGGATGTCATCGTCCATGAACAGGATCTGCTGACAGTCGGTGTTCTTCAGCGCCTCGTACATGACCCGGCTGTAGCCGCCGGAACCACCGAGGTTGGGCTGGTCGTGGATCGACAGCCGGTTTCCCAGCGGTGCGGCGGCCTCGGCGAACTCCGGGTGATCCCGCAGCTTGCTGCGGCCCTGATCCGGCACGATGACGGCGCCGATCACCTTGTCCACCAACGGGTCCGATGTCAGTGCACGAAGTGTCTCGACGCAGTCGTCAGGCCGGTTGAATGTCGGCATGCCCACCGCGATGTTCGCCGTGCCCGGTGCGGGCGAAGGTGCGTACCAGCCGGCGTCATGCAGGGTCACCGGGGTGTCGCTGGTGATGTCGAACCAGATCCAGCCGCCGTCCTCGAAGGGCTCTAGGCCGATTTCGAACTCGAGCGCCGAGGGACCCTCATCGTCATGGTGAAACGACCTGCCCTCCACGAATATCCGAGCGCCGGTGGCCTTGCTTCGATAAACGTCAACCCGACCGGTCCCGGTCAGTTCCACGCGCAGCACCACCGATTGCAGAATCGACCAGCGTCGCCAATAGCTTGCCGGAAAGGCGTTGAAGTACGTCGAGAACGACACCTCGGACTCGGCACCGATCTGTAGCGTGGTCCTGGTCGCGGAATGGGCGCGGCGGGCGTTGGTGTTCGACTCTTCGATGTACAGCTTGCGAACATCGAGCGGTTCGCCGGGGCGCGGCAGGATGATGCGGGAAAGCAGGCTGACCGCAGCTACGCTCATGCCGCTCATTCCGCACCGCTCTCGTGCAGCGGTGCGCCGTCGCGCAGATGCGGAGCGAGGATGTTGTCGTACATGTTCAGCGCGCTGGCGATCGCCATGTGCATGTCGAGGTACTGGTAGGTGCCCAGCCGACCGCCGAACAGCACACCGGCACCGGTGGTTTCGGCCTTGGCCCTGGCACGGTAGGAGGCCAGCAGCGCGCGATCGCTTTCGGTGTTGATCGGGTAGTACGGCTCGTCTTCGTCGTCGGCGAACCGCGAGTACTCCCGCATGATCACTGTCTTGTCGGCCGGATAGTCGCGTTCCGGATGGAAATGCCGGAACTCGTGAATTCGGGTGTACGCCACGTCCAGATCGTTGTAGTTCATCACCGGCGTGCCCTGGAAGTCGCCGGTCGGCAATACTTCCAGTTCGAAATCCAGTGTGCGCCAACCCAATCGCCCATCGGCATAGTCGAAGTAGCGGTCCAGCGGCCCGGTGTAGACGACGGGTGCATCCGGGTTCTCGGCGCGCAGCTCATCACGCACGTCGAACCAGTCGGTGTCCAGCCGCACCTCGATGCGGTCGTCGGCGGCCATGTTGGTCAGCCACGCCGTGTAGCCGTCGACCGGCAGACCCTCGTAGGTGTCGTTGAAGTAGCGGTTGTTGAAGTTGTAGCGAACCGGCAGCCTGGCGATGTTGGCGGCGGGCAGCTCCGTCGGGTCGGTCTGCCACTGCTTGGCCGTATAACCCTTGACGAACGCCTCGTACAGCGGGCGGCCGATCAACGAGATCGCCTTCTCCTCGAGATTCCGCGCCTCGGCGGTGTCGATCTCGGCGGACTGCTCCTTGATCAGTTGCCTCGCCGCATCCGGCGTGAAGTACTTGCCGAAGAACTGCGCCACCAGGCCGAGTCCCATCGGGAACTGATAGGCCTGCCCGTTGTGCATGGCGAAGACGCGGTGCTGGTAGTCGGTGAACTCGGTGAACTGCCGCACGTAGTCCCACACCCTCTTATTGGAGGTGTGAAACAGGTGTGCGCCATAGCGGTGCACCTCGATACCGGTCTGCGGCTCCGGTTCGGAGTAGGCATTGCCGCCGATATGCGGGCGCCGATCCAGCACCAGGACTCGCTTGTCCAGCTGGGTCGCCACGCGCTCGGCAATCGTCAGGCCGAAAAAACCGGAACCGACGACATAGAGGTCAAAACGAGCGGTCATCGGCAGCCAGGGTATCGGACCGGGCTCGGCCAGCCCGAATCCGAGACTGGCTCAAGGTCTCCATTCGCTCACAATTGCGTCTCGTCACTTCAGACACACCAGTCACATCCGTAACATCATTCACGTAGCACCCAGCTGTACGTAGTCCACATATTGAGGAGACTTCCCGTGCCTAACCGACGTCGACGCAGGCTCTCGACAGCCACGAGTGCGGTCGCCGCCCTGGCCGTCGTGAGTCCATTCGCCATTTCTGCCATTTCCGACATGACCAAGCCCGCGCCGCAACCCCGCGAGTTCCGCTCGGCCGCCATGGTCACCGATCTACCCAATGAGCTTATGTCGGCGCTGTCCCAGGGTCTGTCGCAGTTCGGCATCAACTTGCCTGCCATGCCCAGCGGTCTGACCGGCGCAGGTGCAGCTACAGGTGCAGGTATGCCGACGACCTTGACTGCCCCGGGCGCGCTCGCGTCGCCGGGTCTGACGTCTCCTGCCCTGACGCCCGGCCTCGCCAGTCCCGCGCTCACCCCAGGCCTGACCACGCCGGCACTTGGCACCGACCCGGCGGCAGCCCTTGCCGATCCGGCACTTGCCAACCCCGGGCTGACCAACCCGACGCTCCCGACGCCGACGCCGGGCGGCCCGGCGGGGATGCCGGGGCTGACGGCTGGCGCCGCGGCGGCGAACCCGGCGCTGAACCCCGCGCTGACCAGCCCGACCGGGGCAGTTCCCGGCGGATTGACGACGCCTCCTGTCACCGGCCTCGATCCGGCGCTGGCGACGGCACCGATCAGCAACGCCGCGGGGCTGCCCGCTCCCGGCGAGGTGCCGATCTCCGCGCCGATCGGGCTCGATCCCGCTGCAGGCACCTACCCGATCCTGGGCGGCGACCCCGGACTAGGCCTGGGCTCGATGCCCGCGGCGAGCACCGGCGGCGGCGGCATTTTCAGCGAACTCAGCAGCGCGGCACAGTCATTGGGTGCCGGCCAGGCGATCGACCTGCTCAAGGGCGTTGTGATGCCGATGATCACCTCGGCGATGAAGCCCGGTGCAATCGCTCCCCCGGTGCCCGCACCGCCACCACCACCGGCCCCGGCCGAATAGTCCTGCCCCCAAAACGGCGCCGCAGAGCCAAGTGGCGGGTTCTGCGGCGCCGTTGCAGGCATATACACAGATACGACTGCAGTTCGGCCGTGTCGAAACACTGGTAACAACTGACTCATACGTAACATCAGTCCGTGCTGTCCCGTCGACACCCGATGCTGTTCACCGCGATTGCGGGGACTGTGGTGATCTTGCCGTGGGCACTCCCGAGCACTCCCTTCGACGAGGCCCGTCGGCCGCTCGCCGAGCAGACTCAGCTGGCTCAGCAGCCGCTCACGGGTCTGGGCGGCGGTGAAACGATCCGGGAGGTCCACCAGGACACGCCGTTCTCCCTTGTCGCATTGACCGCGAGTGACCTCAGTACCACCTCGGCACGGGTTCGGGCCAAGAAGCCAGACGGCTCGTGGGGCCCTTGGTATGCCGCCGAGAACCTCGACGGTGTCGGCGACGGCGCCACCGCACCCAGCGGTACCGAGCCGGTCTTCGTCGGCCTGACCACCACGGTGCAGATCTCGGTGACCCGGCCCGGCGGCACAACGGCGTCGGCCCCCCAGAATCAGGTGGCGACCGGACCCGCCAAACCAGACCTCGGCTATATCCCCGCCAACACCGGCCAGCCGTTCGGGCAGAACGTGAACGCCGTGCTGATCAGCCCGCCGCAGTCACCGATGGGTGACCTGCCACTGCCCAACGCGGTGACACCGCCGGGCCAGCCGCCCGCCGTCATCACCCGCGCCCAGTGGGGCGCCGATGAATCGATGAAGTGCCCGAACACGGTGTATGACAACGGTATACGCGCCGGGATCGTCCATCACACCGCCGGGAGCAACGACTACGGGCCGCAGGACTCCGCGGCAATCGTGCGTTCGATCTACGCCTATCACACCCGAACACTGGGCTGGTGCGACATCGCCTACAACGCATTGGTCGACAAGTACGGACAGGTATTCGAGGGCCGAGCAGGAGGCATGGACAAACCGGTCGAGGGCGCCCACACCGGTGGCTTCAACAAGAACACCTGGGCGGTGGCGATGCTCGGCAACTTCGAGGTCGAGCCGCCGACACCCATCCTGATACGGACCGTCGGCCGGCTACTCGGCTGGCGGCTGGGCATGGATCATGTCGATCCGAGGGGCACGGTCGTCCTCACCTCCGACGGCGGCTCGTTCACCCACTTCCCACGCGGCGCCACCCCGACCCTGCCGTCGATCTTCACCCATCGCGACGTCGGCATCACGGAGTGTCCGGGCAACGCGGCATACGCGGTGATGGATCAGATCCGCGATATCGCGGCGCGATTCAACGAACCGCTCCCGCCGCCGAGCCTGACCGACCAGCTACGCGGCGGCGCCATCCTGGCCAAGTGGGAGACGATGGGCAAAGACAACAGCCCGCTCGGCGCACCACGATCACCGGAGGCGGCCGGCGAAGGTAGCGCCCGCTACGCCACCTTCGACAAGGGCGCGGTCTACTGGTCTCCGGAGAGCGGAGCCGAACCCCTCACCGGAGCCATCTACGAGGCGTGGGCGTCACTCGGCTACGAACGCGGCGCACTCGGGCTACCGACAAGCGGCGAAATTCAGGAACCGCAGTGGATCGTGCAGAACTTCCAGCACGGCACACTGAACCTCGATCGCGAAAACGGCACCGTGACAAGGGTCATCGACGGCGTGCCCGAAGAGCTGCCACCGCCTTCTGCCGACGGGCCGCCCGTACAACTCGAGCGCATCAAACCGATCGACCCGAGCTGATCTAGAGCCACCAGCGTTCCAGCACGCGGGCCACGCCGTCGTCGGTGTTCGGCGCCGTGATCTCGTCAGCAGCCTCGACCGCCTCCGGATGGGCATTGCCCATCGCCACACCGAGGCCGGCCCACCGAAGCAGCGGGATGTCGTTGGGCATGTCGCCGAACGCCACCACGTCGGATGCAGTGATCTCGTAGGGCCGTGAAACCTCTTCGACACCGGTGGCCTTGCTGATGCCGAGCGGTACCACCTCGATGAGTCCGTTGTTCGTCGAGTAGGTGATATCACCCTGCAGTCCAACGTGTTTGACGAGCTCGGCAGCCATATCGGAACTGCGCGCACCGGACTTGCGGATCAGCAGCTTGATGGCCGGCGCGCCGAGTAGGTCCTCCACCGACACCTCGGTGTTGTCCGGGTTGAGCCAGGCGTGTTCATAACCCGGCGAGCTGACGAACTGCGGGGTCGCCGCGTCGTGTGCGCTGCGGCCCACCCGTTCCACCGCGAGGCCCGCGCCCGGGATCACGCGGGTCGCGATCTCGGCGAGCTCGCCAAGCTGGTCTGCCGACAACGTCCGCGCCGAAAGGATGCGGTCGGTGGCCGGGTCGTAGATGACCGCGCCGTTCGCGCACACCGCCATCGGCGCGAAGCCGAGCGCATCGACCACGGGTGCGACCCACCGCGGCGGACGGCCGGTCGCCAACACGAACAGCGCGCCCGCATCCACCGCGGCGCGCACGGCGCTGCGGGTTCGCGGGCTGATCTCCTCGTCGGCGTCGAGCAGCGTGCCGTCGACGTCGCTTGCGATCAGTGCGGGCAGGGTCACTTACTCTGTCGCTCTGCTTGCTTGCGGGCGCGCTCCGCCAGTTCCCTCTCGTCGAGCACTTTCGCCTCGGCCATCGTCGGCGCCGAACCGCCCATCCGCCGCGGCACCCAGTACGCCCCCTCGGGATGCTCGTAGCTCTGCTGAACGCCGTGCAGAAGGGTCGTCATTGCTTCGCGCATCGCCGCGTCGGTCCGTTCGACGGTTTCGGCGGGGGCCACGGGCTCGCAGGCCTTGACGATGATCGGGATCTTCGCGCGACCGAGCTTGCGGGGATGGTCCTTGGTCCAGCGCCGCTGCGCACCCCAGACGATCAGCGGGATGATCGGCACCTGCGCCTCGACCGCCATGCGCGCCGCACCCGTCTTGAACTCCTTGAGCTCGAAGCTGCGGCTGATGGTGGCCTCCGGATAGACGGCGACGAGCTCGCCCGCCCGCAACCGCTCCACCGCAACACCGTATGCGCCTGCACCCGCCTTCCGGTCGACGGGGATCGTTCCCGTGTGTCTGATCAGGAAGTTGACGATCTTCACCGCCGTCATCTCCTGCTTGATCATGAAGCGCAGCCGCCGGTGCCTCTTGTACGCGGCCAGTGCTGCCGGCAGCCAGTCGATGTAGCTGGTGTGGTTGATGGCGATGACGGCCCCGCCTCGTTCCGGGATGTTCTCCAGACCGAGATAGGTGATACGACTCCCGGACACAGCCACACCGGTCGAGCAGGCGATCTCCAGCGCGCGGAAAACTGGTTCCATCGGCGCTACTCCGGCGTCCCCGCCTGCCCCCGCTCTTCGCGGCGCGCAGCTTTTTCGACGGCCTCGTCGGCGTCCATCTGGTTCGCCTCGGCCAGCGTCGGTGCCCCGCCGCCGAGCCGGTGAGGTACCCAGAACTCGCCGGCCGGATACGGCCCGTAATCGTCCTGCACCTGGGCCAGCAGGTGTTGCATGCGTGAATGCAGTAACGCCGTCAGCTCTGTCGCGGGCAGGGTCGGCGGGATCGGCTCGCCGACGGCCACCGAGATCGGAACCTTGGGGCGCCACATGTTCTTCGGATGTCCCTTGGTCCAGATCCGCTGTGCGCCCCAGACGATGTGCGGGACGATCGGCACGTCCGCGGCGATCGCCATCCTGGCCGCGCCGGACTTGAACTGCTTGATCTCGAAACTGCGGCTGATGGTGGCCTCCGGATAGACGCCGACCAGCTCGCCTTCCTTGAGCTTCACGCAGGCCTGAGCGAAAGACTCCCCGCCGCTGTCGCGATCGACCTCGATGTGCCGCAGGCTGCGCATGATCGGGCCGGTGATTGCGTGGTCGAAGACCTCTTTCTTGGCCATGAACCGCACCTTGCGCCCGCGCTTCTGCTTGTATGCGGGCAGGCCGGCGAAGGTGAAGTCGAAGTAGCTGGTGTGGTTGATCGCCACCACGGCGCCGCCGGTGACCGGCAGGTTCTCCACCCCCGTCACCGTGAACGTCAGCCCCTGCAATCGCCAGGCCAGGCGGGCTAGTTGGATGACGGTGCCGTAGACGGGTTCCACATCTGGCAGCCTAGCGCCGTGACGTTCCCCACCGAACGCATCGCGTCGTACCGCCGCAGCTGGGACTAAACTCAGCCCTCGAGCCCCTACATATTCGGAAAGGCGATACGTGCAGGTCACCAGCGTCGGCCACGCCGGTTTTCGCATCGACACCAAGGCTGGAAGCATCCTGTGCGACCCGTGGGTGAACCCGGCGTACTTCGCGTCGTGGTTCCCGTTCCCCGATAACAGCGGGCTGGACTGGGACGCCCTCGGCGACTGCGACTATCTGTATGTCTCGCATCTGCACTCAGACCACTTCGACCCGAAGAATCTGCGTGATCACGTCAACAAGGACGCGGTCGTGCTGCTGCCCGACTTCCCGGTGCCCGACCTGCAGCGCGCGCTCGAGAAGCTCGGCTTCCATCGCTTCTTCTCGACGACCGACTCCGTCAAGCACACGATTACCGGGCCGAAGGGCGATCTCGACGTGATGATCATCGCGTTGCGCGCCCCCGCCGACGGCCCCATCGGCGACTCCGGCCTCGTGATCGACGACGGAGAAACGGTGGCGTTCAACATGAACGACGCGCGGCCCGTCGACCTCGACGTCGTGCACACGGACTTCGGCCAGGTGGATGTGCACATGCTGCAGTACTCGGGTGCGATCTGGTATCCGATGGTCTACGACATGCCTGCCCGGGCCAAGGAGGCGTTCGGCACCCAGAAGCGGCAGCGCCAAATGGACCGTTGTCGCCAATACATCGGTCAGGTCGGCGCCACCTGGGTCGTTCCTTCTGCCGGCCCGCCCTGCTTTCTTGATCCAGAACTGCGCGACCTCAACGACGACCACGGTGACCCGGCCAACATCTTCCCGGACCAGATGGTGTTCCTCGACCAGATGCGCGTGCACGGCCACGACGGCGGGCTGCTGTTGATACCCGGTTCGACCGCCGATTTCACCGGCTCGCAATGTAACTCGGTGACACATCCATTGCCCGACGCCGAGGTCGAGGCGATCTTCACCACCGGCAAGGCGGCCTACATCGAAGATTACGCCGATCGGATGGCGCCGGTGCTGGCGGCCGAGAAGGCCCGATGGGCGCCCGCGGAGGGCGACTCGCTGCTGGAGCCGCTGCGTGCGCGGTTCGAGCCGATCATGAGCCAGAGCGACCAGATCTGCGACGGTATCGGCTACCCCGTCGAGCTTCGGCTAGGAGCCGAGACGGTCGTGTTGGATTTCCCGAAACGCGCTGTCCGCGAACCTATTCAGGACGAGAAGTTTCGCTACGGGTTCGCCATCGCACCGGAGCTGGTTCGCACGGTGCTTCGCGACGAAGAGCCCGACTGGGTCAACACGATCTTCTTGTCCACCCGCTTTGCGGCGTGGCGGGTGGGTGGCTACAACGAGTATCTGTACACGTTCTTCAAGTGCCTGACCGACGAACGCATCGCGTACGCCGACGGCTGGTTCGCCGAGGCGCACGACGACTCGGCCTCGATCGAGTTGGACGCCTACCGGATACAGCGCCGCTGCCCGCACCTCAAGGCCGACCTGTCCAAGTTCGGTGTGGTCGAGGGGTCGACGCTGACGTGCAATCTGCATGGCTGGCAATGGAATCTGGACACCGGCCGGTGCCTGACGTCCAGGGGCCACGAGTTGCGCAGCGAGCGGCTGTGAGCGCCGCACCAGAGCAGTACTACGACGACGGCCTCGTCCAACTCGACCAGCAGGCGCTCACGTTGCGGCGGTACCACTTTCCGTCGGGGACGTCGAAAATCATTCCGCTGCGGGCGATTCGCGGCTACAAGGCCGAACCGCTCGGGATGCTCACCCAGCGCTTCCGCATCTGGGGCAGCTCGGACCTGCGGCGCTGGCTGCCGTTGGACGTGTGGCGCCCGATCAAGTCGACGTTGGTGACACTCGACGTGGACGGCGCGCGGCCCAAGCCGGCGTTCACCCCGCAGCGGCCCAAGGAGTTCCTCGCCAAGCTGGACGAGTTGCTCGAATCCGGCTAGCGCTCGAGTCATTGGGCCCGGACGCGTCGCTCCCCGACCGGTCGGCCGTCTTCGCCCGCACCGGCCATGCGTAAGAAGGTCCCGAGCAGCGGCCGATAAATCGCCCGGGAGACCAGGCCGGGCAGGTCGGCCCGCCGCTCCTCTGCCGCCACCCTCGCGCGCGGGTGCGGGCTCACCACGCGCATCCGCCGCGGCCATCCCGGGTCCGTCTCGTGCAGGTCCAGCCGGGACAGGTGCTTCACGCTCATGAACCCGTACTGCGCCGGGCAGACCAGCCGCAGCTGGCCGCCGTGCTCGGGCGCAAGGGGCCGGCCGTCGAGTTCGTCGGCGAGCAGCACGTCGTCGGCCAACAGGTCGTCAAGACAGATAGTCGCTCGCCACCCGTCGAGCCCCGAGGCCGTGGCGTACGCGGGGGCGGCCCCGGGCGCCAGGTGTGGCGCGAGCAGCGCGTCGTACGCCTCGGCGAAGCGGTAGCCGCCCCACCGCAGGCCGGTGGCCGTCCAGCCGGCGACGCAGTGAAAGTCCGCCGACACCTCAAGGCGGGGAAGGCCGGCGAGGTCGGCCGTGCCGAAGACTGTCGGCTCGGGGACGAGCGGGCCGCAGAGGCGTACCACGGGGTCGACGGGCAGCGGCGGCGGCGGTTTCCGCAGATGGGCGCCGAAACGCGGGAACCCTACGACCTCGACCTGGCCCGGCGGCAGTGGATGAGACATCGGACCTCCATGTATACGGTGGCGTATGGATACGGTAGCGTATGGTTCGTGCCCGCGCCAGTGCAAACGTCCCGCGACGCCTGGGTGGACGCCGGCCTTCGCGCTCTGGCCATAGGCGGTCCCGAACACGTACGCGTCGAGTCGATCGCAGCTGCGCTCGGCGTCACCAAGGGCGGCTTTTATCACCACTTCGCCGACCGCCAAGCGCTGCTAGCCGCGATGCTGGCGCGGTGGGAGTCGCAGCTGGTGGACCACGCGATCGAGATCGTCGCCGACCGCGGCGGCGACGCCCGCGACCGGCTGCGAACCCTCTTCGGGTACGCCGGCTCCTCGCCCCACCTGCTCGCCATCGAGCTCGCAGTCCGCGACTGGGCGCGACGCGACCCGGAGGTCGCGACGCGGTTGGCCCGGGTGGATGAGCGGCGGATGGACTTCCTGCGCGTGCTGTTCGCCCAGGTGTGCAAGGACGCCGCCGATCCGGTGGCGGACGCGGAGGCTCGCTGCCTGCTGACGATGGCGTTGTTCGTCGGGCAGCCGTTCCTCGCAGTCACCCACGGCGACCGCCCACGCGAGGACGTGCTTCACGACGCGGTGGCGCTGTTGCTGGGCGCCGAGCAGATCTCTGAATCCGGCTAGCGCGGTTCCAGTACCTCGACGCCGACGTAGGGCACCAGCGCGGAAGGCACCCGAACACTGCCGTCGGGCTGCTGGTGGTTCTCCAGGATTGCCACCAACCAGCGGGTGGTCGCCAGCGTCCCGTTCAACGTCGCGGCGGTCTGCGGCTTGCCGTTCTCGTCCCGGTAGCGGGTCGCGAGGCGGCGGGCCTGAAACGTCGTGCAGTTCGATGTCGACGTCAGCTCACGGTAGGTCTGCTGGGTCGGTACCCACGCCTCGCAGTCGTACTTGCGGGCTGCAGACGCACCCAGATCCCCCGCGGCGATGTCGATGACGCGGTAGGGCACCTCGATGTTCGCCAGCATCTGGCGTTCCCAACCGAGCAGGCGGTCGTGTTCGGCGGCTGCGTCCTCCGGCTTGCAGTAGACGAATCCTTCGACCTTGTCGAACTGGTGCACACGGATGATCCCGCGGGTGTCCTTGCCGTGGCTGCCGGCTTCGCGCCGGAAGCACGACGACCACCCGGCGTACCGCAGCGGGCCCGCTGACAGGTCCAGGATTTCGTCGGAGTGATAGCCGGCCAGCGGCAC
>Ga0164308_10000732_pt1 | contig 17817 bp, 16 predicted proteins | sample Whisoiple_246_MG_FD_109983 | JGI IMG/M metagenome (GOLD analysis project Ga0164308, IMG submission 109983) | Soil microbial communities amended with fresh organic matter from upstate New York, USA - Whitman soil sample_246_MG | ecosystem: Environmental > Terrestrial > Soil > Unclassified >...
CCGCGGACCTTCTCGACCAGCACGGCCAGGAATTCGTCGTAGACGTCGGCGTGCACGAACAACCGGGATCCGGCGGTGCAGGACTGTCCCTGCCGGGTGAACCGCATCGCGGTCAACACCCCGTCCGCAGTGGCCTGGATGTTCTCCGGGGTCGCCGCGTCGGCGAACACGATGTTCGGGCTCTTGCCGCCCAGTTCCAGGGAGACGTGCGCGAGCCGTTTCCCGGCCTCTTCGGCGACGTGCATCCCGACCCCGGTGGACCCGGTGAACGAGACCTTGTCCACGTCGGGGTGCACCAGGAGCGCCTCGCCGATGACCGATCCCTTGCCGGTGACCACGTTCAGCACCCCGGGCGGAAGGAATTCCGACGCGATCTCGGCCATCTTCAGGATTGTCAACGGCGCTTCCTGTGCCGTCTTGAGCACCAGGGTGTTTCCGGCCGCGAGCGATGCGGGGGTCTTCATCCCGGCGATCATCAACGGGGAGTTCCACGGCAGGATCCCGGCGACCACACCGAGGGGCTCGCGGCGGGTGTACTGCAACTGGTCGTCCCCGGCGGGCAGCACGGTGCCCTTGAACTCACCGGCCACGCCGCCGAAGTAGCGGAACAGGTTGACCAGGGTCTGCGATTCCGGACGGGCCTGGGTGCGCAACGCATTGCCGGTGTCCGCCGCGGTCAGCAGCGCCAGTTCCTCGGCCCGCTCCTCCAGCGCATCGGCGATCTTCAACAAGATCTTCTGCCGGTCCTTGAAATGCAGGGCCGCCCACGCCGGGAACGCCGCCCGTGCCGCGGCGACCGCGCGATCCGCGTCCGCCACCCCACCAACCGGGACCCTGGCCAACACGGTGCCACGGCGACCCGGTGAGGCCACCTCACTCCAACTGCCATCCAGCGCCGGTACCCACTCGCCACCGATCAACATCGGCTGATCAGGGATGACCGTCGCATTCGCGTCCGGTGTCGTGAGCGTCGTTGCCACGTATTCCTCCATCGTCGCGCCCGTTTCCGGGCCAATTATCCGGCCCGAACCGGGCCCGCTGGTTGTCAACTCAAGGCGGGCAGTGCCGGTGGGCAGCGTACTCGCGTCGTCGAGAATGAAGCCTACTTTGTCAGGACATTCTGTCAATAGCCCAGAAGGCCTCGAGACGCGTTCATCCGATCACACTGTGCACAGCGGCCGGTGGGTCGGGAGGTCGGGACCGGTCAGTGGTCGACGAGCGTGACCTCGAACGAGTACTGGCTCGCCCGGTAACAGTGCCGACCCCACTCCACCGGCCGGCCGGAATCGTCGTGCGCTGCCCGTTCCATGGTCAGCACCGGACTGCCGCGCTTCTCGCCCAGCAGCGTGCACTCCTCCGGCGTTCCGGTCCGCGCGCCGATCCGCTGCTTCGCGACCCGGATGTTGACGCCCTTCGCGCGCATCAATTGGTACAGGCCACGCGCCTCGAGATCCATCGAGCCGATGCCGAGCAGGTCCTCGGGGAGGAAGTTCTCCATGATGGCAAGCGGCTCGCCGTGCGCGTAGCGCAACCGACGCAGGTGCAGTACCCGGGTGGTGCTCGCCACGGCCAACATCACCGCCACTTCGTCGGTCGGCGCGATGATCTCGTTGGTCAGCACAACGGTGGTCGGGGTCTGGTGATGGTTCGCCAGATCGTCGAACAGACTGGTCAATTCGACCGGTCGGGTGACCTGACCATGCACCACCTGGGTACCGACGCCGCGCTTGCGGACCAGCAGTCCCTTGTCGACCAGTTCCTGGATCGCCCGGCGCATGGTGGGTCGGGAGAGGCCGAATTGCTCGGCGAGACTGATCTCGTTGTCCAGTCGGTCGCCCGGGGCAAGTTCGCCCTCGTTGATGGCATGTTCGATCTGTTGCGCGACCTGAAAGTACAGCGGCACCGGGCTCGACCGGTCGAGGTCGACGAAAAGCTGCGTCACCGATCCTCCCGCCCTATCGTTGGGGTGATGGTAGTACACGTCAGCCAGTCATGAATATGACTGTATGTCCTATCAAAGTCTTGACAGATCCCTGCTGAGTTGCCAGAGTTCACTTTCGTCACGGCGACGCCGCCGTCCGGACCGGTTCCAGATGGCGTTGCGCGACCTGACGACAAGTCGGTAAGCCCGGTGGACCAGACGGAAGGACCCGCAGTGGCAGAACATTTCGAGGTGCTGACCATGGGGAGGGTCGGCGTCGACCTCTATCCCCTGCAGGACAATGTCGGACTGGAGGACGTCGACACGTTCAGCAAGTCCGTCGGTGGGAGCGCCGGCAACGTCGCCATTGCGGCTGCGAAGCACGGCCGCCGTGCGGCCCTCATCTCCCGGACCGGGCCCGATGCCTTCGGCCGGTTCGTTCACAAGGCGCTGCGCGAGATGAACGTCGACGACCGGTTCATCACCGAGGTCAGCGACCTGCTGACCCCGGTCACGTTCTGCGAGATGTATCCGCCGGACCACTTCCCGTTGCTGTTCTACCGGTTGCCCACTGCCCCGGACATGGTGATCCGGCCCGAGGAACTCGATCTCGCGGCGATCGCCGACGCGGGCATCTTCTGGACCACGGTCACCGGCCTGTCCCAGGAGCCGAGCCGCTCTGCGCAGCACGCCGCCTACGAGGCCAGGGCGAAGCGCCCGCTGACCATCCTCGACCTGGACTACCGGGAGGTCTTCTGGTCCGATCCGGCCGAGGCATCCCGCCAGGTCCGGGCGGCACTGCCGCACGTCACGATCGCGATCGGCAACAAGGAGGAGTGCGAGATCGCGGTCGGCGAGACCGAGCCGATGCGCGCCGGAAAGGCTTTGCTGGACGCCGGTGTCGAGCTGGCCATCGTGAAGCAGGGCCCCAAGGGTGTGCTCGGGATGACCAAGGATCAGGTGGTCGAGGTGCCGCCGACGCCGGTCTCGGTGATCAACGGGCTCGGCGCGGGGGACAGCTTCGGTGGCGCGGTGTGCCACGGCCTGCTCTCCGGCTGGGACCTGGAGACCATCCTGCGTTTCGGTAATGCCGCCGGTGCGATTGTCGCCACCCGGCGCGAGTGTTCCACCGCCATGCCGACGACCGACGAGGTCCAGGCGCTGCTGCGAGAGGTCGAGCATGTCTGATCTGGCCACGTCTTCGAAGAACCCTGTCACTGCCACTCCCACCGAGAACGGGACATCGCCTGCTCTACCGGCGGTCTCGGGAGCAACCAATCGGGAGCGGTATGCCGCGCTGACCGACATCCGGGTGCACGACCCGGAGGCGATCCGGCGCGCCGCCGATGCCAGGACCAAGCGGACGCTGTCCGGCGAGGACGGCCGGCTGATGATCATCGCCGCCGACCACCCCGCGCGGGGCGCCAACGGGGTCGGCGATCGACCCCTGGTGATGGGCAACCGGATCAGCCTGCTCGAGCGGCTCGAGGCCGCGCTCGCCAGGCCCGGTGTCGACGGCCTGTTGGCCAGTCCGGACATCCTGGAGGATCTGCTGCTGCTCGGTGCGCTCGAGGGCAAGGTGGCGGTCGGCTCGATGAACCGAGGTGGCCTGCAGGGCGCGAGCTTCGAACTGGACGACCAGTTCACCGGCTACGACGCCCAGGCCTGCCTGGACATGGGTCTCAACGGCGGCAAGACGCTCACCCGGATCGCGCTGGACGACCCCGGAACACTGAACACCATGACCGCGACCGCCAAGGCGGTCAACGAGCTGGCCGATCGCAAGCTGATGGCCATGGTCGAGCCGTTCTGGTCGTCGAGGGTGGACGGCAAGGTCCGTAACGACCTGTCCGCCGACGCGGTGATTAAGTCCGTCGGCGTGTGCTCGGCCCTCGGCCGGACCTCCGCCTACACCTGGATGAAGCTCCCGGTGGTCGACGAGATGGAACGCGTGATGGAGTCCACCACGCTGCCCACCCTGTTGCTCGGCGGCGACCCCGACACCAGCCCGGAGGAGACCTTCGCCTCCTGGCGGGCGGCCCTTGCGCTGCCGTCGGTGCGCGGCCTGGTGGTCGGACGGACCCTGCTCTACCCGGCCAACGACGACGTCGCAGCAGCGGTCGACACCGCCGTCTCGATGGTGCGGTGAGCGCGGTGTCGTTGCCGACCGAAACCCCTTCCGGCACAGATCATTCCCGGCTCTATCTGCCGGCAGGGACGACGGCAGAGGGTCAGTTCGATCTCGTCATCACCCCGGAATCCGCCGGATGGGGCTACTCCAGCTTGCGGGTGGTGACCCTCGCGCCCGGTCAGTCGATCGAATTCGACACCGGTTCCGACGAGATGATCGTGCTCCCGCTCACCGGCGGGGCCGAGGTCGCGATCGGCGAGACGACCTTCCGGCTGGCCGGCCGGGAGAGCGTCTTCACCGGGGTCACCGACACTGCGTACCTGCCGATCGACAGCCACGTCCGGCTGAGCAGCGCCGGTGGCGGCACCATCGCGTTGCCCGGGTCTCGGGCCGACCGGGCGTTGCCGTTCCGCTTCCAGCCGGCGTCCGCGGTGGACGTCGCGTTGCGCGGCAGCGGATCTGCGACCCGGCAGGTGAACAACTTCGGGATGGGCACCGGCATGGAGTGCGTGAAGATGCTCGCCACCGAGGTGCTCACCCCGGCCTCCAACTGGTCGTCCTACCCGCCGCACAAGCACGACGAGAACGTCGGCGATGAGACCGAACTGGAAGAGATCTACTACTACCTGTTCGCCTCCGCGGCTCCGGCCGACAACGAGCGAGCACGCAATGCCAAGTCCGTTGGCTATCAACGGGTCTACGGCACCGATCAGCGGCCGATCGAGGTGCTGGAGGAGGTACACGACGGGGACACCGTGCTGGTGCCGCACGGCTGGCATGGGCCGTGCATCGCCTCGCCGTCGCACCACATGTACTACCTGAACGTGATGGCCGGTCCGGGCGCCGGCCGGTCGTGGGGGATCAGTGACGACCCCGACCACGGCTGGGTACGCGCGACCTGGGCCGACCAGCCAACCGACCCCCGGTTGCCGTTCTACACGGCGCCCGACTCCACCGACTGATCCACCGCAGCAACAGTTCTCATGACCATTGGCACAACAGCAGAAGGAGAGCTCTGGTGAAGAGCGCGAGCAACGAGGCCGGCTCGGCCCCTGGCGAGGTCATCCGGTTGACCGTCGCACAGGCCGTGGTGAAATTCCTCGGACAGCAGTACTCGGAGCGGGACGGCGTGCAGCGCAAGTTCTTCGCCGGCTGCTTCGGCATCTTCGGTCACGGCAATGTCGCCGGCCTCGGCCAGGCACTGCTGCAGTCCGAACTGCAGACACCCGGAGAACTGCCGTATCACCAGGGCCGCAACGAGCAGGCGATGGTGCACATCGCCGTCGGCTATGCCCGTCAGCTCGACCGGTTGCAGGCCTTCGCCGTCACGGCCTCGGTCGGACCGGGCGCCAGCAACATGCTGACCGGTGCCGCGCTGGCCACCATCAACCGGCTTCCGGTGCTGTTGCTGCCCAGTGACATCTTCGCCACCAGGGTCTCCTCGCCGGTGCTGCAGGAGCTGGAACAGCCCTACGGCTATGACGTCTCGGTCAACGACGCCTTTCGTCCGGTGTCCAGGTTCTTCGACCGGGTCTGGCGGGCCGAGCAGCTGCCGGCCGCCCTGCTCGGTGCCATGCGGGTGCTCACCGACCCTGCTGAAACAGGCGCGGCGACGGTGGCCTTACCGGAGGACGTCCAGGCCGAGGCGCACGACTGGCCGGTCGACCTGTTCCGCAAGCGGGTCTGGCGGATCAGCCGGCCGGTCCCCGAGCCCGAGGTGCTCGAGGCGGTCGCCGAGGTGATCCGATCGGCGAGCAAGCCGGTCATCGTCTCCGGCGGCGGAGTGACCTACGCCGAGGCCAACGATGCGCTGCGCGAGTTCGTCGAGGCCACGGGCATTCCGATCTCCGAGACCCAGGCGGGCAAGGGCTCGCTGCCGTTCGACCACCCGCTGAACCTCGGAGCCGTCGGCGCCACCGGCAACCCGGCAGCGAACCTGTTCGCCCGGCAGGCCGACGTGGTGATCGGGATCGGTACCCGCTACTCGGATTTCACCACCGCATCCAGGACCATTTTCCAGAACCCGGACGTCAGGTTCATCAACATCAACGTCGCCTCGATCGACGCGGTCAAGCATGCCGGCCTGCCGGTGCAGGCCGATGCGAAGCGCACCCTGGAGGCCCTGACCCCGCTGCTCGCCGGCTACTCGACCAGTGCCGAGTACCAGCAGGAGGCGCAGGCCAAGGCCAAGTTGTGGGACGACGAGGTGGTCGCGTCCTTCCACTCCGGGTACGGGGTGGAACACGGGATCCTCGCCCAGGCCGAGGTACTCGGTGCGGTCGACGAGGTGATGGACGCCCGGGACGTCGTCGTGTGCGCGGCCGGCTCGCTGCCGGGTGACCTGCACGGCATGTGGCGCACCAGGGATCGCAAGGGCTACCACGTCGAATACGGCTTCTCCTGCATGGGATACGAGATACCGGGCGGCATCGGCATCCGGATGGCCGCCCCTGATCGGGACGTCTTCGTCACCATCGGCGACGGTTCCTACCTGATGATGCCCACCGAGCTGGTCACCGCGGTCCAGGAGGGCATCAAGATCATCGTGGTGCTGCTGCAGAACCACGGCTACGCCTCGATCGGTTCGCTCGCCGAATCCCTTGGCGTGCAGAGGTTCGGCACCAAGTACCGCTACCGGAACACCGAATCCGGCCGGCTCGACGGCGACATCCTGCCGGTCGATCTGGCGGCCAATGCGGCCAGTCTCGGCGTCAAGGTGCTCAAGGCCTCGACGCTGGTGGAGCTCAAGGACGCCCTGGCCAAGGCCAAGGCCAGCGAGACCGCCGTGCTGGTGCACGTCGACACCGATCTGGAGTACCAGTCGCCCGGTGGCGACGGTTGGTGGGACGTGCCGGTCGCCGAGATCTCCGAGCTCGACTTCACCCAGGACGCCAGGGAGACCTACGACGGCTTCAAGGCTCTCCAGCGTCCGCTGCTCTAGGGATCCTGCGCAGGGATCCCGCTCCAGGGCGCTGATCCCGCGCCGATCAAGTTCGTCGGCGCGGGTCACCGTCGCCTTTGTGTGACAGCAGTGACTGCAGTCAACTACTTCATCAGCGCCGGCGACGTTGATCGGCGCGGACTCCGGGAGGAGACCAGAACAATGACCACCATCACCGATCCAGAGGCTCTGCCGAGCGCAGACGCCGACGCCGCTCCGGGCGAGTTGCCCACGGTTCCGCATTGGAAGGGCGGCGCCCCGTTCGCGGGGGAGAGCACCCGCACGTCCGACGTGTTCGACCCGGCGACCGGGCGGGTGACCAAGAAGCTCGTGCTGGCCTCGCCGGCGGACGCGGACGCGGTGATCACCGCTGCGTCCGAAGCCTGGCCCGCGTGGCGGGACATGTCGCTGGCCCGCCGGACGCAGGTGCTGTTCCGCTTCCGTGAACTGCTCAACGAGCGCAAGCACGAGGCCGCCGAGCTGATCACCAGTGAGCACGGCAAGGTGCTCTCCGACGCGCTGGGCGAGGTGACCCGCGGCCAGGAGGTGGTGGAGTTCGCCTGTGGTCTGGCGCATCTGCTCAAGGGCAGCCTGACCGAGAACGCCTCCACCAAGGTCGATGTCTCCTCGCTCCGGCAGCCGCTCGGCGTGGTGGGCGTGATCTCGCCGTTCAACTTCCCGGCCATGGTGCCGATGTGGTTCTTCCCGATCGCGATCGCTGCCGGCAACAGCGTGATCCTCAAGCCGAGCGAGAAGGACCCGTCGACGGCGAACTGGCTGGGTGCGCTGTGGAAGGAAGCGGGCCTGCCCGACGGGGTGTTCAACGTGCTGCACGGCGACAAGGTCGCGGTGGATGCGCTGCTGGAAGACCCACGGGTGAAGGCGATCTCGTTTGTCGGATCGACCCCGATCGCGCGGTACGTGTACGAGACCGGCACCAGGAACGGTAAGCGGGTACAGGCCCTCGGCGGGGCGAAGAACCACATGGTGGTGCTGCCGGACGCCGATCTGGACCTGGCCGCGGACGCCGCGGTGAACGCCGGGTTCGGCTCCGCCGGCGAGCGCTGCATGGCGATCAGCGCGCTGGTCGCGGTGGACGTCATCGCGGACGAGTTGATCGCCAAGATATCCGAGCGAATGGGCACGCTGCGCACCGGTGACGGCAAGCGTGGCTGCGACATGGGCCCGCTGGTCACCGGGGTGCACCGGGACAAGGTCCAGGGGTATGTCGATGCCGGGGTCGAGGCCGGCGCCGAGCTCGTGGTGGACGGGCGGAACCCGGTGGTGGACGGCGAGTCCGGCGGGTTCTGGCTGGGCCCGACCCTGTTCGACAAGGTCACCACCGACATGTCGATCTACACCGACGAGATCTTCGGTCCGGTCCTCTCTGTCGTCCGGGTGGACAGCTACGACGACGCGTTGACCCTGGTCAACAGCAACCCGTACGGCAACGGAACGGCGATCTTCACCAACGACGGTGGCGCCGCCCGCAGGTACCAGAACGAGGTCGAGGTCGGCATGGTCGGCATCAACGTCCCGGTCCCGGTCCCGGTGGGCTATTACTCCTTCGGCGGCTGGAAGGCCTCCCTGTTCGGCGACACCCACGCCCACGGCACCGAGGGCTTCAGCTTCTACACCCGGAACAAGGTCATCACCACCCGCTGGCTCGACCCCAGCCACGGCGGGCTCAACCTGGGCTTTCCGCAAAACGAGTAGGGCCGGGCAGCAGTTACCGGTCGCTCCGCCGGGGCATTCTGAGCCCGGCACGAGCCCGCGCCGGTCTGCCGCGCAATCCCAGCGGCCTAAACCGGTGCGGGACGGTATGCGGTCGACAGTTCGAAAGGCGTAGCACGGTGTCGGGTTTCGCGTTTTTCGCGCAGTTCTGGCCACGGAGCGCGAAGGTCAGATCACAAGACGGTCAAGACGTAAGAATGTCAGTACAAAGTATTGACATCACATGTGGCGCGGGCCACTCTTAACCGAGCCGGGCACACCGGCTGCGAACGGAGGCACGAATGGGCGCCAATGGTGACGCCGGGATGCGCAGCGGGCTCGACGGTGGCCCGGCAGGTCACCGATTCCGGGACCTGGAACAGCTGCTGAACCTCAACCCGACGCGTCCGAACCGGCTCGATGACATCGAGGCCGCTCCGACCAGTTTCCGGTAACCACTCCTGCACCCGTACCACCCCGTATTACCAACCTCCCCTGGGACATGTTGTCCCGCAACGAAAGGACCCGAATCGATGACGATTCGCAAGAAGGCCCTCGGGCTGACCGCGGTTGCCGTGGCCGCAGCTCTGGCTCTGGCCGGCTGCAGCAGCACCGGTGGCGCGGCCGCGAATTCCACCACCGAGGCCGCCCCGGGCTCCGCTGGGGCACCGGCCGGCGGTGGCGCAGTAGCCGACACCGCTCCGCTGACCATCGCCATGGTCACTCACGAGACGCCGGGCGACACCTTCTGGGACAAGATCCGTTCCGGCGCGCAGGCCGCGGCCGCCAAGGACAACATCACGTTGAAGTACTCGAACGATCCGGCAGCGGTCGGCCAGGCCACCCTGATCCAGAATGCGGTCGACAGCAAGGTCGACGGCATCGCTTCCACCCTGGTCACGCCCGACGCGCTCGCCGCTGCGGTCAAGACCGCCACCGACGCAGGCATCCCGGTGGTCGGGTTCAACTCCGGCATCGACGCATGGAAGGAACTGGGCGCGCTGACCTACTTCGGTTCGGACGAGAACCTTGCCGGCAACGCTGTCGGTGAGCGGATCACCAAAGCGGGCGCCAAGCACCCGTTGTGCGTGATCCAGGCCGAGGGCTCGGTCGCGTTGGAGGCTCGTTGCGCCGGCGTCCTGGCGAAGGCATCTGGCACGGAGAACCTGCAGGTGAACGGTGCAGACATCGCCGCTGTGACCTCGACCATTCAGGCCAAGCTGCAGCAGGACCCGTCCATCGACTACATCGTCACCCTGGGCGCTCCGATCGCATTGGCCGCCGTCCAGGCAGCGTCTGACGGTGGCAGCAAGGCCAAGGTCGTCACCTTCGACCTGAACGCCGACGTCGCCGCCGACATCAAGGCCGGCACCATCGGGTTCTCCGTCGATCAGCAGCCGTACCTACAGGGTTATGAGGCTGTCGATCAACTGTGGCTGTACCTGACCAACGGGAATGTCCTCGGCGGTGGCCTTCCGGTTTTGACAGGGCCATCCTTCGTTGATGAGACCAACATCGATCTGGTCCTCAAGGGTGCCGAGGCCGGCACCCGCTAGTCACGAGAGCCCTGGGGAGCGATCGAGTTCGCTCCCCAGGGCACCACTTCCGAACCATTCACTCCAGCTAGGGAGAACGTCATGAGTCAATCTCTCAGCAAGACCCCGTCGGGAGCAGAGTCGCCGGGCGCCTCATCATCGTCGGGTGCCGCGGCCCCGCCGCCGAAGCCGTCGAATTCGTTCTTGACGAAGGCGTTGGCTCGTCCGGAGATCGGTGCGTTCCTCGCGGCGGTCGTGATCTACATCTTCTTCTTCATTGTGGCGCCCCCGTTCCGGGATGCTGCATCGTTCTCCACGGTGTTGTACGCGTCTTCGCAGGTCGGGATTGTCGCGGTCGCGGTCGGCGCGCTGATGATCGGTGGGGAGTTCGATCTCTCGGCTGGTGTCGCCTCGATCACCTACGGGTTGACGGCTGCGTTGATGTGTTACCAGTTGTCGGTCAACATGTGGCTCGGTGTGATCGTTTCGCTGGTGTTGGCGCTGTTCATCGGGTTCATCAACGGGTATCTGGTGCAACGCACCGGGATTCCCAGTTTCTTGATCACGTTGGGCACGTTCTTCATCTTGCAGGGCTGCAACCTTGGTGTGACGAAGCTGCTCACCGGGTCGGTCGCCACGAAGAACGTGTCCGATATCGAGGGTTTCGACAGTGCGAAGTCGATCTTCGCGTCGTCGTTCGACATCGGCAGTGTTTCGGTGAAGATCACCGTGGTGTGGTGGCTGTTGTTCGTGGCCATCGCTTCCTGGATCCTGACCCGTACCCGGATCGGTAACTGGATTTTCGCCGTCGGCGGGAATGCCGCGTCGGCCCGGGCGGTCGGTGTGCCGGTGAACAAGGTGAAGATCGGCCTGTTCATGGGCGTCGGGTTCATGGCCTGGTTCTACGGCATGCATCTGCTGTTCGCGTTCAACACCATCCAGGCCGGTCAGGGCGTTGGTCAGGAATTCATCTACATCATCGCCGCGGTCGTCGGTGGCACCCTGTTGACGGGTGGTTTCGGCTCCGCGATCGGTACCGCGATCGGCGCATTCATCTTCGGCATGGTGACCCAGGGCATCGTCTACGCAGGCTGGGACCCGAACTGGTTCAAGGCCTTCCTGGGTGTCATGTTGCTGCTCGCGGTCGCGGTGAACCTGTACGTGAAGAAGCTCTCCAGCACCCGGAAAGCATAAGGAGACAGACCAATGACGGATACTCTGAACGAACACGCGGACCCGACCCTGGAAAAGGGTGAGCCGCTGATCCAGATGGACAACGTGGGTAAGGCGTACGGGGCGATCCGGGCGTTGTCCGGGATCAACCTGTCCGTGGGTGCCGGTGAGGTGACCTGCGTGTTGGGTGACAACGGTGCCGGGAAATCCACGTTGATCAAGATCATGTCGGGGTTGCACGGGCACACCGAAGGCACCCTGAAGGTGGACGGGGAGGAGGTCCACTTCGGTTCTCCCCGTGAGGCTTTGGACCACGGCATCGCGACCGTGTACCAGGACCTGGCGGTCGTCGGGTTGATGGAGGTGTGGCGGAACTTCTTCCTGGGCAGTGAGTTGACGTCCGGGAAGTATCCGCTGGCGCCGATGAAGATCAAGGAAATGCGGGAGATCGCCGATACCGAGCTGAAGAAGATGGGTATCACGGTCAAGGACATCAACCAGCCGATCGGCACGCTGTCCGGTGGTCAGCGGCAGTGCGTGGCGATCGCCCGGGCGGTGTACTTCGGTGCCCGGGTGTTGATCCTGGACGAACCGACCGCCGCCCTCGGGGTGAAGCAGTCCGGTGTGGTGCTCAAGTACACCGCCGCCGCGCGGGATGCCGGTCTCGGGGTGGTGTTCATCACCCACAACCCGCACCACGCCTACCTTGTCGGGAACCACTTCATCATCCTCAAACTCGGTCGCCGGGTGCTGGACAAGAAGCGGTCCGAGGTCACCCTGGAAGAACTCACCGCCGAGATGGCCGGTGGCCGGGAACTCGCCGAGCTGTCCCACGAGCTGCAATCCACCCAGCGCTGACCCAGCCGGTCAGTCAGGGCCGCTCCACCCTCCCCGTCTGCGACCCATGCCGGGTCGCAGGCGGGGAGTCCATCGTCGGATTTCCCAGAAGCAGGAGGCAGTTCAGGTGACAGTTCGCGTCGGAGTCATCGGCGTCGGGATGATCGGCAAGGACCACATCCGCCGATTGACAACGGTTCTCGCCGGGGCCGCTGTCACAGCGGTCACCGACGTCAATCTGGACGAGGCCAAGCGGGTCGCCGACGGGATCGCCGGTGCCCAGGCCTACTCGACGGGTCAGGACCTGATCAACGCCGGCGACGTCGATGCCGTCCTCGTTTGCTCCTGGGGTCCGACGCACGAGGAGTACGTCCTTGCCTCGATCGAGGCCGGCAAGCCGGTGTTCTGCGAGAAACCGTTGGCCACCAGCCAGGAAGCGTGTCGCCGGATCATCGACGCCGAGGTGGCCTTCGGCCGCCGGTTGGTCCAGGTCGGTTACATGCGCCGGTACGACGCCGCCTACCGGGCGCTCAAGGCCGTGGTCGACAGCGGCGACATCGGTGCCCCACTGATGATGCACGCGACCCATCGAAACCCCAGCGTCCCCGGTCATTACACCCGGGAGATGGCTATCACCGATACCGCCGTTCACGACATCGATCTCACTCGCTGGATGTTCGGCGAGGAAATCGTTGCCGCGACCGTGCTCAAGCCCCGCAGGAACAGCAACGGCGGTGAACTCGAGGATCCGTTGCTGTTGATCTTCGAGACCAGCAGTGGTGCCCTGGTCGACGTCGAGACGAACGTCAACATCCGTTACGGGTACGACATCCGCGGCGAGGTGGTCGGCGAGAACGGGACGGTCGCGCTCCGCGATTCCGGCCCGATCACCGTGCGGTTGAACAACTCGCAGTCCAGCCGGGTCCCGGAGGACTGGCGTGAGCGGTTCATCGCCGCCTACGACGTCGAATTCCAGGAATGGATCGACGGCGTCCGGGATGGCGGGACCTACGGTCCGAGCTCGTGGGACGGATATGCCGCCGCCGCGGTGTCCGATGCCGCTGTCGAAGCGTTGCACTCCGGGCAGCGGATCACCGTCGACCTCGGTGAGAAGCCGGCGCTCTACTCATAGGACAGCACCAACGATCTGACGGGGGATCGATCGTGTGGGGAGGGGTTACTCATGACCCCTCCCCACCGCCCGTCTCACCTTGATCGCCACCGACCAGCCGTTTCATCCGACCATCTCCCGACCCCGCTGAGGAACTGACCCATGGTGAAGATCGCACTGGATCCGGCGATGTACCACGCCGACCTGTCCGTGGCCGACGAGGTCCGTAAGGCGGCAGACCTGGGGTACGAGTACCTGGAGCTGTCGCCTCGGCCGGACTTCTTCTTCTGGCACCGTTACCCCAAGGCTGATGACGCCGCCATCGCCGACGTCAAGAAGGCCTGCAAGGAAACGGGTGTCAGCCTGATCGACCTGGTGCCGGTGTTCAACTGGTCATCGCCGGACGAGCAGGAGCGGCAGGCCCAGGTCCGCAACTGGCGTCGGCTGCTGCAGATCGCTGCCGAACTGGAATGCCCGGTGGTGATGTCGGAGCTGTCCGGGAATCCGAACGATCCGTTGCGGTCCGAGCACTCCTTCTACAAGTCGATGGAGGAGCTCAGCCCGGATTTCGAGAAATACGGCATCGCCCTGCACCTCGAGGCGCATCCCTATGACTTCTCGGAGACCAACGACGACGCGGTACAGATCGTTCGTGGGCTCAACAAGTCGTGGGTGAAGTACGTCTTCTGCGCACCGCACGCCTTCCACCTGTCCGATGGTGCGGGTGATGTGAACCGGATGATGCGCTACGCCGGCGACAAGCTCGCCCACGTGCACATCGCCGACTGCTTCAACCACCGGGCAAATGTCGGGAACCGGTACATCATCAACCCGCCGGGGGTGGATGCGCGGGTGCACCAGCACAACGAGATCGGTAACGGCGACGTCAATTGGGACGAGTTCTTCTCCACTCTGCGCGACGTCGACTTCGACGGCATCGCCACGGTGTGCGTCTTCGGCTGGGAAGAAAATGCCGACGACATCCACCGCCGGATGCTGGAGCGGGTGACCGCCGAGCTGACCGGTCGCTGAAACCGCGCCGGGGCAGTGCCACCGGCACCGGGTGATCATGCTCACCAGGGCGGCACGAATCCCGGCGACGGGACGTCTCACCTGTACGACAACCACAACAGGTGAGAAGGAATCATGTTCAAGCAGTTGACCAGGACCATGCAAGACGGCCGGAGAGCCGGCCGGATTTACCGAAGGGCCATCGACCGTTCGATCGGGCTCGACGAAGCCAGGGCTCGCGTTTTGGTGGACAACGCCTTTCGGTCGCCGAACAAGTAGCGCGCCCAGCGCGCCCACACTCCAGGAGAGCACCCGTGACCACTGCCGCCACCGACCTGTCCCGGCTGACCCTGGGCACAGCGCCTGACTCCTGGGGTGTTTGGTTTCCCCGGGACGATCACCAGGTGGGGTGGAAGCAGTACCTCGATGACGTGCAGAACGCCGGCTACGTGTGGACCGAACTGGGTCCGCAGGGCTTCCTGCCGCAGGATCCACAGCAGCTCCGTGACGAACTGGACCAGCGTGGTCTCAAGGTCTGTGGCGGGACGGTGTTCGCCGGGCTTCACCAGGGAAAAGAGGCCCTGGGCAAGGCGATTGCCGAGTTCGGGCAGGAGGCCGAGCTGCTCAGCGCGGTCGGTGGAAAGTTCCTGATCCATCTTCCCGAGCAGTACACCGACATGCACACGGGCGAGGCCACCCAGTCCGGTGACATCGATCCCGAACAGTGGGCGAACCTGGTCTCCGGGACGAACGAGCTCGGCCGGATCCTCTTCGAGGAGTACGGCGTGGCGTTGGTGTCGCACCCGCACGCCGACACCCATCTGGACATCCAGGAGCGTATCGAGCAGTTTCTGGTCGAGACCGACCCACAGTATGTGAACCTCTGCCTGGACACCGGTCACGTGGCGTATTGCGGCGGGGACAACCTGCAGATCATCGAGCGCTTCCCGGAGCGGATCAACTACCTGCACATCAAGTTGGTCGATCCCAAGATCCGTGAGCGGGTGCGTGCCGAGGGCCTGTCGCTGGCCGAGGCGGTTCCGCTGGGAATCATGGTCGAGCCTCCCTACGGAGAGCCGGACGTGCCGTCATTGCTCTCCGCACTGGCCGCACTCGACCGGGACATGTTCGCCGTGATCGAGCAGGACCTGTACCCGATCCCCTCGCACATGCCGTTGGCGATCCAGGCCAGGGCCGCGGGATACTTCACCGCCCTCGGGCTGGGCCCGGTCCGTCGCTGGCCCTACTGATCGCGGCCCGGACGCTCGAGCCCGCAGGCGATCTGCGTCCGCCGACCGGGCTGCCTTGCTGCCGGGAGCCAGGGGACGCAGAATCGGGGAACGATGACGGGCCGACGGATTCGCATACTGCTGATCGGGTTGCTGGTGGGATCCCTCGCTGTCGTCGCTGCCGCTTTCCTATGGGTCCCGGCAGCACCGTCGTTGTACAAGCTGCCGTGGTCGGCCGGCGAGCGATACTCCGTCCTGCAGGGCAACTCCCAGTTCGACGGTGCCCAGAACTGCGTCAGCGGGTGTTCCACCCACGATGACGACGCAATGCGGTTCGCCTGGGACTTCGCACTGCCCGAGGGAACCGAGGTGGTGGCCGCCCGCGGGGGCACCGTCGCGCTCGCGAACGGGAGTTGGCGGCCCGATCACTGTGGCGCGGTCTCGGCCACGGGCGCCGGCGGAATCGTCAGCCCGTTGATCGGCAACGAGGCCAATTTTGTCGAGATCGACCACGGTGACGGAACGTCCGCGTTGTATCTGCACCTGAGCCAGGTCGCTCCGGAGATCGAACGCAAGGTGAAGACCGGGGAACCGGTGCTCCAGGGCGAACTGTTGGGGTTGTCCGGGAAAACCGGCTTCACCCAGTGCCTTCCGCACCTGCACTTCCAGGTTGAGAACAGTGTTCGGGCCGACTGGTTCACCACTTCGGTTCCGATCTCCTTCGCGGATCGGGATGTGGTCTCCCGCAATCCACAGGGCATTCCGGTCGAGGGTGAGTCCTACGTCTCGGAGAATTCCGCCCCCTCGCCCGACTCCCCATGACGACCCCACTGCGCCCGACCCCTTGGAGAACACATGTCCGACTTCCCCTCCGCACTCCCGATCGCTCGTACCCCGGACCCGCTGGCGGCACCGGCACTGCGGTGGGGGGTGATCGGGCCGGGATGGATCGCGCAGCGGTTCATCGGGGCGTTGCGGCAGGGCACCCGGCAGCAGGTTCTCGCGGTCGGCTCCCGAGATCTCGCACGGTCACAGGCTTTCGCCACCGACCACGGCATCGAGCGGACCTACGGATCGTACGCCGACCTGCTGGCCGATCCTGAGATCGACGTCGTCTACATCGCAACCCCGCACAATGCCCACCATCCCTGTGCTGTGCAGTCGTTGCGGGCCGGCAAGCACACGCTGGTCGAGAAGCCGATGGCCCTGAATGCGCAGCAGGCCACCGATCTCACCGAACTGGCTGCCGCCCAGGGGGTCTTCTTCATGGAGGCGCTCTGGACGATGTTCCTGCCGAAGTTCGACGTCATCCGGCAGTTGCTGACTTCCGGCGCGCTGGGCGAGATCAGGACGGTGATCGCCGATCACGGCGAATACTTCGCCGACGGCCATCGGATCCTGCGGCACGATCTGGCCGGTGGGCCGCTGCTGGATCTCGGCACCTATCCGATCTCCTTCGCCAGCTGGATTCTCGGTGAGCCGTCGGCCGTGTCGGCTGCCGGCCAGCCGCATCCCGCCGGCGTCAACGGCCAGGTGTCCGCGGTGCTGTCCGACGGTCGGCAAAATCAGGCGCTGGTCAACACGACGATCTTCAGCAACACCCCGACCACGGCCGTGGTCGCCGGATCCGAGGCCACCCTGACCATCGCCGGTCCGTTCTACCAACCGGGTCCGATGACGCTCACGGCTCATTCCGGTGCGGCGCTCCACTACGACGAGCCGCAGGTCGCCCATGGGGCGCTGCACTTCCAGGCGGCCGAGGTCGCCCGCTGCATCTCCTCGGGCCTCACCCAGTCACCGTTGCGGACCTGGGACGACTCGATCGCCACCTTGCGCGTGGTCGACGAGATCCGCCGGCAGATCGGGGTGGTGTTCAACGAAGAGCAGTGACTCGCGGCTCTGCTGTGATCGCTGCGTCTCGCTGCCTTGAGTTCCGGTGCCGGCGTTCGCGTGCGGCCCGAAGATCCCGCTCCCTGGAACATCGATCGGTGGGGCTTGTTCTGCCGCCTGATGCTGGCAGTCTGACGTTGCCCTCCATCGCGGAAGACCTTCGGCCGTTGGGGCACTTTCGTGAGCAGTGACGACGAATCGAGGATGCCGCATGACCGAGACGACGGCCATCACCCCGGCGCAGGTCGCCGAGATCCTGATCGGCGGTGAGCGGGATCGTCGCGAGGTGCCGCAGATCAGTGAGTCACACGGCGATCTCGACCAG
>Ga0164308_10000733_pt1 | contig 17801 bp, 14 predicted proteins | sample Whisoiple_246_MG_FD_109983 | JGI IMG/M metagenome (GOLD analysis project Ga0164308, IMG submission 109983) | Soil microbial communities amended with fresh organic matter from upstate New York, USA - Whitman soil sample_246_MG | ecosystem: Environmental > Terrestrial > Soil > Unclassified >...
CCGCCCATTGCAACTGCGCCGCCAGAGCCCGCGCTCGCGCCGCCGGAGCCTGCGCTCGCTCCACCCGAGCCGCCCTTGCCGCCCGCGCCTGCGCTCGCGCCGCCGGAGCCCGCGCTCGCACCGCCAGCACCTGCGCTGGCGCCGCCACTACCACCGCTGGCGCCGCCCGCTCCGCTTCCCGCGGTGCCGGTGGCCCCTGGGGTCCAGTCGAGCGCCCATTCGATACCAACGATATCGGCGCCAGTGACCCCGTTCGAGGGCAGGCCGCCCATGAGCTGGCTGAAGTTCACGTTGACCACCGTGGCCGTCGAAGTGACCGGGATATCGAACCCGGCTGCGTGGCAATCCGGATACGTATCCGCCGGATTGGTGGCCAAGCATTGGCCCTTCATGGCTGCCGTGTTTACCGGATCGTTGTACGCAGTGTTGGCGTTGGTCGCAATGCGGAAGTTGACCGTGCCCTTCGGCCCGGCATAACCCTTGATGCTGAACGAGATGCCGGTGTAGCCGAGCGTCTTCGCATCGTAACAGGTGTTGAAGTAGAGCCCGAAGCCGTCGTAGTTCTTGACGTTGCCTTTGACGTTCAGGGCCGTGTTGCCGACCGTGTCCAAAGTCAGGGCGTCCTTCTGATAGCTATACGTGCCGCCAAGCACACCACCCATGAAGGTGTAATTACCGGTGCTCGTGGTGCTGGCAACGAGGTTCGAGAAGTCGGTGATGAGCGCCGCGGTGGGCATGGTGTTCGCGCACGCGAAGCCGGCGCTTGCGCCGCCCGTACCAGCAGTGCCGGTGCCTGCGGTGCCGGTGCCTGCGGTGCCGGTGCCTGCGGTGCCCGTTCCTGCGGTGCCCGTTCCTGCGGTGCCTGAACCGCTGCTGCCGCCCGAGTGCGAGCCGGCAGCGCTGGTGCCGGCACCACCTGGAGTGCCGTTGTTGTCGCTGCTGCTGCAGGCTGCAATCGCACCCACCGTCAGCACTGCGAGGCCTAGACCCGAGTATCGCAATTTCCGTTTAGTCATTCTCAAACCTCCAAGCCCGAGCGGGCTGAACTAAGGGCGACACAATGTGCGCGACGGACTCCAACTTGTCCAGAACACCAATGGTATTTCTGGAACCGGTCCCTCATTCAAATTGCGACAATTTGGGCGCTCTGCAAGGAAAGGGCAGTTACTACTGGAACCGCATCCACATCGTCACGGGGCAAATGGGGGCACGGCCCAGGGTGGAATAAGCCCCACGCCGTCCAAGTACGCAAAATCGCGTGCGCGATCCCTCCCGCTCGTAGTGCCCTCCTGTCGCATTTCGGCAGAGCAGGGTCGGCCGCCGGGCCGCATCCAGTCAACGGGTGTTGGGACTCGAGTGCTCGAAGCCGCGTCCTGCACGACGGCGGCGCCGACCGTCCCAGAGCCAAACGCCACTGCCCGCTGTCACTGAACCGATCGCCCGCGCGCTGGTTGGGCGGGCGCGACGCGGACCGGTCGCCAGCAGCGCGTAGTCCTCGCCACCGTGCAACGCGAGCTCGATCGGGGAAACGCCCAAGCGAGGCGCCAAGGCGCGCAAGGCCGGGCTGAGTGCGCCCGCCAGCGCCTGGAGATCGATCAGCAACTCGACACCGCTCGCGCGTGCGAGGTGCCGCGCGTCCCCAGCCAACCCGTCCGAGACGTCAATCGCCGCGTGAGCGACGCGCGCCAACTGCAGCCCCGCGGTGAGCTGCGCTTGCGGGCGACGGAAAGAGCGAAGCGCGCGTCGTGCGGCCTGGTCGGTGGCTCGCAGCTCCCCTGCTTGCAAGAGCCGAAGGCCTGCCGCGGACAAGCCCAACTCTCCGCACAACCACAGCTCATCGCCGACGATTGCTCCGCTGCGCAGCAGCGCACGACGTTGAACACTGCCGACCACTGTGGTGGTGACGCTGAGTTCGGTCCCGCGCGACAAATTACCGCCGATGATTGCGCAACCCAGGCTGCGCGCGGCGGCCCGCTGACCGCGCGCCAGCTGTGCGAGCTCGGCCGCGCTGAAGTGTGCGGGGAAAATGACGCTCGAGAGCGCCGCAAAGGGGGCTCCGCCCATTGCGCTGACATCGCTGGCAGCAGCTTGGAAGCTGCGAAAACCTAGGTCCGCGAGCGATAGCCAGCCGCGTTCGAAGTGCACGTGCTCGACGGCTGCGTCCACCGTCCACACCCAGCGCCCAGCCGACTTGAGCACGGCCGCGTCGTCGCCAATGCCCAGCTCGACTTTGGAACTCGCTTGCTGGAAGAGCGCTTCGAGCTGGGCGATTGCAGCAAATTCCGAGAGGCTTCGCGCGCTCATCCGCGGCATCGTACACGAGTCAGCTGATGGTTGCGCGTTTGACTGGAATCGTGACGACGAACACCGTGCCCTTGGGCGTGTTGTCGGTGATGCGCACCGTGCCATCATGGCCGTCGACCAAGCGACGCACGATCGAAAGACCGAGGCCGGTGCCGCCTGCTTCGCGAGTGCTACTGGAGTCGACCTGGTAAAAGGCGTCGAACACGCGACCGCGCTCGAGCTCAGGAATGCCTATCCCGGTATCCGAGACCCGAAACTCGATCGCCGTGCGCCGGGCGCTGAGGATCACCACGCCACCGGCGTCTTCGGGACGCGCGGCTTCGACGGCGGTCATGCGCGCCGAGAGCGTCACTTTGCCTTGCGGCGGCGTGAACTTGATTGCGTTTTCCGTCAGGTTCAAGAACACCTGCCGCAGCCGCTCGTTATCCGCCCAAATCAGCGGCAGCCCCTTCTCGACGTCGACCACCAACTCGACGTCCTTTTTGCGGGCAGTGGGCGTCATGGTCTGGGCAACGTCGCGCAGAATGCCCAAGGCTTCGGTCTGCGTCTTGCGCAGACTCATCGTCCCGCTCTCCAGCTTCGACAGATCCAACAAGCCCTTGATCAGCTGCAACAGCTGCTCGCCCTTGTCACGAATGGTCTGCACGAACTCTCGCTGCTCGCCCGTCATCTCGCCAGCGAGCCCTTCAACCAACATTTCGCTGTAGCCGATGATCGACGTCAACGGAGTGCGCAGCTCGTGCGACACCGTTGCCAGAAAATTACTCTTCAACCGATCGAGCTCCTTCAAGCGATCGAACGCGGTCTGCAACTTGTCATTCTTGTCTTCGAGCTCTCGAAAACTCTCTCGGACCGAGGCCAAGTGCATGTTGCTGGTGAGAAGAGCGCGATGGCCGCTGAACAAGAGCAGGTCCAGCGTGCGGCCCAAGTGGCGCGCCAGCTTCACAACCGCGTCGTCTTCCGCGCGGGGCATGGTGCGGAACAATTCCTTGAGCCTGGTCGGCTCGAGCTCGGGATCGAGTGAAAGCAACGCTGCGGGAGTGTCGACCTGGGCCGGAAGCACGAATGGCCCCAAGATCATCCGCCCGAGGCGCTTGCCATCGTATTGAATCGCGGCAACGCGGTAGTGCTCACCGGTAACGCACGGGTAGCTGGCCATGCCGTCCTCGCCCAGCGCGATGTTCTTCACCTTGCTGGCGACTTCAGCCATCGTAGCGCGACCGGCCTTCACCGAATTCAGGAACGTGTACAGCGGAATCTGATCCGCGGTGTCGCCGAGGAGCTTGCCTTCCTCGCTGAAAATGCGCAGCGGTACGCCGAACAAATCGTGGAAGCTCTTCACCATCTCGCCCAAGGCGTCCCGGTCGATCAAGTCCTCGAGACTGACACCGTGCCCGAGCGTGAGTTCGTCGAAGGTCTTCGCTGCAGCGGGCGGGATCATCAGCCAGCCTCCGGCCGAAGCACGTCGAGTGCGCCGCCCACGCAGGCTTGCAGGATCTCCGGGATCGGTTTGGGATTGCCGAGCTTCTGAGCGACTTGCGCTAGAAACGCCTTGGAGTCGAAGCCGAACTTTTTATTCAAATCGTGCTCGGCGTCGAGCGCACTCCAGGTCAAGTGCAAGAGACCAATCATGCTCTCCACCACGCCCAAGCCGCGTGTGGCGACGGCCAGGTAGACCGGCTCGCGACCCTTGGAGGCCAAGTCCGCTATTTCGGCGTCACTGCGTACGTCCGGCATGTCGCGTTTGTTGAATTGAATGATCAGAGGCATCTGCCTCAGAGTCAGCCCGTGCTGCTTGAGGTTCTCCCGCAGATCCATGAACGACTCGGTGTTGTGCTGCGTCTCGGCCGCGCGTGAATCGGCAATGAAAGCGATGCCATCGGCGCCTTGAACCACGAGGCGCCGGGTCGAAGCGTGAATCACCTGTCCGGGAACCGTGAAGACCTTGAGCCTGACGGCCAGGCTTCCCTGATTGCGAAATGTGAGAGGGAGTAGATCGAAGAACAGCGTCCGATCGTCCTTCGTCTCGAGCGTCATCAATCGACCACTCGCTCCCGGCTCGGCCGCTTTGTGTAGCGCCTGCAGGTTCGTGGTCTTGCCGCTCAGAGCCGGACCGTAGTAAACGAGTTTGATCGTGAGCTCGCGGTTCACGAAATCAAGCTGCACAGGACCCTCGGTATTTCCGCGCCCTACGGCGCATGCTCCGCATCACAAGTTGCGGCAAAGACGAGAAAGCTAGCCTACCATGGCGCATCCATGAGCCAAACGGCCGTTCTCGTCTGGCTTTCAGCCACTTCTGTCTTGCCTACATTTCGCGCAGACTTGGATGCGTTTGCGCACAGCCGACTACTCAGGCTCGAAGCGCCCAGGGAGAACGCGGCGCCTTATGAGCTCGCCACATCGGCCTATGCGCCGGACGCGGTGGCACAGATCGAGAGTTCGCTGGAAGAAGCACGCAATGCGGCTGCTGCGCTCGAGCAAAGCCGGGCCCAGAGCGCGCTCGAGCGAGCGGAGCAAGTGCTGCGCGAGCACCCGGAATTGCCGCAATCGGCTTGGCTAATGGCCGAGATCTTCGAGCAAAGTGCGGAGCTCGAGAGTACTGCGCCGGAGGGAACGGACTCAGCGAATGCGCAGCGCTTGCGCCGCGCGGTGTTGGAAGGTCCGCGCGCGGCGCCCTTCTCCGATCGCGTGCCCGAGCGCGCCCTAAACCCGGTCCCGACGCAACGCCTGAGTGTGGAGGGTTTGGAGCCGGGTGATACGCTGGAGTGGGACGGAGTGGCGAGCGAACCCACGGTCGTGACCGCGCCGGGCGAACACCACGCGCGCGTCGCACGTGACGGGCGCTTGCTGTGGGCGGGCTGGCTCCAAGTCGCCCGCGACGCGCAGGGCGTTCGTCTACCCGTGCCGGAAACAGTCGCGTGCAGCACCGATGACATTGGGCACGGGCATTTCGCAGCGGGCCGCGCCATTGCTGCCAGCCACGCGCGCTGTGAGAGCTACGTGTTGGCTCGCGCCCGTCCGGGAGGCGGCATCGAGGCCGCTTGGTGCGAGCGAGATCGCTGTGGAAAGGTCGTAATCTGGGACCGTGCGCGCGCGGCCGCGCCCGTGGCGACTCAGCACAAGACCATCTGGCCCTACGCCGTGGCAGCCTCCGTTGGCGCGCTCGCCATCACCAGCATCGCCTTGTGGCAGGCTGGGGTGTTCGATCGCGCTGACCCGGGTACCCACGAGGTGTGGGTGTTCAACGGACAAAAACAGATGGGGCTCGGCTTCTGATGCTCAATCTCGGGTTGGCCAGCGCGAGCGCGCCTCTTCGATTGCGCTCAGGACGCGCGCCTTGGCCGGCCCCCCGACGAGCGAGCGGCGCTCCACGGCCGCCTCCGGGTCGAGCGCCAGCGCGAGCTCCGGACCACTGAGCCAGGGATGTGCCGCGACCAGCACGCTCGGCGGAAGCTCGCCGATTTGGACGCCGCGCTCCTCGGCCTCGCGCACGATGGCCCCTACTACGTGATGCGCTTCGCGAAACGGGAGTCCGCGTTGCACCAGAAAATCCGCTAGATCCGTGGCGCACAGGTGGCCGCTACCGAGCGCGGCTTTCATCCGCTGACCGTGGAAGGTCGCCGTGGCGATGGCGCCGGTCAGCGCACGCGCACTTGTCAACGCGCACTCGAAAGCGTCGAAGATCGGCCGCTTGTCTTCCTGCAGGTCTCGCCCGTAGCCAAAAGCCAGGCTCTTCTCCAAGACCAACAACGTCGTGACGCAGCCAATCAGTCGCGCGCATTTGCCGCGCACCAGCTCTGCGACGTCTGGGTTCTTCTTCTGCGGCATCATCGATGAACTCGTCGAAAATGCGTCGCTCAGCGTGATGAAGCCGAACTCTTGCGTCGACCAGAGCACGATTTCTTCGCCAACGCGCGAGAGATGGACGCCGAAAATGGCGAGCGCGGATGCTACCTCCATCAAGAAATCGCGACTGCCGGTGGCATCGATCGAATTCTGCATCGGCCGCGTGAAGCCGAGCGCGCGAGCCACGCCCTCGCGATCCAGGGGGAAGCCGCTACCTGCGACCGCGCCGGCGCCGAGCGGCGACTCGTTCAAGCGTTCCATGGCGTCGACCAGGCGACCGCGATCGCGAAACAGCAGCTCTTGCCAGGCCAAGAGGTGATGCGAGAGCCGGCTGGGCTGTGCGCGTTGCAAATGCGTGTAGGCCGGCATCAGCAGCTCGATTTCCGAGTTCGCGCGGTCGAGCACGGCCGAAGCAAGCTCGTCGATCGCCAGGATCGCTTCTTCGCAGCGGCGGCGCGTCCATAACCGGAGGTCGGTCGCCACCTGATCGTTGCGCGAGCGCCCGGTGTGCAGCTTGCCGCCGACGGGACCCACGACATCCCGCAAGCGCGCCTCGATGTTCATGTGCACGTCTTCTTTTTTGCGATCCCAGAAGAACTCGCCGCGCTCGATTTCTCCCTTGATCTGCTGGAGGCCCGTGACGATCGACAACGCTTCGTCGCTGGTCAGCACGCCCGCGCGTGCCAAGCCCTCGGCGTGCGCAATCGAGCCGGCAATGTCTTCGCGCCACAGCTCCCAATCGACATCTACGCTGGTGTTCAGCCGCTCCATCGCAGCATCAATCGCATCTGGGAGCCTGCCGCCTCGAGCAACCGTCATGACCGTTCGTTCCTCGCCGTTTCCGTTTGGTTCGGGCGACCTCTAGCACGAAACCAGCGCGGCGGGCCCGACTAGCTCTGAGCCAGGGCGCGCGGCATGTGCTCGTTCGCGCGGAGCTACGCGCTCGGTTCGGCGGCGAGAGCGGATCGCCCGCTCGAACGCCCAAAGGCGTCGATCATGCGCTCGAGCTCGGCACTCAAACGCGCCAAGGCTTCATCCAGCGACTTCATCGCGGACTCGGCTGCCAGCTGGCGCAGCGCGCGATCGCCGCGTTCACGCCCGAAGGCGGCCAGCGTGGGCGCTGCGAGCAGGAACAGACCGCCCACCGCGGCGTTGGCGAACAAGGTGCCGACGCCGAGCGCCAATGCCACCACCACGCTCGCGTCCAAAGCGGTCGTGCTGACATCGAAGCTCGGCCGCGTCAGGCGCGGGTCCGGACCAGAAAGCGTCTCTCCAGCGGCGCTCGCGCTCTCGTGTTGAGGTGGGTCGCCCTGAGCCAACGCTGCCAGCGCCTGCTGCACCTCGCGATTTTCGCGTTCGGCCCAGTCGCGGAACGTTTGCTCTAGGAACGGGCCCAAGTGTTGACGGATCTCGGACGCGCTCACCGATTCCAACGCCGCGGGCAGGCGGAAGCCCACTTCGCGGCGAAAGTCCGCCAAGTCGAGCGCAACTTGGGCCTTGAGTGCCTGCAGCGAGGGCGGCACCGCTCGCAAAGGCTGCTCGGACATCAACCGATGACCTTGATGTAGCCGTGGACGCGCTCGTCCACCTCGGCCATCGCCAGACCTCCGGGGCCGAGCCCGGCGTGGCGCCGAAATAGCTCGCTCTCTGCGAACGCCTGCAGCGCGAGTACGCGCTTCGGTAGCCAGGGATGGCTCGAGAAGACTTCGCTGAAGCGGCCGAGGCTCTGCTTGGCCTCCCGGTGTTGTTCGAGGAACGCCTCGATATTCAGCTCTTCGTACAGCTTTTGTGAACCGAGCGCGAGCTTGGTCAGCGCGCGCAACGACGGCTCGAGATCCCCTGCACACAAGGCTCCGGCGCGGTCACACGTTACCTCCGCCCGACGCGACCACGCGCGCAGCGACAACAGCGCAGGCACGGCCAAATTGCGCAGCACGACGCCGGCCACGTTCGTCAGGTAATGCATCGCCGTCAGGTACACCACGTGGTTGTTGTGGATGTGCCCACACTCGTGGCCAATCACGCTCGAGAGCTCGGCGTCGGTGAAGTGGTCCATCAACGCCGAGTTGATTAAGATGAAGGCTTCCTCGTTGGTGCCGTAGGTAGCCGCATTCAAATGCGGGTTCGAAACGACGTACACGGTCGGCACGGGGATGCCCAAGGTATCCGCACAACGCTCGGCCAGCGCGTGAACGCGCGGGAATTGGCGGGGACCGATCTTCACGGCGTGCCCCAGCAACTCCGCTTTGCCCACGTTTTTGAACGTGCGAACGGCGGCCGCCACCGCCAACTCTACCGGCTTCAAACGCTCGAACGTGGCGCGTGTGTTGCGATCCGAAACGTAGGCATAGCCATGGTCGTTGCCGAGCACGCTGCCGGGGCGCCTCCTCGCACGCTCGCGAACGAAGGCCGGGAAATCGAAGTCGCCGAGGCTCGCCACTACACTCAAAGCTAGCACGCGGCGGGCGCGCGGCATGGCAGTGGAGCATGCGACCCCGACGCACTGCTCGTGCGCTCAGTCGGCGCGTGCGCGGCGAGGCTGCGGCATACCATCAGCGACCGCGCGTGAGCCAGCCGTCCAATTCTTCGTTGCTGAAGGCGCCATACTTGCGCAGCACCTCACGCCCTTGCGGATCGAGGATGATCAAGGTCGGCACGCTGTGCACTTCACCGAGCGTCGAGTTCTGAACCAGCATGCCCAAGTCGGCGATCGCGACTGGATAGGTCAGCTGGAGCGAACTGCGGAATACGTCAGCCAGCGGCGCGTACTTGGGCGCTTCGAGCACCACTGCCGCCGCGTTGAAACGAGGAGCGTGCGTCCGCAGCGCTTGATTCAACTGCTTGGCAGCAAGTTGCGAAGCCAGATCGAACGTAGTCACGAACAGCAACGCGGTCACGCGCCCGCGCATGCCCTCCGCGCTGACCTCTTCCCCATCAGTGGTGCCGAACACGTAGCGCTGCACTTGGCCACGCGTGTCCGACTCGCTCTCGTCCTGCGCCGGCGCATCGGAGACGCGCTGACAGGCGGCCACGAGCAAGAACGATACGAGCGCGGCGGAGCGGATCACGTCGCCGAGGGCGGGCTCGAACCACTCACGTTGGGACCAAACAGATCGGCGAATACGCGCAGCGCTTCCGGCAGATCCCGACCGCTGCGCTTGTGCGCCAGCACGGCGTGCGCCAGATCGTCGATCAGGCTCTTGAGTGGCGTGCGTTCGACCAGCGCGCCGTCGATCCGCTCTCCATGACGGGGCGCGTGCTTGCGATCGACGATTGGGTCATGCCGCACCCACCCGAAGCCGTGTTCGACTCGGAAGGAACACGCCAAAACCTGTACGAAATCCAGATAAAGTGGGGTGATGAGGACCGCAACGTGCGATCCGTCCGGCAACCGACCGCACAGACCTTGAGCCGCGGAGCGCGGGGTCGCGGCAGCATCCATCGGGCCAATTGCGTCTGTGATGCGCGTGCGCCGATCGAGATCGGATTCCACCGCCAAGAGCGGCGCGTACACCGCGATCCGCGGTACGTTCAGACGCAGCGAATCTTGCTCCAATACGGACAGCCAGCGATCGCGCGCGCCGCCGTCCAGCTCTCGATAGGCGATGGCCGCAGCAAGCGCGGCCTCGGCATCGGTCGCAAGCGCTCCAAGCCATTCACACCACGCGTCGAGCACGCGTGGATCGGTACGCCCCTCGGGGGGGAGAGGCAACGGCGTGCGCTCCGCCGACGACGGCAGAGCGGCAATCTGGGATGGCGCGAAGGGCTCCGGCATCAAGGCCGGACGCTAAAGCATCGCGACCGGGCTCGCAACGTCAAGCAACCCCATGACGCGCATTCGTCGATCGAAGAATTCGTTGATTGAGAAAATTTCTCGGGGGCTTTAGCACCCACTTGCGTCTTCAACGTCGAGCACCCCGTCGAGCTCGCACGCAAGATCGCGCAAAACCACGTCCAACTCGAGTGAGCGCGAGATTGGCGCGACAATCGTCAGCTCCCCACCACGCTCCGCAAACATGGCACAGAGCCCCTCGCTCGCCTCGAAGATCCCCTTGACGAACACGACGTCCTCGTTCTTGACCGAAAGGCGCCGCACGATCAAGCCGTCGTCGAGGAGTTCTGCCAGCTGCAAGGGCGGGAGCGTACCACGAAAACTGCTATCCTGCGCGGGATGGGTCTTCCTGATTTGCGTCCCCAAGTTCCAGACGACGAAGAGAGCTACTACGACCTGCCGATCGAGCTCGATCAGTTCGAAGACGGCGGAAACGATGATCAGGAGGCCACGGACCTCATCGTGGGCGAAGAAATCGACGTACTCGGCGAAAGCGTCGGTGACAACGAACCGATCGAGCTCGATTTGGGCACGATCATCGGCATCGACGACGGGCGAACCGAGGGCGAAGACGACAGCGACTCGGGCTTCGAGGTGGACCCCGCGGTGGGGCTCACCGTGCCCGAGGCGCTGACTCCCGACGACGGCACTGAGGGCTTGGAAGATGGCTCGATTACCGTCGACGAAAGCAAGTTCCCCGCTCTGGAAATGGACGATGGTTCGGAGGGCATCGCCGCCGAACGCGAGATTTCGTTGGGCACGGCCAGTGACGAAGCACGCGTGCCGATGGCTGCAAGGCCTTGGCAGGCGTTGCATCCAGTAGCGGCGCTCGAGGCGTGCACGGCGCTAGCGTCGAGCACGGACGCCGTCGTGGCAGGCAGCTCGGACCTACTTTGGTTCCGGGGCGAATGGAGCAAGCCGCTGCGCGTCGCGGTGGACGGCAGCGCGCTGTCCGACCTGGTGCTCGTCGGCGCCGATCGCGACATCGCGCTCGCCAGCACACAAAGTGGCCAGCTATTCCGCCGCGCGCGCTTCGCGTCGCAGGCCGAACAACTGACGCGTTTCCGCGAGCAGATTCGCACACCCCACGCTGCACGCCTGCAGCTTTCGTTCGGCGGCGCGCTCGCTGCCGACGAGACACGCGTTCTGCTGTTGCTGAACGACGGCACGTTACTCGAAGTGCTGGACGCCGGCGATCGCTTCGAGCGGCTCGAGTTCGACGGCAAGGTGCTGGCCGTCGCGCGCGAGAGCACGACCATCCTACTCGCGCGCGAGCGCAGTCGCACGCTGCTGTCACTCGAAGGAAGCCCCGACGCTGGCATACTGCTACACGGACCAGCGCTCGCGGTCGCACAGAGCACCGCGCCATTGCTCGCCAGCGCCGGCAATTCCGTGGCCTTGGCCGAGCGCGGGCGAGCACTGCTGGTCTCCCCCGACCGCGGGCAGACGTTTTGGCGCGTCGCGGGCAGCGCCAGCACGACCGCCATCGCGGGGGCGCTGTTCGCAGGGAGTGAACGCTTTTTCGCCGCCGTGTATCGCGAGACGAGCGACCAGAGTGATATCCTGGTGATCGATCCGACGAGCGGCGTGGCCGAGTGCATCGCCCACTTGAATGTGGACGCTGAGCAGTCGTCGGATGCAATCGAGCGCGGCGAGTGGGCAAAGGTGTCGGCTCTGAGCTGGCATGCGGCGAGCGGGCGGCTGTGGGCCAGCGGCGGCTTCGGCGTGGTCAGCTTCGGCCCGAGTGCGGACTGAGTCCGCCGCCCAGTCCAGCCTCATTAGAAGACTGCCTTCGGCCTCGGCAGCCCAACCTGCCGAGATTTTGGCCCGCATCCGCGCGGGGTGATAACCAACACCCGCAGCTTGACCATCGTCGTTCAAAAGTACGGCGGATCGTCGGTTGCCGATCCCGAGAAGATCCAGCAGGTTGCGCGATACGTCGCGGCCACGCGAGCCTCGGGTCAAAAGGTGGTGGTGGTGGTCAGTGCCATGGGCAAGACCACGGAGAACCTATTGTCTTTGGCGCGCACCCTCGCCGCCGAACCACCGCGACGCGAGCTCGATATGTTGGTCAGCACCGGCGAGCGCGTGACCATGGCGCTGCTCTCGATGGCGCTCACCACTCTAGGAATCGATGCGGTGAGTTTTACCGGATCGCAATCCGGGATCATCACCAACGATCGCCATTTCGACGCCGAGATCATCGAAGTGCGCCCCCAACGCATCTGGGACGAGCTCGCCCGGGATCGGGTGGTGATCGTCGCGGGCTACCAGGGCATGAGCCTGGGGCGCGAAATCACGACCTTGGGGCGAGGAGGCTCGGACACCACCGCCGTGGCACTCACCGCCGCGCTCGGCGCCGAGCATTGCGAAATTTACAGCGACGTCGATGGCATCTACAGCGCCGATCCACGGTCGGTCGCGGAAGCCCGTCACTTGCCGACGATCGACTACGAGACGATGCAGGAGATGGCGGAATCCGGTGCCAAGGTGCTGAATGCGCGCGCCGTGGACTGGGCCAAGCGCCACGGTATCGTGATCCACGCTCGGAAAACCGTGGACTTCGCGGAGCATGGCAGTGGGCGCGAGACTCGCGTCGAGGCCAAAGCGGCAGAGCGTGCGGCGATCGTCGTGGATTGCAAGCTGGCGTGGCTGAACGCGCCCGAGGCGGCGAGCGAGAAGCTGCTCTCGATCATCACGGCCGCGGGAATTCCGCTGCGCGACGCCTGGTTCGCGGCTCAGACGAACCTGTTGTTGTCCCTGACCAGTGTGCCCGAGTTCGCCGCGACCGCAGCGCTCCTGCGCGAAGCCGGAGCGAGCTCGGTGCGTACCGATGTCGCCGCAGTCAGCGTCGTCGCAGTCGGCGTGGGACGATTGCCGGACGTGCTGGCCCGCGCTCTTTCGTGCGTACCGCGTTCGGCCCTCGGGACTTCCCTGTCGCCGCTGCGATTGTGTGCGGTCGTGCCGGCGCAAGATGCAGCCGAGCTCGAACGAGCTTGGCACGCGCTGTTCGGTTAGCCGTTGCGGCTGCGCGCTCGGGCCTCCAGCAAAGCCTCGGCAGCAACGGCGCGGTAGCGCTCTGCGATCCGTGCGTCGCGAGGTGCGACGCGCAGCGCGACGGCCAAGTGCCGCTCGGCGGCAAACACGTCGTGCTCGACATCATGCTCGAACTCGGCCGCCTCGAACAAAAATTGGGCTGCGCTGGGCGGGGGTTCCAAGGTCAGCTCGATCGCCTCGCGCATTCGTCCAAAGCACAAGGAAGCGCCGGCGATATCGCCCAAAGCCGCGCGCCAGCGCCCCTCCAGACGGCGGGCCTCGACATATCGTGGGGAGGCCGCCGAGACTTGCCGCGTTCGAGCGATCGCCTGCGGTAAGTCCTTCAAATCCGAGGCCAGCACCATGGCCAAGTCAATCAATGCGTCCGCGTCCGGTTGCCCCGTGCGCTCGGAGAGCGAGACTGCGCGTGCCAAGAGCGTCGTCCCGCGCTCACGCTGCCCACTCTCGAGCAATGCGCGCGCAAGTCCGGCGGTGGCACGAGCGTCGTCCGGCGCATAGCGCAGCGCGCGTTCGAAGCAGCGGCGCGCCTCGCGCACGAAGCCCGCGGCGAAGAACGCGCGCGCGGCGTGCAGGTTGCTCTCGTGCTTGCCGCGGGCGCCGGTGATCATCGCTTCGAGGTGTTCGGCATCGGCCAAGGCACCTACGCTGTCGCCGTGTCCCAAGCGCGCCGCGAAGCGCCGCGCGCGGGGCAATTGCAGACCCGGCGAGACAGATACCGCGCGGTCCAGCGCCTGGCGACGTTCCAGGGCCGAGGTGTCGCGCTCGGCACAGCGGCACCATAAGAGCGCCGCCAGAGGGGCATAGGGCTCGCTACTGGCAGCTTCACTGAGTGCCTGTCGCGCACCGTCGAAGTCACCGACACGCCACAACAGCTCGGCTCCGGTCAGCCCCGCGCGCGTGGCGGGTAGAGTCTCGACTACCATGCCGAGCGCAGCCTCCGCGCGCTCCGGCACTTGCAAGTCGATGTCCGCGATCAGGCGCACCAGTTCCGGATGGCGCGGCGCGTGCTCGAGCGCTTGCAAATAGCCCGCGCGCGCCTCGTCCGTGGCGCCTCGAGCGAGGGCGTCGTCCGCGCTGCTGACCAAGCGCGCGAGTTCCAACGCGCGCGTGCCGAGCGGCGAAGGTTCCCCGGGCGTGAACGTCGCGTCGAGTTCGACTTGCAGCTCGTCGCCGTCGATCGTGAGCGCCCCGAAGCGAACGCGCCGCGCGGACGGTGCGCGTGCACCCACCGCAGGCAGCAGCACGCGCGCCAACGCGGCCCCCGCATCCGGGATCGAAATGACTCGTCCACGCCGCTGTCCTACGCCGGAAAGCAGCCGATCGAGCGCGCGCAGAGCAAAGCCGAGCGCGGCGCCCGGCAAGCCCACTCCGCGCGCGTCGTTGACGACGAACCGCGCGTGCCGCTCTTCCGGGACCCACAACAAGTCGAAAGCCAATGCCCGACCGTGGCCGACCAACCCCAGTCCGATCCCCTGCGGGCGGGCAAACACCGCGACCGGGCGGACCAACGCCCCGATCAGCTCGCCCAACCGACTCTCGAAGTGCGCCGCGAGGCGCAGCAGGGAGCTCTTGAGCACTGCTCGTTCCAGCTCGCCTCGCCGATGTCGGAACTGCGGTACGCCACCGCTCAGATCCAGCGGGAACTTCAAATTGGGCAGCGTGATGGACAGCCGCGTGACGTCGATGGGGCCGAGCTCGATGGGCTCGTACAGCTCCATGCCCAACACGCCACGGGTGACCGTCAATCGCAGCGGCACCCGTTGCTCGTCGCCCAGCACGAAGCGCGTGGCTTCGACGGCATCCGCCACCGGCGGCACTGATGGCGGCACCGGCGCAAACGCCAGAGGCGGGGCGCTGGACGGATTTCGGGACGGACCCAAGGTCCGCCGATCGTACCAGTCAGTCGACCCGGACGGGCAATTCGAAGGCAGAAAAAGCAGCTCCGGCGCTACGAATTGCAGGCGCCGGAGCCGAAATCAAGGCTCAGCCGACGTCTCCGCCCTTGTCTCGCTTGGCTTTCATGCGCTTCAATAACTCGTCGAAGCCCTTCTTTTCGATCACTTTCCGGAACTGACTTCGGTAGTTGCGAGCCAGGCTGGAGCCTTCCGTCACGATGTCGGCGATCAGCCATTTGCCTTCGACCTGGCGGACCACGTAGTCGATGCTCACCGGCTCTTCGCGGGTATTCTTCTTGCTGCGCGCTACCGTGCGCACGACTTTGCCCGCGTCCCCGTCTTGCTCACCCTTGTAGTCGATGTCGTAACCCAGGGTATTTTTGATGTTGCGACGGTAGGCGTTGCGCACCAAATCTTTCAGCAGCAAGGTAAACTCCGCGCGCTCACTGGGCGTGCGTTGCTCCCAAGAGTCCTTGAGCGTCGCCTTCGCTAAACCGTCGTAGTCGAACACGGAGTCGAACGCGGCATCCAGCTTCTTTTGGTCATCCGTGGACTTGGCCTTGCTGACCAACTCGGTCAGTTCGCTATGCTTGCCCTTGACGAAGGTTTCCGCCTCGGCGCCGAAGGCCGGCAGCGAGAGCGAAAGGGCGAGTGCCCAAGTGGCGAGGACGGGAACTTTGCGTCGGATGTTGGTCATTGCTTGGCTCTCGAGTTCAGTAAACTATCTGTGTTCCTTCCCGGTAATACGCAAGTGGGGTGCCAAAGCTTCTCGCTAACCCGATATTTCGGCTAAGCATCCGAACTTTATCGTTAATTTTCAATAGCTACCGCGCTTGGAACGTCTCCGAGAGTGAGCCGCCGGCCCCTGTGGCAAGCGCGGCCCATGATCCAGCGTTCACAGCTGGCTCTTTCAGTCCGCGGGCGGCGGTTGCGAAAGCCGCGGTCCGCCCAAGTTTACACGAAAAGTAGCGCCACGACCGCGGCTGCTATCCACCGCAATCGCAAATCCGTGCTCGTCGGCGATGCGCTTCACCACCGCGAGCCCCATCCCCGTGCCCTGCGAGCGGGTCGTGAAGAAAGCGTCGAACAGCCGTTCACGCGCCGCGTCGTCGATGCCGACACCGCGATCGGAGACGCGTAGCCAGGTGTTCTTGCCGACGAGTTCGACGGCGACTTCCACGTTGTCGCCGGGGCTACTGGCTTGAACGGCGTTGCGCACGAGGTTCCAAATCATCTGTCGCAGCTGAGCGCCGTCGGCCCAGATCGGCGCGTTCTCGGGGCCTGCGTAGGATACTTCGACGTCGGAGACCGCGCGCCCACTGCGTGCCGTCAGGGCCACGACCTCGCGAGCGACGCGGGCGGCGTCGATGCTGGCAAACATCGGCTTTTTCGGCTTGGACAGGTCGACCATATCGGTGACGAGATCGTTCAAGCGATTGGTCTCACGCTGGATGATGTCGCACAAGCGTTGGTCTTCGTCGGACAGCCCAGTCGCAGTTCGCAGCAACTGAATGGAGCCGCCGATGGAGCCTAGGGGGTTGCGAATCTCATGCGCCAGCCCGGCCGCCAAACGACCGAGCGACGCCATGCGTTCGGCTTGGTCGGCGCGCTCCGTCGCCAGCACCAGCTCGCCGCCAGTCCATCGCAGACGATCGGCCAGAGTGCCCGCGAGCAAGGCCACCACGACAAGTACCAGCAGATTCACGAGCAAGTAAAACGCGAGCTCGTCCGAAGACAGGTGGTAAATCGAAGCCGGTTGATCGCGCGGCGCGGACAGCAGCCCGCGCTGCAGAGAGAACACCAGGCCGCCGTACGAGAGCGCGCCCGAGAGCGCGGCCAGGAATGCGCCGCGCAGCCCGAGCAGGCTCGCGCCCACCAAGCACGACAAACCATAAAACGAAGTGGCGCCGCTGGACGCGCCTCCGGTCAAGTACGCGACCACCGTCCAGGTGAGTTGATCGAGCACCAACTGGGCTTCGGCCAAGCGTTCCAGGTGCCGCCCCCTGCGCAGCAAGGCGGCGTAAATCCCGGTCAGCGCGAAGGAGAGCCCGAAGGTCTGCAACGCCACGCGCAACGTGAAAGACTCGAAGCTGAATTTACCGCGCAGGTAAAAAGCGCCCACCAACGCCAGAGACAGCGACAACAACACCAGACGCGCCGCGGTCAACCCGGCCAAACGCCGAGCCAGCGGAGCCGAGCTCAAAATTTCGGGGATGCCGAGTTGAAGACGCATGGCTCAGCGCCCCGCGCTGCGCGGCTCGCTCAATCGCCCTTGATGTTACCGGCCAGTGAAAACACGGGCAGGTACATGGCAATGAGCACGACACCGACCATCCCGCCCACACCGACCATCATGATCGGCTCGAGCGCGCTGGTCAGTGCACCGACCGCGACGTCGGTTTCTTCCTCGTAAAAGTCCGCGATCTTGTTGAGCATCTGATCCAGCGCGCCGGTTTGCTCACCGACCGCGATCATCTGCACCACCATGTCCGGAAAGACTTTGGTCTCGGTCAGCGGCTCGGCCATGTTCTTGCCTTCGCTGATGCTCTGGCGCACGTGCATCACGGCAGCTTGGATCACGACGTTGCCAGAGGTCACCGCGCAGATCTCGAGCGAGTCCAAAATTGGTACGCCGGACTGGAGTAGCGTGCCCAGAGTGCGGGTGAAGCGCGCCACCGCAATCTTGCGCAGAACGGCCCCGATGACGGGCACCTTCAAGATCGTGCGATGCACGAAGACCTTGCCGCCCGGCGTGCGGTTCATATAACCGAAACCCACGATCAGCAGCGTCACGGTGGCCGCGATGAACGGGAAGTAACTCACGAAGTTGTGCGAAATCGCGACCATCACCTGGGTCAACCACGGCA
>Ga0164308_10000736_pt1 | contig 17767 bp, 14 predicted proteins | sample Whisoiple_246_MG_FD_109983 | JGI IMG/M metagenome (GOLD analysis project Ga0164308, IMG submission 109983) | Soil microbial communities amended with fresh organic matter from upstate New York, USA - Whitman soil sample_246_MG | ecosystem: Environmental > Terrestrial > Soil > Unclassified >...
ATGAGCCCCAGCGGCGGCTGGTCGGTCAGCCTGCGGCGCTCGTCGAGCCGTAGCAGCGCCTCGGGTCCGCCGTCGACGCGGGCCATGGCGTCGGTGTCGGTGAGGTACGGAGCACCGGGTGGGGTGGGAGCAACAACGGAAAAGATCTCGACCGCCGGGTACTTCGGCCGCAACCCGCTGTCGGAGATGAAGCCCGGCAGCGTGCCGGGCCCGACCTGTTCGCCGAACTCGGCGACCTTCGACAGTCCCTGTGAGCCCTCGATCGCCCTGTGCACCAGCACCGGCCTTGCCGACCGCGATGTCTGCGGGTCGAGGTCGTTTCGGACCACGACATACGAAATACCCTGCCGCGCAAGGGTATCCGCCAGGCCAGCGGATGGTCGTCCCGCCGCGAAAAGCCGCTGCACGGAATCCAGCGCGCGGATCGTCTCCGGGGGTGTCAGCGGAATCGAGTCGCGCACACCCCACGGGCTGCTGCCGAGCACCTGGAGCGGCTCGTCATGGCTGGATCCCCACACCTGCGTAGCGAACGGCGCGCCAGGCGCTACCAGCACCCTGCCCGGTGGTGATCCCGAGTTGTGCTCGTCGAGCCACGCCGCCGTCTCGTGCCAGTACCGCGGGATCGCGTCGAACGCGCCAGGTGGGGTGAGCCGACCCGTCCACGCCAGCGACGTGCCGGTGGCCACCGCGACCAGCACCACGATCCCGACGGCGACCCGCTTGTCGTTCTCGGGGTGCGCGAAGGCGTGCACCCACTCCCGCCGCGGTACGGATCCCGGCAGCGGCAGACCGCCGAGCAGGTGGGCGAGGCCCAGCACCAACGGCAACCGGATCAGCGGCTCCAGCTTGTGCACGTTGCGCAGCGGGGTTCCGCCGGCGTCCAGGAACGTCTGAACCGCATGGGCCAGAGGCGATCCGAGGCCACCTGCATACCCGGCGGCCAGCAGCGCGATGCCGATCAGCAGGATCGTCACCAGCCGGCCGCGGGCAGGCATCGTGCGCATCGCCAACCCGGCAAGGCCCGCCGCGGCGACCAGCGTGGTCGCCAGTACCGCAACCGTGCCGGTGACAAGGGTCGCGCCTGCGGTGGCGTCGGGCGCGACGAACGGGGTCCAGCTGTCGGTGCCGCGAAGCATCTCCGTCAGCGACGTCCATTGTGTTGTGACACCGGAGGATTCGATGAAGTAGAGGAACGGCGGGCTGATCCGGCCGAGCATGATCAGCGCGACCACCCACCAGGTGACGGCCAGCACCGCACACAGCGCCCACCACGCGGTGAACCGCAGCCATAATCGGTTGGGCCGGTGGCAGGCCCACCAGATCAGCGCGGGCAGGCAGCCGGTGAGCGTGGCCACCGCGTTGACCGCGCCCATCAGGGCGAGCGCCAGCGCCGACCGCGCGGCGAGTACCCGCACCGTCCCCTGCCCTGCGGCCGTGGGCCCGCGCAGTGCAACGACCACGGGCAGCAGCACCCACGGCGCCAGCATCATCGGCAGTGTCTCCGACGAGATGGCGCCGATCGTGGTCAGTACGCGCGGCGACAGCGCGAACGCCGCGGCGGCGATCACCCGCGAGCCCGGCGAGCCGATGCCCAACGTCTCGGCCAGCCGCAGCAGCCCCCAGAATCCGACGGTCAGCAGCAGCGCCCACCACAGCCGCTGGGTCACCCAGCCCGGCAGGCCCGCGATGTCGCCGATGAGGAAGAAGGCGCCGTGCGGGAACAGGTAGCCGTAGGCCTGGTTCTGCGCCTGGCCGAACGGCAGCTCGCTGTTCCACAGGTTGAGCGCGCGCGCCAGGAACCGCAGCGGGTTGGCGGTGAGATCGAGCTTGGTGTCCGGCGAGATCTTGCCCGGCGACTGCGCGAACGTCAGGGCCAGCGATACCGCCGCGACCAGCCAGAGCCAGCGGCGAGCAAGGGGCGGCGCGAACCTAGCTTCGGTCGCCGTACTCGACACGGTTCAGCACGGCCGACGCCGGATCGCCTGCCTGCACCGGCGGCTTGGTGTCCTGCTGCACCATCAGCGTGATCCCGAAGATGGCGGCGGCACCGAGCAATAGGCCGACGACGATGCTTGCCGCAGCGGGCACCAGAAACCGGTCCATGCGGCCCAAACTAACATGCGCACATGTCCCTTCCCCGTCTCCTGGGTGCCCTTGCGGCGCTGACCGGCCTGTTGGTGGGCTGCTCGTCCAGCACCGAGAAGCCCTCCGCAGAGCCCAAACCGTCGAACACCTCGATGGCCCGGCCGCTGCCCGCCGCACCCGTGCCGCCCGCATGCGGCGACGTGCTTGCGGCGATGTCGACCCGCGACAAGCTGGCCCAGCTGCTGATGGTCGGTGTCACGGGGGCCGACGACGCCCGCGCCGTGGTCGACAACCAGCACGTCGGCGGCATCATGATCGGCAGCTGGACCGACCTGTCGATGATGGGGCAGCCGCTGGCCGACATCGCCGGCTCCGCGGGCCCGCTGCCGCTCGCGGTGAGCGTCGACGAGGAGGGCGGCCGGGTGTCCCGCCTGGCGAAGCTGATCGGCGCCCAGCCGTCGCCTCGGGTGCTCGCGCAGACGATGACACCCGACGAGGTCCGCGGCATCGCGTTCCAGCGCGGTCAAGCCATGCGCAACCTCGGCGTCACGATCGACTTCGCGCCGGTCGTCGACGTCACAGAAGAATCCGATGACGAGGTCATCGGCGATCGCTCGTTCGGCTCGGATCCCGCTCAGGTCGTCGCGTTCGCGGGCGCCTATGCGCAGGGACTGCGCGACGCCGGCGTGCTGCCGGTGCTCAAGCACTTCCCCGGCCACGGTCACGCGTCGGGCGATTCCCACGAGGGCGGCGTCGTCACCCCGCCGTTGGACGAACTGAGAACCAGCGACCTCATCCCGTACCAGACGTTGACCACCGAGGCGCCGGTCGCCGTGATGGTCGGCCACATGGAGGTGCCCGGCCTCACCGGCGACGTTCCCGCCAGCCTCAGCGCCGCCGCCTACGGGCTGCTCCGGTCGGGCGGCTACGGCGGTCCAGGGTTCGGTGGCCTCGTCTACAGCGACGACCTGTCCAGCATGGGCGCCATCAACCAGCGCTACGGGGTGGCCGACGCGGTGCTCAAGGCGCTGCAGGCCGGTGCCGATGTGGCGCTGTGGGTGACCACCGACGAGGTGCCCGCGGTGCTGGACGGGCTGGAGAAGGCGTTGGCGGCGGGAGATCTGTCGCAGGGCCGCGTCGACGAGGCGGTGCTGCGGGTGGCAGGCCAGAAGGGGCCGAATCCGAAGTGCTGACACCGCTGAGCTACAGGCCGTAGACGCGGGCGGCGTTGTGCACGCCGATCATGTCGACGATCGCGATCGCATCCTGCTCGGCGCAGTCGCCGGTGCGCACCCACTCGCCAAGGATCAGGCCCATGGCGCGTCGCCACAGCACCGCCCCGAGCAGGTGGAGCTCCGGCGGGCCGAAGGCATCCGACGAGTAGAGCTGTTTGGCGAAGGGTGCGGTGTCGAGCGCCTCGCCGACAAGCGCGACCGATCGACTGCCGAGATAGTTGATGGCAAGGCCCACATCGAAATTCACGTGATCGAACGCCTGCGCCAGGTAACCGGCCTGACGGTGGAACGGGTAGCAGTGCAACAGCAGCACCGGTACCGGCGTCATCGCGCGCAACAGCGGGAGCAGCAGCAGTGGATCGGTGCGATTGAGATCGAGGTCGCGGTCTCCGAAGCCGACGTGCACCTGGATCGGCAGCCCGTGTTCAGCGGCCTCGTGCACGCCGAAGGCGATCAGAACGGGGCTGTCGACCCGTAAGTCGTTGCCGTGCGCGGCCAACGAGCGGGCGTGTTCGATGACCGCGACGTCGGTCGGGCGCGACCAGTCGATGTCGAAGTTGGTGCGGTAGGCGGCAATTGTCTTGGTGCCGACGATGTCCGGTGAGTCCGCCGCCGCCTGCAGGGCAGCCCGGAACGCGGCGGGGAAGTCGTCGGGATCGGTCCCCGTCTCGAGCAGATCCTCGGTCAGTCGTTCCAGCCGCAGGATCTCCGATGCCGGCCTGCCGCTGAGTTCGGCGAGCTGTTCGGGCGTGGTGAGCAGGTCGCCCTTGAACCCGGTGTCGACGATCCAGCGGGAAACGCCCGCCCCGGCCAGCATCGCTGCGGCCAGCTCGTCGGGGCCGAGCTCGCTGCGGCGGGCCCAGTAGTCGTCGGCGGGCGCGTGCGCCGATAACCCCATAACCGGTGCGCACCACCGCCGGATGGCGAGCCCGAGCGGGGAGTCGAACATCGTCATGAAATCGGGAACGGGGTCGGTCGACCCTTCGTTGATCGACGCCTCGAAGCCGGCCCGGTCGATCGGCTTGTTGAACGCGCCGTGCACGTGATGGTCGACCAACGCGATGGTGCGCAGACGATCGGCCAGCGCGTCGGGCACCCGATCCTCCACCCCGCTGAAAACGTCGGGCGCGTCACCACCCGGCATACCGCGCGACCTCCTCCGCGTCCACCTTGCCTGCCGCGACGTCCGCGATGGCGTCGCCGATAATGGCGGCCGCCCGTGCCGCCTCGTCCTCGGTCAACACCAGCGGCGGCGTGATCTCCAGGACGTTGCCGCCGACGTAGAAGACCACCGCCCCCAATTCCCAGGCACGGTAGACGACCTGCGCGGCGAACCGCGGATCGCGGTCACCGGTCTGCGGGTCGATCAGTTCCAGCCCGATCGCCAGGCCGCGACCGCGCACCTCGCCGATGCGGTCGGCGCCCGGCGACCCGGCCAGACCGCGTAGCGCGTCCGCAAGGGCCGCACCGACTTTCGCCGCGTGCTCGGCAAGCCGGTCGGCGACGATCGTCGCCAGCACCGCCCGGCCTGCCGCCGTGCACACCGGGTTACCCGCGGTGGTCAGCAGCGCCGCGGCGGGCGGTTCGTCGAGAATCTCCGCAGGGCCGACCGCAGCCGACAGCGGAAGACCGCCGCCGAGCACCTTGCCGAACGCCACGATGTCGGGCACCACGCCGTCGTGCTCGAACGCGTGCATGGTGCCCGGCCTGCCCAGACCCATCTTGACCTCGTCGCAGATCATCGGCACGCCGTGGGCACGGCAGCGTTCATGCAGGTGCGCAAGGAACCCGTCCGGCGGCACCACAAGCCCGCCGTCGGAAAGGATCGGCTCGACGATCAAGCAGGCGACGGACCCCGTCGACAGGTGCGTCTCGGCGAGGTCAAGGCACGCGGCGACGTCTGCGTCGACATCGCCGCCCGCGGGCCGAAAAGGGTTGGGGTACGGAAGGAAGACGACGTCGGCATCCGGTGTCGCGCCTGCGTCGACATGCACGCCTGAAACGCCCATGGCCACGCCGACGCCGCCGTGATAGCTGTGTTCGAACGCGACCACCGTGCGCTTGCCCGTCGCGTGCCTGCACGCCCGCAGGGCGACATCGCACGCGTCAGATCCCGCGTGTCCCAGATAGACCCGTCGTTCGCCGGTGCCAGGAACCAGCGCCAGCAGATCCTCTGCAAGGCCGACGGAATCGGGATGCACCGCTGAAAGTCCGCCCGCGCCAGGCGCCGTGCGCACTGCCCGGCTGACCGCTTCGACGACCGCGGGGTGGCCGTGGCCCAGCCCGCTTGCCGTCCAGGTGGCCGACAGATCGAGCAGTTCGCGACCGTCGGGGGTGACCAGTGTCGAGCCGTGCCCGGACACCACCTCGAGCGGGAAGAACCGCAGCTTCTCGATGCCCGCGATCGAAGCTTCGTCCCGCTCGTAGAGCGTGCTCACGACGTCAAGTTCAATTCGGCCGACAGCGATTCGCCGACGCGCTTGGCGATACCCGAGGCCGCCAGCGCGATGACCAACCCGACAATGCACCAGTAGAGACCGAGAAGCGGTGCAGCGGACCATGTTTCGGCGTCCTTGACGTTGAACCACAGCACCACCACGATTACCAGCGCGCCGAGCAGTGGCAGTACCAGACCGAGCGCCTTGCCCTTGCCGCCGTGCACATCGAGGAACTTCGGCGCGCCGACGAACCACGCCGCGGCGATCTCGACGAGCAGATAGCACACCATCAGGCAGACCGAACCCGCGACGGCGAACAGGAAGTAGGTGTCGATCGCGTCGTTTCCGGTGCCCATGTCCGGCCAGCCGAGCGCCGCACAAATGAGGTTGACCACCAGTGCGACGACGACGACCAGCCAGGTGGCGCGGCGCGGGCCGCCGGTCGCGGCGTGGATGTGCGCCAGCACTTTCGGGCCGAAGCCGTCACGGGCGAACGCATAGAGCATTCGGCCCGAGGTCGCCGACGTCGCGAGGTGGCAGCCGAACGCGGACACGATCGCGGTGAAGATGACGACAAGGCCGAACCACTGGCCGACGTAGGTGTTGCCGAGGTCGCCCAACGTGTTGCCCGAACTCTGGAACGCGTCGAGCCCGGCCTGGTCGGTGCCGAATCCGTTGACCTGGGCGAACATCACGACGACGAACAGCACGCCGGTCAGCAGCAGTGTGCCCGCCAGCGCCCGCGGGATGTTGCGGCCGGGATTGTCGGTCTCCTCACCCATGGATGCGCACGCCTCGAAGCCCGCCCAGGACAGGAAGGCCGCGACCACTCCCGCGAGCACCGCTGATGGCGTGACGCCGCCGCCGGAGAAGGAGAACACCGAGAAGTCGATACCCGTCGACGGCGCACCGCCTTTCGCGAAGATCACGATGACGAGGATGACCATGGCAAGGATCCCGATGCCCTCGATCGCGAGAAGGATCTTGGCGAGCAGCCTGATGTCGCGACCGGAGAGGAGGAACGAGACGACGGCGGCGATGACGACGACCACGACCCACGGCGCCTGGTACGGGTTCTCGCTGTCGGGTTGCATGGCGGCGATGAACGCATTGGTGAACGCCGCGGTCAACGCGAGCGTGCCGATCGAGAACGCCCAGTAGGCGCCGAGCATCGCGAAGCCGGCGAAGAATCCCGTCCTCGGCCCGATTGTGCCGCCGACCAACCCGTACGACGAGCCGGCGTGGTTGAGGTGCCGGGTCAGCCGAACGAAGCTGTAGCCGACCAGCGACACGCCGACCAAGCCGATCAGGAACACCAACGGGATCGACTTCCCAACGGTGCCGATCAGGCCCTGACCATTTCCCGACATCGCCAGGGTCGGCCCGACGAGGGCGACCGACAGCGCCAGCGCCACCCAGAACGGCAGCTGCCGCCGCGGGATCTGGTCGACCTCGTCCGACGGGCCTGCCGGTGTGCTCGTGGTCATCGATATCTCCTTCGTGCAGTAGGTTCGGTCAGCAACTCCAGGCCAGCCGCAGTGCCTTGGCCGTTTCGGCCAGTGGCCGATCGCCGAACGTGGCGATCTCATAGCGGCGGACCGCGACCAGGCCCTCGATCACCGCGGGGGTCAGCAGTTGCGCGGCGACCGGCGACGTCTCGAGGGCCTTGATCACCGACTGCTGGTCGGTCTGCAGCATCGTCGGCGGCTGCGCGCCCTTCGACGGATCCTTCGGCACTTCGGCGGGCAGGTCGAGTCCCCGCTCGATGCCGTTCAGTGCGCTACCGAGAAGCGACACCGCCGCGAGGTAGGGGTTGGCACTCGGATCGATCAGCTTGAGCTCGACGTTGGCGCCATGCGGCGTTCCGGGGGTGGCCGCCACGAATCGCACCGCGGCCTCGCGGTTCTCCAGACCCCAGCACTGCGCCGCCCCGGCCCAGTTGCCGGGTTTCAGCCGCGCCGCAGACAGCACGGATCCCGCGTAGACGCCGAGAAGGTCGGGCAGCGTCTGCAGCACCCCGGCGATCGCCGACTCGCCTGCCGTTCGCATGCCGTGTGGCCCCTGGCCCCCGGAGAACAGCGGCCCGTCGTCGTCGGCCAGAGACATGTGGAGATGCGCGCCGTTGCCCGCCTCGCCTTCGAAGGGCACCGGGGAGAACGAGATCCGCAGGCCGTGCCGGGCGGCGACGCGGCCGATCACCATGCGGGTCGCCGCGACGGTGTCGACCGCCGCCACAGGAGTGTCCGGCGCCAGCGACACCTCGATCTGGTCGTGGCCGTACTCGGTGTGGATCTGCTCGACGGGTAGCTGCGCACGTTCGGCGGCCGCGGCGAGGTCGACGAGGAACGCCGACCGGTCCAACGAGGTGCGCACACCGTACGGTGACCACGGCTCATTCGTCGCGTGCCCTACGTCGGGCGACAGCATCGTGGCTTCGAGCTCTGCTCCGACCAGCGCGGTCAATCCCTTTGCGCGCAAGGCTGATTCGACGCTGGCCAGCAGTGATCGTGTGCACAGCGCGGCGGCGGTGCCGTCCTGGTTCGTGAGGTCGCCCGGGGCCCAGGCGATGCCGTCGTCGATCACGCGGAGGTCGGCGGGATCGATGCGGATCCGCAGGTCGCCGTCCACCCCGATGTTCTCGGTGAAGGCGATGCCGCTGTCGACGCAGAAGACACTCCACGACGGCGAAACGCCCATGCCCGAGCGTTGGAAGGATTCGAGCCGGCGCAGCGGCACGTACTTTGCCCGCGTCACCCCGGCGAGGTCGGTGATCGAACCCGCGACGAGCGCGACGCCCCCGGCACGAAGTTCCTCGACGTCGGTGGACAGCGGCATTGAACCTCCTCGGACGCCACGAGTATGCGAGCCGTGTATGTCATAAATGTTTCATAATCTCTAAGATCTGCGCTAGAGGAATGATTCATTAAATTTCGGGTTGCGTTCCGTCGAAGGGGTGTCGCCATGTGCCGACTCTTGGGTGTCGTCTCCGCCACCCCGATCTCGGTGTCGCGGGCCGTCGGTGAGGACGTGCTGAAGGACTTCGTCGCGCTGACGAAGATCCACGGCGACGGATGGGGCGTCGCGCGTGTCCGACTGCCTGGCCACGACCCGAAGGTCGAGGTGTCGGCCGGCAGCGCGTGCGACGACCCGCACTTCGCCGCCGCGATGCATGACCAGCGGTCGGCCGCGAGCCTGGTTCATCTGCGCTGGGCGACCACCGGCATCGCTGTCCGGCCGGAGAACTCACACCCGTTTGTGGCGCAGCGGATCGCCATGGCGCACAACGGTTCCATCAAACCGATCGGGATGCTCGACGAGCTGCTCACACCCGAGACCGCCGCGACCATCCGCGGTGGCACCGACAGCGAGCGCTATTTCGGCCTGATCCGCCAGCATCGTGCCTCGTCACCGGATCTCGCGGAGGCGGTCAGGAGGGCGGTATCTACGCTGCGTGAGCGGTTTCCCGACGCCAGCCTGAATGCGCTGATCCTGGGCGAGGACCAGCTGATCGCCGTGCATGCACATGCGCGCAGTCGGCTGCCGGATGAAGACATCGCGGAGATCACTGCTGCCGACCTGCCCGCCGAGCACCTCGAGGATTACTTCGGAATGCGGTGGGCACGGACCGACGGGGACAGGGTGGTGATCGCTTCGACGGGGTTCGGTGACGTCGACTGGCGCCCGCTGGAGCCGGAGAGCGTCACCTCGATCTCGATGTATGACCTTTCGATGGCGACGCTGCCGCTGATGACCCCCTCGACGCGGTGACGCTCGCGACGGTCGCCGTGCGGACGAGTTCCGCACTGCCGACGCTGAGCAAGGCCGAACGCAGGGTCGGTCGGACCCTGCTCGCCGATTATCCGAGCGCCGGGCTGGCCAGCGCAGCCCGGCTGGCCGAGCGCGCCGAGGTCAGTCCGCCGACGGTGCTCCGGTTCGCACAGTCGCTCGGGTACGACGGGTTCACCGATCTGCAGGTCGCGTTGCGGGCCGAGCTGTCGGCCCTGTCGAGCGGCCCGATCAATCGGTTGCCGGATGCGCCGCCCGCAGGAGGTCCTCTCGACCGGTTGCTGCAGCAGGCCCGCGCCCAGAACGAGCGAGCCGTCGAAACCCTTGCGGCGCTGCCCACCTCGGCGCTCGATGCCGCAGTCGCGTTGTTGTCGGATGCAGGGCGGACGGTTTACCTGCACGGCGGACGCTTCTCGCATCTGCTGGCCCTGCACCTGGCCGCCCACCTCGAACAGCTGCGGCCGGGGGTGCGCCTGCTCGCTGATCCTGATGGCGGCGACATGGGCGCGATGCTCGACCTGTCGCGCGCCGACGTCGTCGTACTGTTCGACTACCACCGCTACCAGCGCAGCGCCGCGGACCTCGCGCTGCGGGTGCACCGCGCGGGTGCGACGGTCCTGCTGATCACCGACGATCTGGCGTGTCCGGTGGCACCCGACGCCGAGGTGGTGCTCGCGGCGTCGAGCACGGTCGGAACGACCTTCCAGAGCATGGCCGCGGGGTTCCTGCTCACCGAGTTGCTGATCCCGCTGGTGATGGACGCACTCGGCGAACCGGCGCGCACCCGGATGGCGCTGTGGGAGGAGCAGCGCCGGACCGAGCTTCTCCCCTGACCAGCTATTCTCGAGTCATGGCAGGTGGTACGAAACGACTTCCGCGTGCCGTCCGTGAGCAGCAGATGCTGGACGCTGCGGTGCAGATGTTCTCCATCAACGGCTATCACGAGACATCGATGGATGCGATCGCCGCACAGGCCGAGATCTCCAAGCCGATGCTCTATCTGTACTACGGCTCCAAGGAAGAATTGTTCGGCGCGTGCCTGGACCGCGAGCTGGGCCGGTTCGTGGAAACCGTGCGCGGCGAGATCGACTTCAGCCAGAGCCCCAAGGATCTGTTGCGCAACGCAGTGCTGTCGTTCCTGAACTACATCGACACCAACCGCGCATCGTGGATTGTGCTGTACACGCAGGCGACCAGTTCGCAGGCGTTCGCGCATACGGTGCGCGAGGGTCGCGAGCGGATCGTCGACCTGGTGGCCCGGCTGCTGCAGTCGGGTACCCGACACCCCGAACCCGACGCCGACTTCAACATGATGGCGGTCGCCCTCGTGGGTGCGGGCGAGGCGGTCGCCAACCAAGTCAGCATCGGCGACGCCGACGTCGACGAGGCCGCCGAGCTGATGATCAACCTGTTCTGGCGAGGGCTGAGGGCCACGCCGAGCGAAAAGGATGCCACCGCCGCGACGGCCGCAGGCGGCTAGACCGCCTTCCCCTCCACCAGGCTGACCGGACCGGCCGTCGGCACCACGCGCGTCATCTGAAAACCGGCCTGCTGGTAGAGCTTTCGGTAATCGTCGGCAGTCCGTTCGCGCGCGGCGAGCTGGACGAGCATTTCCATGTCCGCCCACTTGCCGATGAACTGGCGGTCGTGGTCGGGGATGACGAACTCGACAAGCAACAGCGTGGCGCCGGTGCGCGCCGCCTTCCGGACATTGGCCAGGATCGTTACGGCGTCCGCGTCGGCCCAGTCGTGGATGACGTTCTTCAGCACGTAGGCATCGCCGCCCTCGGGCACCGCGTCGAGGAACGACCCGCCTTCCGCTCGTACCCGATCCGCGACGCCGTGCTTGCGCAGCAGTTCCGGTGCACCCTCGACGACTTGGGGTAGGTCATACAGCACACCGCTCGCACCGGGCGTCGAGGCAATGATCGCGGAAAGTAGCCTGCCGTGGCCGCCGCCGACATCGATGATGGTGCGGTAGGGCGCGAAGTCGTAGGCCGCGACCACCGGGCCGACGGCCATCTCCGACACACTCGTCATCGCATCGTTGAACACCGCAGCGAGGTCGGGCCGCTGTTCCATGAACTCCCACCCGCTCATGCCGCGCAACTTGGGCGGCACGGCCTCACCGGTCTTGACGGCGTCGAGCAGGCCGCTCCAGTGCTCGCGATACGCCGGGTGCCCGACGAAGCGCGCCATGCCCGCCATCGACATCGGAGCGGTCGACCTCAGGGTCTCACCGAGTGCATTGAGTGCGAACCGACCATCGTCGCGCCTGACGAATATGCCCTCGCCGACCAGCGCGCGCATCAGTCGGGCGAGCGCGTCCGGGTCGGCACCGACGCGACGGGCAAGTTCGTCGGCGGTCAGCGGGCCGTCGTCCAGCGCGTCGGCCACCTTCAGTTCGGCGGCGACGGCGATGCCCTGTGCGCGCCAGGCCCCGATGATCATCTCCATCATCGCGGCCACAGGCGGCACGCTGCGCTGATGGACACGGCCGAGGACGTGGCGGGCGCGTTCCAGGACACTGACGACTTTGGCGGGCGGCATCTTCTGCGCGGTCACGGCTCGACTCTAGGACAAAGCGCCGACCGTCCCGCATTCTGTACACGTGACGTCCGGCAGGCTGGTGTGGCGCAGTCTTGGCATGCTGCGGTCGGTGCGCGGTCTGATCGGTGTGTCGCTGCTGCTCGGCGTGACCGCCTCGGCGCTGCCGTATGTCTCGGCTGCCGCCTTCGGACCGATGGTGCAGGTCATCGCGGAGGCGGGCGAAAATGGAAACCTCAGCGGGGTATGGGATTTGCGCGGTCCGCTCGTCGCAAGGGATAACGGCCTGCTCCGGTCGGTGGCGGGCTCGGTCCCGTTCGGGGTGCTTCTTGCGACGTGGGCAGGCGCGCTTCTGCTGACGCAGTTGATGTACTTCGTCAACACGTGGGTCGGTACGAAGGTCGACCGGATCCTTCTGGTGGACATCCGGCAGCGCGTTCACGATCACATGCAAACGCTGTCGCTGGACTTCTTCAACTCCTCGCGCAGCGGCGAACTGATGCAGCGGGTGACGGTCGAACCGGCTGGGGTGCAACGACTTTTGACCGACTGTCTGCTGCCGCCGCTGATCGACATCGTGGTGCTGATCGTCGCCATCGGTTATCTGGTGGCCATCTCATGGCAGATGACGGTCGCCGCCCTTGTGCTCACACCGCTGGCGCTGATCACTCTGAGGGTCGCGGGCCGCGGTGTCCAGGCGGCCATGCGGCGGGTGATGAACGCCGACCGTGCGATGGCCGCCGAGCTGGAACAGACGATCAACGGAATGGCCGAGATCCAGACATTCAACGCCGAGCCGTTGCGCAGCAGCCGGTTTCGCGAGGTTTCGGAGCGCTCGGCAACGAGTACCGCAACCTCGGTGGTGTGGATGCAGGCCATGGCGAACGGGTCTCAGGTGTTCGTCGCGCTGAGTACCGTCGTGGTGTTGCTCGTCGGCATCGCGTTCAGCGCGAGTTTCGGTCTGACGCTGGCGGGCCTGATCGTGTTCACCGGGATGGTCCCGACCATGTTCGGCGCCGCGCAGCGGGTGATGGGGGCCTACGCCACGTATCAGTCGGTGGCTCCGAGTGCGGCGTCGACCTACGAGCTGCTCGACACCCGACCTTCGGTGCGGGACGCCGCAGGCGCGGTCGCGCTCGGCGAGGTTCATGGCAACGTGGTGTTCGAGGATGTGACGTTCGGCTATTCAGCAGGCCAAACCGTTCTCGACAGGTTGTCTTTCTCGGTCGCCGAAGGCGAGACGGTCGCCCTGGTCGGCGGCATCGGGTCGGGAAAGTCGACGGTGTTCAACCTCCTGCTGCGGTTCCTGAACCCGCAACAGGGTCGAATCCTGCTCGACGGCCACGACGTCGTGGGGGTGACCATCGCGTCGCTGCGCGATCAGGTTTCCAAACTCGCCCAGTTTCCGTTCTTCACCAGGGACACGATTCGGGAGAACATTTTGCTGGCGCGGCCGGGTGCCGACGACGCCGACGTCGAGGAAGCCTGCAGAAAAGCCCACGTGCACTCCGTCATCATCGACCCGACGAAGATGCATGACGGCTACGAGACGGTGATGGACGTGCAGGTCCCATCGGGCGGCCAGAAGCGGCTGATCGCGGTGGCGCGCTGCCTGTTGCGCGAGCCCGAGGTCTTGCTGCTCGACGAGCCGACCGAGAACCTCGATGCCGACGAACGAGCACGGCTGACCGGCGTGATCCGCGACTACGCGCGCGACCGCACCTGCATGGTCATCAGCCACGACATGGATTTCATTGCCGCGGTTGCGGATCGGATCCTGGTGCTGGAGCACGGCCGCATCACCCAAGTCGGCGACCACCGTACCTTGATCGCCGAGGGCGGCCTGTACAAGAGGCTTTACCAGGCGCAGAACGCCGCTCGTTAGAGTGCGCTGACGCTTCCCTTCAGGTGCGGTTCGCCCTTCTTGAGGTCGCGCAGGTTCAGCTCCCAGCCGTCGGAGACACGGTCGACGTACAGGCCGGCGCTTGCCGGCAGCACCACCGGCTTGGCGAACCGCACCGAGTACTTCACCGCGTCCGGGAGTGAACCTTCGATGTTGGCCAAGACCGCTGCGGCGGTGAACATTCCGTGTGCGATGACGGTGGGGAAGCCGAACAGCTTGGCCGCGATCGGGTTGGTGTGGATCGGGTTGTGGTCCCCGCCGATCGAGGCGTAGTGACGGATCTGCCCGGGCGTGATTCGCAGCACGGCGTTCGGCGGCCCGAGCTTGCTCTGCTTCTCCTGCGGTGGCTTCGGCTCATCGGACAGGCTCGTCTTCTGCTGATGCAGGAACGTCGTCACCTGATGCCATGCGGTGTCGTTGCCGACTTTGATGTCGGTGACGATGTCTACCAGCAGGCCCTTGCGGTGCTCGCGAAGGTTCTCCGCATGCACCGTGACACCGACCGTGTCGGTGACGGCGATCGGGCGGTACTGCGTGATGTGGTTCTCGATGTGCACCGAACCCATTGCGGCGAAGGGAAAGTCGAAGCCGGTCACCAGCGCCATCACGGTCGGGAACGTCAACGCGAACGGATACGTGAGCGGGACGGCGTCCCCGAACCGCAGCCCTGTGACGTTGGCGTACGCGGCGACGTTGGCCCGGTCGATCTCGAGGTCCTCGACGGTGAGCGTGCGGTCGGGAAGCGTGTCGCTGCGCGGGACGAACGGCAGGGCTCCCGCCGCGGCGCGCAGCAGATTCTTCAGGCCGGAGGGCTGAGTCACGGTGCTCAGCCTAGGCGCCCAGCCAGGCCTGGCCGCAGACCCGGATCGTGTTGCCGGTGACGGCGACCGAAGCGGGGCTCGCGAAGTAGGCGATGGCCTCGGCGACATCGACGGGCTTGCCGCCCTGGTACAGCGAGTTCAACCGGCGGCCGACCTCCCGGGTGGCCAGCGGAATAGCCTCGGTCATCTTCGTCTCGATGAAGCCGGGTGCGACGGCGTTGATGGTGACACCCTTCTCGCCGAGCTTGGGGGCCAGCGCATCGGTGAGGCCGATCATGCCGGCCTTGGTGGCGGCGTAGTTCGTCTGACCGCGGTTACCCGCGATACCCGCCATCGACGAAAGACCGACGACGCGGCCGTTCTCGGCCAGGGTGCCGTTGTCGAACAGCCCCTCGGTGAGCCTCAGCGGCGCGAGGAGATTCACCGCGACGACTGAATCCCAGCGGCCTTCGTCCATGTTGGCCAGCAGCTTGTCCCGGGTGATGCCCGCGTTGTTGACCAGGATGTCCAGCGGCGAGCCGTGGTAATGCTCACGCAGGTGTTCGGCGATGCGGTCCACGGCGTCGTCTGCGGTCACGTCGAGCGTCAACGCCGTCGCGCCGACTTTCTCGGCGGTCGCATGGAGCGCTTCGGCGGCCCCCTCCACATCGACGACCACCACGCTGGCGCCGTCCCGTGCGAAGACCTCGGCGATGGTGGCGCCGATGCCGCGCGCCGCGCCGGTCACCAGCGCGATTTTTCCGTCTAACGGCCGGTCCCAGTCGGCGGGCGGCGCCGCGTCGGCCGCGCCGACCCGGAACACCTGGCCGTCGACGTAGGCCGACTTGCCGGACAGGATGAACCGCAACGTCGACTCCAGCCCGGTGGCGGCAGGCTTCGCGTCAGGGGAGAGGTACACCAGCGACACCGTGGCGCCGCGTCGCATCTCCTTGGCCAGTGAGCGGGTGAATCCCTCCAGCGCCCGCTGCGCGATCTGCTCGTGGGGGCTGCCCGCGTCTTCGGGCGTCGTGCCGATGACGACGACGCGGCCCGACGGCCCGATGTTGCGCAGCAGCGGAGTGAAGAACTCGTAAAGTCCCCTCAACCCGGCGGGCTCGGTGATGCCGGTGGCGTCGAACACCAGGCCGCCGAAGGAGTCTGCCCAGCGTCCGCCGAGGTTGTTGGACACCACGTCGTAGTCCTCGGCCAGCGCAACGCGAAGCGGTTCCACGACGCGGCCCTCACCGCCGATGAGCAGGGACCCCGCAAGTGGCGGGTCGCCCGCCCGGTACCGGCGCAGCGTCTCGGGCTGGGGGATGCCGAGCTGCTTGGCGAGGAGGTTTCCGGGCGCCGAGTGGACGATTTGCGAGTACAGGTCGGTAGCCATGGGGACGAACTTACTCCAGAGTAAGAAGGGTGGGTACTATGGGTGCATGGCTAGTGATACCCACCGGCGGGTCGCAATCCTCGGCGGCAACCGGATTCCCTTCGCACGCTCCGACGGCGCCTATGCAAGCGCCTCCAACCAGGACATGTTCACCGCCGCGCTCGGCGGGCTGATCGACCGCTTCGACCTGGCGGGCGACAAGCTCGGCGCCGTGATCGGCGGCGCGGTGCTCAAACACAGCCGCGACTTCAACCTGATGCGCGAGTGTGTTCTCGGCAGCTCGCTGTCGTCCTATACGCCCGCATTCGACATCCAGCAGGCGTGCGGCACCGGTCTGCAGGCCACCATCGCCGCTGCCGACGGCATCGCCGCCGGTAGATACGACGCGGCTGCCGCGGGCGGCGTCGACACCGCCTCTGACGCGCCGATCGCCTTCGGTGACGACCTGCGCCGGGTCCTGCTCGGGCTGCGCCGGTCCAAGTCCAACGTCGACCGGCTCAAACTGGTCGGCAAGCTGCCCGCGGCGCTCGGCGTGGAGATTCCGGTGAACAGCGAGCCGCGTACCGGCATGTCGATGGGCGAGCACGCCGCGGTGACGGCCAAGGAGATGGGCATCAAGCGCGTCGACCAGGACGAGTTGGCCGCGGCCAGCCATCAGAACATGGCGGCCGCCTATGACCGCGGCTTCTTCGACGACCTGGTCACCCCGTTCCTCGGGGTGTACAGGGACAACAACCTGCGCGCCGATTCGTCGGCCGAGAAGCTGGCCAAGCTCAAGCCGGTGTTCGGGGTGCGCTCCGGCGACGCGACGATGACGGCGGGCAACTCGACGCCGCTGACCGACGGTGCGTCGGTGTCGCTGCTGGCCAGCGACGAGTGGGCTGAGGCGCACGGGCACCCGGTGCTGGCCTACTTCGTCGACGGTGAGACGGCGGCGGTGGACTATGTGAACGGCAAGGACGGCCTGCTGATGGCGCCGACGTACGCGGTGCCGCGACTTCTGGCACGAAATGGCCTGAGCCTGCAGGACTTCGACTTCTACGAGATTCACGAGGCGTTCGCGTCGGTGGTGTTGGCGCACCTGCAGGCGTGGGAGTCCGAGGAGTACTGCAAGGAACGGCTCGGCCTCGACGCCGCACTCGGTTCGATCGACCGGTCCAAGCTGAACGTCAATGGTTCGTCGCTGGCGGCGGGCCACCCGTTCGCCGCGACCGGCGGCCGGATCGTCGCGCAGCTGGCCAAGCAGCTCGCCGAAAAGAAGAAGGAGACCGGCAAGCCGGTGCGCGGACTGATCTCGATCTGCGCGGCGGGCGGACAGGGCGTCGCGGCCATTCTCGAGGCCTGACCAGCCATTTTGACGGGCGTGTAACGCGTCCGGAACGGCAGTCGATAGATGGGATAGCTCCGTGTTGTCGTCTGACCCCCCGACCCGATGGCAACACGGGGCGACTACTTCTGCGGGTCCTTCACCGCCTTGATCGGCCCTGCCGACGGCGGCGGCGCGAACAGGCTGCCACCGACGCTGCCGCGCGCGGTCTTCACCGCGACCAACCCCCACGTTCCCAGCAGTGCGGCGTACGCGACGG
>Ga0164308_10000739_pt1 | contig 17734 bp, 13 predicted proteins | sample Whisoiple_246_MG_FD_109983 | JGI IMG/M metagenome (GOLD analysis project Ga0164308, IMG submission 109983) | Soil microbial communities amended with fresh organic matter from upstate New York, USA - Whitman soil sample_246_MG | ecosystem: Environmental > Terrestrial > Soil > Unclassified >...
GGTTTGTCGACGACCAGAACGCCTTCGACGCTCAACCGAACCACACGCTCCGGCGTTCACGCAGGCCGCTGTCCAGCATTGACTGAATCGAACTGCGCACGCGCTCGGACAAGCGCCCAACCAGCACGTGGTCATCCGCGGCTTCGGGGCCGTAATTGTCCAAGTTGATTGGTTCACCAAAGCGCATCCGCCATTTGGTGGGCGCTGGTAACAAGCCGGCGGGCCCCAGAAATGGGAACGTGGGTGTGATTGGGAAGTAGGGCAGGCCGAGCAGTTCGGTCAGACCCTCCAAGCGATACAAGAGTGGGCTCGACTCTTCGGCGCCGATGATCGCGCAAGGCACGATCGGTGCGCGCATACGCAAGCACAAGCGGATGTAACCGCCGCGACCGAAGCGCTGCAGCCGATAGCGCTCCTGAAACAGCTTCTTGATGCCGTGCACGCCCTCGGGGAACACGCCAACGATGCCTTCCTTCTCCAACAGGCGCTCCGCGTTTTCCGGACAAGCCCGCACCGCACCCACGCGGTTCATGAAAACGCCGGCAAACGGCAGGTAGTACACGAAGTCTTCGGCTAGCCAGCGCAGGTCTCGCTTCTGTTTGTGCTCGATGCGCAGCGCCGCCCGCAGCATCAAACCGTCGAGCGGCAGGGCCCCGGAGTGGTTGGCCACGACGATGCAGCGGCCTTCGGCCGGCACGTTGTCCACGCCTTCGGCCGTGGTCCGGAAGTAGCTCCGGTACAAGAACTCGACCAGCGGTTTGACACGTTGTTCGAAGCTCGGGTCGAGCCCGAAATCATCGAACTCCTCCGAGCGGCTGCGCAGCGCGGAACGACCCCACTTGCGCGAAATGAAATCAGAGGCCGGCGGTTCCGGCTGCTCGACCGTTGCGGGCGGTGACGAGTCGGTCTTGACCAACTCCGCGCGCCGTTCTGGGACTGGATCGCCGCTCACCGTTTCTGCACTGGGGTCGCTGAAGTGGCGCTGACGGATCAGCCCATCCAGCCGAGCTTCGAGCGCGCGAATTTGGGCTTCGACGTCGCCCGTTCTGCGTTCCTGGACCGGTGGGGGCATACTCTCGAAGGCTTCGCCGTATTGTGTGGTGGGCGGCACGATGCGCGCGCCGATCCCCAGCTCGAACGCTTCTTCGGAGTCGATGCCGGTATCGCTCAGGCCCGCTTGGTCCACCGCGGTGCGTTCATCGAGCACCGCCGATGGGGCGGAGGCTGCGTCGAAGTGCGCTTCGGGCGTGTGTATGCGGCGGTCCTCGAGGCGCGCCGATCCGGGTTCACGGCGCGGGGGCGCGGGTTCACGGCGCGCCGATCCGGGTTCGTGGCGCGCGGGCGCGGGTTCACGACTGCGGCCGGTGCGACGAGCTTTGCGCTTCGGGTTCGAAGGGCTCTTCGCCTCGGCGCGCGCGCTGTTCGGCGCGGTGCCGCGGCCGTCGGCTCGACGATCGCCCTTGTTGGGGCGCGGCTGCGACCGTGCAGGTTGGTTGGCGCTCGAGTCGCGCTTGGGCCGTTTGTCCTTCCTTTTCACGCGGGCGTCTCCGAAAGCAATCTCACATCACGCAGGTGCTGCGCGTTGGCGTAGTCGATCAAAGCTTCACGGCTGGTGTAAAGAGGCTCGAACCCGAGCTCTCGGCGGGCCAATGCGCCGTCAGCCACGCAAATGTACTGCAGGTAGTCGAAGAACGCCGGCGGAGCCTCGGCCAGTTGCGTCAACCACAGCGCGGTGGTGATGCCGGAGGCGAGGGAGCGTGGCAAGGGCAAGGTCGTGCGCCCGGCCAGCTTAATCACGGTACGTAGCGGCAAGACGCCGTCGCCCACGATGTTGAACACACCCGGAGCGTCATACAACGCTGCCAAGCGCAAAGCGCGTACTGCGTCTGCTTCGTGTACGAACTGCCACAGCGGATCGAACCCCAGCACGGTCGGGGTCAGCCGATGGCTCAGGTACCGGGTAATGAAGTTATCGACCGTTGGACCGAGCATCGGCGCGATACGAAGTACCGTGGCGATCCGACCCTGTCCTGGGCGCCCGAAACGAAGCACCTCGTTCTCGGCTTCGATCTTATCGGCGAAAAACGGCTCCGAACGCCGCGCGCGCAGCGGATGCTTCTCCGACAAGTAGTTGGGATTGGTGGCGTGCGCGCCGTAGAGCAGCGTCTGGCTGCGCATCACTACCTTGTGCACCTTCGTGCGCCGGCAGGCGTTCAGAACGTGCATCGTACCGACGCTCTCGAGCTCGTGCGCAAAGGCGGCGGAGTGGGTGGGCGAATCGAGAAACGCCAGATGCACGACGACATCCACGGCTTCAGCCGACAAGATCTCGGCCATGCGCTCTTCGGCCAGACCTTCCGTCAGACTCACGTTGTAAACGCGCGACTTGGCACCCGCGGTCGTCGGCGCTTCCGTGTCGAGACACACGACTTTGCGGACGTTCGGATCCTCTTCCAATAACCCAACTAGGTTAGTGCCCAGGAACTGCGCGGCGCCTGTGATCGCTACGACGCGCCGGCGTGCCGGCGGCGTACTCAACCGCCCCCGTTCGGCGAGCGTGAGTGAGTGCGAAGATGTAAGCGAGTTACTCACCCGGCACTCCTTTGGAACAAGTGACTATGGTTCATCCGATGACTGGCAAAGTAGTCGAAATGCCCCCGATTCCTAGAGTGCATCTACTCAAAATGCGCTTCTCCGCGCTCCAGGCGGGGTAGGGCAGAGCAGGACAGGGCAGGGCAGAGCACGACCGACACTACAGAAGCCAACGCCCGCAGCCCCGAGCCGTCCGAAAGAGTCGCGGAAATTGCAAGGAGTTTCCTGTTCAGCGCGAGGCAGGTGAATTACACTAGAATATTGATGGCCCAAGCTTCGGTTGTCGCCGGCTCGATGCTCGGGCCCTACCTGTTGGGCGACCGTCTCGGGCTCGGCGGGATGGCCGAAGTCTATGTGGCGCAGCGGGCAGGTTCTCACGGCTTCGCCAAGCGGTTCGCGGTCAAGCGCATCCTGCCAGAGCTGGCGCAGGATGCTCGCTTCGTGGCCATGTTCTGCGACGAGGCGCGCATTTGCGCCGCGCTCTGCCATCCAAACATCGTACAGGTAGTGGATTTCGGCGAGGCCAACGGCGAGCTGTTCATGGCCATGGAGTTCGTGGACGGCGTGTCCCTGGCCCGCCTGCTGCGCACGGTTTCGGCCCGCCGCGAGCGCTTTCCTCGCGCAATCGCCCTGCACATCGCGCACGAGGTGCTGCGCGGGTTGGCGTTCGCCCACGACGCCCAAGACGAGCATGGGCGCCCGCTCGGTATCGTGCACCGTGACGTTTCACCGGGAAACGTGCTGATCGGGCGCGCGGGCGACGTCAAACTCGGTGATTTCGGGATCGTTCGTAGTGAGTTCGTCGATCGCCGCACGTACCCGGGCGAGCTGAAGGGCAAGGTCGGGTACATGTCGCCCGAACAAGTCATGGGCACGGATGTGGATCGGCGCAGTGACCTGTTTACGGTCGGCATCATCTTGGCGGAGATGTTGCTCGCGCGTCCGCTGTTTTCCGGCCAAAACGAATTCGAGATCCTGACCAGCATCTACGAAGCGAATCTGAGCGTGCTCGACCGCCACGCGGCGGAGCTCACGCCGGTGGTCGAGAACATGTTGCGCAAAGCGCTGGCGCGTGAGCCCTCGCTTCGCTTCCAGAACGCCGTGGAATTCGCCGCCGCGCTGCGAGACGTCGCCCGCGAACTCGAGCTCCACCGGGGTGATTCCGAGATCGTACCGTGGTTGTCCAGCTTGGGGATCCTACCCTCACGCAGCGGAACTCACGAGCGACTGCTGCAGACCCAAGCCGTACAAGTCAGCTCGCGACTCACCACCGATCCCGCGCCAGGCGGCTCGTCGTCGCAGTCCGGCCAGCGCGCCGCCCAGCCGTCAGCGCCCGCGCCGCGCGCGCCTCGCTTCGGTGAGCCGCTGACACGAGCCGCGTCTTGGCGCAGCGCGCTAGATCGAATGACCTTGCCGGCGGTGCTGCACGCCGTTGCCGCGCGTCAGGAGACCGGAGTCCTCGTCGCTCGCAACGAGCGCCGTGAAAAACACTTCTACTTCGTCGACGGCGAGCTGCGGGCAGCCCGTTCGACCGAGCACGCCGAGCTGCTCGGTACGCGCTTGCTGCGCGCTGGCCGTATCACCGAGCAAGATCTGACGGATGCGTTAAATACCTGCAAACTCAGCCATCGCTCGCTCGGAGAAGAGCTGGTCGCGCGTGGTATCGTTCGGGCAAGCTCGCTTTTGCGAGAATTGGTGGAGCAGGTCGAGGCGCGCTTCGTCGAGCTCTTTGCGTGGAACGATGGCACGCTCTGGTTCGTGCCCGGTGTCCGGGAGCTGCACCTCGAGGTCAAGGCGCCGGCCCTGATGCCGGCATTGGTCACCCACGCCATCCGCGAGGCATACACCGAAGACGAGCTTTCGCTGTGGTTCGCCCGTGCGAGCAAGCTGCCGGTGCACCGCGGCCAGGCCCGGCGCATCGACCCGACGAAGCTCGGCCTCTCGCTCGCCGAGCGCCGCGCGCTGGAACGCGCCGCCAAAGCGACGTCGATCGAGACTCTGGTCAACGAACTTTCGGCCGAACGTGTGGCGACTCCGCGCGAAACGCTGTTCGGCCTGTTCGTCGGCGTGAGCATCGGCATCGTGTGCGTGCCGGGCTGGCGCTGACCGAGCCTCGGCTCCTGCGGGCTGTTAACGTCGCGTCGAAGGCGGGGCAGCGGGCGGAGCCGACGAGGCCGAACGCCGACCCGGCGCCGAAGGAGGATTGAGAGTCCGTACCGAAGCGGAAGACGAGGACTCTGCATCTTCGTCTTCGAGCAGGTCTTTCAGCGTTTTCAATTCGATGGGCTTGAACAGTGTCGGGCAGGCGCATCCCTTGAGGTATTCGGCTTCCGCGCGACCCAGCGCGCCCCCGGTCACGAACACGAAGCGCTTGGCCAGTTCTGGCCGCCGCTGCGCGATTCGTGCGTGCAAGGTATCGCCGTTGCGGCCAGGCAGGAACACGTCGCAAAGGATCAGGTCGGGGGTGTATCCCAAATCGAGCAGCTGCACTTCGGCTTCGGAAGCGGCTGCTGCGGTGCGCACGACGTGCGGCTTGAGCGCCCTGCGGATGGAACGGGTGAAGACGGGGTCGTCATCGACCACGTACACCTGCCGCGGGTGCGGCTCGATCATTCGCTGTTTCGTTGCCCGCATCGGGACCAGCGGGATGAGCCCGCTGTCCTCTTGCACCCGCGTGAGCAGCACCCGAAAAGAAGCGCCGCCGCCCACGCGATCGTGAACTTCGATGTGGCCCCCGTGGGCGGCGACCACATCGCTACAAATCTTCAGCCCGAGCCCGGTGCCCTGGCCGCGTTGCTTGGTCGTGTAAAACGGCCGGAAAATGTGCTGGATCGCGCTAGCAGGAATGCCAGGTCCGTTGTCTTCGACGACCAACGCCAGTTGCTCGCCGCGCGCCATCAATCGGACCCAGACCTCGGCATGGGCGCTCGCTTCCGCTGCATCAGCGGCGTTGAACACCAAGTTCAACACTACTTGACCTAGGCTGTCGCGTCGGCCGACGGTATAGATCGGGCCATCGAGCTGTTGGGTGAGGGTGATCCCGCGTCGCTCCAGGTGCGGTGTCGCGATCGCCAATGACTCTTTGATCACCGTCACCAAGTCGACGCACTCGGGCGAAATCTCGCGGCGAGAGACCAGCGATAGTTGTTCAACGGTATCGCGAATGCGGGCCACGGCGGTCTGAATGTCAGACGAGACTTCGCCGAGCTCGCGGATGGCACCGGACATGTTCGGATCTGTCGCGTCCGACAACTCGGCTACCTGCTCGACTAGCCGCCCCAATTCCTCTTGCTGGAGGAGCATCGCCCCTGCTGGGCCGCGCAGCTCGTGCGCTACGCTGGCGGTCAACAGACCGAGGCTCGCCATGCGGCTTGCTTCCGCCAGTTCATCGTTGCTCGGCACGGGGGTAGAGCGGATTTGCTCGCGTTCGAGCGCGACCGCCAACAGGTTCGCTACGGTGCTCGCGAACTGCCGGGCTTCATCGTCGATGCGCTCGGCATCGTCGAATAGGAGCACGAACACGCCATGGACGATTTCGCGCAGAAGGACGGGCACCGCGAAGGCGGTTCGGGCGCCGAGTGCCAGGATTTCGCCCGCGTCGTCCACGCCTTCACGGTCCCGGCCGAGGTCGCTGAGCATGATCATCCGCCGCGTGCTCAGCGCTCGTTGAGCAATCGTGGCCAATGCTCTGCGGATCACGACGAGTTCTGGTCCACCGCGGTCTCCGAGCCCGCGTTCCGCGATCGACTCTAGCCCCGGCTCCAGGGTGAAGGCCGCGGCGGCTCGCGCGCGCAGCGTCTCGAGCAGTGCATCGAGTGAGTCACCGAGTAGGCTAACGCTCGATTCGCTCGCCAACCGGTTGGATAGGGTATGGAGCGCGTCTAGGCGTTGCAGACGCAGGTGCGGATTCATGGAGTTTGTGCCGGACCCCGTTGCAGAAAGCCCCGTACGAGACAGCCCTCACAACATAGGGCCTCTCGCACGTAAAAGCCAAGCACGAGCGGCGTTCGCGCCATTTCTCGGCCAGGCGCCGGCCGGCGAAAGCCGCCTGCACGGGGGGCTCGTTGAGCGACAGAGCGGCAAACCGGGCGGCGCATGCCCCCGGGAACTCCCAGAGCGAGCTAGGTCTTGGTTCCAGTAACGGTGTAACGCAGCACGGGATACGGCGCGAAATCGCTCACGATTTTGAACCCGGCCTGCTCGAAAATGTTGAATGGACCCATCCAAAGCTCTGCAGGCCCTGCCTGATCGGAGCGTCGCGGGAAAGCCTCGATGCAGCGCGCCCCGCAGGCTTCGGCAAGGGTGACGGCGTGTTGGAGTAGTGCGCGCGCAACGCCCCGACGCCGGAACGCTTCGTCCACCAGCATGCAGCCGATGGTGAGCACACCTTCACGGGCTCCAGAGAAGGCGGGAAGCCCTCGGTACAAACGTTGATCGTAAAGCTTAGCGACGCGTTCGGCGGGGCACAGCTTGAGCCAGCCCACTGCTTCTCCTGCATGCAACGCAACGACGCCGCGCAGCTCCGTACCGGCGCTGCGCAGGCTTTCGGCGAACGCGGCGCGGTTCTGATCCGGGGCGTGGAACAGTCGCTCGAGCCAAGCGTTCTTGTCGCCCGTGAAATGCCAATACTGGCAATGACAAGGTGTGCCGGTGCGCGCGAATAGCCCGAGCAGCGGGCTCGTGTGCTCTTCTCGCGCGGCTACGACTTCGAGCTGCAATTGAAATCCCGAGCTCACCCTGGGCTAACGAGGCGGCAGTGCAGGGCCACCCGGGGAGGTGAGCCGTTCGACCGCGGCGGCCAACGTGAATAGCCGCTCTTCCTCGAACGCAGGGGCCAAGAGCTGCAGCCCGACTGGCAACGCAGGTTGCGTGGCGGTGGCTTTTGCCATTCCGCAGGGCACGCTCAAGCCCGCGATGCCGGCCAGACTCGCGGGCAGGGTGTAGATATCGGCCAAGTACATGGCCAGCGGATCGTCGGCCTTTTCCCCGAATTTGAAGGCGGTGCTCGGGCTCGTGGGCGCGGCGATCGCGTCCACCTGGTTGAAGGCGCGATCGAAGTCTTGCTTGATCAAGGTGCGCGCCTTTTGCGCTTTGCGGTAGTAGGCGTCGTAGTAGCCAGAGCTCAGTACGTACGTTCCAAGCAAGATGCGGCGCTTCACTTCGGGGCCGAAACCCGCGTCGCGCGTTTTGCCGTAGAGGGCTTGTAAATCGCCGCGCGGGGGTTCGACTCGCAACCCGAACCGCACGCCGTCGAAGCGCGCCAAGTTACTGGAGGCTTCAGCGGTTGCCACGATGTAGTACGTCGCGATGCCGTGCTTGGTGTGCGGTAACGCAACGGGATGGACGGAGCAGCCCTCCTTCTCGAGCGCACTGATCGCCGCTTTCACGCTGGCAGCAACCGCAGGGTCCAAGCCGTCGCCGAAGTATTCTTCGGGGATGCCGATGCGCAGCCCTCTTACCGGGCGGTCGCAAGCCGCTTCGTACGCTCCTACGGGCACGTCTGCACAAGTGGAGTCATGGCCATCGCTGCCCGAAATGACCTCCAACAAGCGCGCGGCGCTCCGCGCATCGCGCGCGAACGGGCCCACCTGATCCAAGCTCGAAGCAAACGCGACCAAACCATAGCGCGAGACGCGGCCGTAGCTCGGCTTTACGCCCACGATGCCGCAGAGGGCAGCGGGTTGCCGAATCGAGCCGCCGGTGTCGCTGCCGAGGGAGCCTGCAGCCATTCCGGCGGCGACAGCCACCGCGCTCCCACCGCTGGAGCCCCCGGCGGTGCGCGTCGGATCCCAGGGGTTTTTCATCGGACCGAAGGCGCTGTTTTCGCCGGACGAGCCCATCGCGAACTCGTCCATGTTCGTTTTGCCGACGAGCACGGCGTCAGCGGCACGAAGCCGAGCGACCACGGTGGCGTCGTACGGGGGGCGCCAGCCGGTTTCTGCGCCAGAGCCGCCCGTGCCTTCGGCGTTGCGCCGCGTCAGAATCTTCGAGGCGCAGGTGGTGGGCGCGTCGGCGGTACACAAGGCGTCTTTGATTGCGATGGGCACGCCGCTCAGCTTGCCCAAGGAAGCGCCGCTCGCGCGCTTGCGATCGACCGCCGCCGCCGCGGCGAGCGCGGCTTCCCGCGATACATGTAAGAAAGCATGCAAGCCGCTCTGGGCTTCCATGCGCTGCAGCGCGCGCTCGGTGAGCGCGACTGCGCTGATTTCGCCGCTACTGACCTTCTGCGCCTGCTGGGCAATCGGCAAATCGAGGATGTCGCTCATTCGTCCACGAACGCCGGCACGGCGAACCCTCCACCTGCGCTGCGTGGTGCTTCGCGTAGTGCGACGTCATTGGCCAGGCTTGGCTCCACCGTGTCCGGACGGAGCGGAGCACCGAGCACGGCGACTTGCGTCGTCTCCGCGACCGACGCCGTATCCAGCTCGGCGAGGGAGTTCACGTATTCGAGGATGTTCCCGAGATCCTTCTGCATGCGATCGATTTCGCTGTCCCCGAGCTCGAGTCGCGCAAGCTTAGCGACGTGTAGAACCGTTTCACGAGTAATGGCCATGATGAGCGGCGCGGAGGCTAGCATCATGGCCGCTCTTCTGCATTCGACGTGACGCCCGAGATTCGTCTATCGTCGGGCCATGTTTTCCGGCATTCCGCTGTCAGGCCGAGCGACTGGCGTTTGCTCCACGCAAGGCGGGGGAGTACCGCCCGGGGGCTATGGGCCTCCGGGAGGTCCACCGGGCGGGTACGGACCACCCGGTTCTCCTCCTGGTGGCGGTGCTCCGGGTGGCTATGGCCCGCCGGGCGGATCAGCACCGGGTGGCTATGGGCCGCCGGGTGGCTATGGCCCACCGGGCGGATCAGCGCCCGGAGGCTACGGCCCGCCGGGCGCCGGCGGCTTCGGGCCTCCGACTAAACCAATCACGGGTTCGGCCGCGACGATGGCCATGCACGCGATGACGATCGATCCGAACACCGGTTTGCCGCGCGGTGAGAAGGCGCCCGCGAGCATGGCCGCCGTGGTCTCGTTGGTATGCGGGATCCTGCTGTGCTTGGGTCCGTTTACTGGCATCCCGGCGATTGTCGCCGGCATCCTCGGCCGCAAAGCCGCTCGAGCGTATCCGCACAGCGTCGGAGGCAGCGGGATGGCGACTGCTGGCCTGATCCTCGGCATCATCAACCTCGTGCTGGTCGTCCCGGTTTTGATCATCGTCATCGGCGGAAGCATTTTCTGACGACCTCGTGCGGGGTGGCCATGCGTTCAGGCGTGATTTCAGCTGGATTCGAAGATGTCCGTGCTCGCAACTCGTTGCCTCGCTGCGCCGACTTGCCCGGGTGCCCGAGCTTCCGAAGCCATTGTCTCGCTCGACGCAAGGAGTCCGCGCCGATATGCTCCAGGGTGCACGCGGTCGGGCTCGCGCGCGCGACCGAGGTAGGAAATTGAGCGAGTTTCGCGAATTCCAGGACGGCGAAGTCATCGCAGGCACGCGCTATCGCGTGCTCAGCTTGATCGGCGTTGGCGGAATGGGCTCGGTGTACGAGGTCGAGCACATCGAACTCGGCAAGCGCTTCGTCCTCAAGGCCTTACTGCGCGAGCTCTCTCGACGCGATGACCTGGTGCAGCGGCTGCGCAACGAATGGCGCGCCCTGGCCCGCCTGCAGCATCCGAACATCGTGAATGTCACGGATGCAGGCACCTCTGGCAGCGGCGTGCCGTTCTACGTCATGGAGCGGCTCGACGGCGATACGCTGGCCGCAGTGCTGCGAAAAAAACGCCGCATTCACGTGCTCGACGCGTTACACATCGCCGCCTCCGTGCTCGAGGCACTGAGCGCCGCGCACGAAATCGGCATCATTCATCGGGACGTGAAGCCGGCCAACGTTTTGGTGGTCAGCGGCGGCGGCGTCAAACTGCTGGACTTCGGTATCGCCAAAATTTCTGACGCCAACGGGGTGGTCACCGCGCGTGGCTTGGCCGTCGGAACGCCGCGCTACATGTCGCCCGAGCAGGCCCGTGGCGAACGCGTCGACGGCCGCTCGGACATCTATGCCAGCGCGCTAATCCTCTACGAGATGATCGCTGGCGTCGGCCCCTTCGACGACGTGCAAGAGGCGAATGAGCTCTTGCTCGCGCACCTCGCTCGCGAAGCCCCGCCGTTGTCGTCCCTGGTGAGCGGCGTCTCGCCGGAGCTCGAGCGGATCCTGAGCCGCATGCTGGCTAAAGATTGCCGGCAGCGTCCGGAGCATGCGCGCGAAGCTGCCGAGCAACTCCGGCAGTTGGCGCTGCGTCAACGCTCCATTCCGAGCACCGACGCTCCTACTGCCGAAGCGGGCTATGCTGCGGAGACCGTCGCTCAGCGCCCGCCCAAGCCGATTCACGAAGCGCTCACGCGGCCCGAGGGCGCTGCGCGCGCCCGCCCTGCCGCCCAAGCCAATCTGTCGGATGATTCGCTCACCCAGCGGATGGCGCTGTCGCCGCAGACCACGCAGGTTACGGTTTCCGCGAGCACCGGTTCGTCCGCCGCGCCAAGCTCTCAGGGAAACACGACCTTCGTGTCCGCCCCTTCGTTCGACGTGACTACGACCTTGCAGATGTCGACCGTCCCGACATCCGCAACGGCTACGCGCAGTCCTATTCCAGCGCCCAGCCAACCGCCGTTCGAGCGCCCGGAACGGACCGAAATGCTCGGAGAATTTCCCGCGCTTCCGCCGATGCAGATCGAGCCTCCGGACACCCGCACCCAGGTCCCCGTGCCCGAGCGACCGCGGCCCATCAGCATCACACCCCCGCCCGTGGTTGATACCGCGCGCGCTCTCGATCCGAGGCCACGGCCGCGCATCGGGCGCTGGGTCGGCATCGTGGCAGCGGCCTTGGGGGTGCTCGCGGCGAGCGCGCTCATCTTGCGGCGGGCAGCAGTTCCAAGCCAGAACATGGTCGCTGCCGCGCCCGCCGCACCGGCTGGAGCGACCGAGCCTTCCACGGCCAGCCGCGCCCTCGAAGAAGGGGCTCCCGCGGCCCTAGAACCGGCTGCGGGCGGCGCTCCCGCCGGCGCTCCGTTCGCGCAAGCCACTCCCTCGACTCAGCCCCCGCTTGCGGCTCCCTTGGCGCCCCGGGTCGGGCCACCCGCGGCCAGCGCTTCGGTGCGGAATTCCAGAGTCATTCTCGACGCTAAGCGCCTCAAAACCGCCAATCTGGCAAGACCCAGCGGGGCCGCGCCCCCGGTTCCAACCGTGCGGAACCTCAGTCATCCGAGCGGTCCAAAGCTGCCGGATTCCGGGCTCTAATTCGCGGATTGGGTGCTTGCATAGCGGCCGCTCGTGCCGTAAGTTCCGCGCCCCTCGCCGTCCAGGCGGGGATTCTCTCAACCCAAAAAACCACACGCCCCACACGCGACCAATCGAATCCGGTGCTCTCGCTTCTGCTTTCACTCGAAGGCCAGAAGAGAAAGTTGATTCGAAGGCGGGGCGGAGGAAAAACCGAAAGGAGCAAGCGTCATGGCTGAATCAGTATCGGGTGTTAACTCGCCCACCGAAACGTTCGAAGGCCCCAGCGAGATCGCAACCAAGTTGCGTGATCCCGCGAATCCCCTGACTGTCCGCGAGCTCTTCGAAGCCGGCGTGCACTTTGGTCATCAGACCAAGCGCTGGAATCCGAAGATGCGCCAGTACATCTACGGCGCCCGCAGCGGCATTCACATCGTCGATCTCGATCAGACCGCGCGTCTGTTCAAGCGTGCTTACGACTTCGTGAGCGAGACCACCGCGCGCGGCGGCGGCGTGTTGTTCGTCGGCACCAAGCGCCAGGCGCAAGAAATCGTCCGAGAAGAGTGCCGTCGTGCCGGCATGTACTTCGTGACGAATCGCTGGCTCGGCGGCACCCTGACCAACTTCCGCACCATCAAGGGCGGCCTCGACCGTCTGCGTTCGATCGAGCGCATGAAGGAAGACGGCACCTACGAGCAACTGCCGAAGAAAGAGACCGTGCAGCTCGAAAAAGAGCGCGCGCGCCTCGAGAAGTACATCGGTGGTTTGAAGGGCATGGGCGCGGTTCCGAGCGCAGTGTTCATCATCGACCCCGCGCAAGAGACCATTGCGGTGCAGGAAGCGCGCAAGCTGCGCGTGCCAATCGTCGCCATCACCGACACCAATTGCGACCCGGATCTGGTCGACTACGTGATCCCGGGGAACGACGACGCGATCCGCTCCGTGCGCTTGATCACGGGCGCCATCGCCGACGCTTGCGTTGCCGGTTCGGCGCGTCGCCGTGAATTTCAGCAGCAGCGCGATCGTGACAGCAACTCGAATGACGGTCGCGATGGTCGCCAAGGCGGCCGCCCGGGCAACGATGCCCAGGTCGTCTACGCCGGTGGCCGTGGCAGCCGCGCTGGTTCGGACTCTGCGAACTGAGAGGTAAACATGTCGCAAGTAAGCATGCAGCTAGTGAAGGAGCTCCGCGACCGCACTCAAGCGGGGCTCAATGATTGCAAAGCCGCACTGGTCGAGGCCGAAGGCCATCTGGAAAACGCCGTCGTCATCATCCAGAAAAAAGGCCTCGCCAAGAGCGTGAAGCGCGCAGGCGCGATCGCCAGCGAAGGCCTCGTGGTCACGAGCGTCACGGCTGACGGCAAGCTCGGCGCGATCGCCGAAGTCAACATCCAGACTGACTTCGCGGCGCGCAACCCGGAGTTCGTCGCCTTCGCCGGCAAAGTCGTCGAAGCGGCGCTCAAAGCGAAGCTCGGCGCCGACCTCGGCGCAGAGCCCTTCCCGGGCGGCTCGGGCACGATCGAAGACAATCGCGCGGCGCTCGTCGGCAAGCTCGGTGAAAACATCACCGTGCGCCGCTGGGATCGCCTCTCGATCGACGGCGCTGGTCGTGTGCACTCCTACGTGCACATGGGCGGCAAAGTCGGCGTGCTGCTGGCCGTTCGCACCGGCAACGATGGCGCGGCGAAGACGCCGGCGTTCGAGAAGTTCGTGGACGACAGCGCGATGCAAATCGCTGCCATGTCCCCGTTGTTCTTGAACGTCTCGGAGATGCCCGCCGATGCTCGTGGCAAGCAAGCCGCGATCTTCGACGCGCAGCTGATCGAAGAGGGCAAGCCGGATGCGGCGCGCCCCAAGATCATCGAAGGCAAGCTGGCCAAGTGGGCCAAAGAAGTTTGCTTGCTCGAGCAAGACAGCGTCATCGACACCGACAAGACCGTCGAGGCACTACGCGCCGGCCTGGCAAAGGAACTCGGTACCGACGTCACGCTGAGCCGCTTCGCGCGCTTCCAGCTCGGCGAAGGCATCGAAAAGCCGACCGCGCCCGACTTCGCCAGCGAAGTGGCGAAGATGGCCGGCGGCTGATAGCCACCGCACTCGCCCAACTTGGCGAGTCGGAAAAAACGACGAAAGGGCCCGAGGTTGCGAGACCGAGGGCCTTTTTCGCGTGCGGTGTGTGGGTCAGCTTCCCGACACGGTCGCGGAAAGCGGTGAACTCGAGCTCCTGCGCGGGGTGCCTCCGCTCAGAGTCCGTGCACTTTCCCGTGATCGCCCGCGATGCCACGCAGTGCGTCGCGCGTGTCGACCACCAGCTGCGCCTCGCGCAGCATCCGTTCGCGGTCCAGGCGCGTGTGATCGGTGACGATGACCACCGCGTCGAACTCCGCGAAGCTCGTGCTCGGATCGACGGCGGTCATTCTCACGCCCGCTTCGTGCAGCTCGGGCACGTGCGGATCCATGTAGGCCACGTGCGCCCCGCGCCTTTGTAGCTCGTCGATGATCGCCAGGGCGGGGGACTCACGTACGTCGCGCACGTCCCGCTTGTAGGCGACGCCGTAGATCAAGAGCTTCGAGCCTCGCACAGAGCGCGAGCGCTCGTTCAAAGCTTCGCTGATGCGCCCGACCACATAGGCGGGCATGCCACTGTTGACCGAGTCCGCCAGCTCGATGAAGCGCGCCTGGTACTGCAGGGTGCGCAGCTTCCAAGACATGTAGAGGGGATCGACCGGGATGCAATGGCCCCCGAGTCCGGGCCCCGGATAGAAGGGCATGAAGCCGAACGGTTTGGTCGCGGCCGCGCGGATCACTTCGAAAGGATCGATGCCGAGCTTGCGGCTCATCATCGCAATCTCATTCACGAGCCCGATATTGACGGCTCGAAACGTGTTCTCGAGCAGCTTCACCATCTCGGCCGTCTCGGTCGAAGACACAGGCACGAGCTCGTCTAAGATCTGCGAGTAGAGCGCGCTTGCCACGCTCAAACACTCCGCGGTTTGCCCGCCCAAAACCTTGGGCGTATTCTTGGTCTTGTATTGCTGGTTGCCCGGATCCACTCGCTCCGGAGAGAACGCAATGAACACCGTCTGCCCGACCACCGCCCCCTTCTCGGTCAGTCGAGGGACGAGCACCTCGGTCGTGGTGCCGGGATAGGTCGTGGATTCGAGGATCACCAGCATGCCGTCATGCTGATGGCGGGCGATCTCCTCGGTCGCCGCCACGATGAAGCGCATGTCCGGATCCTTGGTCTTGTTCAGGGGCGTCGGTACGCACACGATCACTGCATCGGCTTCGCGCAGGATGGCCGGATTGGCGGTCGCATCGAGCATTCCCGCCTTCACGTACGGGGCTAGATCGCTGGTCGGCACATCCGCGATGTACGACTCCCCAGCATTCAGCAAACGAACCTTCTCCGCATCTTTGTCGAGCCCAGTGGCGCGAAAGCCGGCCCGGGCAAACTCGGCGACCAGCGGGAGGCCGACATAGCCGATGCCGATGACGACTATTCGAGCTGATTTGGCCTCGATTTTTTGCAGTAGGGAGGTCACTGCGCGACCTCGCTCTCGCCAAAAGTCCGTGCAGCTTCAGCCAGGCGCACCGCAGCGCAGCCGTGAGCGCGCAACGTTTCCAGCGCGGCAGCCAAAGCCTCCAACTTGCGACCCACGGGCACGCGCAGGTCGGGTTGGACGGCGCGGAGCGCCTTCGGCACGTCGCCCGCGTCGAGAAAATCGATCCCGTGTAACTCCAAATTGACGAACGGCAGCCCAACCGCGGCGCGCGCGAATATGCGCGCTCCCCGCGGTCCCAAGAGCGTGAGACTCGTGCCGATGAAGGGCAGGCGAAGCGGAGTCACGACCTGGATCGGAAGCTCAAGCAGACCCGTCCCCGGAACCCAGTAAGGTTTGCCGAGGCGATACGGGCTCGTCGGCGCACGGAGCACATCGGGACCGTCCAAAACCGAATTCGACGCACGTCCCAAAAACCTCATCGACAGCAGCGTCGCCGCCTTCGCCGCGTAGTAAGGCGGGCAAGGAAAGACCGACGAATCGTAGGCAAATCCGGCCGCCGCCAGCACGTTCAGCAACTGATCGCTCACGGTGTAGCCCGGAGCGCGGAAGCCCTCCGGCCGCACGCCGAGCAACTCCTGAATCCGCTCGCTCGCTGCCACCACCTGCTGCGTCTGCTCCGCCCGTCCCCGCCGCGTCAAATCGTAGCAATGGTCGAGCGAGTGATTGCCGATCTCATGCCCCAGCGATACGGCCTCCCGCAGCGCCGCCACGTTCTGCTCGCGTTCCAAGTCACGCCCGATCACGAACAAGGTCAGCGGTAGGGTGAGACCCTTCGCAAAATCTAGGATTCGCGCCAGCGCCACGTCGTAGACGGCGTGGCACTCCGGAGCCGAGCCAAGCCCGTGAATCGCGGCGTAGCAAGCGATGTCGTCGAGATCGACGGAGACCGAGCAGAGTCGTCGCACAGGCGGGGTTTATAGCGCCCGAGCTACGGTACGACGACCATGAATGGCCAGGGATGTGAGAAATTCGGGTTGATGGGGTCGATCGAGTCAATCGTGAAGCGATACACCGAGCGCCCGTTCACCATCGGCGGGTTCGCCGGAATGGTGACTGCTGCCGTCACTTGGTCGCCGTTGTTCACGACCGTTTGGCTCAGCGTTGCGTGCCCATCGAAGTCGCTCCAAGGCACGATCCCCCAATTGATGTCGAGCTCCCAGTCCGGCGCCGGCATGTTCGACCACGCGCCAGCGTGGATGGTGAGGATGCTGCCCGGCTGCGCGTGATAAATGGTCTGCTCGGCCGACACCGTAAAAAACGGGTGTTTGGGATCGCTCGGCTGACAGGGATTGTTGCCAGCTTGGGCGGCGGAGTTCGACCAGATGTCGTTCACGGAAAAGCCGTCGATGATGTCGTAGGATTGGTTCAGGCAGAGGTCGGCGACGGCGGGGCCACTCAGCGTCCCCCATGCCTCGAGGGCTCCACTAGCATTATCCATGATCCAACTCGGATTCTCCCGCGGCAGCGGACAGGTGGCGGACTCCATGTATTCGTGCGAGGCAACATCGGTGGCAATCATGAGCTCGTCGCCCGCGGAGTATGAGCAGCGCGGAATGATGGCCAATGCTACGTTCCCTGTGTACACCGGGTTGGCCATCGGTATGAACTGGTGCAGCGCGGCGAACGCATTGCAGCTCGTACCAGTCGCGGTCGTGATCGTGGTCCCGGCTTGATAGAAAAGTACATATAGCGTGTTTGCCGTGGGTTTCGGCAGTGACCCGTCGGCTACGTGTGCCTCGAGCCAAGTGGCGATTTGGGTGTCGGAGACCGAAGCAGCGGTCACGCTCTCGAATTGAAGTCCAGGCACGTGAGTCCCACCGTGCACTCCGTATTCGGCGCCAGCTTGCTTCCAATAATCGCTCTGCACGATCCAAGCGTTGAATCGTTCCAACTCGTCACGCAAAGGGTCAGCTCCGAAGTACACGGGCACCAGCTGGATATTTTCTATTACCGGCCCCCCATGCGCGGTGACGAGTGGGAAAGGCGGATGCGGCGCCGGCACGAAGTCCTCGTCGGATGCCCCACTTGCCCCACTCGCCCCCCCGTCAGGCGGACTGTAGAGTCCCGCAGCGCCCGCTAGCTCCGGTCCGGGAGCTCCCGCGTGGCCGCCTTTGCCAGCGGCTCCTGCTGCAGGGTCCGACGCGCAACCACCGCTAGCGCCGCCGGGACTCGCCTCGCAGTCGGCCCTCCCGGCGCTCGCACCGATCCCGGCGCCAGCGTCGAAGGATGGGGGTTGAGCGCTCTCGCTCGGAGGTGCCGCATCGCTGCAGGCGGTCCAGACTTGCGCTGCCGCAGCCAGGAGCCAAACTGCGCGTCGA
>Ga0164308_10000740_pt1 | contig 17729 bp, 21 predicted proteins | sample Whisoiple_246_MG_FD_109983 | JGI IMG/M metagenome (GOLD analysis project Ga0164308, IMG submission 109983) | Soil microbial communities amended with fresh organic matter from upstate New York, USA - Whitman soil sample_246_MG | ecosystem: Environmental > Terrestrial > Soil > Unclassified >...
CCTCGACGCCAGGGTTACCGAGTAGTTAAGGTGCGCCGACGGACCAAGCGACAAGGAATGAGGGATGAGGGTGGGTGCTGTGGTTGGGACGGACGAGACGGCCGCCGACGACGCACTGTTCGTGCTGACCGCGGTGCTGCTGACCCCCGCGCAGTTCCCCAGCGTGCTCGGCGACGACTACGTGGCCGCGTGCGGCGCGCTCGGTCTCGAACCGTACGCCGAGGGTTACGGCCTGGTGCTCGGCCAGGACAGCGGGGGCGCCCGGTGGACGGTCGTCGTGGAGGACGTCTCGCTGGTGGCGGTCGCCATCGCCTCGTGGGACTGCGGGATGGAGTACGACCTCTCTCCCGATGACCGCTCCGTGGTCTGCGCGCTCCCCGGATGGCCGCTCGCGCTGGCGGTGGCCGCACCCGGGGTCCCCGAGCCCCACGACCCGCCACCCGGACCGGACGGCGACGATCCGGCGCCGCTGACACCGCCGGACACGGACGTGTGGGGGCCTCCGCAGCGGCGCCTCGGGGCGGACGAGATAGCCCTGCAGTGGTCGGCCTGGCGCGGCCGGATCGACGACGAGACCGCGTTCGGCCGGTCCGACGCGACGGATGCCGGGGAGAGGACCGACGGCGGCCCGGCCGGTGAAGGCCCGGCGGACTCGGCCGGACCGGCTCGGCACCCCGGGGTACGGATGGCGCTCGAGGCGGCCGGTGCCTACATCGACTCCCCGCCCCCGGCCGGCCGCATCCGCTCCGCGTTCGCTCCGGGCGGGGCACGCACGCTGCGGGTCGACGGACCGGGCTGGTCCCTGGTGGCCCGGACCGACGACATCGCCTTCGTGCTGCTGGACGAGGAGCCGGGAGAGATCATTCCGGTGGGCCGCGGCCCGGAGCTGCCGAAACTGCTGAAGGCCCTCGACGAGCTGGCGGTCCGTCCGTCCTGACCGTGCGTGGTGCGCACGGCCGGGACGGCACGAATCGTGGGTACTACACACGCTCCAGCCGACGGTGGGGCCCGACCGGCAGAACGGCCTTGATCACGTCACCGGGCCGCACCACTCCGCCGGTCCGTACGACACTCATGATCCCGGCCTTGCGCACGACGGTGCCGTCGTCCGCGCGCCCGACGACCTGCTTGAGCAGCCCGGCCTGGAAGGTGTCGATCTGCAGACACGGATTCCTCAGTCCGGTCACCTCGACGACGGCCTCGTCCCCGAGGTGGAGCAGGGTGCCCACGGGGAGGCCGAGGAGATCGATCCCCTCCGTGGTGATGTTCTCCCCGAGGTCCCCTGGGGAGACCTCGAATCCGGCCTGCCTGAGCTCGGCGAAGAGTTCCTGGTGGATGAGGTGGACCTGGCGCAGGTTGGGCTGCGTCGGATCCTGGGCGACACGCGAGCGGTGCTTCACCGTGACTCCCGCGTGGACGTCACCCTCCACACCGAGTCCGGCCAGGAGCGTGACGCTGTCCCTGCTCGGCTTGGTGAAGGAGTACACGTCATTACTGCTCACCGAGGCGACCGTGCTGTTCAGCGTCCTATCTCCTTGCGACTGATCCTCCGGAGCCGGCGCCGCTGGGACGGGTCGAGCATCAGGTACCCGACCACGGGTACGCCGATGAGGACCAGCAGCGACCACCAGAAACCGATGAACGGAATCAGGACGACCGCGGCGACGACTCCCCCGATGGCGATCTTTGCACCGTTCGACATGATCCGTGCCTCCTCCGCGGCCTGAGCCGCTCCTGATGTGTGAACGCTCGCGCGCCCCTGTCGGTTCCGGCCGCGCGGCACGAGTCGGCGGGGGTTACCGGAGCGGCTCGCCCACCTCGTGCATGTGCCGCAGGGCCTGTCGGTAGGACTCGACGATCCCCGTCTCGGCGTACGGCATCCCGATGGACGCGCAGTGGGCCTTCACCAGGGGCTGGGCGAGACGCAGGTGGGGGCGGGGCATGCTGGGGAAGAGGTGGTGCTCGATCTGGTAGTTGAGACCGCCGAGGAGCCAGTCGGTGAGGACGGCTCCCCGGACGTTGCGCGAGGTGAGGACCTGGCGCTGGAGATGCCCCCAGCGGTCGCCGTCGGGGTCGGGCATCTCCATGCCCTTGTGGTTCGGGGCGAAGGCCATGCCGAGGTGAAGTCCGAACAGCGCGTGGTGCACGAGGGCGAAGACGAGGGCCTTCCCGGGCGACATGACGGTCAGGAGGAGCGCGGCGTACAGGGCGAGGTGGCCGGTCAGGAGCAGGCCGGAGAGCGCGCGCTCACGGGCGGGCTGCCGCCGGAGGAACTGGAAGCCGTAGATCTTGAGGGCGATGCCTTCGAGGAGCAGCATCGGGAAGAACAGCCGCGCCTGGTTGCGGGTGAGCCAGCGGGCGAATCCCTCGCGCTGGGCGGCCTGCTTCTGTGTCCACACCAGGGCGCCGACACCGACGTCGGGGTCCTTGTCCACGTGGTTCGGGTTGGCGTGGTGGCGTACGTGCTTGTCGTTCCACCAGGCTTCGTTCATACCGAGGAGCAGATTGGCGTGCACGAGTCCGACGACCCGTCCGGCCTTGCGGCCGGCGGTTATCTGGGCGTGGCCCGCGTCGTGACCGTAGAAGGCGGTGCGGGTCCAGAGAAGGGCGAGCGGCAGCGCGAGCAGCAGGTTCCACCAGGTGTCGCCGAGGAGAAACATGCCCGTGATCACGGCACCGAGGGCGACCAGGTTGACCGCGATGCCCGCGGCGTACCAGCCGGTGCGCCGCTCCAGGAGTCCCTGCCCCCGGACCGCCTTGAGGAGCGGAGCGAAATCGCTCCCGGGAGCCTGGGCGCTCCCCGGGCCGTCCGATCCGTCACGTATGTGTTCCGCAACGGTTGCTGCTACCGCCTGGGGCATGATGTCTCCGGTTCCTCGGCATCTGCGCTGACCTCGTCAAACGTACGGAGGGCGGGCCTGCGGCAGCCATGGCGCCATCACCCCGGCCGTGCGGGGGAAATCCCCCGTGTCCGGTGGTGGTGGAACCTGCACCTCAGACTTCAGAAGGCAGAAACGAGTGAGGTGGGTCACTGTGCGTTTCTCCCGGAACGGGCCGTGGGTGGGGTACCCTCGGCGACCCCGGGCTCACTAGTCAAATTTGAGGAATCTGACATCGCTGTGCACAGGCTCCCTGCGGAAACGCTCGACGAGATCTCCGAACTGTCCCGCTGCTCCGCAGTCTTCCTCCCCGCGGATCCGGCCCGTACCGGCCTGATCGCGTTCTGGAATGCGGACGGTAGCACCCCTCCCGGTCATCCGGGGATTCGTCTCCACGAAGGGGAGGGTCCCCCCGGCGCCGCGGGTGGCCGGACGGACCTGACGATCGTCGGGAGTGACGTCCGCCCCTACGTGGTACCGGCGTTGCTGCTGCCCGTGAGTGAGGCACTGCCGGTCCTCACACGGGCCAGGACCGGCGCGCGATCATCGCCCTCCACGGCGTTCTGGGGCGCGGCGGGGCTGCTCGCGCTCCAACTCGTCGCGCGGGGGCTGCTGCTGCCCGGGCTCAGCCCCGCGGACCACGATGCCTGGCGTGCCGGCCCGCTGACCGCGGACGACATCGAGCGGATCCGGGTGCTGGCCGCGTCCATGCCGCCGGAGGCCCACGCAGTCCCGCTCGACGCGGCGGCCGGCCCTGTGATGCTGCCCGATCCGGAGTCGCTGCTGCGGTCGTTCCTCGACGCGGTGGCGGACGGCCTGCCCCGCACCCCCGCGGCCACGGCCGTCACCGGCACACCGGCGTTCGCCGCCCGGGGCGCGCAGCGGCTGCCCCGACTGCGCACGTGGGCGGCCGATGTGGCCGCCGGCCACGATGCGGGGGTGCGTCTCTCGCTGCGCGTCGAGGTCTCGGGACTCGCTGCTGCGGCGGGTGAGGGGGATGCCGAGGGCGCCCCCTCCTTCCGCGCGGTGCTGCAGATCCACAGCATCCAGGACCCGGCCCTGGTCGCGGACGCGGCGGACGTGTGGGCCGACCGCTCCCCGGCCGCCTCGTCGTTCGGCCCGCGCGCACGCATGGACGCCCTGCTCGCCCTGCGTCGCGCCGCGCGCGCCTGGCCTCCGCTGACGCCCCTTCTGTCGGCCGCGGTACCGGACGCGATCGAGCCCGCGGACGACGAGATCGCGGAGCTGCTGGGCCCGGCGGCCAGGGCACTCGCCGCGACGGGCGTCCAGGTGCACTGGCCCAAGGAGCTGGCGAGGAAACTCACCGCGCGGGCGGTGATCGGCCCACAGGACGACGAGGACGCGACCGCTGCCCGGACCGAGTCCGACACGCCGTCCTTCCTCTCCGCCGACGCACTGCTGGCCTTCGACTGGTGGTTCGCACTCGGTGACCGGAAACTGAGCCGGGAGGAGCTCGACCGGCTGGCCGAGGCGGGCAGACCACTGGTCAGGCTGCGCGACCAGTGGGTGCTCATCGACCCGGAGGACGCGCGGCGCGCCCGTGAGTCCCGGGACCGCAAGGTCACCCCCATCGACGCCCTGGGCGCCGTGCTCACCGGGTCTACCGAGGTCGACGGCCGCAGGGTGGACGTGGCCGCGACGGGCTGGCTGGAACAACTGCGGGCGCGTATCGCGGACCCGGAGTCCGGGGACCTCCGTGCGGTCGGACAGCCCGAGGCCCTGGACGCGGCTCTGCGCGACTACCAGCTGCGCGGCCTGAACTGGCTGCACACCATGACGTCGCTCGGGCTCGGATGCTGTCTCGCCGACGACATGGGACTGGGGAAGACGATCACTCTGATCGCACTCCATCTGCACCGCCGGACCATCGAAGCGGCTGCGGGACCCACGCTCGTGGTGTGCCCCGCCTCCCTCATGGGCAACTGGCAGCGGGAGGTCGAGAGATTCGCCCCGGGCACACCGGTACGCCGGTTCCACGGCGGTTCGCGTTCCCTGGAGGGCCTGGCGGACGGCGAGTTCGTCCTCACCACGTACGGCACCATGCGTCTCGACACCGCACGGCTGGCCGAGGTGACCTGGGGCATGGTCGTCGCCGACGAGGCACAGCACGTCAAGAACCCTCATTCGGCGACCGCGAGACAGCTGCGCACCATCGGTGCGCGGGCCCGCGTCGCCCTGACCGGCACCCCGGTCGAGAACAACCTGTCCGAGCTGTGGGCGATCCTCGACTGGACGACCCCGGGGCTCCTCGGACGGCTCGGCACCTTCCGTACCCGCTGGGCGAGTGCGGTGGAGAGCGGCAACGATCCGGCCGCGGCCGAGCGTCTCGCCTCGCTGGTACGCCCGTTCCTCCTGCGGCGCCGCAAGTCCGACCCCGGCATCGCGCCGGAGCTCCCGCCGAAGACGGAGACCGACCGGGCCGTCTCGCTCACCGCGGAACAGGCCGGTCTGTACGAGGCGGTGGTGCGCGAGACGCTCGACGAGATCTCCGGCGCCGACGGTTTCGCGCGGCGCGGGCTGATCGTCAAGCTGATGACGGCGCTCAAGCAGATCTGCAACCACCCGGCGCAGTACCTCAAGGAGGAACAGCCGCGCATCGCGGACCGGTCGGGGAAGGTGGAGCTGCTGGACGAACTGCTCGACACGATCCTCTCCGAGGGCGCCGGCGTGCTGGTGTTCACGCAGTACGTGCAGATGGCGCGCCTGCTGGAGCGGCATCTGGCGGCTCGGGGTGTTCCGACGCAGTTCCTGCACGGCGGGACCCCGATCGCCGAGCGGGAGGCCATGGTCGACCGTTTCCAGGCCGGCCGGGTTCCGGTGTTCCTGCTGTCCCTCAAAGCCGCGGGCACCGGGCTCAACCTGACCCGGGCGGAACACGTCGTGCACGTCGACCGCTGGTGGAACCCGGCGGTGGAGGCCCAGGCCACCGACCGCGCGTACCGGATCGGCCAGACCCGGCCGGTCCAGGTGCACCGGCTCATCACCGAGGGCACCATCGAGGACCGGATCGCCGCCATGCTGGCCCGGAAGCAGGGGCTCGCGGACGCGGTGCTGGGAGGCGGCGAGGCCGCGCTGACCGAGTTGAGCGACGCGGAACTGGCCGAGCTGGTCGAACTACGAGGGGGCGCACGATGAACAAGGGTGACGAGCCGGAGCGTACGTTCGCCGCGCTTCCGCCCGCTCGGGGCCGCGGGTTCGCCTCCTCCTGGTGGGGGCGGGCATGGCTGAAGGCGCTGGAGGACACGGCGCTCGACGGTCAGCAGCTCAAGAGGGGCCGGCGGCTGGCCCGCGAGGGCAGGGTCGGTGCGGTGTCCGTCCGGCCCGGCCGGCTCACGGCGGTCGTCCAGGACCACGATGCGACGGCCTGCCGCAGTGATGTGCTGCTGCAGGAGCTGAGCGAGGAGGAGTGGGACCGCTTCCTGGACATGGCGTCGGAACGGTCCGGTCACATCGCCGCCCTGCTCGACCGTGAGATGCCACCGCACCTGGTGGAGGACGCGGCCGCGGCGGGCCTCCACCTGCTCCCGGGGATAGGCGACCTGGAGCCGGAGTGCGGCTGCGGGGCGTGGGACCACTGCCCGCACTCGGGCGCCCTGTGCTACCAGGTGGCGCGGCTGCTCGACCAGGACCCCTTCGTGCTGCTGTTGCTGCGGGGCCGGGACGAGCGACGGCTGCTGGACGAGTTGCAGGTACGCAGCGCGGCACGTGCCGTCCGTGTACCGGGGGCCGAGGCGGCGGAGGATCGGGCCGTCGGCCCGGCACCGCGAGGGGTACGGGCCGACGAGGCGTACGCGGCACGGGACATCCTGCCGCCGTTGCCCTCTCCCCCGCCCCTGCCCACGGAACCAGGCCTTCCGCCGTCGCTTGACACCGGGACCACCCCGGCTGCGGGTGTCGACGCCTCGGGCCTGGAGTACCTGGCGGCGGACAGCGCCGTACGCGCGTACGCGATGCTGGCCGAGGCCATGGCCGTGGGTCACGAACGGCAGCCGCCGGCAGCCGGGCTGACGCCGGAGCAGGACGCGGTACGGCTCACTGCCGACGGCCGGCCCGACCCACGTCTCACGGCGCGCCTCGCGGCGGCCGCCGGACGTACACCGGCGGGCCTCGACATCGCTGTGCGGGCCTGGCGGTACGGCGGGACGGCGGCGCTGGAGGTGTGCGACGAGGAGTGGCGGCCCGGCCCCGCCGAACTCACCCGGGCCAGGGCTCAGCTGGCCGCCGCGTGGGAGGACGGGGAGGGGCCGCGGCTGCGCGGCACCGACAACCGCTGGACCGTGATCGGGTCCGGTGCGCAACTGCGGTACGGGCGGGACGGGCGGTGGTGGCCGTTCGTCAAGGAGCACGGCCGCTGGACGCCGGCCGGGCCGGCGGAGGACGATCCGGCGGCCGCGCTGGCCGGGACACCGGCCGGCTCCTGAGAACCGGGGGTACGCATCGGCCCGGAACCGTACCGTGGGTCGGTGCGTGTTGTGCCGTGGACCGAACCACACCTCACACCCGGGAGTGCCGATGCAGCGCAGACGGATTCTTCAGGGCGCCGCGGTCACCGCCGCCGCGGCGCTCCTGCCGGCCTCGGTGCGCGCCGTGGCCGCGCCGACGGAGGGAACGGACTTCCCCTCGGCGCAGTGGTATCCCGCCTCCGCGTCCAACTACACGGTGTCGAGCCGGCCTTCGGCCTATCCGGTCGAGCGCGTGATCATCCATGTCGCCCAGCAGACGTTCACCGAGACGATCGGCATCTTCCAGAATCCGGCCAAGCAGGTCTCCGCCCACTACGTGGTGCGCTCGGGGGACGGTTTCGTGGGGCAGTGCGTGCGGGAGCGGGACATCGCCTGGCACGCGGGCAACTGGGATTACAACACCCGCAGCATCGGCATCGAGCACGAGGGCTGGGTCGATCAGCCGTCGTACTTCACGCACGCGATGTACGAGCGTTCGGCGAGGCTCACGGCGGACATCTGCGACCGCCACGGTCTGACCAAGGACCGCGCGCACATCATCGGCCACCACGAGGTGCCGGGCAGCGACCACACGGATCCCGGGGTCAACTGGGACTGGGTGCGCTACATCCGTCTCGTCAACCTGGCATGACTCCGGCCCTATCCGGGCGGAGGGGAACCGCCCCGCTTGTGGGGCGGGACCGCGGGACCCCGGGGCCCGTCCGTACCGCCGTGCCCCGGGCGGTCCCCCGCCGCGCCGTCGAGGGCGTCCTCCGGCTCGTCCACCGGCACCGGAACCCCTCCGCCGCGCAGTCGTTCCAGGTCGGAGGACCGCACCTGTATGACGAACAGAGCGATCAGTGCCGCGACGCCGGCGATCACGGCGGCGACGACGAAGGCGGTGGAGACGCCCGAGGCCAGCACCTGGTCACCCCACGGTGCGGGCAGCTCGCCCGTCCGACGGAACCGCAGCTGCTGAGCCGGGGTGGCCTCGGCCAGGAAACGGGGTATCTGGTCCATCGCCTCGTTACGGCTGGCCGTTCCGAAGACCGTGACCAGAATGGACAGCCCCAGGGAACCGCCCACCTGCTGGGTGGCGTTGAGCACGCCGGACGCGGCCCCCGCCTCTCTGGGCTCGACCCCGGAGACGGCCATCAGCGTCAGGGACACGAACTGCATGCCCATACCGGAACCGAACACGAGGATGGGGCCGAGGATGCTGCCCAGGTAGGTGCTGTTGACATCGGTCTGCGTGAGCCACGCGAGCCCTCCCGCGGCCAGGATCGCACCCGTGACCATGAAGGGCTTGGGGCCCCACCGGGGCAGCAGTTGTGAGGCGAGTCCCGCGCTGATCGCGATGATCACGCTGACCGGCAGGAAGGCCAGCCCCGCCCGCAACGGGCTGAAGTCGAGGATGTTCTGCACGAAGAGCGTCAGGAAGAAGAACATGCCGAACATCGCCGCGGCCAGGCTGAGCATCATCCCGTAGGCCCCGGCCCGGTTGCGGTCACGGAACATGTGCAGCGGCGTGATGGGCTGCCTCGACCGGCGCTCCACGGTCAGGAAGACCGCCATGAAGACCACCGCGCCCGCGAAGGCACCGATGGTCAGGACATCGGTCCACCCGTCCTCGGACGCCCGGATGAAACCGTAGACGAGCAGCACCATGCCCAGTGTGGAGGTGAGGGCACCCAGAAGGTCGAAGTGGCCGGGGTGGCGCTGGGATTCCTTGATGAACCGGGGCGTCGCGAAAGCGATCAGCAGCCCGATGGGGACGTTGACGAAGAAGACCCAACGCCAGTCGAGCCACTCCACGAGCACGCCGCCCGCGAGCAGGCCGATCGCGCTCCCGCCCGCGGACACGGCGGCGAACACCCCGAACGCCCGGTTGCGCTCGGGCCCTTCCCGGAAGGTCGTGGTGATGAGGGAGAGTGCGGTCGGTGAGGCGATCGCACCACCGACGCCCTGCAGCGCACGCGCGGCGAGCAGTTGCCAGGACTCCTGGGAGAGGCCGCCCAGCAGGGAGGCCAGGACGAACAGCAGCACGCCGAAGACGAAGACCCTACGGCGCCCGAGTATGTCGCCCAGCCGGCCGCCGAGAAGGAGCAGCCCGCCGAACGTCAGGGTGTAGGCGTTGATCACCCACGACAGGCTCTCGGTCGAGAAGCCGAGCGAGGACTGGATGTGCGGCAGCGCGATGTTCACGATGGTGATGTCGAGAACCACCATCAACTGGCACGACGCGATGATGAGCAGCGCGATCCCCTTGCCGTGCCCCCGTTCCGGGGAGTCGGCGACCTGCGCGGATTCAGCTCGGGATCCAGTCATGGTGCTCGATGCCAAACCGTCGACGAGTGAGCGGAAAAGCTCACTCATCGACGTTAGGACGGGCCCGTCGGCACCGCCAATCGATCATCTGGCGGACCTGCGGGCGCTCGTGCAGCGGGTCGCCGTACGCCCCGCCGGACGTGGAGCGGCCGGCGGGGCAACGCGCCGGGGGCGGGTCAGGTGAAGTTCACGTCACTGCACAGGAAGTACGTCTGGTCCATGTGCGACGCCTGCCAGATCGTGTAGACCACGTGCCGGCCGCTGAGCCCCGAGGTGGTCACGGGGATCTCGTAGTTCTGGCTCGGCGCGTAGCGGCCGGTCTCGGCGACCAGTTGGAGGTCGCTCCAGGTCAGCGCCTCCGCGGCAGGATCGAATCCCTGCCGGGTGACGTACACCTGGAAGTAGTCCGCACCGTGACTGGCCTGGTCGTACAGCTTCACCGTGAAGTCATCGGTGATGTCCGTGGTCTTCCACGCACCGACGGAGTCGAGCGAGTCGTACCGTCCGCTCTCCGTGCGGCCACCGCTGCACAGTTGCCCGTCGGGCACGGCCGCCGGGAAGTCGCCGCCCGAGCCGTTGCGGTACAGGCCGTTCCAGTTCCACATGGCGTTCGGGTCGGCCTGCCAGGCCTGCCAGCACATGGGGTCCTCCTGCTCCATGGCCGGGTTCTGGAAGTCGTCGCCCCAGCGCAGCCAGCAGCCGTAGTTGCGGGAAGCGGGGTCGACGACGGAACCGTGGGCGCTCGCGGTGCCCGTCCAGGGGAGCAGACAGAGGACGACGGAGACGCACACGCCGCCGACGCGCCGCGCCCAACCGACTAAACTGACGCGCTCATGACAATTTTTCCTCATTCCGCGATCTCCTTCTCGGGGAGGTGGGGGGACTCGTCGATCGGTGTGGGAGCGCTCCCGCACCACTCACCCCATGCCCGGTCACCCCCGCCCCAAACGTGCCTCCGGCGGGATCACCAGTAGTGGCGACGGCCGCCGACCGCATGCCCCACAGCCCCGAGGAGCCAGAGGGCGAGCCCGACCACCAGAAGAATGATGCCGATGGTCCACAGGACCCCGAGTCCTGTCACCAGACCGAGAATCAGAAGGATGGCCCCAACGATGATCATGACTGCCTCCGGTCACGATGCCGCGCGCGAAGAGTGTGCGTATATATGAGCATATGCCCTGATTGCCGCTGCGCGCACGGCCGTGCGGCCCACCGTCGGGACAGCCCGGTCGGCGTACGTCACTCGCGGGGCAGCAGTGAGCCGAGCGGTCCGAGGTCGAGGTTGAGATCCTCGGGGCGCACCCCGTGCTGCTCGCAGAGCTCCGCCATCCGCTGGTCCAGCATCATGAGCGTCGTACCGATCTCCTCCACCTGGCCGTCGGTGAGGTCGCCCTGGTCGATGCGGCGGATGGCCTGCCGCTCCATGAGCTGCCGCAGCAGTTCCACCACCGTCAGCACCAGGGCCACCAGGTCACGCCCCAGCTCGCCCGAGTCGACGTCCAGTCGTGAGCCGGTCACAGCGGGCCTCCGTCCGCCCAGGGGGCCGGAACCCTCTCGTTGACCGAGGAGAGCAGGGCGTGGAGCGACAGCCGCACGAGGGGCACGTCCGCGATCGCGATCACCAGATCACCGCTGACCACCACCCCGGTCGCCAGGACCCGGTCCAGCAGGTCGACCAGAGGGACCCCGACGGGGCCACGCAAGGGTTCGGGATTGTCCCAGGGCACCACCTCGCGTTCCATCACACCTCACCGACGAAGGAGTACGGCACCCAGGGACCCGAGACGTCGATCCGGGCACCGGTCGATTCCTGCAGCGCGCGGGTGAGGGGTCCGAGTTCGGCCGCTCGGTGCTCCGCCACCAGGTACGTAGCGTTGAGCACCTGGACGTGGCTCGTTCCGGTCGTTTCAGGAACGTGGAGCCGCAGTCTGCGTCCTGCGGCGGCAAGGCCCTGGAACGCGGCATCCACCGTCTCGGCGAGCCGGAGGGAGTCCTCGTGCCGCCGTTCGCGCTGCGCCTGCGCTCCTCGTTTTCGCTCCAGGTAGGCGAGGCCCGCTCCCGGCGTGGGGCGGGAACTTCCGGGCGATGTCGCCGGGCGGGTCCGGGCCGGGACCGACACCGCGGGCGCGGCCGTGTAGACCTTCACCCCCCACTCGGAGTGATCAGCGGTGCGCCGCAGAGCGGCCAGGAAGCGCTCGGTCTCGGCAAGGAGCGCCTGCTGGGCCCGCTCCTCGCCGTGGTAGAGCGTGGCCATGGGGAGCGGCACCGTGGGGCAGGACGCGGCGGCTGCCGAGACCACGTCGTGGTGCGCACGTGCGTACCGTTCGAGCTCGCCCCGGTCGGCCATACGCGCCTGCCACGCCTCGTCCGTGAAGTCGGCCGCCCGGACGGTCTGGACGATCGCGGTCAGCTCACCGAACCGCAGCCGGCGCAGCGCCTCGCCCACCGCGACCCCCGGAAGGCCCGCGAAAGCCGTCGGATCGGGCAGCCTGCACACCGCGAATACGTAGAGGGCGCTTTCAGCCGAGACCTGTTCGGTTTCCCGGTCCGTCATCTGGCTCGATTCTCCTTGTTCATGTGCGGTCCGACGTCTCTTCCTTCTCACCGGTCTTCGCCTCGAGCGCGTCCAGACGCTCACGCAGTGCGCGGTTCTCGTCCAGGAGGGAGTTCTGGGCGGCGCGCGAACTCAGCGCGGGATCCGTCTCCCACCAGTCGATTCCGGCCTTCTTCGCGGTGTCGACCGACGCAACGAACAAACGCAGGCGGATGGTGAGCAACTCGATGTCGAGAAGGTCGATCTTGATGTCCCCGGCGATGACGATGCCCTTGTCGAGAACGCGTTCAAGGATGTCGGCGAGGCTGCTGTTCGGCGGCCCCGGAATGGGGTAGGCCTCCGGCCCGAAGTCGAGATCGGTCACCTTGACGCCCTTCGGCCCCGTCGCTTCCTGGGGGCGGCTTCCTCTTCTTCCTCGTCCTCTTCCTCGGGTTCTTCCTCTCCCTCTTCCTCTTCCTCCTCTTCCGGTTCCTCCTCCTCGTCCTCCTCGTCCTCGTAGTCCTCCTCGGTGTCTTCGTCGGGCTCTTCCTCGTCCTCGTAGTCCTCCTCTTCCTCTTCCTCGTCTTCGTCTTCGTCGTCCTCCGGCCCCGCTTCGTCCTCGTACTCCTCGTCCTCGGAGTCGTCGGACTCGTCGGGCTCCTCGCTCTCGGCTTCCTCCTTCTCCATTGCCTCTTCGTGCGTCACCACGACCTCACCGTCGCGGATCTCACCACGCCAGCCCTCGGGCTCCTCATCGGTGAGCGTCACGAAGCGCTGGAAGTGCTTGAAGTCAAGCCGCATACGACGGCCCTGCACACGCCACAGATTCCCCGTCTTCTCGAAGAATCCGGAGGGGTAGTACTCGATCACCAGGACGATCCGGGTCAGGCTCGGCGCCAGTTCGTGGAAGCTGACGCAGCCACGCGTCGAGCCCTTGGCGCCCTCGGAGGTCCACACGATGCGGTCGTCGGGCACCTGCTCCTGGACCGTCGCCTTGAAGCCGCGCGAGGACGGTCCGATCTTGACCTTCCAGTCGCTCGACATCTCCTCGTCCATGGAGACGCTCTGGACGCCCTTGGTGAAACTGCCGAACTTGTCGTACCGCGTCCAGTGGTCGTACGCGTCACGGAGGGGCACTCCCACATCGAGGACCTCGATGATGTTCATGGACTTGCCCCCGCCGGACTGGCTCTTGCCCTTCCCGCCCCCGAAGGCTTCCTTCGCCTTGTCCACGACTTTGTCCTTGACGTTTCCGGCCTTCTCCGAGACGAAGGCCTTGGCCGGGGATTCGCCCTGCATGACGCGGGACGCGATCGACGGCAGCGAACCGCCGTTGTCCGCGATGTCGGTCAGCTGACCCGTGAGACCGGTCAGCTTGTCACCTGCCTTCTGGGCGAGTTTGTCCGTCTGCGCACCCAGAAAATTCGTGAACTCCCCGCGAAGCCGGTCGATACCCGACTCGCCCGCCTCGGGTTCGTCCTTGTCCGTCCTGGCCATGGCTGCCTACCTCCGCCGTTCGCCGCGCTTGGACGCGGTTCGCTTCGATGACGTCGTCTTCTTGGCCGAAGTGGCCTTCCGGGCCGCCGACTTCTTCGCGGGCGCCTTCTTGGCCGCCGCCTTCCTCGCCGGTGCGGACTTCTTGGCTGCCGTCTTCTTGGAAGCGGACGCGGCCTTCTTCGCGGGCGCCTTCTTGGCCGCCGCCTTCTTCGCCGGTGCGGACTTCTTGGCTGCCGTCTTCTTCGGAGGCGCCGATTTCTTCGCGGCCGGCTTCTCCGCCGCGGCCTTCTTCGCAGGCGCCTTCTTGGCCGGGGCCTTCTTGGCCGGCGGCTGCTTCTTGGCCGGCTTCGGTCCGGCACCGCGCCCCGAGGCCCCGTCGGAGGACTTGGTCCGTCGAGGCTCCTCCGGCTCTTCGTCCTCGGACTCCTCCTCCTCTTCCTCTTCGGGCTCTTCTTCCTCGTCCTCCTCCTCGGGTTCCTCCGGTTCCTCGTCCTCCTCCTCGTACTCGTCGCCCTCCTCGTCCTCGTCCTCGTCCTCGGGCTCCTCCTCGTCCTCGTACTCCTCGTCCTCCTCCTCTTCCCCCTCCTCCGGCGCCCCGAGCCGGGCCGTACGGTCGCTGAGTGCGTCAGCCAGCGAGTTCATGCCGCGGTCCGCCGCGGCCGTCAGAGCCTTCCTGCCGGATTCGAGGACTTCGCCCTTCAGCTGGTCCTGCAGCTCGGCGAACTGCGGCATTTCGCTCAGTCGGCGCACGCCTTCGGCGGCGATCTGTCGCGGTTCGAGGCCGAAGCGCCTGCCCGCCAGATAGGTCGCGATGGAGAGCGCGAGACGGCCCTTCTTCGTGCGGCCCAGTACGTATCCGCCCACCACGGCTGCCGCGAGCGTCACCTTGGTCTGATCTTCCATGAGTGAGTCACCTTCGATGGTTCGGTGAGGAGCGGACCGTTCCGGCATGGAGCCGGTCGAGCAGCTCCTCCTCTTCCCGTTCGAACTCCTCCAGGCCGACGTTGCCGTCCTCGAGCTCCTGGTTCAGCTCGGCGAGCCGGGCCCGGATCACGCCCGGGTCGTGGAGTTCGCGGTCGGCGACGTCCTCCACCTTCTCCGCGACCCAGATGACGCCGCGGACCGGCGCCAGCGGGAGCAGGAGCACGCCGGAGAGCAGTCCCATGTCAGCCCCCCGCCACAGGCGTCCGCTGAGGACGGGAGGAGACGAAGCTGTAGCAGGGCAGCGGCCCGGCCACCCGGAGTTCGACGTGGTCGCGATGTCTGTCGGCGAACCGCTGCACCGTGGTCCGGAAGGAGTCGCCGCGGCTCCGGTCGACGAGGAAGGACACGTTGAGTACACACCCGTGGACCTCGGGACCGGGGGCCGTCTCACGGGCGAGGGGGGTGAGCTCGTGGAGGATCTTCCTCCCGGCCTCGGCCGCACGACGGGACAGGGCGGCGGACACGGCCTCACCGAGCCTGACGTTCGCCTCGTACCCGGGACGCCTGCGCACCGCCTCGCGCAGCCTTCGCACGTTCTTCTCCTCGGCGACGACGGCGGCGAGCGCGTCCTGGGCGGGGAGCGCCTTGAGGTTGAACTCGACGCCGCCGCGCAGGTGGCTCAGCGTGGTGCGGTGCTCCGCCTGCGATCGGGCCAGCTGGGCACGTACCGACTCGTCGTCCGGTGCGACCGTCCCGAAACGCATGGGCAGGACGGGGCCCGTGTCCGTGAGGCGTTGCAGGACCTCCTGGTGCGCCATCAGATCTCTTCGCCTGGCGCGCAGTTGTGGCGGGGCGGCGCTCACCACCGCGGTGACCCGCCCCTCGTCCACCAGCCGCAGCGCGGCGGCCGGGCTTCCCACCCCCACCGCGCCGGGCGGGAGCGCCTGCCCCGCCGGAATGATCGCGTAGACGTACACATCGTTGCCGGACACGGATCATGCCTCCACGCGTCGGCGCCGGCTCGATCCGTCGCGTGCGGGGGCCCGGCGCTTCTTCGGCCGCTCGTTCCCGTCGTCGTCCTCGTCGTCGTCGCCCCCCACCGCCTTGCGCACGGTGTCGCCGACGGACTCCGCCGCCTGGCGCACCTTGCGCTTGCCGATCGACTTGGCGGCTCGTCCGCCGAGCAGTTCGGGAATGGTGGTGCTGCCCGAGTCACGCTCCAGGTCGAGGCGGTTGCAGGCCTCGGCGAAGCGCAGGTAGGTGTCCACACTGGCGACGACGATGCGCGCGTCTATCTTGAGGATCTCGATCCCCACGAGCGACACCCGGACGAACACGTCGATGACCATGCCGCGGTCGAGGATGAGTTCCAGAACGTCGTAGAGCGTGCCGGCCCTCGGCGGGCACGGGGCGACTTCGTCGGCGTACATGGTCGTGGTCATGAAGGGTCCTTCCGGGTGAGAGGCGAGCGGATCATTCGTCTGCGGAGCCGCGCCGGTACCGGCGGACCCTGCTGTACTCCATGAGTTCGCCCCGCTCGTCGATCTGCACCTCGTAGGAGGCGAGCAGGCTCGTGGTGTCGGGGATGCGGGGGACTTCCAGCACGTCGACGACGACGCACCATCCGTCGTCCTTCCGCCGCACTGCGGACACGCCCTCCGCGGCGTGGCAGATCAGCCGTTCCAGGCTCTCGCAGGCGGCGTGGGCAGCGTCCTCGGGACCGCGCCGGGCCGACGAGCGGGGGGCCGCCCTCTTCGCTGTCTTCTTCGCTGCCCTTTTCGCCGTCTGTCCCGACCGGGCGGGCCTGTTCTCTGCCATGGAATCCAGTCTGGCCAGGTTCGGTTCCGGCGCATCTCGAAGGATGGCCGGGGCAGGAGGGCCCTCACCCTTTCGGCGTCCAGGACCGACGTGCCGCGGGCTGCGCGTGCACAGTCGTATGCATGAGTGAGAGCGGTGGGCACGATGAAGAGCACGTACGGCCGCCCGGGACGGCGGACACGACCGTCGAGGCGCTCGGAGCGCTGTCCGAGGCCCTGGAGAAGGTGGAGCGTGCCCGGGGGCAGCTCTACGGGTTCCATCAGCTCATGGGCGGCGCGGACCTGACGCTGGACAGAGCGGTCGAACTGCTGCGGATGGGTGGCCACCCGGAGCACGCCGACCTGGTGGAGCGGGAGATCGTGGGCCGCAACGTCGTCCCGGGCTGCTGGACCTTCCAGCTCGTCGAGGCGTACGACGACACGTACTACCGGCCGTTCGTGGAGGTCGAGGAGCGGGTGCGGCAGGAACTCGTGGGAGGGCGGCGCCATCTCTACGAGGCGCAGATGAAGGAGGTCCGCCGTACGCGTGGGCATCCGCAGCACACGGCTCGGCCCTGACCGTGGATCCGGCAGACGCCCTGCGGCGTATCGCGTTCCTCCTGGAGCGGTCCCAGGCGGCCACGTACCGGGTGAAGGCGTTCCGTACGGCGGCGGACGCGATCGGTTCGATGGACGGTGCGGAGATCGCCGACCGGGTGACGCGCGGTTCGCTGGAGTCCGTGCGCGGCATCGGGCCGAAGACGGCCAAGGTGATCCGTGAGGCCGTGGAGGGCGCGACGCCCGCGTATCTCGAGGCGTTGGAGGAGGAGGCGTCGACGCCCCTGGCCGCGGGCGGTGAGTCCCTCCTCGCCGCGCTCCGGGGCGACTGCCACCTGCACTCCGACTGGTCCGACGGGGGCAGCCCGATCGCCGATATGGGCCGGACGGCGAAGGAGTTGGGACACGAGTGGGCGGTGCTGACCGACCACTCCCCCAGACTGACCGTGGCCAACGGGCTGTCGACCGAGCGGCTCCTCGATCAGCTGGCCGTCGTGGCGGAGCTGAACGAGCGGTGGGCGCCCTTCCGTCTGCTCACCGGTATCGAGTGCGACATCCTGGACGACGGCTCGCTCGACCAGGATCCGGACGTGCTGAGGCGGCTCGACGTGGTGGTCGTCTCCGTGCATTCGAAGCTGCGCATGGACGCCGCGGCGATGACCGCGCGCATGCTGGCGGCCGTGCGCAATCCGCACGCGGACATCCTGGGGCACTGCACCGGGAGGCTCCTGGGCGGGAAGAAGAGGCCGCA
>Ga0164308_10000743_pt1 | contig 17711 bp, 17 predicted proteins | sample Whisoiple_246_MG_FD_109983 | JGI IMG/M metagenome (GOLD analysis project Ga0164308, IMG submission 109983) | Soil microbial communities amended with fresh organic matter from upstate New York, USA - Whitman soil sample_246_MG | ecosystem: Environmental > Terrestrial > Soil > Unclassified >...
CGGTCGGTGGCCGACCCGGGCCGGCGGTGCCCGGGTCGGTGGGATGTGGGTCGGTGGTGCTTGGGGCAGTGGGATCCGGGGCGGCGGGAGCCGGGCCGGTGGCCGGCCCGGTCAGTGGCGTCCGGAGATGCGGTCCGCCGCCTTCGCGAGGGGATCCGTGGCGAGGGAGGAGGAGGCGGCTTCGCGGCGGTCGGCGGTGCGGTAGGCGGCGTAGAGGGCGTGGACGCCGAGCCAGCGGAGGGGTTCGGGTTCCCAGCGGCGGACCTTGTGGTTCACCCAGGGGAGGGTGGTGAACTCGGTGGGGCCGGCCTGGCCGGAGTCCTGCTGGATGAGGTCGCGCAGGGTGCGGGCGGCGAGGTTGGCGGTGGCGACGCCGGAGCCCACGTAGCCGCCGGCCCAGCCGAGGCCGGTGCTGCGGTCCAGGGTGACGGTGGCGCACCAGTCGCGGGGGACGCCGAGGACGCCGGACCAGGCGTGGTCGATGCGGGTGCCCGCGGTGGTGGGGAAGAAGCGGACGAGCAGGTCGCGCAGGGCCTCGACGGTGGCGGGCTGGGTCCGGCCGTCGTTGTCGGTCGCGGAGGCGTAGCGGTAGGGGACTCCGCGGCCGCCGAGGGCGATGCGGTCGTCGGCGGTGCGCTGGGCGTACACGTAGGCGTGGGCCATGTCGCCGAGGGTTTCGCGGCCGTCCCAGCCGATGGTGTCCCAGAGGGCGGCGGGCAGCGGCTCGGTGACGATCATGGAGGAGTTCATGGGGAGCCAGGTGCGCTTGTGGCCCTTGAGTCCCGCGGTGAAGCCTTCGGTGCAGCGCAGCACGTAGGGGGCGCGGACGGTTCCGTACGGGGTGACGGCGTGCTTGGGCTTGATCTCGGTGACGGGGGTGGACTCGTGGATCGTGACGCCGAGGGCCTCCACGGCGTCGGCGAGGCCGGTGACCAGCTTCGCGGGGTGCAGGCGTGCGCCGTGCGGGGTCCAGGTGGAACCGACGGCGCCGGAGACGCGGATGCGTTCGGCGGTCTCGCGGGCTCCGCGCAGGACGCGGTCGGTCTCGCCGAACGCGATCTCCACGGAGTGGAAGTCCTTGAGCCGGGCGAGCTGGGCGGGGGTGTGGGCGATCTCGAGGACGCCGCCGTGGTGGATGTCGGCGTCGATGTTCTCCTCGTCCGCGACGCGTATGACCTCGCCGACCGTGTCGTTCATGGCCTTCTGCAGGCGGACCGCCGCGTCGTGGCCGTGCAGCTTCGCGTAGCGGTCGCGGCCCGCTATGCCGTTGTAGAGCCAGCCGCCGTTGCGGCCGGAGGCGCCGTAGCCGCAGAACTTGGCTTCCAGGACGGTGATGTTGAGGAAGGGGACGGCCTTCTTGAGGTAGTAAGCCGTCCAGAGTCCCGTGTAGCCGCCGCCGACGATGCAGACGTCGGCTGAGGTGTCACCGGGCAGGGGCTCGCGTGGGGTGGGGGTGCCCTTGTTCGCGTACCAGAACGAAATGCCGCCGTTGACGGTACTGACGGTGCTCATGTGTCCCCTGCTTGTCCGTGTGCAGCCCAGTCGCTGGAGGGACGTTACCTCTAGGCTCGCGCTGTGATCGACGTTCCGGGTGACCTGGTCGTGAATCTGAGGACGCACAGCGGTGCGGTGGGGCGGGAGTTCGCCGACGCGCTGCCCGCTCTCGCGGGGAGGTACCTGGAGGAGTGGGGGCTGCGGCCCGACGGGGCCGCGATGAGCGGGATGTGTGCGCTGGTGCTTCCCGTGCTGCGGGCGGCGGACGGCCGGCGGGCGGCGTTGAAGCTGCAGTTGGTGGACGAGGAGACGGTGGGGGAGCCGGTCGCGCTGCGGGTCTGGGGCGAGGCCGGTGCGGGGGTGGTGGGTCTGCTGGACCATGATCCGGCGACCGGGGTGATGCTGCTGGAACGGCTGGACGAGCGGCGTCCGTTGACCGGGGTCGCGGATGCGCGGGCGGCGGTGCGGGTGCTCGCGGAGTCACTGGCCCGGCTGGTCCGGGTGCCGGCTCCGGCGGGGATGCGGACGCTCGGGGACGAGGCCGTCCGGATGCTGGAGGAGGCGCCCGGTGCGGCCGCGAGACTGGCCGACGAGGGCGAGCGGCGGTTGCTCATGGACTGCGCGGCCGCGGTGCGGGAGGTGGCCGGGGAGCCGGGCGACCGGCTGCTGCACTGGGACCTCCACTACGACAACATCCTGGCCGGACGTGCGGAGGACGGCCGGGCGGGGGAGTGGGTCGTGCTCGATCCCAAGCCGCTGGGCGGGGATCCGGGGTTCGAGCTGTTTCCGGCGCTGGACAACAGGTTCGAGGCGTCCGAGGTGCTGTGGAGGTTCGACCTGCTGTCGGGGGCGCTGGGGCTGGACCGGGAGCGTGCGCGGGCGTGGACGCTGGGGAGGGTGCTGCAGAACGGGCTGTGGATCCGGGGCGGGGGGACCCGGCTTCCGGCGGACCACGCGGAGATCGCCCGGCGGTTGCTGGGACGGGACCGGTAGGCACGGAACGGCCCTTAGGCTGCCCCCATGATTCGTGCAGCCACTTCCGAAGACGTCCCCGCCATCCACGCCATGGTCCGTGAGCTCGCGGACTACGAGAAGGCGCTCGACGAGGCGAACGCCACCGAGGAGCAGTTGCGCGAGGCGCTGTTCGGCGAGCGGCCCGCCGCGTACGCCCATGTCGCGGTGTCGGACGACGACGGCGACGTGGTCGGCTTCGCGCTCTGGTTCCTCAACTTCTCGACGTGGCGCGGGGTCCACGGCGTGTATCTGGAGGACCTCTACGTACGCCCGGAGAGGCGTGGTGGCGGTTACGGGAAGGCGCTGCTGACGGAGCTTGCGCGGATCTGCGTGGAGCGTGGTTACGGGCGCCTGGAGTGGTCGGTGCTGGACTGGAACGCCCCGTCCATCGCGTTCTACGAGGCGCTGGGCGCGCGTCCGCAGGACGAGTGGACGGTGTACCGGCTGACGGACGGGGCGCTCGCGGAGCTCGGGGCGGCCTGAGCGCGGGGCCGCCTGAGCCGGGGTGGCGCGAGCCTCTTCCAGGGGTGCCCGGGGACGGAGGGCTCAGGCGGTGCGGGACCCGGCGCGCTGCGCTCCGCCCAGGTGGTCGAGGGCCAGGAGCGCCGCCTCCATCCCGCTGTTGAACGCGACCTCGCTGAGGAGTCCCGGGGCGGCGACCTGGTCGCCCGCGAGCAGGATTCCGTCGCCGCGGTCGACGGCGGGCCGGTCCCGCCACGTCGTGCCCGGTCCGTCGACCGCTCCGGTGCGGCCGGACGCGAGTGCTTCCCGGCGCCAGGTGGTGCGGTCGCGCCAGCCGGGGAAGCCGAGGTCGAGGAGGTCCTCGGCGCGGCGCAGGGCGTCGGCGCGCGGGGTGCCGGGGGCGAGGGGGATCTGGGCCTGGAGGAGCTGTTCGCCGGGCGGGGCGAGTGTGGGGTCCTGGGCGGTGAACCGTTCGATCCAGCCGGGGGCGTCGAGGTCGGAGACGATGAACGGGTCGCCGCGCCGGGTCCGCAGGGCCAGGTCGAGCAGGGCGGTCCGGCCGCTGTCCCAGGTCAGGGTGGGGTCCTCCAGGAGGGTGCGGGCGGAGTCCAGATGGGTGGCGACGATCACGGGGCCGCCGCGCCGGAGTTCCGCCAGCTCCTGGGGGCCGACGCGTGCGTCGGTCCGGATGCGTACGCCGAGGTCCCAGGCCCGGGCCGCCATCCGGTCGACGAGCCGCGCCCAGCCGCCGACCGGGTAGCGGGCCTCCGGGGGCAGGGCGGTGGCACGGCGCAGCCGTTCCTGGACGAAGGCGGCGGAGAGCGAACCGGGGTCGTGGTGGAAGAGGGCGACGCCCATGTAGTGGGCCGCCGCGCGGGCGCCCTCCTCGCCCACCTGGGTGGTGGCCCAGCTGTGGAAGTCGGTGTCGACGGGCGCGCGGTGGGGGCTGCGGCGGGTGAGGCGCAGCAGGGCGAGGGGCGGGGTCCTGCGCAGTGCGCCGTCGCGGTGGAAGAGGAAGCGGGCGCCTTCGATGGGCGGTACGGAGGCGAAGGGGCCGAGGAGCCCGCGCCGTTCGAGCCAGGCCCAGTGGGGGCCGCGGCGGTAGAGGGCGTGCGGTCCTTCGTTGGTGAGGTAGGGGCCGTCCGAGGTCCTGGCGCGTCCGCCGAGCGTGTGGTGGGCCTCGTGGAGGGTGACCTGTGCCCGGGATTCGGCGGCGGTGATGGCGGCGGTCAGTCCGGCGAGGCCGCCGCCGACGATGTGGATGCGCTGCATGGCTGGGTCTCCTCGCGGTGGGCGCTTCTGACGTGAGGACGGTCGGGCCGGCCGGTTTCGTGACACCGGGCCGGGGCGGTGTCAGTGGTGTGCGTCACGATGGGGGGCATGGCACGTACAGGCAACAGGAGCGGCAGGGGCGCGGGGGCGAAGGACGGGGTGGCTCCGGCGAGGCGGCCGGAGGTCCGGCTGCCGCCGCTGGTGGAGTACGACGGTGAGGGGCTGGAGCCCGACGGGGATTACGACGGGGTGCGGTTCGAGGGGACGGACCTGGCCGAGGCGTCGGGGCCCGGGGCGCGGTTCATGGACTGTGAGCTGCGCGGGTGCGCCCTGGACCGTGCGGAGCTGGTGCGGGCCAGGTTCATCGACTCGGTGCTGACGGGTGTGCGGGGTGTCGGCACCGATCTCGCGGGGGCGTCGCTGAGGGACGTCGAGGTCCTGGACGCGCGGCTGGGCGGGGTGCAGCTGCACGGTGCGGTGCTGGAGCGGGTGCTGGTGCGGGGCGGGAAGATCGATTACCTGAATCTGCGCAAGGCGCGGCTGAAGGACGTCGTCTTCGAGGGGTGTGTGCTCTCGGAGCCGGATTTCGGGGAGGCGCAGCTGGTGCGGGTGGAGTTCCGGGACTGCGTGCTGAAGCGTGCCGACTTCAGTGCCGTGCGGATGGAGTCGGTCGATCTGAGGACGGTTGCCGAGCTCGACATCGCGCGGGGTGTGGAGCGGCTGGCGGGGGCGGTGATCAGCCCGTCCCAGCTGATGGAGCTGGCTCCGGCGTTCGCGGCGCAGATCGGGGTGCGGGTGGAGGCATGAGGCCCCCCGGGCCCCGGCCCCGGGTCAGAGGCGGGGGAAGCGGGCCTGGAGGTCCCAGATGACGGGGTTGTCGGCGAGGCCTTCGTGCATGTCGGCCAGGTCGGCGATCAGGTCGTGCAGGAAGTCGCGGGCCTCACGGCGCAGCAGGGAGTGGTTGAAGGTGAGCGGGGGCTCCTCGCCGGGCATCCAGTCGGCTTCGACGTCCACCCAGCCGAAGCGGCGTTCGAAGAGCATGCGGTCGGACGACTCGGTGAAGTCGAGTTCGGCGTACTGCCGGCGGTGCGAGCGGTTGCCCCGGGGGTCGCGGTCGATCTGCTCGACGATGTCGCAGAGTGCCCAGGCGAAGTCGAGTACGGGGACCCATCCCCAGGCTGTGGACACCTCTCGGTCTTCCTTGGTGTCGGCGAGGTAGACGTCCCCGGAGAACAGGTCGTGCCGCAGGGCGTGGACGTCCGCGCGGCGGTAGTCGGTCTGCGGGGGGTCCGGGAAGCGCCGGGAGAGGGAGTAGCCGATGTCGAGCACGGTTCGATGGTGTCATGTCCGGCGGGCGCCCCGCGCCGAGCGGCGGGCGGGGGGAGGTGACTGGGCCGTCCGGGTGAACGCGGGTGGTGGCCGGCGCCCGGGGAGCGTGGGCTACGGGAGCAGGCGTTGCTCCTTGGCGACGGATACCGCTCCCGCCCTGGTGTCCACGTCGAGCTTCTCGTAGATCCGCCCCAGGTGGGTCTTGACGGTGGCCTCGCTGATGAAGAGGGCTCGTGCGATGTCACGGTTGCCGAGGCCCTGTGACAGCTGGCCCAGGATGTCGAGTTCGCGTTCGGTCAGGGTGGGCCGGGGGCTGCGCATCCGGGCCATGACCCGGCTGGCGACCGGCGGGGAGAGTGTCGTGCGGCCCTGTGCGGCGGCCCGGATCGCGGCGAAGAGTTCTTCCGGGCGTTCGGCCTTCAGCAGGTAGCCGGTGGCTCCCGCCTCGATGGCCCGGGTGATGTCCGCGTCGGTGTCGTACGTCGTGAGGACGAGCACGTTGACCGCGCCGGCCCCGGCGGTGGCGATGCGGCGGGTCGCCTCGACACCGTCGATGCCCGAGCCCAGCTGGAGGTCCATCAGGACGACGTCGGGCGTGAGCTGTGCGGCGAGGGCGACGGCCTCCTCCCCGCTGCCCGCCTCGCCCACGACGTCGATGTCGGGTTCGCCGCCGAGCAGGGCGAGCAGTCCGGCCCGTACGACGGCGTGGTCGTCGCAGAGCAGGATCCGTACGGACGGGGTCATGCGTGTTCCTCCGGGGCGGGTGGGGTGGGCGGGGCGCCCGGTGCGGATGGTGTGACCGGGGCGTCCGGGTGCGTGGCCAGGGGCACGGCGGCGGACAGGACGGTCCCTTCGCCGGGTGCCGATTCGACGGTCAGGGTGCCGCCGAGCTGCTGGACCCGGGCCCGCATCGCGGGCAGCCCGTGACCGCGTACGCCGCCGGCCTGGCGGGGTGTCTGCCGCTCGGGGCTGAAGCCGCGGCCGTTGTCGGCGACGTCGAGGACGACACGGTCGTCGAGGTGGGTCAGGGTCAGCGCGGCGACGGTGGCCTCGGCGTGCTCGGTGACGTTGGCGAGTGCGCCCTGCGCGATGCGCAGGAGTGCGGACTGCACCCGGTCGGGAAGCGTGGTGGCCGGTGCGCCCTCCACATGGCAGCGGACGGTGAGGCCTCCGCGCGCCTGGGCGGTCTCCCGGTCGGCGAGGGCGTGCAGTGCCGCCTCCAGCCCGCCTCCCTCGGCCAGGTCGGCCGGCGCGAGGTCGTGCACGAAGCGGCGGGCCTCGGCGAGGTTGCGCTCCGCGATACCGGTCGCCGTGAGGACGTGGCGGCGGGCGGTGGCCGGGTCGGTGTCCCAGGAGCGGTCGGCCGCCTGGAGCAGCATCTGCTGGCTGGACAGCCCCTGGGCCAGGGTGTCGTGGATCTCCATGGACAGCCGCTGGCGTTCGGCGAGGGTCCCCTCCCGGCGTTCGGTGGCGGCCAGTTCCCGCCGGGTGCGGAGCAGGTCGTCGATCAGCTCGCGCTGGCGTACGGCCTGGCGCTGCATGTGGACGAAGACGGCGGTGGCGACGGCCGCGACGGCGGGCGGTGCCAGGACGAGGTTCGGGTCGAAGCCGGTGGCGAGCCGTAGTTGCGCTGCGACGACGAACAGGGTGAGCAGGGCGACGAGCGCCAGGGCGGCGCGCGGCGGCAGGATCCGCAGGCCCGTGTAGAAGAGCGGGACGGCGCACCACGCGAAGCTCGGCGCGAGGACGACCAGGACCATCCACACCACGACGAGGGCGCCGAGCCAGGTCAGCCGGCGGGGTGTGGGGCGCGAGCCGAGTACCGGGCCGAGGAGGTACAGCGCGGCGAGCACGGCCGACAGCCCGATGATCCAGGGGGTACGGGCCTCGCCGGGGTGGCGCATGAGGAAGCGCGCGAGGGAGGCGCCGAGCAGCAGGAAGAACGCGGCGTGCATGAGGAGGGCCAGCCACCGCGCGTCCGGATCGCCGGCCGCACCCGCACGGTGTGCCGCGTCCGCGTCGGACGGCGCCGTTCGCTCCGGGGCCGGCCCGGTTCCGTTCTGCCGCACGTCGTACCCCGCGCTCCCTCGGCCCTGTCCCGTCCTGCGTTCTCGCGTCACCGCGCAGCGGCTGACCTGCGTGGACATCCCATGGTCACCTCTGCGGGCCACCTCCGCATCAACCGATCGGCTGACGGGGCCGTCGTCCGACACGGGTGGGGCTTCGAGCCGGTACGCCGACGGTCCGGGCCTGGTTCCGGCCGGAGGATCGATACCGGAAGCCGAAACCGGAAGCCGGAAGAAGCCGGACCCGAAGCAGGACGGTTCGCAGCCCGAGCCGCCGTTCACCCGAGGAGCCCACCATGAAGAAGCTGTCCCTGCGCACCCGTGTCCTGACCGGTGCCGTCGCCGCCGCGGCGCTGGGTGCCGGAACCTTCGGCGCGATGTCCGCGAACGCGTCCACCCCGGCCGCCGCGCCCGCCGCCGCCGTGAAGGCCGACACCGCGGACCGTAACCTCCAGCAGTCCACGCACCTGACCGTCGCCGCCGCGACCAAGGCCGCGCAGGCCGCTCTGGACGCCGCGAAGAAGGAGAACCAGCGCGTCTCGGTGGCCGTCGTCGACCGCGACGGCAACACCGTCGTGACGCTGCGCGGCGACGGTGCGGGCCCGCAGTCCCCCGAGTCCGCAGTGAAGAAGGCGTACACCGCCGTCTCCTGGAACGCGCCGACCTCCGAGCTGGTCAAGCGCCTGGAGCAGGCACCGAACCTGAAGGACATCCCCGGCACCCTGTTCCTGGCGGGCGGCTCGCCCGTACAGGTCAAGGGCGCCCCGGTGGCGGGCATCGGCGTCGCGGGCGCGCCGAGCGGCGATCTCGACGAGAAGTTCGCGGCGGCGGGCGTGGCCGCTCTCGGCCGGTAGTGAGCGGCCCGGTCCCGGGACCGGGCCGCAGGCCGGAGACGCCCGGCGTCCCGTGTTCCGGCGCCTGCGACGGCTGGAGCCGGCCTGCCCCGAGGCCGGCCGGCTCCCGCTGTGTCCTGGGTCCCGTGTCGTTCGACGCGGACCTCTGCCGCGCTACTTGACGTTGACGCCGTTCCAGGCGGCGCCGACGGTGGCGAGTTCGGCGCTGTCGGCACCGAACAGGTCCGTGGCGGCCTTCTCGGTCGCGTCACGGGCGCCGGCGTAGTCGGTGCTCGACGTCATGTAGACGGAGAGCGCCTTGTACCAGATCTGGTAGGCCTTCTGACGGCCTATGCCGGTGACCGTGGAGCCGTCGGAGGTCGGGGAGTCGTAGTCGACGCCGCCGATGGTCTTGGCGCCGCTGCCCTCCGCCAGCAGGTAGAAGAAGTGGTTGGCGACGCCGGAGGAGTAGTGCACGTCGAGGTCGCCGACGCCGGCGTCCCAGTAGTCGGCCGAGCCGCCGTCCTTGCTGGGCTTGTCCATGTAGCGCAGGGGGGTCCCGTCGCCGTTGATGTCGATCTTCTCGCCGATGAGGTAGTCACCGGGGTCGGTGGTGTTGTCGGCGAAGAACTCGACGGAGGTGCCGAAGATGTCGCTGGTCGCCTCGTTGAGACCGCCGGACTCGCCGGAGTAGTCGAGGTTGGCGGTGGCGGCGGTGAGGCCGTGGCTCATCTCGTGGCCGGCGACGTCGATCGCGGTGAGGGCGCTCTTGTCGTCGGCCCCGTCGCCGTAGGTCATGCAGAAGCAGCTGTCGTCCCAGAAGGCGTTGACGTAGCCGGTCCCGAAGTGGACGCGGGAGTACGCGGCCTTGCCGTCCCCGGCTATGCCGTCGCGGCCCAGCTCGTTCTTGTAGAAGTCCCAGGTCGTGGCGGCGCCGTAGTGGGCGTCGACCGCCGCGGTCTGGCGGTCGCCGCCGGTCCCGTCGCCCCAGGTGTCGTCGGCGTCCGTGACGAGGTCGCCGGTGCCGGTCTGGCCCTGGCCGAGGTCGTACGTCTTGTGGCCGCCCCGGTCGCCGTCGGTCAGCTCGAAGCCCGAGCCGCCCTTGGTGGTCGACAGCGTCACCTGGCCGCTGTACTGGCTGTTGCCGGTGCCGGTCTCGATGGCCTCGAAGCTGTGGAGCTTCTTGCCGGTCGTGGCGTCGGTGATGATGTGCAGCCGGCTCGGTGTGCCGTCCTTCTGCACTCCCTCGCGCACGGTCTCGAAGGCGAGGGCCGGCTTGCCGTCGCCCGCCCAGACGACCTTGCGGGCGCTCGCCGCGGCCTTCAGCTTCGGCTGCGTCGACGGCACGGATATGCGGGCGTCGGTGGCCTTGTCGACACCCTTGGACCTTCCGTCCGCCGCGGTGTGGGTGACCAGGTCGCCGCCGAGGACCGGGAGGCCGGCGTAGGTGCGCTCGTAGCGGGTGTGGACCGTGCCGTGCGCGTCCTTGATCACGTCACGGACGATCAGTTTCTCCTGGCTGCCCAGCCCGAGGGCCTCGGCGGCGGCCGGGGCGTCGCTCTGCGCGGTGCGCAGGGCGGTGGTGCGCTGGGTGGCGGTGTTCACGCCGAGCGTGGTGGCGCCGGACGAAGAGGCCGTGCTGTCACCGGTTCCGGTGCCGGCCGTGGCCGTACCGGTCTGGACGCCGACGACGACCATCGCGGCAACTGCGGTCAGGACGGCGGCGCGACGGGTGTTCATGTGGGGGGTCATGCCTTCTCCGTTGCTCGTTCCTGTGGGGGGTTACGAGCGGAGAGCGTGCCACCGAATGAACGCTTTTGACGGGGCGCCGACAATTACCTCACAAGTTTTTGACCAGTTCTTGTCCGACTGGGGCGTGTTCGTGTCCGCTATCTGACGCGTGGAAAGGGGTGCGCGACGCGGACGCACGGGAGCCCCCGCCGACCGGAGTCGGGCGGGGGCTCCCCTGGAAAGCCCTCGGGTCAGAGGTTGACGCCGAAGTCCTGGGCGATGCCGCGCAGACCCGATGCGTAACCCTGGCCGACCGCGCGGAACTTCCACTCGGCGCCGTTGCGGTAGAGCTCGCCGAAGACCATCGCGGTCTCGGTGGCGGCGTCCTCGCTGAGGTCGTAGCGGGCGATCTCGGTGCCGCCGGCCTGGTTGACGATGCGGATGAAGGCGTTCCGCACCTGGCCGAAGTTCTGGCTGCGCGCCTCGGCGTCGTAGATGGAGACCGGGAACACGATCTTGTCGATGTCCGCCGGGAGGCCCGCCAGGTTGACGTTGATCTGCTCGTCGTCGCCCTCGCCCTGGCCGGTGATGTTGTCACCGGTGTGGACGATGGTCTGGTCCGGCGTCGCCTTGTTGTTGAAGAAGACGAAGTGGCCGTCGGAGTAGACCTTGCCGGCGTTGTTGACCGCGATCGCCGAGGCGTCGAGGTCGAAGTCGGTGCCGGTGGTGGTGCGGACGTCCCAGCCGAGGCCGACCGTGACGGCGGTCAGGCCCGGGGCCTCCTTGGTGAGCGAGACGTTGCCGCCCTTGGACAGGCTTACAGCCATGGGAAGTCCCTTTCCTCGTCATGTGCGGGCTTCGTGCCATCACGAAAGCTACCGTCACCCGTCCTAACGCAGACAAGAGACCACGAGGTTCCAGCTCGCTTTACTTTCTTTGCCGAACTTCTGGCCGAACGCTCGCAAAACAAGGTGACGAGCGGGCCGTGGTGCGGGGAACATGGGTGTCATGTCCGGGCCCTATGTCATCCGCGGTTCGGTCTCCCTGCCGGAGGCCGAACTCATGTGGCGTTTCTCGCGGTCCTCGGGGCCCGGCGGGCAGCACGTCAACACCAGCGACTCCCAGGTGGAGCTCCGCTTCGACCTCGCGGCGACCGGGTCGCTGCCCGAGGTGTGGAAGGCCCGGGCGCTCGACCGGCTCGCGGGCCGGCTGGTCGGCGGTGTGGTGTCCGTACGCGCCTCGGAGCACCGCTCCCAGTGGCGCAACCGTGAGACGGCCGCCGTGCGGCTCGCGGCGCTGCTGGCGGAGGCGACGGCGCCGCCGCCCAAGCCGCGCCTCAAGAAGAAGATCCCGCGCGGCATCAACGAGCGGCGCCTGCGTGAGAAGAAGCAGCGCGGCGACACGAAGCGCGGACGCTCCGGCCGGGACTGGTAGGAGGCGCACGGCCCCGCCCCGCCCTCGCGCCGGTCAGCCCAGCTGCCGGTAACGGCCCTTGAAGTAGGTGAGCGGCTCGCCGTCCGCGTCCGGCAGCGACGCCGACAGCACGCGGCCGATCACCAGCATGTGGTCGCCGGCCGGGACGCGCTGCTCCGTGCGGCACTCCAGGGTGGCCAGCGCCCCGCCCACCAGCGGCGCCCCCGAGATCTCGCCCCGTGTGCAGGGGACGTCCTCGAACAGCAGCCGGTCGCTGATGCGGTTCTTCATGGCGAACCGCGCGGCGACCTGCCGCTGGCCCTCCGTGAGTACGGACACCGCCCACAGGGGCTGTTCGGCCAGCAGGTCGTCCATGCGTGAGTCGTTGCGCAGGCTCACCATGACCAGGGGCGGGTCCAGGGAGACCGACATGAAGGCGGTGGCCGTCATCCCGACGTCCTCGCCCCGGCCGTGGTCGTCGAGCGGTGGCTCCTCGGCCGTGACCAGCACCACGCCCGCGGCCAGGCGGGACAGGGCGGCGCGGAATTCGTCGTTGCTCACCCCCTCAGCATGGGGGACGGCTTCGGTACGCGGGGCGGGGGGAGTCTTCTGCAGCACACCGGGCACGCTAGTGCCGCAGGATGCCGCGTCGCATCGGGCCAGGGGACCAGGCCGGTCCTAGGACTCCGGAACCATGTGCGCCGCTTTGCGTTCGCCATCTGGCAGGGGGCGTCCGGAGGTGCCTGGAGCGACCTTTGCCAACTCTTGTGACTTGAGTCACAGAGAGCAATATTTGTTGACCCTGTGTACCGGGTGCACAGCTCACTGTGATTCAGTGGCCGTGACAGTGCAACAAGTACGTCGATATGAAACCTGGAGTTGCTGTCGAGGTCTCAGGGAGTGCGAGCAATGGAGGCCGAGTCGGAGCCGTACGTCCGTCTTGCGACCATGCGGCAGCTGCACCAGGCCGTCGCTGATCTCAACACGGCGCGGAGCCTGGCGGACACGCTGCAGTCGGTGGCCGACGGCATCGTCGGCGGCCTCGGTTACGAGCTGGGCTGCGTCAACCTCGTCCGTCCCGACGGCGACCTCGTCGTCGCCGCGTTCGCCGGCAACAGCGCCGCGGAATCCCTGATCACCGGCCGTGTCGGCTCCCGCGCGTCCTGGGAGCGCAGGCTGTCGATGGGCGAGGCCTGGGACGAGCTCCGGTTCATACCCCACACCGAGGGCTGGGTGCTCCTCGACGACGACGTGCCGCAGTGGCACACCGAGGGGCCGGAGCCCCGCTTCGAGGACGAGTGGCACCCCCTGGACCGCCTCTACGCCCCCATGTACGCCTCCGGCGGAGGTCAGGACCTCCTGGGGGTCATATCGGTCGACAGGCCGCGCAACGGCCGCCGCCCCGGTGCCTGGGGCCGCGAGGCGCTCCAGATGTACGCCTCCCAGGCCGCCATTGCGATCAGTAACGCTCGCCTCCGAGCAAACATGCAGCGCGCCCTGGTCAGGCTCGAACGCGAGCAGCAGGCGCTGCGGGCCAGTGAGGAATCCTTCCGCCAGGCATTCGAGTACGCCCCCAGCGGCATGGCCATCGCCGAGATGGGCGGTGACCAGCACGGCAGGCTGCTGCGCACCAACGACGCGCTCTGCCGGCTCCTGGGGCGCCCCGCCTCCGTCCTGCGCCGCTACTCCTTCGCGGATCTCGTCCACCCCGAGGACATCGGCACGCTGCTGCGCACGTCCGCCGAGGGCGGGCGGGCGGAGCTCCGGCTCGGGCGCCGGGACGGCACCTACCTCTGGGTGTCCCTGCGCAACTCCGTCGTCGCCGACACCACCGACGGGCCGCGCTTCCTCCTCACGCACGTCGAGGACATCGAGGAGCGCAAGCGCAACGAGCTGAATCTCGCGCACCGCGCCTCGCACGACGCGCTCACCGGTCTCCCCAACAGTGCCGAGCTGCGCTCCAGGCTCGGCGCGCGGCTGTGTGAGAGGCCTCACTCCGTCACCTCCTCCGCGATCGAGGCGCTGGACGCCGCGTACGGCGACGTCGAGAGCGCGGTGCACGGCTACCGGGCGGACGGCTACGAGGGCGAGGTCGCGCCGGGCATCGGCCCCTACGACCACCACGTGCACACCGTCGCGCCGGACCCGGACCGTGACGACGGGACCAAGGGGCTCGCGGTCCTCTTCTGCGACCTCGACGGCTTCAAGTCCATCAACGACCGCTTCGGGCACCACGCGGGTGACGCGGTTCTCATCGAGGTCGCCCGGCGGCTGACGACCTGCGTACGGGACGGTGACACGGTCGCGCGGCTCGGGGGTGACGAATTCGTCGTCCTCGCGGACGGCCTCGGGGCGGCAGATGCCGCGGACCTGGCCGTACGCTTGCGTAACGCCATCATTCCGCCCATCCGGGTGGACGGCCGGGCAGTCAGGGTCGGGGCGAGTTTCGGTATCGGCTGGGCCGAGTGCGGAATGACCGAGGAAGAGGTCCTGCACTCCGCGGACCAGCGGATGTATGTGGAGAAGCGGTCCCGATCGAAGGTTCACCGCAGAGCCGGCTGACGTTCACGGCCTGGCTGTCCCCGTACACCGCCCGGGTTTTCCGGGGGACCGAGGGCAATTCGACGCGTGCTCCGTTCGGGGTAGGCTCGGCCGGTCGGCGACGGCTGGCGACATGGTGAGGAGTGACCCAGGGATGACGGCCGGGAACAACGGCGCGAGCAAGCCCGAGGACGACGATCCGTTCGGCTATCTGTACGCGGACGGGCAGGCGGCGGGCGCACAGCCGCCCGGACAGGGTGGTTACGGCTACCCGGGTCCGGCAGCGCAGCCCGGCAGGCCCAGAACGTCGTACAACCAGGTGCGGGCGGTCGGAGAGCGCCAGTACGGGCAGGTGCCGCAGCAGCAGCAGTACGGCCAGCCCCAGCAGCAGTACGGCCAGCCGAACGCGCAGTACGCGGCGCCGGAGACCTACCCGGGTGGTGCGGTCACCGCGCAGTCGCCGTCCGTGGGCCACGGCGGCGGCAGGAGCGGCGGCCCCGGCCGGGGCGGACCCAACACCAAGGCGCTGCTGATCGCGGCCGTCGCCGTGGTGGCGGTGGTGCTCATCGGTATCGGTGTCGCGCTGACGACGGGCGACGACAGCGACACCAAGAAGGACGAGGCCGGTTCTTCGCAGGGCCCGGCCGACGAGGTCGAGGAGTCCCCGAAGCCGGAGAAGTCCCCGAAGGAGTCCGACGAGCCCGTCCAGCTGCCCGAGCAGGACGCGGCGACGCTGACCCTCGGTGGCACGGCGTCGCTGGACAACTCGGTGAAGGGCGCCAAGAGCGCCAACGGCCAGTACATCAGCCTCAACGAGGTCGGCCGTTCGGCCACCTGGACGGTCGACGTGCCGGAGAGCGGCCCGTACACGCTGTACGTGACGTACGGCGTCCCGGGCAGGGACGCCAAGACGTCCCTCACGGTCAACGACCAGGACCCGCGCTCGATCAACATGAAGAACTTCGCGCACGCCGCCGAGGGCGACCTGGAGAAGGGCTGGACGAACACCTACGCGTACGTCCAGCTCGAGAAGGGGTCGAACAAGCTGATGCTGTCGTGCAACGAGGGTGACTCGTGCGACGCGAACCTCGACCAGCTGTCGCTGAAGTCGGGTCACGTCAAGAACTGACCCGTCCCCGCAGGAATCAGGCACCGTCCCGGCCTCGCCCAGCGAGCCGGGACGCGGTGTTTCCCGGGGCCGGTCAGGCGGCCGGTGTGTGCTGTTCGACGGCGACGCGGGGCAGCAGGTCCTCGTACGCCTCACGGTCGAACTCGCCCGCCGCCGGGGCCAGTACGGTCGCCGTCGACAGGGCGACCGCGCGGGCCAGCCGGTCCTGCCAGCCCAGTCCCTCGGCGAGGGCGGACAGCAGCCCGGCCACGGCGGAGTCGCCCGCGCCGGTCGGGTTGCCCCGCACGGCGGCCGGCGGCGCGGCCCGCCAGATGCCGTCGGGGGTGACGGCGAGGAGGCCGTCCGGGCCGAGCGACGTGACGACGCTGTGCGCGCCGCGGCGGCGGGCGTCGCGGGTGGCGCGCAGCGGCTCGCGTGCGCCGGTGAGCTGGGCCAGCTCCTCGGCGTTCGGCTTGACGAGGTCCGGCCGGGCGGCGATCCCGCGGCGCAGGGGCTCGCCCCCGGTGTCCAGGAGGACGGGCACTTCGGCGGAGCGGGCGAGCCGCACGAGTTCCGCGTACGCGCCGACGTGGACGCCGGGAGGGAGGCTGCCGCAGAGGGCGACGGCCTCGGCCCGCGGGAGCAGGTCCCGGAACGTCCCCAGGAAGGCGGCCCATTCACCGGCGCCTATGTGCGGGCCCGGCTCGTTGAGCTGGGTGGTGTCGCCGCTGGAGCGGTCGACGACGGCGAGGGTGCGGCGGGTGTTCCCCGCGACGGTCACGAGCGCGTCGGTGGGGCCGTGGGGGAGTGCGCCGAGGAGTTCGCGCAGGACGGTTCCGGTGGAGCCGCCGGCGAAGCCGGTGACGACGGTGTCGTGTCCCAGCGCGGAGAGCACCCGGGCGACGTTGACGCCCTTGCCGCCGGGGCGTTCGGTCACTTCGTTCACGCGGTGGCTGGAGTGCGGGACGAGGGCGGGGACGGCGTACGTCAGGTCGAGTGCCGTGTTCAGCGTGACGGTCAGTATCACCTGTACCGGCCCCCGGTTCCTTGGTAGTCCGCTTCCGCGCCGTCTCCCCGCGGCGCCGTCCCCGGTGATCATGCCAAAGAGGCGGCGGCCGTCCCAGGGCTCCCGGACAACCGCCGTCTCTTCGTTATTTGTTCACCCGGGGGTGACGCGCCGTCAGCCGAGGGCGGGTTCCACGATCCATTCGCCCCGGCGCATGACGCCCTTGAGCACGAAGTCCGCGTCCAGGACGACCAGGTCGGCGTCCTTGCCGGGGTCCAGCGAGCCGACCCGGTGGTCCAGGCCGAGAAGCCGTGCGGGGTTGGCCGAGATGGACCGGACGACGTCCTCGACGGGGATCCTGTCGATCGTCACCGCCCTGCGGAAGGCGGTGTCGAGGGTGAGGGTGGAGCCCGCGATCGAGCCGCCCTCGACCAGGCGCGCGACACCGTCCCTGACCTCGACGGCGAGCGGCCCGAGCTCGTAGAAGCCGTCGCCCGCACCGGCCGCGTCCATGGCGTCGGTGATCAGGGCGACCCGGTCGGAGCCCGCGTGGTGGTAGGCCAGCTCCAGGGCGGCGGGGTGCAGATGGGTGCCGTCGTTGATCAGCTCGACGGTGATCCGCTCGTCCTCCAGGAGGGCCGTGACCGGTCCCGGGTCGCGATGCCCGATGGCGGGCATCGCGTTGTAGAGGTGCGTGGCGACGGTGGCGCCCGCGTCGATCGCCTCGACGGTCTGCTCGTACGTCGCGTCGGTGTGGCCCACCGCGGCGATCACACCGTGCTCGGCCAGCAGCCGTACGGACTCGATGCCGCCGGGGAGTTCGGTGGCGAGGGTGACCATCCTGGCGCTGCCGCGCGCCGCGTCGAGCAGTTTGCGGACCTCGGCGGGGTCGGGGTCGCGGAGCAGCTGCTCGCTGTGGGCGCCCTTGCGGCACGGTGAGATGAACGGGCCCTCGAAGTGGATTCCGGCCAGCTCGCCCTGCTCGACCAGCTCGGAGAGCAGGCCGGCCTGGCGGGCCAGGAAGTCCATCTCGCCGGTGACGGTGGAGGCGACGACGGTCGTCGTGCCGTGGGCGCGGTGCGCCCGCACCCCGGTCAGGACGTCCTCGGCGGTGCCGGTGGCGAAGGACGCGCCGCCGCCTCCGTGGTTGTGGATGTCCACGAATCCGGGGACCACCCAGTGGCCCGAGAGGTCGACGGTCCGGGCGTCCTCGGTCGTGCTGCCGGCGATCCGGGTGCCCTCGACGATCACCCGGCCGTTCTCGACGGTCCCGGTGGGAAGCACCACGCGGGCACCTGCGAGAACCGTGCTGTCTGCGCGTCCGGCCATCAGGCGGATACCTCCGTGGAGAGTAGATCCCAGGCGAGCAGCCCTGCGCCCAGGCATCCGGCGGTGTCCCCGAGGGCCGCCGGGACGATGTGGGGCAGCTTCTGGAACGTGAC
>Ga0164308_10000745_pt1 | contig 17691 bp, 13 predicted proteins | sample Whisoiple_246_MG_FD_109983 | JGI IMG/M metagenome (GOLD analysis project Ga0164308, IMG submission 109983) | Soil microbial communities amended with fresh organic matter from upstate New York, USA - Whitman soil sample_246_MG | ecosystem: Environmental > Terrestrial > Soil > Unclassified >...
CGTCACGAGGATGCCGGCGAAGCCGATCAAGATCACCAAAAGTGAGAGCGCCCCGACCAGCGTGTACAACATCGCGTGCTGCTTATCGGTGAGCGCGGTGGCTTGATCGCGGAGCGCGGTCGCCTGGGCTTCGAGTGCTTGCTGCTGAGCCCTGAGCCGCTCGTCTTGTTTCTCCGAGTCCGCCTTGAACGCGTCGAGCAAGGCCGGGTTGTCGCTGTAGACGGGGTCCTTGATGATATTCATCTTGACCACTTCGCTGACCTTTTGGCTTTCAGCGACGACTTCGCGACCGCGTTCGACGACCTGCTCCCCTTGGTGGACCGCTTGGTGGCTCTGAGCGATGACCGCCACGCTCGTACGCCAAATCAGCAGCCCGAGCGAGACGCTGAAGAGCAGCGCGATGCCCACCAAATACCCGGTGTACTTGAGCTGGAAGTGGCTATCGAGCAGGTAGTTTCGAAGGCGTCGCTGATGCCGGCCGGTGACCGGCGGGGCCGAAGAGGCGTCTCCCATTTGCTGGGACTCCTTAGGTGGGAAACGGACGATATTGAGGGTAAAGCCTTAGCTGTATTCTGTGCAAGAAGTGCGCTGTCGCGCTCGGCCGGGATCGCCAGGCGACATGAAGGATGACGGCGCACCTCACCAACTAATGAAGCCTGAGGGCCCTCGAATGGCTAAGTCGCTCGTTCTCGCGGCCCGCGCATCCCGGGTTCGTTGCTCCTCAGTTGCCTGCCAGGAGGATGCGCCTTCGTCGCGCCTCGCGAGCCGGGCGCCTCGACCCCTATCAACCGACTTAGCCATTTCGAGGGCCTTAAGGCAGGCGCGCGGCGGCAACGGTGAACTTCTCGAAAGCCCGCGTGGCGGTGTCGCGAATCAGCTCGTCTTCGGTGTCCTTGTCGGGAGAAGTGACACCCTGCTGAGTCAGCTTGGTGGTGTAGCTACCGAGCAGGGATTTATCCGGGTAACTGAACATCGCAATTTCGATGCGGATCGTCAGGTTACCCCCCGAATAATCCGGGACGGGAATGCGCGGGGAGAGGAAGACGGGCTTGACGCTCGAGTGCCCCACCAGGCGACGCTTGGCGTCAGCCAAAGTTTCGCCGGGCGGAGCCATGGTGAACTCGGGCGACGCGCTGGCGGCGCTGACCATTGCCCGGTGCACGATGGAGTCGATTTCGTCCCCAGCCCGTCCGGTCTTGTCCGAGATCTTGCCGATCGCGACGTAGTATTTGGTTTCGGGAGAAAACACCGGATCGAGCGCCTTCACGATCGCCGATTTCACGGTGTCACTCGACTCGTTCGCCAAGCGCTTCTGTAAGCACTCAGCGCCACCCATGCGCAGGCGACCGAGGGCGGCAGCGGACGCCGCGCGAACCGTGGCGTTTGCGTCCGCCAAACCGGAGCACAACGGCTCGACGGCACGCTTCGACTTCGATGCGCCGAGCGCCAGCGCAGCTTGGGTGCGAATGCGGAAGTCCGCGCCGTAGGTCAGATTCTGGACCAAGTGGTCTACATCGGCCGCCGGCTCGGCGAGCACCGGACGCGCAGCGCCACAGCCCAAGCCGACAATCAGCGCAGCCAAACCCAGACGACGCATTGTCTGGCACCGTATCATGAGGACTGGGTGCTCCGTGGACCTTCTGTAACTCGCGCTCAACTTGCCAGGTATGACGGCCACTGAACGCAATTGCTTCAGCAAGTTGTTGACGAAGCTTCGAGTCGGTAGGTGGATCTCGGGAGTCTCGCACCTCTCGTTCGGCCGTCTCGGCGGACGAACTCGTTCGACCGACGCTTCCGCGCCGCGCGATGTATGATGTTTCGGTGAATGCGCCGACCGGCGGACCAAACGAGCGTGCCAAACGGACACGGCGGAACACGCCGCGAGTGTGGATTGCCACTGGGTGTGCAGTCCTCTCACACTGGCTTGCTCCGGCGAACGCGTCAGCAGAAACGACGCGGTCCGGGCTACCCGAAGGGGTACAGCTGCGCGTCACCGGCACCCTGACCATCGAAGCGAGCGCTTCACAATTGCCTGGCAGCAGCGAGCTCTCGGCGCGTCTGCTCGACGACGCGGGTCATGCGGTGCCCGGGCGCACGTTGCAGATCAAGCCGCTCAATGCGAGCGCGCCGCTCGCCGCGCGCGAGTGCCAATCGCGAAGCAGCGTGCCGATGGCTCCGGGTGGTGTGTACCTCGTTCGCAGCAACGGCGCCGGCTCACTCTGCGTGCACTTCGATGGCACACCGGAGCGGGCGGAGTTCGAGCTCGACTTCACGGATAGTGACGGTCTGTACACCGCAACGACTCGCCGCGTGGTCGCGGATAGCGCGACGCGTAGCGTGCAGATGGCGTTCGCTCCCGCGCCGAGCGTGCTCGCACTCGAGCGAGAGAACCAAACACTCACACTCGCAACCAGACCCGTACCGGCGCTCGCTCCTGGCGAACCGCTCGAGACACTGAGTCTCTCGCTCAGCCTCAGGCGAGACGGACAGGCTCCGCAAGCGCTCGGCGTTGCCACCGTCGAGATCGGCAGCAACGCCGAGTTTCAAATACCGAGCCGCCTGCTGGGCATGCCCGGGCCGCTCGAGCTCAGTGCCGAATTCGCGGGCAGTACCACGACCCGCGCCGCCCGAACGCTCGCGCGCGCCACGGCGACGGCGGTGGTCGAGTTGTCGCTCGCCGAACCCATCGCCGCCAGCCACCCGGAGAGCGGAGTGAGGCTGCGCGTCCGCGCGCAATCAGTGGCCGGGGCCGTTCGCTCCGGCTCGGTCGAAGCACGCAGTGGAGAATCGAATCTGGGTGGCGCGCGCGTCGTCGATGGCGTGGCCGAGCTCTATGTCCAATTGGACGAGAGCGCGGCGCAGAGCCGTCCGATCGAGCTCCGCTATGCTTCGGATTCGCCTTGGTGGCTCGCGGGTCGTGAGTTGTCCGTCGCTATCCCCATCTTGCCGCCGAGCCCCTGGCGACGCATCGCTTGGATCGCAGCGGTGGTCCTGCTCGGTTCCTGGCTACTCTTGGGTTGGCAGCGCCCGCGACGCCTCGAGCGGCGCGCCAACGCGCTCGTTCCCGCTCATGCGCCAAGGGCGCCAGTCGACATCGTCGAAGTCGGCGATCTCGGGAGCGGCTGGCGAGGCAGCGTGCTCGACGCCCATGACGGGACACCGATCGTCGATGCGGTCGTGCTCGTTCGCCTGCCCGCGTTCGACGGCAGCGGGGTACTCAGCAGCGCGCGCACCAACGCAGAGGGTGCGTTCGCCCTCGAGGGCTCACGATCGGCCGGCCCTGGGGCCGCGCTAGAGGTGCGCGCCCCCTTTCACACGCCTCTGGCTGCGCCGATGCCCCCGCCCGGTACGCTGGTCCTCTCCCTCACCTCGCGCCGTCGCACGCTCATCGGCCGCTTCGTCGACTGGGCGCTGCACGATGGCGGCTGGGAACGCCATGGCGAAGCCACACCGGGTGAAGTCGCGCGCCGCACGGATCGCAACGAAGTGGCAAGCTGGGCAAGCGCCTTGGATGAAGCCGCATTCGGCCCCGAACCGCTGTCCGAGACAAAAGAGCAGGCGGTGATTGCGCGAGAACCACCGCATCGGCAGAAGCACGCTCTGAAAGCGGATCGCGGTTGAGCCGTGAGACCTACATTGGGAAAGCTGGAAAACAGTCCCCAGCCCATTGACGGAGCAAAGCGCGCGTTTCTATAGTCCGCCCACACGCCGCACCAGCGCGTTCAGCAGCTATGATTTACGCTCTCATCGCGCTTGCCGTCGCCGCCATCGCTGCCTACTTCTTGTTTCTCAAGAAGAAGGAGCCAGCGGAACTTCCGCCCAGCTCTACCAAGAGCCAGCCGCCACCGCCGCCACCGAACCGGACCAGCCCGCGCCGCGCGCCTGAACCCGCGCCGACGCCGGGTCCCGAAGCGACTGCACAGCCCTCGGCACCAAAGCCGACAGCCAAGCATCCGCCAGAAGTCACGCCTGCATCTCCGGACGTGGCACATGCGCCACCTGCCTCGAGCTCGCGACCACCGCCGCCCTCGACGCGCGCGGTTGCGCGCCCTGCGCGCGACATCGACGGTCTGCGTAAGGGCCTGTCGAAGGCTCGCGCTTCGGAAGGTTTCTTCGGTCGCCTGCGCGCGCTCTTCACTGGAAAGAAGGAACTCAGCGTCGACCTCGCCAGTGAATTGGAAGAGGTGTTGCTGAGCTCCGACGTGGGCGCCGAAACCACCGCGCTGCTACTCGCGAGGGTGAAGGACGCACTCAGCCAGGGAGATCTCTCTGATCCCGAAAAAGCCTGGGATGCGCTGCGCGTCGAAGCCGAGCGCATCGTCTCGCTAGACGGCACCACTCGCCCGCTCGAGCTGCGCAATCACCCCACGGTGGTTTTGCTCGTCGGCGTGAACGGCGCAGGTAAGACTACGACGATTGGCAAGCTCGCTACCAAACTCCAAGCAAGCGGGAAGAAGTGTTTACTCGCCGCCGGCGACACGTTCCGCGCCGCAGCCGTGCAACAGCTGGTGGTCTGGGGCGATCGAATCGGCTGTGAAGTGGTGCGCGGCAAGGACGGGGCAGACCCCGGCAGCGTCGTATTCGACGCGATCAAGCGAGCCGAAACGTCGGGAGTCGACGTAGTTCTGGCTGACACAGCAGGTCGCCTTCACACGAAGTCGAACCTGATGGCGGAAATGAAAAAGATCGCCAAGACCGCTGAAAAAGCGCTGGCTGGCGCGCCGCACGAAATATTGCTGGTCATTGATGCGACGAACGGGCAAAACGCTCTCGCTCAAGCAAAGGAATTTCAGGAGGCGCTCCCGCTTACGGGCATCGTGCTGACTAAGCTCGATGGCACTGCCAAGGGGGGCGTGGTGCTCGGAATTGCAAACGCGCTTCGTCTTCCAGTTCGCTTCGTGGGCCTTGGTGAACGGCCCGACGATCTCCATGAGTTTGCCCCGGCGGACTTCGTGGAGGCATTACTCGGTCGCGAAGCGGCAGAGTGACGAAATTGAGAAGCTCGGGCGTGAAGCTGCAGAGTGATCAAAATTCATCTCGGGTCAAAAAGTTTTAGCTTGTTGATTGTAAGATTTTTAGCGTGATATAGTCCCCCGGCGTTTCCGGTTCGCGGAATTGTTCAATAGTTCCAAGTGGTTGCGGTGTTGGAACCGCGCGCTGACCCAATGCGTCGTTTGCAGGGAAAGCGGAAGAGGCATCTGATGAAGTCAAGTCCCATCGGGCTCCTCGTGGCAGTAGCCCTCGGCATATTCCCTGCGCAAAGCTGGGCGCAAGCCAAAGCAGGGAAAGTCACGGTAGCCGGAAAAGCTGCGGCGACAAAAGATAGCGAAGGCGTCATTGACGCCGACGCGAGTGGGAGCGCCGCTGCCAGCGGTGACGCAGCTGGTGCGGACGCCGCTCCCGCCGCTGGCGATACTCCCGCAGACTCAGGCGAGGAAACTGGAGAGTCTCCGACTGGCTCCGGTCTCGAAGACATCTGTAAGATCGATCCTGCCGCATGTCCGAATCTGGACATGGACAAGGAGGCTGCCCGCCCCTTGAAGGAACAGATCTTCGCGGTGCAGCAGCTGTATGCGCTACGCGTTCGGCGCTTCGAGCTGCAGGCGGGTTGGTCGCAGAGCTTGAACGACCAGTTCGTCAGTCACCCCGCGCCCAACCTGGCGCTGAACTACTACATCACGAACGTCCTCGCGATCGGCATCAACGGGCAATATTACGCCCCGTTCAACCTCGACAAGGACTTCAACGCGCAGGTTCGACGCGCAGCTCGCGTCGCGGTGCCGCTTACTGAGTATCAGTGGGGTGCTGCGCTCAACTTCACCTACGTGCCGGCCTACGGCAAGTTCGCAGGTTTCGGTGACTTCATCTTCCACTACGACGCGTACGTGGTGGGCGGTGTCGGCGCGATGAGCGTTCGCCCGATCCCGGTCATCGATCCCGACAACCGTAACTTCCAGTACGAGACAAAGCTTGCTTTCAACGCGGGCATCGGTCTGCGCATCTTCTTCAACCGCTGGTTCGCCGCGGTTTTGGAAGTGCGTGACTACGTCTTCAACGACAAGCTCGAGAGTCTAACGGTGAGCCGGATTCCCGGAAGCGGCCCCAACGGCGCTGCTAATCCAAACACCTGGTACGGTGAGACGAGCCTGACGAACAACGTGCAAGCACAACTAGGTGCTGCCATCTTCCTCCCATTCTCGTTCAACTATCGGTTGCCGAAGTGATGGGCAAAGGGCGAGGCATGACGACCACGAAACAGAAGACTACCAAGCGGCTAGTGTCAGTGCTGGCTGCCGCACTCGCACTCTTTGCTTTCACCGAGCGCGCCGAGGCGCAGCAGATTTTGCTCACTGGGCCTCTCGCCGGGGCTCCCGCCGTGCGCAAACTACGCTGGCACCGCAAGGGCCGGTTCGAGGTGGCGCCCGCCGTCTCGTTCACCCTGTTGGATGAGTATCAGCGCACGATTTTGATGGGCGCCCGGTTGAACTACAACTTCACCGACTGGCTCTCCTTTGGTGCCTGGGGCGCGTTCGGCGCGATCAAGACCCCGACCCACCTGAGTGAGCAGATCCAGGACGTGAACGCCAGCCGCCGCGCGACCCCCGGTGAGTCGCGCGACGAGCAGTTGACGGCCGTCAACCTCGGTCCGGACTTCACGAAGCAGATCGCCTCGATGGACTGGGCAGTTGCCCCGCAGCTGACCGTGGTTCCCTTCCGCGGCAAGCTGGCTCTGTTCCAGAGCATCTACCTGGACACCGATCTGTACTTCTTCGGCGGTCCGGCGTTCGTGGGTATCAAGGAACGCAAGAACTGCGATCAGTGCGTCAACAACTTCGAGATGGCAAGTCGCGTGGCAATCGCGCCGACCTTCGGTCTCGGGTTCTCGTTCTACATCAACAAGTGGAGCGCGCTCGGCTTCGAGTATCGCGGTCTGCCGTTCTCTTGGAACACCGGCGGCTTCGACACGGCTGGCGGCGGGAAAGACAAGAAGTTCCCCGACAACAAGATCACCAACGATGATCGGCAATTCGCTTTCAATTCGATGTTGACCGTCAGCTACAACATCTACCTGCCCTTCGAATACAAGGTCAGCGAGTAGCTGCTGCAGGCGAACGCGCTCGCAGCGTTCGCCTCGCCGAAATGCAGGACGCCCCGCCAAAAGCGGGGCGTTTTGCGTTTGTATCGACTTCCCGGAGCGCCGCGCCCTCGGCGCGGCGAAGCGCGTCAGCCCTTTTGGACCTTGTCGCCCACGAGGCGGAAGCCAGGCGGCAGCGCCTTTTTGACCGAGTCGGCGAGCTCGGACGGGATGGTCCACGCGCGATCGACGAGCCCCTGCGCGATTCGGTTTTGGATGCGGCGAGACTCGTCACTCTCGAGCGCAGTGACCAGCGCAGGCAGGCTTTGCGGATCGTTGACGGCAAATAGCGTCGTGGCGGAGGTGAAGCGAACCGGCTCGCTCATGTCGCCCAGGAATGGTTCGACGGCTGTGCGCACTTCTTCACTCGGGTAGGCTTCGAGTGCTTGAATCAGCTGAACCTTTGGTTCGGCGTTGCGCACGTACTCAGTGTCGAATTTCTCGAGCACGTTCAGGAGCTCACGTGCCGCCTGAGCCTCGTCCTTGACGATTGCTCGCAGCACCTTGAGCGGCCAAGTCAGGCTCTCCGCCTTTTGGCAATACTCACGGATCGGCTCCAGCGCATCCTCACCCGCGGCGACGATCCCGCGCATGCACGATTCCTTCTCTTCTTGATCGGTGATGGAAGGATCGAGCACCCAATCGAAGCGTTTGAGCAATGCGGCCGCGGCCTGTGCGGTGCCCATGCGGCCGAGCTCCTGAATCGCCTCTTGGCGATCGAAGTTCTGCGATAGCTTGTTGCCCAACAAGCGCTCCAGGCGCGCGATCTCTTTTTGGGAAGCGCGCGGCGGCTGGTCACTCTTGTTCTTGCTCAGAAAATCGAAAATTCCCATGTTCTTATTGCGGCGTACGGAGCCGCGCTGGGCGCACGCCGGCCCGTGCATATAGCTCGAAATGCCGATACGTCCCAGCGCTCCCGCGCTGGGACTCGGAAAAGACGCGGCTTAGGACAACGGGACGGCGATCAAGACCACCGCGTTGCCGCGTAGCTGAACTTGATAGCGCACGGGTTTTCCGTGTTTTTGCGAGGTTTCGGCCTCGCTAGCGCGGATCCTGCCAACGAACGCCTCGAACGTGATGTGCTCGACCGGTTCGCCGATCTGACGCTTGGCGGCGATGTATTCATCGAACAGGCGCCGGTAGTATTGGTCGGCGTTTTCGGCGGCGAGCGTGGTCGCCACGTTCGGATCGATACCGCCCGCGACCGATACGGAGCTCTCGTCGACGGCCAAGGCTTCCTGAAAGTCACGCGCGCTTGGCCCTTGAGACGGACGCCCTTGCTCGTCCGTGGTGTCCTCGGCGACGCCCATCATCGCGTTCAGCAGCGAATTGATGCGAAATACCAGGCCACCCAATTCGTCGTGCTCGAGCTGGAAACGGAGCTCGGAATTGCCATTGATGATCGCCAGCAACCCGTCCTCGAGCTCCGAGACCGGACCCGAGATGTAGTTGCCGAGCAAAGTCCCGCCCACCACCACCAAGAGCACACCGAGTCCGGCGACCGCAAACACCGGCCACAACAGCCCCGGCACGCTTTCGACGAGCGAGGCTGGCACCGCAGCGATGATCGCTCCGCGCGTCTCGCCCGTGTAGCCGTCGAGCGGCACCGCGCCGAACAAATTGCCGGCCCCGGCGAGATCGACCGTAACGACTCCCCCCGCCCTGAGGGCCTGCTTGGTCGCCGCCGTGACGTTCGCCTGGTTCGCAGACGCGACCACGCCCGCCGGCGCTGCGCTGTCGGCGACGATTTCAACCGTTTCCGACACTGACGCCAAGAGCAGGGTGTGTCCGCTGGTCAAATCACTCGTACGGGTGAGTCGCTCGTCGTTGAGCGGAGTGCCAACCACCAGCGCGCCGAGCACTGCGCCATTCTCACCGCGCAGCGGCGCGTAGCTCGCGAGCATCTGCTCTTGGCGTTTGTGATTGATCCAAAGCGCGCTCGCGGTGTGCCCCGTCTTCAAAGTTTCAGCCAACGACGGGTACGCCGCTGCGACATTTTCACCGCGCATCAGCGCGGAGCCATTGCGCCCGACCGCGACGCCCTGCGCATCGACGATCAGCACCAATGAGGGGGCCATTTTCGCAAAAAGCGGCTCGCTCACGGCAGCGTCACGCAGGCGATTCGCCTCCGCAGTCGCAGCCTCACTGCGCGCTTCCGCGGTGCCACCCGCGAGCGTCGCGTGCACCGACGGCGCGCTCGCGTTGCTGTCCAGCCAGCGCTCCATACGCAGCGCGTCCAGGGCGAGCTGCGCATTGGCTGCGCGCAGCGCCTGGGCGACTTCCCGCTTGCGCTCAGTCTGATTGGTGAGCACGTCGTTCAATGACGTGGCCAAGAGCACGTACGTCAGCAGGCCGACGACAACGACGATACCGGCGTTTACAATGATGATCTTCCAACGCATCCTGATGGCCCCTTTGGCTCGAACCCGGGCGGTAGCCCGATGTTTGGCCGCGCTCCAACGAAACGCCCAGCGGCGCTTTGGGGACGACGGTACTACTTGTCAGCGCAGAGCTAAAGTGCGCGTCGCGCTAATCTCAGCCGGCGCGCGCTACGGAGTGCGTTAGTGTGTGTGCGCGTTTCGCGTGACCGCCCAAGCCGTCTCGCCTGAGCGTGGGCTCACGGTCCGGAAGGAAATGAGGCAATGCAAAAGACCTTAGTACTCGTCGATGATCCGCTGTTCTGCGAGCATCTCGCACCTGCGGGCCATCCCGAACGTCCGGAACGCCTACATGCAGCACGCGCCGCGATCGCGCGCGCAGACTTCGATTTACGGCGAACGGATCTCGCCACACGCAGCGCCACGGACGATGAGCTGGTTCGCGTTCACGATGAGGCATACCTCATTCAACTGGGCCAGGCGGCCGGCCAGGTTGGCTGCTTCGACGAGGATACCTTCTACAGCGCGCAATCCGTCGCCGCTGCGCGAGCGGGCGCTGGCGCAGCGATCGTGGGCACCGACGCGCTGCTCGATCGACGCGCGGACTTCGCGCTCGCCTTGGTGCGCCCGCCCGGCCACCACGCGCGGCCGTCAGGTGCGATGGGCTTTTGCCTGCTCAACAACGTGGCGATTGCGGCAGCTCACGCCCGCGCACGCGGCGTCGAACGGGTAGCGATCGTCGACTTCGACGTGCACCACGGCAATGGGACCCAGGAAATGTTCTACGCCGATCCCTCCGTGCTGTTCATCTCGCTCCATCAATCTCCGCTCTACCCCGGGAGTGGCGCCGTTGAAGAGCGCGGCAAGGGGGACGGGCGCGGCTACACGGTCAACGTGCCGCTGTCGCCCGGCGCGGGCGACGCTGTCTACGGCGCCGCAATCGAACGCATCGTCGCACCCGTGCTCGAGCAGTATCGACCGAGCCTGCTGCTGTTCAGCGCAGGGTTCGACGCGCACGCTCGCGACCCGCTCGCGCAAATGCAGCTGAGCGATCACGGCTTCGAAGCCATCGTCCGGCGTACCCTCGCCGCCCTCGAGCCGGGGGTTCCGGTCGGCCTAACGCTCGAAGGTGGCTACGATCTGGGCGGCCTTGGCAGCTCGCTGGCCGCAGTTCTCACCGGGCTGGGCGAAGGACCGAGCCACGACCTCCCCGCGGAGCGCCTTTGGGAAGCCCACGAACGGGACCTGCGCGCCGCGGCGGCAGCCGCAGCGGAACTTTGGAAACTCTCGTGAGCATTTTGTTCGCGACTTGGGTTGCTGAAGCCCCCCGAGGTGAGCTAAGTACCCGCCTGCGTTGGCGGTCGCGAGGCCGCCGGTCACCGTGAACTACGGTGGGTGTAGCTCAGTGGTAGAGCACTGGATTGTGGCTCCGGTTGTCGCGGGTTCGATCCCCGTCACTCACCCCGAAAACGCTGGAAGAACCGCTCAGACTGGCACACCACGCGCCGGTGCCTGAGCGGTGCCATTTTCTCGCCGCCGAGGCAGTCAACGTACTCGCCGAGCGAGGGACGCGTGCCTCCGATCCGTTGAGCCCGTTGCTACCAGGTGAGCGCGCTTTCAACACGTCGCGCGGTGCCCGCGCGCGATTCAATCCGCTCAACGCGGCAACCAGATGACGAGCACGGAGATCGCCCTTGAGCTCGTGTACCCTCGAAACTCGTCACGCGCGACCCTAGGAATTGGAGACGCGCAGACGACGCGTTTCGAAGTGGTTCGCTCGAAGCCTGACCATCGTGCGCAGGGCGCGCACAGCCCCGCGCTGGTCAACTTTCCTGGGCCCGAGAAGTTTCCAACCGAGACGAATGCGGTGGGGCCCGCCCCAATCGAAGGCAAGTGATCCAGTGGCCATTACTCACCCGGCTCACGCGAGTCCGCAGGACCGAGCGACATTTTCTCGCAGACCCGGATTCTGCATAAAGCGCGCCGGTCGCGAAATATGTCGAGTATGATGTGGTTTCGGAGGAATGCTTTCAATGATGAACGGTTGCCCGCGATGGTCGATTCTGACGCTTCCCTTACTCGCTGCATTGGGCTGCAGCGACCCTGTACCGCGACCCGCGCAGGGGAATCTGACCTTGAGCATTCAGCCACCCGCGCCCGGTGTGACCGGGACCTGCCCTCTCCCTGGCAACACCTACGTGATCGCAGCTCCTCCGAATTATCAGGGGCCGAACAACGCCATGGCTGGTGATCGCGTGATCGATGGCGAGCACAGCGCCTCAATCAAATGCTCGGTCCACGGCAGCTCTACCTACACGTTCTCCGCGACCATCAAAGGTCTGACCCATACGACGCCGAGTTCCAAGGTCGCGCTGACGATCACCAACGGCACGATCAACATGGACAAGATGACTGGCACCGCGACGATCGCCGCAAACACCACCGAGCTCGCGGCGACCTACAGCAGCGCCGCCGGGGCATGCACCGTCACCGTGGTCGGGGACAACGTCAAAGGCGGCAGTCTGTGGGCCACCACGTATTGCCCCTCCATCACCGATCCGACCGCGCCCGGCAAAGCGTGCAGCATCGGCGTGAGCACCACGTTCGTGCTCGAAAACTGCGACGGTTCCTGAGCTCGATACGCACCCTCTGCGCCACACGACGAAAAACGCGAACTCAAACGAGTTCGCGTTTTCTTTTTCTACGAGAGGCTGTCTCAGCCTTTGCTATCGGCCTTGGGATTCACTGCACCAGCCGGCGGTGTGTCGGCCGTCCCGTCCGGCAGTGAGCCTTGTGGCGCGCGCGCCGTCGTTCCCGTGGTCCCGGGTGTGGGCATGGTGTCGGACAGGCTCGGACCGTCTTCGGCACCTGCGTCGATTCGCACGACCACCGCGGTGATGTTGTCCTCTCCGCCGTGCTCGTTGGCCAGCGCGATCAGCTTGCGACAGACGTCCGGAAGTTCACGCGAAGACTGCACGAGCGCGAGGATCTCGTCGTCTTCGATCATGCCGCTCAAGCCGTCGGAACACAGGATGTACGAATCACCGACCTGCGCGTCGTCCGCTTGCAGGTCCACCGCGACGTGCTCCTGCATTCCCAGAGCGCGGGTGATCACGTTCTTCGGCAGCTCGCTGCGTTGCTCTTCGGTGAGCTCCGGCATTGCCAAGAGGTAGTCGTTGACCAGCGAGTGATCGCGGGTCATCTGCTTGATCTGCCCGGCGCGCACGCGATACGCGCGACTGTCACCCACGTGACCAATGTACATTTTCTTTTTGCGTGAGCTGAACAAGCAGCCCACCACGGTCGTGCCCATGCCGTGAAACTCACGAGAGCGCGCGCTGCGATCGACGATCTGCCGATTGGCGATCCGGATCCCCGTCAGCAGTCGATTTTCTTCTTCCGACAATCGTGCGTCGAAATGAAAGGGCCACGTGAAGTCATCGGTGGCCGTCGCCCGAAAAAAGTCGACGATGGCTTCGGTCGCGAGCTTGCTCGCCACGTCGCCGGCACGGTGACCGCCCATGCCGTCGGCAACGATATACAGCGTGTGGTCTTCGAGGATGGCAAAGCTATCCTCGTTGTGGTCGCGCTGCAGCCCGACATCAGTGACGCCTGCCGCTACCGCACGCACGGATAACTTCCCTGAATCGTTGATCGATTAGCCATGCGGCCAGACCCTCGCTGAGAGCAAACCGCAAGATTTCATGGCCTTCCAAGTGTGTCAAGTTGAGCTACTGCAGCACCCGCTGCCAACGCGCCCCGAAAGAGGCCGCCCTCGAGCCCGGGCAAGCACGCAGCGCCACCTTGCTACAGGTCGAGTGCCGCGAAACGACTCCTCGTATGGCCGCGCGGCCGCACTGGAGCGGCCAAACGTTGGTAAAAACCGGCCGCTCGGGGCAAACGGTGCGAAACGCAGGACGGTTTTGAGACGTCAGAGACTTCCGGTCAAATGGCCAGAATCTCTTTTTCTTTGACCTGAATGATGTGGTCGATGGCTTGTCCGGCCTCGGACATGATCTCCTCGACCTTCTTTTTGGCGCGTTCGACTTCGTCCTCGCTCGCGGCGCCCTCTTCTTTGACTTCAGCCAGCATGTCGAGCGCTGCATGGCGGGCCTTGCGGACGCTGACCTTGCACTCTTCGCCGTCTTTCTTGGCGATCTTCACCAGGTCCTTGCGGCGCTCTTCGCTCAGCGGCGGAATCGGGATGCGGATCAAATCACCGTCGACCTGAGGGTTCAACCCCAAGTCTGACTCGCGCAACGCCTTTTCCGTGGCCTTCACCTGGGATTTGTCCCACGGCTTGACGGTCAGCAAGCGCGGTTCGGGCACCGCGACCGTCGCCATTTGAGCAAGCGGCGTGACTTGCCCGTAGTAGTCGACGCGGATCGAGTCGAGCATCGACGGATGCGCGCGCCCGGTTCGAAGCTTGGCGGTCTCGCGACGCAGGGCTTCTTTCGATTTCTCGATTGCCTGCCGCAGTTCGTTCAAAACATCGTCGATCATCTGCGTACCTTTGATGGAGCGGAGCGGGTTCTATATCACCAGCCGGAAACCCCGGCGAGGGGATCGGATACTCTCATCGCCGGCTTTTTCACCGGCGGCGCGGCGCTCAGGGGCGCTTTTTTTTCGGCGCTGCGCGTTGCACGGCGGGCTTGCCGGCGTCCTGGGCCGCCGAGCCGGCATCAGGTGTCCAAAACTGCTTGTCTGCTTCTCGCAGCTTGCGTTGGTTTTCGGCCTCGACCACGGCGGCGGCGCGAGCCGTTGCCTCACGTACGGCTTCATCGGCCTCACGCGTGCGCTTGAACACGTATAGCCCGAGCAAGCCGAGCATCAACGACGCGCCCACGAGCAAGCCGGCCAACAACCGTCCCTTGCTGGACGGCTGCACCTCGAGCTCCCCGGTGTCGAGAATGCTCGGAGCCATGGGTCGGATTTCGTACATGACTTGCTCGCGTTGCGCGCGCGCCCATTCGTCGAGCCGCACCAAGGCGTCCGAAAGCTCGACGACCGACGCGAAACGGCGCTTGGGATCGCGTGAACAAGCGCGCTCGAACCAAGCATCGAAGGCCTTGGGCAACGACGGTTGCAGCTGCGACGGGACCGGCAATGGCGCAGCACACACCTTCAGCACGACGTCACCGATCGCATCTCCTTCGAAGGGAACGCGCCCGCACACCGCGGAGAAAGCGCAAGCGCCCAGAGACCAGATGTCAGAGGCCGCGCTCACCGGTGCGGTAGCCGTCAAAGCCTCCGGGCTCATGTAGTGCGGCGTGCCCAACACCATGCCCGCTTGTGTGGAAGAAGCACCGCTCGCGGCCTCCTCGTGCACCAACTTGGCGATACCAAAATCGAGCAGCTTGACCGAGTAGCCTCGCGAGCCAGCCTCCCCGTCGCGCGCGAGAAAGATGTTATCGGGCTTCAGATCGCGATGTACGATGCCGGCTTGATGCGCGGCATGTAGTGCGCGCGCCGCCTGTTGAACGATCTCGGCCACCTCGTGCAGAGGCAATTTGCCGCGCCTCGCGATCGACTGCTCGAGGGATTCACCCTCCAAGTACTCCATCACGATGTACGGCTGGCCACCTTCGACGCCATGATCGTAAACCGCAACGGCATGGCGACTCTTGATGCGTGCGGCCGCCTTGGCTTCCGTGTCGAAACGCCTCAACGCCTCTGCGCTACCGGCCAATTTCGGGTGCACGAACTTGATCGCGACCAATTGCTGGAGGGTGACGTGGCGCCCTGCCCACACCGTTCCCATCCCCCCTTGACCGATCAAGCGCTCGACCAAGTAGCGACCGGCGATCGTTTTACCCTGGAGGTCCGGCGGCGGAGAGTTGGTCATCGGCAAGTTCGTGGCGAGAGGCGAGACACGACCGCGGAGCTTAGCAAAGCTTCTGGCCGGTTCGGAATTTCCGCACAAAAGGGGGCTAGAGTCAGGGCAGTCTGGCCGTTAAAACGAGCATCGCATGCAAATTCGCGTCGTCAGCTGGAATATTCACAAGGGCATCGGGGGAGCCGACCGTCGCTACCGGCTCGAGCGAATCATCGAGGTGCTCACGGCCCTCGCGCCCGACGTGGCCTTGCTTCAAGAAGTCGCGGAAGACATGCCGCGCTCGCGGTTCCACGATCAACCCTCGGCGCTCGCCGAGGCACTCGAGATCAAGCACCTCGCGTTTGGCCCCGAGCATCGCTTTCGCATGGGTGGTTACGGCAACGCGATTTTGAGTCGCTGGCCCCTGACGGACATCAGTCGCGTCGATTTGACCATCGGCACGCGCAAGAAGCGCGGGGCCCTGACCGCACGTGCACACGTTCACGGCCTCGGACACGAGCGCAGCTTGGTACTCGTCAACATGCACCTCGGTTTGGCCGGCTCCGAACGCGGCCTGCAGCTCGAGCGCTTCCTTGCATCCCACCCGTTCGCACATTTGCAGAAGCGCACCCCGGTCATCTTGGGGGGAGACTTGAACGACGTCTGGGGTTCGCTCGGCCCGCGTTACCTGCAGCCGGCTGGCTTTGGTCGCTGCGGCTCGCTGTTGAACACCTTCCCCGCCTACTTGCCCGTGCGTCCGCTCGATGGCGTATTCGTGCGCGGCGATCTCGAGGCTCGTGGCATCAGCGTGCCCAAGACCAAGCTCGCCAAACAAGCCTCCGATCATCTGCCTTTGGTCGCAGATTTGAATTTGGTGGGGCTGGAAGGCTAGCCGCTGCGCGCGCGGGTTTCAGCCCGCTACCTGCGCAAGCCCGAGTGGCCACCTGCCCGCAATGTCCGTGTCCGAGCCGCCCATGGTAGCCTCGCGCCGCCATGGCGAAATCTACTGAACTCACGCAGAGCCCGGAGTGGCAAGCCCTCGCGGCTCACTATCAGGCCAGTCACGCAACCGAGATGCGCGAACTGTTCGCAAAAGATCCGGCGCGCGCGGAACGCTTTCACGTCGAGGCGCTCGGGATCTACCTCGACTACTCGAAGAACCGCATCACGGACGAGACCGTGAAGGCGCTGCTCGCCCTGGCCGAAAGCTCGGGCCTCCGCGCCAAGATCGACGCCATGTTCGCAGGCGAAAAGATCAACACGACGGAAGGTCGCGCAGTCTTGCACACGGCGTTGCGCGCCCCCGCTGGCGCGTCGATCGTCGTCGACGGCAAGAACGTCGTCCCCGAAGTTCACGCCGTGCTCAGCAAGATGAGCGAGTTCGCCGAACGCGTGCGCACCGGCGCGTGGAAGGGGCACACCGGTAAATCGATCAAAAACATCGTCAATATCGGGATTGGCGGTTCCGACCTGGGGCCGTACATGGCGACGGAGGCGCTACGCCACTACAGCGCTCGTCACCTCACCTTCCGCTTCGTGTCCAACGTCGACGCGACGGATTTCGCGGAAGCGACGCACGATCTCGATCCGGAAGAGACGCTGTTCATCGTCTGTTCCAAGACGTTCACGACGCTCGAGACGCTGGGCAACGCCAAGACCGCGCGTGACTTCCTGCTGGCCAAGCTGAAGGACCCCGCCGCAGTCAAAAAGCACTTCGTGGCCGTGTCCACGAACGCGGAAGAAGTCGCGAAGTTCGGCATCGACACCGCGAACATGTTTGGCTTCTGGGATTGGGTCGGCGGTCGCTACTCCTACGATTCCGCCGTCGGCCTTTCACTGATGCTGGCCATCGGCGGTCAAGCCTTCAACGATATGCTCGCCGGATTCCACGCCATGGACGAGCATTTCCGCACGGCGCCCTTTGCTCGGAACATGCCCGTGCTCTTGGCGCTGATCGGCATTTGGTACAACAACTTCTACGGCACCGAGACGTTCGCCGTGTTGCCTTATGACCAATATCTGGCTCGTTTCAGCGCTTACCTGCAGCAGCTGGACATGGAGTCGAACGGCAAACGCGTCACCCTCAAGGGTGATTCAGTCGACTACCAAACCGGACCGATCTTGTGGGGGCAACCCGGGACCAACGGGCAGCACGCCTTCTACCAGCTCATCCATCAAGGGACGAAGCTCGTGCCCTGCGACTTCATCGGCTTCATCCACAGCTTGAACCCGATCGGCTCGCACCACGATTTGTTGATGGCCAATTTCTTTGCCCAGACCGAGGCGCTCGCCTTCGGCAAGACCGGCGAAGAAGTCGCCAAAGAAGGCGTGCCCGCCGCGCTCACGGCCCACAAGACCTTCCC
>Ga0164308_10000747_pt1 | contig 17646 bp, 14 predicted proteins | sample Whisoiple_246_MG_FD_109983 | JGI IMG/M metagenome (GOLD analysis project Ga0164308, IMG submission 109983) | Soil microbial communities amended with fresh organic matter from upstate New York, USA - Whitman soil sample_246_MG | ecosystem: Environmental > Terrestrial > Soil > Unclassified >...
GCCGCACGGATCGCGTCCAGGGCGGCGACGCGACCGTCGGAGGACTGGACGGCGGAGAAGGCGACGAGGGCCGTCCCCGGCCGGACCGCGTCGGCCAGTCCGTCCAGCGGGACGTAGCGCGTCCTGAGGTCGCCGCGGACGGCGAAGGGGCTGACGACCGAGCTGAACTCCCCGGTCGGCGCCAGGACTTCGGCGCCGGGCGGCAGTGAGGCGGCCACGAGCCCGACATGGGAGGCGACGGAACCGCCCACGGCGACCCGGCCGGGTCCGACGCCGACGAGCCGGGCGAACGCGTCCCTCGCGGCCACCACGGTCGCGTGGTCACCGGCGCCCTGCCTGCGCCCGGTCGCGTTGTCCTCGACCAGCGCCTTGACGGCGTCGGCCGCGCTGCGGGGCAGCAGCCCACAGGCCGAGGTGTTGAGGTACGTGGTTTCGGATGCGAATTCGCTGGCCCTGACCCGGTCGATCGCAGAAGTCTCCATGCGGGACAGCCTGACGGCCGCTCAACCTCACGTCAATCACGTAAGTTTGAGCGGCACGCCCAAGAAATGCTTATACGCGCTGCTCGGAGGCGCTCGCTGCGGGCACTTCACAGGACCCGTCCGCGTCGCAGGCCGCCGCGTCGCCGCCGACCTGCGTCAGACCGGGGACCTCGCGGTCCTTCCACGCCTGCTCCAGGGCCTGGGTGAAGACCTCGGCGGGCTGGCCGCCGGAGATGCCGTAGCGCCGGTCGAACACGAAGAACGGCACCGCGTTGGCGCCCAGCTCGGCCGCCTCCTTCTCGTCGGCGCGCACCGCGTCGGCGTACGCCTCGGGGTCGGCCAGCAGCGCACGCGCCTCGTCGGCGTCGAGGCCAGCCTCGACGGCCAGCTCGGCCAGCACGGCGTCGTCGAAGACGGAGCGCTCCTCGGCGAAGTTGGCCCGGTAGACGAGGGTCAGCAGCTCCTCCTGGAGCCCGCGGGCCTTGGCGAGGTGGAGCAGCCGGTGGATGTCGAAGGTGTTGCCGTGGTCGCGCCCCTCGGTGCGGTAGCCGAGCCCTTCGGCCTGCGCGTTCGCCGCGACGTTGGCCTCCATCCCCCGGGCCTCCTCGACGGTGCGGCCGTACTTCTGCGCGAGCATGTCGACGACCTGCTCGGTGTCGCCCTTGGCCCGGCCCGGGTCGAGCTCGAAGGACCGGTGGACGACCTCGATCTCGTCGCGGTGCGCGAACCCGGCCAGCGCCTTCTCGAAGCGTGCCTTTCCGACATAGCACCACGGGCAGGCGATGTCGCTCCATATCTCGACGCGCATGACTCTTCTACTCTCCCACTCGGATTCGCACAGGACGGAGGATCCCTCCGTGCGTCATTCAACCTTCCGCTGCCGTTCGGGATTCCCGAGGCCGGGGCGGAGCCGCACAAACGTCACCGGCGCCTCGGCGCAGGCCTCGTGCCGAGTGCCGGCGCACGGGCGGAGTTGTCAGCGCCCGGCACGGGCTCTGCCGGGTGCCACCGCCCCGGGGCCCCGCGCCACCGCCCCCTGCGCAGCGGGGAGTTCGGGTACCGAACGCTGTCATATGATCCGCTGAACGGCCGCTCCGCGATGGTGCGGCCTGACAGCCACGCAGCTTGCAGCGCGGGTGGCCCGCTCCCCACGAAGGCACCCGGCCCGTCCGAGAACCGGGCGGTGGCAGTGCGTTCCGGCAGGGTACCCAGGAGGAATCCGCTCAGTGCAACCGCTCACCGACTCAGATCCGGCCCGGATCAGTCGCTACCGTCTCGCCGGCCGCCTCGGGGCGGGAGGTATGGGCTCCGTCTACCTCGGCAGCACACCCGGCGGCCGACCGGTCGCCATCAAGGTCATCGGTGACCAGTTCCAGTACGAGGAACAGGCGCTGGAGCGGTTCCGCCGCGAGGTGGGCACCTTGCGCACCATGCGCAGCGCCTACAGCGCTTCGCTCATCGACTCCGGTCTGGACGCCCCGCCGTACTGGTTCGCCACCGAGTACGTGCCCGGCCGGACCCTGCACTCCGCCGTGCGTGCGTCCGGCGCGCTGCCCGCCCAGCTCTGCCTCGGTCTCATGGCCGCGCTGGCCGAGGGGCTGTCGGACATCCACGTCCACGGAATCCTGCACCGGGATGTCAAGCCGCCAAACATCATCCTCTCTCCGGTCGGCCCGCAGCTCATCGATTTCGGCATCGCCCGGGAAACCGGGCAGGCCGCTCTGACCCAGGTCGGCCACACTGCCGGGAGTCCGGGGTTCACCTCCCCCGAGGCGCTGCAGGGAGAGGACGTCGGTGTCGCCGCCGACGTGTTCGCGCTGGGTGCCACCCTGGCCTTCGCCGCCACCGGCCGCCCTCCGTACGGTGAGGGGTCCTTCCCGGCCATCGCCTACCGCACCGTGCACGGCGGCATCGACCTGGGCGGGGTCGACGCCGGACTGGCCGAAATCATCACGGCCTGCACACAGCGGGACCCGGCCCGGAGGCCGGCGCCTGAGGAGATCGTGGAGATGTGCCAGTCGCACACCTCCCTGGCGAATGATCCGGCCTACCAGCGGATCGCCGCCGCCGACCCGACGGACGCCCTGCCTGTTCTCCCCCCTGCCCCCACGGTCCTGGACTCCCCTTCGGATTCCCCGGGCGTCACACTCGCGGTGGCTCCGGCGCACCCGGCCACCGCTCTTTCGGCACCTACCCCTCCTCCGGAGCCGACGGCAGTACAGCCGACCGACATCGTGGTGGCGTCCCCCCGGACGGCGCCCGCCGACGTGCCGCCCGGAGAGGCCGGCGGAAACCGTCGGCGACGACGCAGGATCGCCGTGGCCGTGGCCGCCGTCGCGGTCGTGTGCGCGGTCGGCGTGACCCTGCAGGTTCTGCAGCCCTGGCACGGCGCGGAGGGGGCCGACGGGACGAAGTCCGGGGCGAAGGCCGGAGCCACGCCGTCGGAGACGGCTGTCGCCGCCCCTGGCGACAACGCGGACGCGCCGGCCGACAACGTTTCGGAGGACGAGAAGGAAGAGGAACTGCCCGAGGAACGGGTGATCGACTCGCCGATGAGACTGCAGCCCGGTGAGGAGATCTCCGCGGCCAGGATCCGGCTGGTCTTCCAGCGCGACGGCGGTCTTGTCGCCTACGACGAGGCGAACCAGGCGCGCTGGGACACCTGGGCCGGCGGCCCCGGCACGCGAGCCGACTTCCAGCCCGACGGAAACTTCGTCCTCTACAACGCGCAGGACCAGGCCGTGTGGGCGAGCCAGACCGACGGACACGAGAACGCGGTGCTGAAACTCCAGAGCGACGGCAACATCACCGTCGTCGACGGTGATGTCGTCCTCTGGGCCGCGGGAACGAATCACTGACGCGAGGGACGCCCGGAGCGAGGCACTCCTCGGAGTCCTCGCCGGCGGACCGGAGCACGTGGGACGGCAGCGCGCCGCGTGGTGCGCGCCGCCGGAACCCGGCCCGCGACGGCGTGTACACGTGCGCACCGAGGACAGGCGGGTGCAGCTCGCTCATGACCTCCGAGCGGGGCCGCGGATCCGGGAGGATCCGCGGCCCCGCGGGTGGACGGCTCCGTCAGCTGCCGTCGCGCAGGTCACCGGGCGCGGTGGGACGGAAGGAGATCCGGTCGAACGAGGCCGTGCAGCCCTCGCCGGTCGGCGACTGGACGAGGAAGCCGACACGGGCGGCCGCCCGCTCCTCCTCCGTGCCGAGCGTGAACACGCGGACGAACGTCCATCGTTCGCCGTCCGCCGACGCGTGGAAGGCGAAGGCACCCCCGGTGCGGCTGATCCGCAGCCAGCAGCTGTCCCCCTCCACCTCGGCCGAGTTCACGTCGTCGGACTGCCCGCGGGTGACCACGGTGCAGACGGTCGGGCGTTCCGGGGAGAGCTCCAGGCAGAGTTTCGCCCACTCCCGCTCGCCGACGTGGAGGTAGAGCACTCCCGCGTCGAAGGCGGCGTCGAAGCCGACCTTCACCCGGGCGATCAGCTGGAAGTCGCCCTCGGGTGCCGCGCCCAGCAGACGCGGAGCGTCGGAGGCGGGCTCCAGCGCGTCGCCGCCCGGCGGGACGAAACGGTCCTGCTTCGGGCCCGCCGTGCCGGTCAGCGCGCCGTCCTCGTACGTCCACCCGCCCTCGGGTCCGAAGCGCTCCAGCGGGAAGGGGAGCGCGTCGATCCGCAGCGCCGTCATGCCCGGCGCCCGTCGACCCGGCGGGGCAGGTTCTGCGGGTTGTCCTCGCGGAGCTCCGCCGGCAGCAACGCCTCGGGCGTCGACTGGTAGCTGACGGGGCGCAGCCAGCGCTCGATCGCGGTGGCGCCGACCGAGGTGGAGGTGGAGGTGGTGGCCGGGTACGGGCCGCCGTGGTGCTGGGCGGGAGCGACGGCGACGCCGGTCGGCCAGCCGTTGACCAGGACGCGTCCCGCCACCGGGGTCAGCTCGGCCAGCAGTCCGGCGGCGCTGCCGTCGGCCTCCTCCGTGGCGATCTGGAGGGTGGCGGTGAGGTTCCCCGGCAGGCGGGACAGCACCGCGGTGACCTCGTCCGCGGAGTCGTAGCGGGCCACGACGGTGACCGGGCCGAAGCACTCCTCCAGGAGCGCGTCGTGGGGTCCCTCCTCGGCAAGCCTCCGGGCCGGCACGGTGAGGAAGCCGGCGGAGACCGTGTGCTCACCGCCCGCGCCGGGGGTGACGGGTGCCTCGACGTCGGGGAGCGCGGCCCGTTCGGCCACTCCCCGGACGAAGGCCTCGCGCATCCGGTGGTCGAGCATGACCCCGGCGCCCGTCCCGCTCACCGTCTCGGTCAGCGACTTCAGCAGCTGGTCGCCGGCCTCGCCGGACGGGGCGAACACGAATCCGGGCTTGGTGCAGAACTGCCCCGCGCCCATGGTCATGGAACCGCCGAGTCCGGCCCCGATCTGCTCGGCGCGTTCGGTGGCGGCCGCCTCGGTGACGACGACGGGGTTGAGGGAGCCGAGCTCGCCGTGGAAGGGGATCGGCGTGGGCCGGGCCGCCGCCGCGTCGAACAGGGCGCGGCCGCCGCGGACCGACCCGGTGAAGCCGGCGGCGGAGACGAGCGGGTGCTTGACCAGCTCGACGCCCGCCTCGAAGCCGTGGACCACGGTCAGGACGTCCTCGGGGATCCCGTGCCGGGCGGCGGCCCGGCGCAGGAGCGAGGCACAGAGCTCGGAGGTCGCGGGGTGGTCGGGGTGCGCCTTGACGACGACCGGGCAGCCCGCGGCCAGCGCGCTCGCGGTGTCGCCGCCGGGGACGGAGAACGCGAGGGGGAAGTTGCTGGCGGCGTAGACGGCGACGACGCCGAGCGGGATCTTGTAGCGGCGCAGGTCCGGCCAGGGCGGGGTCCGGCTGCCGTCCTCGTGGTCGATGTGGATGTCGAGGTAGGCACCCTCCTCGACGACCTCCGCGAAGGCCCGCAGCTGCGCGGCCGTGCGGGCGAGCTCGCCGGTGAGCCGGGCGGGGCCGAGCGCGGTCTCCGCGTCGGCGGCCTCGATGACGTGTTCCTGCGCCTCGGCGAGCAGGTCGGCCGCGGTGCGCAGGAACGCGGCGCGCACGGTGCGGTCGGCCAGCGCCCCCCGGACGGCATGCGCCGCCCGGACCGCACGGTCGACCTCCTCCGCTGTAGCCTCCACCGCAACCTGCTCACGCGGGTTCCCCGTCCGGGGGTCGACGCTCCAGACTGGTGCTGCTGCCACCGTGATTCCTTCCGGTCCACTGCCACACAGGAGAAGTTGTTCGGTATTCTGAACAGCGTTCCTGAACGTGAATACACGGGAACTCTATTTCCGGGCGCTCAGTGTTGGCAAGAAGTGACAGGGTCGGACAAGAAGGCTGGAAGGGGCATCAGGGATGTCGGTTGGCGAGTCCGGTGGGGCACAGGTCAAGTCCGCTGTGAGGACGGTGGAGCTCCTCGAATACTTCGCGGGGCGACCCGGCATGCACTCGCTGGCCGCCGTGCAGGAGGCCGTCGGCTATCCCAAGTCCAGCCTCTACATGCTGCTGCGCACCCTGGTGGAGCTCGGCTGGGTGGAGACCGACGCCACGGGAACGCGCTACGGGATCGGCGTACGGGCCCTGCTCGTCGGCACCTCGTACATCGACGGTGACGAGGTCGTCGCCGCCGCCCGCCCCACCCTGGACCGGCTCTCCGACGACACCACGGAGACCATCCACCTGGCCCGGCTGGACGGGACGAACGTGGTGTACCTCGCCACCCGGCAGTCCCAGCACTACCTGCGCCCCTTCACCCGCGTCGGCCGCCGGCTGCCCGCGCACTCCACCTCGCTGGGCAAGGCGCTGCTGGCGACCCACAGCGACGAGCAGGTCCGCACGATGCTGCCCGAGACGCTGCCGGCGCTGACCGAGCACACCCTCACCGACCGCGAGAAGCTGATCGAGGAGCTGCACGTCATCCGCGAGCAGGGGTACGCGGTGGACCGCGAGGAGAACACGCTCGGCCTGCGCTGCTTCGGCGTCGCGATCCCGTACCGCACCCCCTCGCGCGACGCGATCAGCTGCTCGGTGCCGGTCGCCCGGCTCACACCTGCGCACGAGCAGATGGTCAAGGACGCCCTCTTCGACGCCCGCGACCGGCTCACGCTCGCCACCCGCAGGCTCTGAGCGCCCGGCGGGCCGCTGCCGGACGGGCGGACCCGCGCACCTGAGAAACCGGTGAGAAGGAACACGGACGGGAACGTCCCCGGCGTCCCCGTTCGTCCCTCCAGCGGGATGAACAAGACGATCAGGCGCGCTTCGGTCTTCTGTCTGCTCATGGTGCTCGCCCTGCTGGTGCGGGCGACCTGGGTCCAGGCGTACGAGGCACGGGCGCTCGCAGACGACGAACACAACCGGCGGAACACGATCGCGCAGTACGCGCAGCCGCTCGGAGACATCATCGTGGCCGGTTCACCGGTCACCGGTTCGAAGGAGACGGACGGCGACGACCTCCGCTACAAACGCACCTACACCCAGGGCGATCTGTACGCGGCGGTCACCGGCTACAGCTCGCAGGCGTACGGGGCGAACCAGCTCGAAGGCATCTACAGCGACGTCCTGGACGGCACGGACGACCGGCTGAAGAACCCCGCCGACATGCTCACCGGCGAGCGGACGGACCCCGGCGACGTGCTGACGACCATCGACCCGGACGTGCAGAAGGCGGCCTACGAGGCGCTCGGCGACGACCGGGGAGCGGCGGTCGCGATGGACCCGGAGTCAGGGCGGATCCTGGGGATGGTCTCCTCGCCCTCGTACGATCCCTCCGACATCAGCGGGACCACGGACGGCGACGCCTGGCAGAAGCTCCTCGACGACACGAGCAAACCGCTGGTCAACCGGGCGCTGCGGCAGCCGCTGCCGCCCGGTTCGACGTTCAAGCTGGTGGTGGCCTCGGCGGCGCTGGAGAACGGCCTGTACGGCTCGGTCGACGAGCCCACCGACAGCCCCGACCCGTACACCCTGCCGGGCACGAGCACGGTCCTGTCGAACGAGAACCCGTCGGCACCCTGCGAGAACGCCACGCTGCGCACCGCCCTCCAGTACTCCTGCAACAACGTCTTCGCGAAGGTCGCGGCCGATCTGGGCCAGGACAAGCTGAAGGCGATGGCGGACGCCTTCGGCTTCGACACGGAGGAGCTCGACGTGCCGGTGCGGGCGTCGCAGAGCGTGTACCCGACCGGGATGGACAAGGCGCAGACCGCGCTGACCGGCATCGGGCAGTTCGAGGTGACCGCCACCCCGATGCAGATGGCCATGGTGTCGGCGGCCCTCGCCAACGGCGGTGAGCTGGCCTCACCGCACATGGTCTCCAAGGTGACGGACTCCGACGGTTCCACCCTCCAGGAGTTCCCGGACGGCGACACCGAGCGGGTCGTGAAGGCCTCGACGGCGAAGCAGCTGCGGAGCGCGATGGTCACCGTCGTGGACGAGGGGACCGGCAGCAACGCGAAGATCGACGGAGCCGAGGTGGGCGGCAAGACGGGGACCGCGCAGAACGGCGTGGACAACAGCAACACCCCCTACGCCTGGTTCACCTCGTACGCGAAGGACGACTCCACCGGCAGGCAGGTCGCGGTCGCGGTGGTCGTCGAGGACTCGGGGGCGGCCCGCTCCGAGGTCAGCGGGAACGGTCTCGCGGCGCCGATCGCGCAGAAGATGATGAAGGCGGCCCTGAAGGGGTGAGGCGTTCCGCTGCCACCGCCCGGCGGGCGGTGGCAGCGGGGGCCGGCTACTTCACGCCGAGCAGCTGCTCGACCGGGTCGATGGCGAAGTACACGGCGAACAGGGCGGCGGCGCCCCACAGCAGCCAGTGGACCTCCCTGGCCCTGCCGAGGACGGCCTTGAGCACCACGTACGACACGAAGCCCGCGCCGATCCCGTTGGTGATGGAGTAGGTGAACGGCATCACGGCGATCGTGAGGAAGGCCGGGACGGCGATCTCGTACTTCTCCCAGTCGATGTGACGCACCTGGGCCATCAGCATGAAGCCGACCGCGACCAGGGCAGGCGCGGCCGCCTGCGCGGGGACGATCGTGGCCAGCGGGGTGAGGAACAGCGCCACGGCGAAGAGTCCGCCCGTGACGAGGGAGGCGAAGCCCGTGCGGGCGCCCTCCCCGACGCCCGCCGTGGACTCGACGTAGGAGGTGGCGGAGGACGCGGAGGCCGCGCCGCCCGCGACCGCCGCCGCACCGTCGATGAGCAGGACCCGGCCCAGGTGCGGCACCTTGCCGTCCTCGTCGAGGAGTCCGGCCTCGTGGGAGACGCCGACGACAGTTCCCATGGTGTCGAAGAAGTCGCTCAGCAGCAGGGTGAAGACCAGCAGCGCGATGGTGAGGACACCGACGTGCTGGAACGCCCCGAAGAGGCTGAAGGATCCGAGCAGCCCGAAGTCCGGTGCCGCGAACAGGTCGTCGGGGACGGCGGGCACGGTCAGTCCCCACGCGGTGGGGGCGATGTCGGCGAGCGCGTCGACGACGACCGCCACGACGGTCGTCACGACGATGCTGATGAGGATGGCGCCCTTGGTCCTGCGGGCGAGCAGCGCCACGGTGAGCAGGACACCGAGGCTGAAGACCAGGACCGGCCAGCCGGAGAGGTGTCCGGTGGCGCCGAGCTGCACGGGGACCGATCCGGTGTCGCCGGGGATGCGGGTGGCGAAACCGGCGTCGATGAAACCGATGAACGCGATGAAGAGCCCGATACCGACACTGATGGCCTGTTTGAGGGACGCCGGGATCGCGTACATGATCGCCTCGCGGAGCCCGGTGACCACCAGGACGCAGATCAGCAGGCCCTCGATGACGATGAGGCCCATCGCGTCGGGCCAGCTCATCAGCGGCGCCAGCTGGTACGCGGTGACGGCGTTGATGCCGAGCCCGGCCGCGAGGGCGAGCGGGAGATTGCCGCCGATCCCCATGACGACGGTCGTCACGGCGGCCACCAGGGCGGTGGCGGTGACGAGTTGCGGCGCGGAGAGGTGGTTGCCGAACTTGTCCTCGGCCGAGCCGAGGATGATCGGGTTGAGCACCAGGATGTAGGCCATCGTGAAGAAGGTGGCGAAGCCGCCGCGTATCTCGCGTCCGAAGTCCGAGCCGCGGGCGCTGACGGAGAAGAAGCGGTCGACCGCGCCCGGGCCGCCCCGCTCCGGGGGCGCGCCCTCCGCGGGCACCGCGGGCGCGGGGACCGCGGCTTTCTCGGTCCCGGGCACGGGCGCGGTGGGATCGGGTCTGTCCGGCATGGCACTCCTCCTGGTGTACGGATCACTGGTGCACGGCTCACGGCTGTACGGGTCACGGGTGTACGGGTCACGCGGTGGTCAGCCGGATTGTCCACCGGCCGCGGGGAGTTCGGGTTTTCGCCGTGTTACGTCCCGGGTGGTTCGGGCGCGCCGAAGGGACCCCGGGGATGCGTGCGGCGGGTCCGGGGCAGTGGCGCGAAAGGAACGTACACAGGGACGCGCGCGCCGTCACTCCCCCGGGCCCGCGGCCCTTCGGCCGGCGCAGGGGGGTTCAGGTTTTCGCCGTGTTACGCCTTACTGGGAGGCGCACACGCGTCGAAGCGCTTCCGGGTGCGCATTGGTACGCTCGCGCCCCGCGAACGGAGTTGGGAACGTACACAGCCCGTTCGAGCGCGTAGGGATTCCCGTGCAGAGAAGAGGTAGCCGTGGGCACGGTCGTGGACGATGCTGCTGCCGCCGAGTTCCGTGCGTTCTTCGAGGCGCACTACGCCGAACTCGCCCGGCTCGCCCATCTGCTGACGGGTGAGGCCGACGCGGCGGACGATCTGGCGGCCGACGCGCTGATGGCGCTCTGGCACCGCTGGGACCGGGTCAGGGGCGCCGACCACCCGGCGGCGTACGCCAGGGGGGTCGTCGCCAACCTGGCCCGCACCCGCATCCGCAGCGCGGTGCGCGAGCGCCGGAGGATCGCCCTGTTCTGGGCGCCTCGGGGGGCCGGGGACGGCGGTGCGGCGGACGGACCCGACGTGTCGGCCGTGGTGGACGTCCAGGAGGCCCTGCGGCGGCTGCCGTTCCGCAAGCGCGCGTGCGTGGTGCTGCGGCACGCGTTCGACCTGTCCGAACGTGACACCGCTCTGGTCCTCGGTGTCTCGGTGGGTACGGTGAAGAGCCAGACCTCACGCGGTGTGGCGGAACTCCAGCGGCTGTTGGGACCCGAGACCCCGGCGGCACAGGTACAGGTGGCGGCCGCCGGGCAGCGCGCCGGAGGAAGGCAGTGATGGACGAGGACCTGCGGGAGCGCCTGCGCGCGGCCGCCGCTTCGCACCGCCCCGACCGGGCGCGGATGCTGGCCCGTGTCGAGCGCGGCATGGCGGAGGAACCTCCGGCCCGCCCCGCACGCGCCCCGCGTACGGCGATGCCGTGGCTGCGCGTGGCCGGAGCGACGGCGGCGGTGTGCGGGGTGCTGACGGCCGGAGCGTTCGCGGTGGCCTCCGCCGGCGGGGAGGAGCCGGAGGGCGTTCAGCGGGTGGCGGCGGGCCCCGCGTCACCCGGCCCCGCGTCACCGGCCCCGGACAGGGGCGGCGCGCTGCCCGCGGGGAAGGGCCCGCTGTGGTCGGACGGTTCGCTGGACCCGGAGAGCAACAGCTACTGGGCGCAGAGCGAGGTGACGGTGAAGACGACCGGGCCGCTGTCCGCGCTCACCGTCGAACTCCGGATCGCGCTGAACGGCGGGGTGAACACCACCGGGTCCTGGCGCTCCCTGCCCGAGGAGGACTTCACGGTCTCGGCGCGCGAGGAGGACGGCTTCCTGGTCTACCGCTGGGCCCTGAGGCAGGGAAGGAGCGTGCCGGCCGGTACGCACACCTTCGCGGGGCAGTACAACCACGCGGAGGGCGACCGCGACACCGGACGGGACGACTACACGGCGCGGGCGCGGGCGGCGGGTGGACAGGTCGCGGTGGGCGGCGGCTTCACGCGGACGCGCTGAGCGCCGGGGCAGGGACGGCCGCCAGGGCCGCACAGGCCGCGGAGAAGGACAGGGCGGCGAAGGGCACGGCGAAGAAGAAGGCCCGGACACGGCAACCCTTTGCGGGGCGGCGGCGACCCAGGAGCGCGAGACTCCCCCACCCTCTAGGAAACGGGACCACGAACATGAAGGAACGCGCGCACACCCACCGGCGCAGGCCCGGCAGGCGCCGTATGGCCGCCGCCCTCACCGCGGCCCTGGGCCTCACCGGCGCCGCTCTGGCCACCAACGTGATGCTGCAGCCGGCGGGCGCGGCGACGGCCGCGGTACCCGCCTGGCCGAGTGCCACCGGCTCCCAGGCCGTCTCGAAGACCATCGAGGTCTCGGGGACGTACGACGGATCGCTGAAGCGCTTCTACGGGAGCGGCGACCTCGGCGGGGGCGGCCAGGACGAGGGCCAGGACCCGATCTTCAAGCTGGCCGACGGTGCCACGCTCAAGAACGTCATCCTGGGCTCGCCCGCCGCCGACGGCGTGCACTGCTCCGGCAGCTGCACCATCCAGAACGTCTGGTGGGAGGACGTCGGCGAGGACGCCGCGTCCTTCAAGGGCACGTCGACGGGCTCCGTGTACACGGTGTACGGCGGCGGCGCCAAGAAGGCCTCCGACAAGGTCTTCCAGTTCAACGGCGCGGGCAAGCTGGTCGTCACGAAGTTCCAGGTGTCGGACTTCGGCAAGCTCGTCCGGTCCTGCGGCAACTGCTCCAAGCAGTACAAGCGCGAGATCATCGTGAACGACGTCGACATCACGGCGCCGGGCAAGTCCCTGGTCGGCATCAACACCAACTACGGGGACACCGCCGCGCTGCGGTCGGTGCGGATCCACGGTGACAGCAGCAAGAAGATCAAGCCGTGCGTCCGCTACACCGGCAACAGCACCGGTGCCGAGCCCAAGGAGACGGGCAGCGGCCCGGACGGCACGTACTGCCGCTACACCGCGTCGGACCTCAGCTACGACTAGGAGGTAGCGGTGCGGGGGCGCGGACACCGTGGTGTCCGCGCCCCCGCGTCATGTCCGCCGCACCCCGGCCGCCGGCCGGCCGGCGAGCCGGACGTCGAGCCAGGCGTACACCTCGGCCTGCATCGCCGAGGTGAAGGTGTGGCCGGTGTCGGGCCACACCCGGGTGGTCAGCCGGTCGCCCGCCCCCTGCGACTCCCAGACCGCGCGCAGGGCGGCGTACGCGGACTCCACCCCCGCAGCCGTGAACAGGTGGTCCCTGCCGCCCGCGTGGAAGAGCGCCGGCTTGGGGGCGGCGAGGGACGCGACGTCCGGGATGTCGAGGCGGCGGTGCAGTCCGGGGTGGAGCATGAAGTACGCGGACTGGCCGCGCAGGGCGTTGCCGCCCGGCGCCGTCAGCTCCTTGAGCCCCGTCATCCAGCAGACGGCGGCGGCCGCCCGGACCCCGTCGGAGAGGGCGGACAGCTGCCAGGCGCGGTAGGCGCCCATGGAGAACCCCAGCGCGCCGACCCGCCGTTCGTCCACCTCGGGCAGCGAGGCGAGGAAGGCCGCGGCCCGGATGTCCTCGTGGGCGGCGAGTCCGGCGAGGGAGGTGCCCAGCTGGAGGAGGTTGGCGGCCAGAGCCTGCTGGTCCTCGTGGACGAGCGGTCCCCGGTCGCCCCAGCCCAGCGTGTCCACGGCGAGAACGGCGTACCCGCGGGCGGCCAGTTCGTCGCCGATGAACCGGCCGTCGTAGTACCGGTCCGCCCACGCCTCGGCGGGTGCGAGGCGCTCCGGGTCCGACCGGGGCCGGACCACCTTCTCGCGGCCGATCCCGAACTCGCCCCCGTGGTCGTGGAGTACCAGTACCGCGGGGAAGGGCCCGCTCCCGCGCGGCATCAGCAGGGAGCCGCGGGTACGCCCGTAGCGGCTCAGGGCGAACTCGACGGTGCGGGCGGTGTACGTGCCCGCGGGCCGCTCGTCGAGGGTCACCGGGCCGAACGGTTCGGGGCCGGGCGTGAGCGGCTGCAGCAGTGACTCCCCGACCGCGGCGCGCGCCTCGGCGCGCCAGGCCGGGAAGTCACGGGTCGCCGACCTCCCCCAGGAGAGCGGGAAGGTGAGTTCGTCCCTGAGCCGCTCGTGGAAGGCGGGGAGCACCCGCCGGGTGATCCCCAGGTTCACGCGCGGGGGCGCCAGTCGCCCAGCCAGTCGGCCGGGGTGTGCGCGCGTGCCTCGGACGCGGTCAGCTGCGGACGGTTGCCGGGGACGGTGACGCGCGCGCCGGGACCGGTGTTGCGGTACTCGGCGAAGCGCTGGTCCTGCCAGGGGAAGCCCGCGGACATGGTGCCGTACGGCGTGACCGCGTCGATGCCGGCGCCGAGGTGGCTGTCCCGGACGGTCAGCATCGGGTGGGCGGTCGGGTCGGAGGAGGGCACCCAGGGGCGGGCCAGTTTGTAGTACGCGTCGGGGGCGGTGCTGGTGACCCGGGAGCGCAGCACCAGGTAGCCGCGCGGGTTGGCTCCGGCGGTGCTGGGCGCGAAGACGAAGCCGTACGGGGCGGCGGCGAGGTCGGTGCGGTCCAGGGTGCGGAAGTCGCAGCGGTCGAAGACGGCGGTGGCCCGGCCGAAGACGAAGTCGACGTCGCCCTCCACGTAGCAGTCGCGGTAGTACTGGCGCGCGAAGGCGGTGAGGGCGAGGGAGTCGGCGTACAGGGTGTCCTGGTGGCCGAGGAAGCGGCAGCCGTGGAACGCGGAGCGGTCGCCCTGCACCTTGATCGCGACAGCCTGGGTGCCGGTGTACTCCGGGTTGTCGGAGCGCAGCCAGTCGTTGGCGAAGGTCACGTCGCGGGCGGTGAAGCCGGCGGCCTGGACGGTGACCGTGGCCGATCCGCTGGTGCCGTAGGGGCCGGAGCCGTCGGGCCTGGGTGTTCCGGCGGCGTTGTCGTGGACGATGACGGTGTCCCGGGGGTCGCCGCTCGCGCCGATGACGGTGAGCTCCGCCCGGGCGGCGGTGACGAGGACCGGGCCGCGGTAGGTGCCGGGGGCGAGGACCAGGGTGTGACCGGTGCCGGACGCGGCTTCGACGGCGGACGCCACGTCGGTGTGGTCACCCCGGCCGAGCGGGTCGACGTACAGCGTCAGGGCGTCGAGCCGGCGGGAGGGTGACCCGTAGCGGCCGAAGGGGCGGGTGTGGGCGGGCCGCGCCCCGGCGGCGGGGGTGCCGAGGGCGAGGGCGGCGCCCGCCCCCGCGAGCAGGGTCAGCGCGCTGCGTCTGCTGGGCATGGCGTACTCCTTGTGCGGGGGTGGGGGGCCGGAGCGGCGCTCTCCGGGGTGCTGGAGAGCGTGCGGTGCCGCTCCGGCCGTTCGGGGGGTGGGGTCAGCGGACCAGCGGCTTGCCGGCGCCCGCTCCGAGGCCCACCAGGAGCGGGACGACGAGCGGGTGGCTGACCCGGGTGCGCAGGGTCGGGGTCCAGCCGGCGCCCTCGGTGAGCTGCTCGGCGGGGACGCCGGCGTTGTGGACGGCGATCAGGTCGGTCTTCCGCCCGTTGACGTAGTTGTTCTCCGCCGTGAGGGAGGACTCGGACCATTTCTTCAGGATCTTCGCCCGGTCCAGGCCGGATCCGAGCGTGAACGCGTTGGACTCGGCGACGAGCTTCGACTCGGCGCCGATGCCGTAGGTGTAGCCGTAGGCGGAGCCCGTCGTGGCGACGAAGTGGTTGTTGTACGAGTCGACCTGGCCGAAGCGGACGCGGGGCGCGCGTTCCTTCACGTCCTTGAAGAGGTTGTGGTGCAGCGTGACGCGGAGCTTGCCCCGGTCGCTCGCGCCGGCGCCGTCGCTGTTGCCGATGAGCATGGTCTTGTCGTGGTCCTCGAGGACGTTCCACGAGACGGTGACGAGGTCGGCGCCGCGCACGATGTCGAAGAGGCCGTCGTGCTGCTGGTACACCTGCCCGAAGTAGTGGGGCTGGTCGGCGTCGGGGCGGTCGCCGTCGCTGAAGGTGTTGTGGTCCACCCAGACGTGGCTGGAGCCGTGGACGACGAGGTTGTCGTACTCGGAGTTCCAGGCGCCCTGGTCACCGTCGGTGGGGTCCCACTGGGGGAAGCAGTCGTAGGTGTCCTCGAAGGAGATGTTGCGGACGATGACGTTGGAGACGTTCTTCACCTGGAGGCTGGCACCGATGATCGTGGCGTCCTTGCCGACGCCGACGAGCGTGGTGTTGGACGGCACGTTCACGTTGACCGCGGCGGCCTGGAGCTTCGCGGACGCGGCCCGCGCGTCCTCCAGCGGGCCAGCCGGCACCTCGTCCGTGCCCCAGACGGCCGGGTCGTAGGCGTCGAGGTACTTCTCCAGGGTGTAGCCGCCCTGCTGGTACGCCTCGCAGCCGATCGGGGTGCCCTCGGCGTCGGAGTTGCCGTGGACGGTGCCGGCGATCCTGACGATCTTGGGCGCGTCACCCGCGTCCTCGAAGGCGGCGATGAGCTCGGCCCGGTCGGTGACGGTGTACACGTGCTCCGGGGTGGCGCCCGCGCCGCCCGTGGTGGAGCCGTCGGCGGAGGCCCAGCCGTCACCGGCGGGGAGCACCGCGCGCTCGATGCCCGTGCCGCGGTGGGTGGTGGCCTGGGCGGGGAGGCTGACGGCGAGGGCGAGCGAGGTGGCGCCCATCACCACGGCGATGGCGCGGACGTGTCTCATGCGTGCGGGCATGGCGGATCCTTCTCTGTCGTACGCGGAAGGTGCTCGGGTGAGCGGGGAGGGCTGCGCGCGGGAGGGTGCGGAGGGGATCAGGCCGGGGGCCAGGTGATCCACGATCCGGGCACCGGCTCGTCGAGTCGGCGCAGGTCGCGCGGGGAGAGCGTGCGCGCGTCCAGCAGGGCGCGGGCGGTGGTCCTGGCCACGTCGACGGCGCCGTCGGGCCGGAAGTGGGTGTTGTCCTGCTTGCCGTCGGGGTAGTTCGGCGACTCGCCGGGCTCCAGCCAGTTGAAGTACGGCAGGGTCCCGTCGGGGCCGAGCCGCTGCCAGCGGGCGAGGGAGAGTGCCTGCATGTCGAGCAGGGTGACGCCCTCCTCCGACGCCAGGGCCCGCATGGCGGCCGGGTACGCGCCGTGGGTGGGCTTCGCGGTGCCGTCCTCGGCGAAGCGGCGGCGCTCGACCGGGGTGATCAGGACGGGCTCCGCACGCCGGGCGCGGGCGCCCTCGACGTACTGGCGCAGGTATGCCTGGTAGGTGGTGTACGGGTCGGTGCCCCGGGCGGGGTCCTCGGTCTTCTCGTCGTTGTGGCCGAACTGGATGAGGACGAGATCGTCCGGGCGGACGCCGTCCAGCAGGACGGTGAGCCGGCCCTCGTCGATGAAGCTCTTCGAACTCCGGCCGTTCACCGCGTGGTTGACGACGCGGAGGGAGCGGCCGAGGAAGAAGGGCAGGGCCATGCCCCAGCCGGTCTCGGGCGCGGCGTCGGCGTACTTCTGCGCTGCCGTGGAGTCGCCCGCGATGTGGAGGGTCCGGGGCCGGGGCCTGCCCCCGCCACCGTGGGCGAGCGCGGGGGTGGCGCTGAGGGCGAGGGGCAGCGCGAGGAGCGCGGCTGCCGTCCGTCTGCGGGTGAGTGACACAGGATGACTGCCTCTCTCGAGGGGCACGCGGGAGGTGGAGCGTGGGAGGGGGACCGGCGGCGGGGTGCGACCCGGACCGCCGCCGGCCCCCCGGTCATCGGGGTGTCGGCCGTGGTGACGACCGGGTCAGCCGTTGCCCAGTTCCTTCCACTCCTTCTGGGCGGCGTTCAGCTCGTCGGCCATCTTGTCGAGGAAGGCCTTGGCCGTGATCTTGCCGAGGAGGAGCTTCTGGAACTCGGGCTCGTTGTCGGCCTTGCTGATGTTGTTCCAGTCGGGCAGGTAGTACGGCAGGTCGACGATCTTGGTGGAACCGTCGGTGAGGGCCTTCGCGGCGAGCGCGGTCGGCTCGGACTCGGAGATCCACGGGTCCTCGGCCGCCTCGGTGTTGGCCGGGATGGCGCCCGCGGACTCGTTCCACTTGCTGTTGGACTCGTGGGAGGCGGCGAACTCGATGAACTTCCAGGCCGCGTTCTTGTTCTTGCCGGACCGGAACAGGCCGAGGCCGTCGACGGGGTTGGACACCTGGACGCGGGTGCCGCCGTCCCCGACGGGGGCGGGTATGCCCGCGAACTTCTCCTCGCCGAGGGCCTTCAAGTGGTCCTGGTAGGAACCCAGGTTGTGGCTCAGC
>Ga0164308_10000748_pt1 | contig 17636 bp, 13 predicted proteins | sample Whisoiple_246_MG_FD_109983 | JGI IMG/M metagenome (GOLD analysis project Ga0164308, IMG submission 109983) | Soil microbial communities amended with fresh organic matter from upstate New York, USA - Whitman soil sample_246_MG | ecosystem: Environmental > Terrestrial > Soil > Unclassified >...
AGCCGCAGAAAGCCAAGGACTTCACCAGCGACCAGGAGGTCCGGTGGTGCCCGGGATGCGGTGACTACGTCATCCTCAACACGATTCGCAACTTCCTGCCCGAGTTGGGTCTGCGCCGCGAGAACATCGCCTTTGTCAGTGGCATCGGCTGCTCGAGCCGCTTTCCGTACTACCTGGAGACCTATGGCTTCCATTCGATCCACGGCCGGGCCCCGACGATCGCCACCGGTCTTGCCCTCGCCCGGCCCGATCTGTCGGTGTGGGTCGTCACGGGCGACGGCGACGCGCTGTCCATCGGGGGCAACCACCTGATCCACGCCCTGCGGCGCAACGTGAACGTCACGATCCTGCTGTTCAACAACCGGATCTACGGCTTGACGAAGGGCCAGTACTCGCCGACGTCAGAGACCGGCAAGGTCACCAAGTCGACGCCGATGGGCTCGCTGGATTACCCGTTCAACCCGGTGTCGCTGGCACTGGGCGCCGAGGCGACGTTCGTCGGTCGCGCGCTGGACTCCGACCGCAAGGGCCTCAGCGAGGTGCTCCGCGGCGCCGCCCAGCATCGTGGCGCGGCACTGGTCGAGATCATGCAGGACTGCCCGATCTTCAACGACGGCTCGTTCGATGCGCTGCGCAAGGAAGGCGCCGAGGAGCGTTTGATCAACCTGGCCCACGGTGAGCCGATCACCTTCGGGGCCAGCGGCGAGTACTGCGTCGTGAAGTCCGGATTCGGACTCGAGGTCGCGAAGACGGCCGACGTGGCCGCCGACGCGATCGTGGTGCACGACGCACACATCGACGATCCCGCCTATGCCTTCGCGCTGTCTCGGCTCTCCGAGCAGAACCTCGAGCACATGGTGATGGGCATCTTCCGTCAGATCAGCAAGCCGACGTACGACGATGCGGCACGTCAGCAGGTCGCCGCGGCCCGCGATGCCAAGCCGCACGACACAGCTGCCCTGCAGTCGCTGCTGCGCGGTAAAGACACCTGGACCGTCGACTAATCTCATCGACGTGACATCGCCCGTGCCGCTAGCTGCTGTCGTACTGGCCGGCGGCGCGTCTCGCCGGATGGGCCGCGACAAGGCAACCCTTCCCTTCGACGGTTCGACCATGGTCGAACTGGTCGTTTCAGCCCTGAGCGCCAGGTGCTCGCCGGTCTTCGTCATCGCGGCTCCCGGTCAACCGCTACCCGAGCTGCAGGCCGAAGTCTTGCGCGACGACGCGCGCGGAGTCGGCCCGCTGCTGGCGACTGGGCGTGGCCTACGGGCGGCCGCGGATGCCGGATGTGAGCTGGCCTTCGTCTGCGCAGTCGACATGCCACACATGGAAACCGCGCTGATCGACGAGCTCGCGGAACACGCTGCCCGGCTTGGTGTCGACGTGGTCCTGCCATGGGACGGCCGCGACCACTACCTGGCCGGCGTGTACCGCACCGAGCTGGCTGACCGAGTCGACGTGCTGATCGAAGCGGGGGAGCGCAGCATGCGTGCGTTGGTGGATACCGTCGACACGCAACGCATCGTCATGCCGACGCAACGGGCACTGACGAACGTCAACACCACCGCAGACTTGTCCTGAGAGCGCGCCATAACCGCAGGCGACCTTCTAGCAAACTGCTGAACCCGTCGTTGCGATGCTAATTCATTCAAATGAGAATGCACTCTTTCGCTGATGCCCCGTGATTGATTGGCATTTCAATAGCTGTCGGCTAAGTGGACTCCAGCGAGGACGGCTGCATCGCGCACGAGATCCACTGTCACCGTGCATCATTGGACTGAGACGGATGGATATCGGCTGTCGGCTTGGGCATTGGCGGCCCGAGCGATGGCGATCGGCCTTCAGGCAGTGCCGGGATCGGCGCATGGCATCTGCTCAGCCGAATAATCGCGTAGAGGTTATGGGTGTATCGACGGCTCGAGTGCGGCGATCTCCGGTTTAGACGCCGAAGACGCACTGTCGCTTTATATTTCGGAGACCGAAAGTACACCCACGCGATCGGCGATTCATGCGGCGCGATGGCGGATGCGCAGCCTGTAACCACTAAAAACTCTGTCTGACAACAACACTCGCTATCCACTGCTGAAAGTGCGCGGCAGCGAACGTTTTCTGCTGCCGATGGCGAAAGATCCTGCTGGCGAGCGATTCTGGGCGATCCGCTCGCTAATTACTTGTGCTTTCAACCAATATCGGGTGTTCCAGGTCACAATAAACCAGTGATTTGGCTCACCTTATTATGGCGCCGGCGCCGGCACGGCTGTTAGGCCGACTCGCCGGTATGACCTGCTACGACCGTGTTCTATTGCTGCCGTGATCTGTCCGTGATCTAACCGCGACACGTTCTTCACCGATATGACTTTGCCGAAATCGCTTTGTACGTTTCCAGGCGACTCAGAAATGAGCAAATAAATTCCAAACCACGAACCTGCGTGTGAGCGGGGCTGCGGACCGGGCGATCGCCTACTCCCGCGGCCGCCGGGCGTGACGTCCGGCGGGGTGATCTGTCACTTCCCCTGTCGTGCCTGACCGAGACGGCACGACCCGATTTTTCTGCCTTGACGGCATCAGCGCCTGCGAATGCGGGCGGTGTCGGCGCGCGCTTGTCGAAAGGAAAGTAGTGAAGAACATCCGCACAACGTTCGGTCTGGCAACCATCGCCGGTGCACTCGCGTTGGCACCGATGGCGCTGGCGACCGGCACCGCGAATGCGGACGGCGGCGTGAACTGGGACGCCGTCGCGGCATGCGAGTCGGGTGGCAACTGGAACACCGCCACCGGCAATGGCTACTACGGCGGCCTCCAGTTCACCATGGGGACCTGGCGCGCCAACGGTGGCGCGGGCTCACCGCACAAGGCCAGCCGTGAGGAGCAGATCCGGGTGGCCAACAACGTGCTGAAGACCCAGGGCATCGGTGCCTGGCCGGTCTGCGGCAGGCGCGGCTAACACCCGCACGCTGCACACAAACGCAGTATGGAATTAATGGGTGCCGGGTCTTTTAAGGCCCGGCACCTCTTTTCATTCTCAATTGCCCCATCTGTCACATCTGTCACTTCTCTACCATTCGCCTCCGTTTACTCATATTGCCCTTTTCCCTCATTTGCCACATCACTAGCTGTGTTCTATTCCGCCCCGATAACGTGCATATACCTCCCTTGTAACGTCTGACCCTCCTAACCCGAAAGTCCCATCAGTTGCAAGGTCGGGGAAGGACCAACGTGATGAATAGACGCCATTCGTTCATCCAGACGGCGAAGAAGGCCGGCTGGCTCGTCGCAATTGCTGGGGCGCTCTTCCTTGCCCCATTGACGCTCTCAGCGGCCACTGCGAACGCCGACAGCGTCGATTGGGACGCAATCGCCCAGTGCGAGTCGGGCGGGAACTGGTCGACCAACACCGGCAACGGGGCCTACGGCGGCCTGCAGTTCAAGCCGTCGACCTGGGCGTCCAACGGCGGAGTCGGCTCGCCGTCGACGGCCTCCAGGGAAGAGCAGATCAGGGTCGCCGAGAATGTGCTTCGGACACAAGGCCTCAAGGCATGGCCCACCTGCGGTTCGTCCGCAGGCGGACCCGCAGTGTGGAACGCATCCAGTCCGCTGAGGGGATGCGGCGCGATAGGCGGCGGCGCGGTGCTCGGGCTGGTCGACCTGCGTCAGATCTGTTCGACGTTCCTCAGCCCGTTCGGCCTAGGCTGACGCCGACGTCGGCGCCCGGAACGCCGACTTGGACGCCACAGTCGCCAGATGCCGGGTCAGCACCGCCTCCGGCACCAGCACCGTCGCACGACTGGCCAGGCCGCTCAGCAGTGCGGGTCGCAGGTTGACTGCCCGTCCGATCATCGCCGATTCCCGGGTCAACGCCTTGGTCCGTGGCTTTCGGTACGTCGCGAATCGGGCGAAAGCGGTCGGTAGATCGCTGCTCTGGTCGACGAAGGCGGCCAGAATCGCGGCGTCCTCCAGTCCCTGACAGCCGCCCTGACCGAGATGCGGACGCATCGGGTGGGCGGCATCGCCGACCAGAACGATCGGACCTTGCGACCACACGCGGGCCTCGTCACGGTCGTACAGGTCATTGCGGAGGACGACGCTCGGGTCGGTTGCGGCAAGCAGCGCAGGCATGGGCTCGGCCCATGACCCGAACCTGGTCTTCAAGTACTCCAGTTCGCCCGGCGATGCGACGCGACCCTCCTTCGCGCGCTCGGTTGCGAACCAGTAGGTGTGATCGGGGCCGAGCGGTACATGCCCGCATTCCCGTCCAGCGCCCAAGGTCTCACCGGCGAAGTCCTGATGGATTGCGACGTCAGCAATGCCGCGCCACGCGGTGTATCCGACGTAGCGGTTGCGCAGCTCGCCGTTCAGGTGGCGGGCCACAACGGAGTGCGTGCCGTCGGCGCCGATCAGGGCGGCGGCCCGCCGCGTCGTCGAATCGGAAAGTGTCACACGCACACCGGATTGCGCCATTTCTATGTTCACTGCAGTAGCCCCCGTTTGCACGGTGCCGCTCGCCAGCGCGCCGGCCAGCACCTGGTTCAGGACCGACCGTCGGATCACCACCAGCGGTTCGCCGAGCGCCCTGACGATTCGCTCCTTCGACGGACGACGCAACCACGTGCCGTCATGCCAGCGCATCGCTCCCGCGGTCACCCGGCCGCCGGCATCCCGTACTGCCTCGCCGAGCCCGATGTCATCAAGGGCGGCAAGGGCATTGGGCCAGATGCTGATTCCGGCCCCACTCGACGTGTCGGCGCGGCTCTCCAGGACGGTGACGTCATGGCCACGGCGCTGCAGGGCGACGGCTGTCGCCAAACCCGCAATGCCTGCACCGATCACGAGGAACTGCTGTTGCGCCACCCGTCGAAGGTAGCGCCTCGGCCGCGCGTGACTATAGGTCGAACACCAACAGCGTGCTGGTGGCCGTCGCCACCACCGCACCCGAGGCATCGGTGACGACACCCTCGGCGAAGCCAACCCGCGCTCCCGCCTTGACGACAGTTCCCGTCGCGGTGAGCAGTCCGCTGCTCAGCCGCACGGCTTTGAGGTAGCTCACCTTGATCTCGACCGACGTGTAACCCTTGCCTTGCGGCAGAGTGCTGTGCACCGCGCAGCCGGTGACCGAGTCCAGCAGCGTGCAGACCAGACCGCCATGGACGGCCCCAATCGGGTTGTATGCCGATTCGTCGGGCTCGCATGTGAAGACCACCCGTCCCGGGTCGGCAGAGACCATCTCGAAGCGCATCAGGCCTGCGATCGGCGGCTGAGGCAATTCACCGGCCGCGATGGCCCGCAAGTAATCGACTCCGGCCATCGACAGGCCCTTGGCGGTGCTCGGCCCTGGTTCGTGCCATGTGACCGTGCGCGATCTCTGCGGCCCCCAGTCCTCGCGTGTGGTCGCGTCGGCGAGCTCTGCGGTCATCGTGATCCCTTCACTTTCAGCGCGCTCATCGGTCGGTATCTGCGTTGTCGATCGGGGTCGTCGGACGCGACGGCGTAATGCCGTCCCCATTCGAGGAGAGCGTCGAGAACCGGCATGAGTGCGTCGCCGGAGTCGGTGAGCCGGTATTCGTAGCGGACCGGGCCGTCGTGGTACGGGGTCCGGGTGACGATGCCTGCGCTTTCGAGAGCCTTGAGTCGGGCCGCGATGCGGTCCCGGGGCGCGCCGGTGCCCGCGACGATGTCGCCGAAGCGGGTGGCCCCGAGCGCGATCTCGCGTACGACGAGCAGCGCCCACCGTTCACCGACGAGGCCGAGCGCTGCCGCGATCGGGCAGGGCCTGCCGGGAAGGTCGGCAAGCGCGACGTTGTCCATGCCGTCAGTGTGCCCGGTGCGAGTTTGAAAATCAAACTGACCCCGGTTGTGCTACGAACATCGCATGACCGAAACCCCGTTCGGCGATCTCGACGACTTCTTCGCCCTTCCGCGAGTGTCCGGGCTGGCCGTCTCGCCAGACGGCTCGCGCGTCGTGACCACCGTCAGCGAGCTCGGCGAGAAGCGCACCGAATACGTCACCGCGATCTGGGAACTGGACCCGAAGGGCCTGGCGCCGGGCCGCCGCTTGACCAGAGGGGCGAGGGGCGAGTCGGCGCCCGCGTTCACATCCAAGGGTGACCTGTTGTTCGTCGCGGTACGTCCGACCGATGACGACGACAAGCCGCCCGCGGCGCTGTGGAACCTTCCTGCGGCCGGTGGCGAGGCCGTCGAGGTGCTTGCGCCGCCCGGCGGCGTCGACGTGGCCAAGACGGCACGCGACAAAGCGGTGGCGGTGGTACGTGCGCCGCTGCTGCCGTCGGCGCGCAGTTTCGAAGACGATCACCGGCTGCGGGATCTGCGCAAGGACAACAAGATCACCGCGATATTGCACACCGGATATCCGATTCGACACTGGGACAGGGATCTCGGCCCGGGCGCGCCTCATCTGCTCGCACTGAACCTCGCCGACGACGCCACTCCAACCGATCTCACACCGCGGCCGGCCGGTGCCCTGCGCGACGCCGACTTCGACGTCAGCCCCGACGGCAGCTTCCTGGTGACGTCATGGCAGCGACCCGCGCCGGGTGCGTCGCAACGATCCGTGCTCGTCCGCGTCGACCTGGCGTCCGGCGAACACTCCGTCATTGCCGACGAACCGGGGGCCGATCTGTGGAGTCCGACCGTCTCACCCGACGGGAGGGCCGTGGCGTTCCTCCGGGAGTCATACTCGACGCCGCAGCATGCACCTCGAATCAGCCTGCGCTATATGCGGTTCGGGGAGTCGCCGGCAGAGCTCGTCGCCGACTGGGATCGCTGGCCGGCGTCTGTCACGTTCTCGCGCGACGGCGGTGCATTGCTGGTCACCGCAGATGACAGTGGCCGCTGCCCGGTGTTCCGACTCGACATCGCCGCCGGCGAAATCCAGCCGCTGACCACCGACGACTACGCCTACACGAACGTGACGGCCGCACCTGACGGCATCGTCTACGCGCTGCGGAGTTCGTACGCCTGCCCGCCACACCCGGTGCGAATCGACCCGGGCGGCACCGTCACGCCGCTGCCATGTGTCGAGCACCCCCGGCTGCCCGGTTCGCTCACGGAGGTGCGGGCAACCGCCCGCGACGGGACGTCGGTGCGATCGTGGTTGGTGCTGCCCGAGAAGGAAGTGCCTGCACCCCTTGTTCTTTGGGTTCACGGGGGACCGCTGAACAGTTGGAACTCCTGGCACTGGCGATGGAACCCATGGGTGCTCGCAGCCCGCGGATACGCGGTGCTGCTCCCGGATCCGGCGCTTTCGACCGGCTACGGCCAGGACTTCATCCAACGAGGTTGGGGCGCATGGGGCAGTGCGCCGTTCGAGGATCTGATGGCCGCTACCGACGCAGCGTGCGCCCATCCGCGCATCGATGCGTCCCGCACCGCCGTGATGGGGGGTTCTTTCGGCGGGTACATGGCCAACTGGATTGCCGGCCACACCGACCGGTTCGACGCCATCGTCAGCCATGCCAGCCTGTGGGCGCTCGACCAGTTCAACTCCACCACCGACGCCGCTTACTACTGGCTACGCGAGATGACGCGTGAGGCGGCCGAGGCCAACTCACCGCACCGTTTCGTCGCCGATATCCGCACGCCGATGCTTGTCATCCACGGCGACAAGGACTACCGCGTGCCCATCGGCGAGGCACTCCGGCTGTGGTACGAGCTGCTCAGCGAATCAGGGCTACCCGCCGCCGACGACGGCACGAGCCCACACCGGTTCCTCTACTTTCCTTCAGAAAACCACTGGGTGCTCTCACCACAACACGCCAAAATCTGGTACCAGGTGGTCATCGCGTTCCTTGGCCGGCACGTGCTCGGTGAGGACATCGAGCCCCCCGAGACGCTCGGGTAGCGTCGAAAGCCATGGACCCCTCAGGCGTGAGCAATCGTGAGTTCGACATCGTCGTGTACGGCGCGACCGGGTTCGTCGGAAAGCTGACCGCGCAGTACCTGGCCAGCGCCGGCGGCGACGCACGCGTTGCGCTTGCAGGCCGTTCGCAGGACAAGCTGCAGGCGGTGAGGGAGACGCTGGGGGAGTCGGCGCAGTCCTGGTCGCTCATCACGGCGGATGCCTCGCAGCCCTCGACGCTCGATGCGATGGCCGCGCGGACACAGGTCGTGGTGACGACTGTAGGACCGTACAACCGCTACGGGCTGCCGCTTGTTGCCGCATGTGCCGCCGCCGGCACCGATTACGCGGATCTCACCGGTGAACCGATGTTCATGCGCGAAAGCATCGACCAATACCATAAACAGGCCAAGGACACCGGAGCGCGGATCGTACATGCATGCGGATTCGACTCGGTCCCTTCCGATCTCAGCGTTTTCGCGCTGTACCGACGGGCGTCTGACGACGACGCAGGCGATTTGGTGGACACCACCTTCGTGGTCCGAAGGATGGCCGGCGGGCTTTCTGGCGGCACCGTCGCGTCGATCACAGATGTGCTGCGGGCGGCGTCGGGTGATCCGGAGATCCGACGTCAGCTCGAAGATCCGTACACCCTTACCCCGGACCGGACGGCCGAGCCCGAGTTCGGTGCCCAGCCCGACTATCCGTGGCGGCGGGGCGCTCAAATTGCGCCGGAGCTGGACGGCATTTGGACCACGGGCTTCATGATGGCGTCGACGAATACACGAGTTGTCAGACGCAGCAACGCATTACAGGACTGGGCGTACGGGCCGCGGTTCCGCTATTCGGAGTGTCAGAGTGTGGGGTCCTCGGCGCTTGCGCCGGTCGCCTCGGCGATCGCTTCGGGCGTTGGCGCAGTCGCCACAGGGTTGGGCAGTCGGTATCTCGACAAGGTGCCGGAGCGCTTGGTGGACCGCATCGTTCCCAAGGCGGGCACCGGCCCGAGCGAACGCACCCGCGAGCGCGGCCACTACACGATCGAGACGTACACGACGACGACGAACGGCACGAGGTACCGGGCCACCATGTCCCAGCAGGGCGACCCAGGCTACAAGGCCACCTCGGTGTTGCTGGGCGAAAGCGGTTTGGCGCTGGCACTGGATCGGGACCAACTTTCCGATCTGCTCGGCGTATTGACGCCTGCGGCGGCGATGGGCGATGCGTTACTCGCTCGATTCCCCGCTGCCGGTGTGTCATTGGGAATCGACCGGCTGAATTGATCTGCCAGCGCTGAACACCTGTTATCCAAGATCAAAGCGACTAGTGTCGTGCTCGGCATGCGATAACCAGCAATGAAGGTGGACACGACAATGGCAGGTCTCGACGAACTCTTCGCGCAGATCCCGGTACAGGACATCGCGAGCAAAGTCGGCGCGGATGAGGGCGAGGTGAACAACGCCATCAGAACGTTGGTGCCTGCACTCGTCGGCGGTCTGGCGCAGAACGTCCAGTCGAACGACATCGACTCGAGCAAGCTTGAATCCGCCGTGGCGCAGCAGGGCGAAAGTGGCCTGCTCGACGGCGGCGTCAACGTGGACCAGGTCGACGAGAAGGAGGGCGACAACCTTGTCGCGCACCTCTTCGGGGGCAACGACAGCAACGCCGTCGCCTCCGCGCTCGGTGGTACCGGCGCAGGCAGCAGTGATCTGATCAAGAAGCTGCTGCCGATCCTCGCCCCGATCGTGCTGGCCTATATCGGCAAGCAGCTCACCAAGGGGTCGGCTTCGGCGCCGGCCCAGCAGCCCCAGGCACAGTCGGGAGGCGGCGGCGGCCTCGGCGACATCCTGGGCAGCATCCTCGGGGGCGCCGGTGGAGGTGGCGGCGGCGGGAACAATCCGCTCGGCAGCATCCTCGGTAGCGTGATCGGCGGAGGGCAGGGCGGCGCGATCGGTGACATCCTGGGCGGGCTGCTCGCCGGCAAGAAGTAGCCACGCAGGGGCTGGCGCGCCGCACTCCATAGAATGGCGCGGTGACCGCCAGCCCGAAGCCATCGACGGACGCCCTGCCCAAAACCTGGGAACCGGGCGCCGTGGAGGGCGAGCTCTATCAGGGCTGGGTGGACGCCGGATACTTCACGGCCGATCCGGAGAGCGACAGGCCGCCGTATTCGATTGTGCTGCCGCCGCCCAATGTCACCGGCAGCCTGCATATGGGGCATGCGCTCGACCACACGCTGATGGATGCGCTGACCCGGCGAAAGCGGATGCAGGGCTACGAGGTGCTGTGGCTGCCGGGCATGGACCATGCGGGCATCGCGACCCAGTCCGTCGTCGAGAAGCAGCTGGCGGTCGACGGCAAGACGAAGGAGGACTTCGGCCGCGAGCTGTTCGTCGACAAGGTCTGGGACTGGAAACGCGATTCGGGCGGCACGATCGGCGCCCAGATGCGCAGGCTCGGCGACGGTGTGGACTGGAGCCGCGACCGCTTCACCATGGACGACGGCCTGTCCCGCGCGGTGCGCACGATCTTCAAGCGACTCTTCGACGCCGGGCTGATCTACCAGGCCGAACGACTGGTGAACTGGTCGCCGGTGCTGGAGACCGCCATCTCCGACCTGGAGGTCTCCTACTCCGACGTCGAGGGCGAGCTAATTTCGTTCACCTACGGATCGCTCGACGACGCCGAACCCCACATCGTGGTGGCCACCACTCGCCTCGAGACGATGCTCGGTGACACCGCCATCGCGGTGCACCCAGACGACGACCGCTACCGCGACCTCGTCGGCAAGACGCTGCCGCACCCTTTCATCACCGGCCGCGAGTTGATCGTCGTCGCCGACGAACATGTCGACCCCGAATTCGGCACCGGCGCAGTCAAAGTCACGCCAGCCCACGATCCGAACGACTTCGACATCGGGCTGCGGCACAAGCTGCCGATGCCGACGATGATGGATACCAAGGGCCGCATCGCGGACACCGGAACCGAATTCGACGGCATGGACCGATTCGATGCTCGCGTCGCGGTTCGCGAGGCGCTGGCCGCCGAGGGTCGGATCGTCGAAGAGAAGCGGCCGTATCTGCACAGCGTCGGGCATTCCGAACGCAGCGGAGAACCCATCGAGCCCAGGCTGTCGCTGCAGTGGTGGGTCAAGGTCGAGTCACTGGCCACAGCGGCAGGTGACGCGGTGCGTAACGGGCACACCGCTATTCATCCGCCGAGCCTCGAGCCTCGCTGGTTCGCCTGGGTCGACAACATGCACGACTGGTGTATATCCCGCCAGCTGTGGTGGGGGCATCGCATCCCGATCTGGCACGGTCCCGATGGCCAGACCGTGTGCGTCGGACCCGATGAGGCGCCGCCCGAGGGGTGGGAACAAGACCCCGACGTGCTGGATACCTGGTTCTCTTCGGCGCTGTGGCCGTTCTCCACGATGGGCTGGCCCGACCACACTCCCGAACTGGCCAAGTTCTATCCGACCAGTGTCCTGGTCACCGGGTACGACATCCTTTTTTTCTGGGTGGCCAGGATGATGATGTTCGGCCAGTTCGTCTCGTCGGATCCGGCGATCACCCAGGACGGCGCGCGCGGTCCGCAGGTGCCGTTCGAAAACGTGTTCCTGCACGGGCTGATTCGCGACGAGTTCGGCAAGAAGATGAGCAAGTCGCGGGGCAACGGTATCGATCCGCTCGACTGGGTGGAGATCTTCGGCGCGGACGCCCTTCGGTTCACCCTCGCCCGCGGCGCGAGCCCCGGCGGTGACCTGTCCATCGGTGAGGACCACGCCAGGGCGTCGCGGAACTTCGCCACCAAATTGTTCAACGCCACCCGCTTCGCGCTGATGAACGGGGCCAGCCCCGCGCCGCTGCCCGTCGCTGCCGATCTGACCGACGCTGACCGCTGGATACTTGGCCGGGTCGAAGAGGTTCGCGCCGAAGTGGATTCGGCGCTCGACCACTATGAGTTCAGCCGCGGGTGTGAAGCGCTGTACCACTTCGCCTGGGATGAGTTCTGCGACTGGTACCTCGAACTCGCCAAGGTGCAGTTGGCCGAGGGAATTTCCCACACCACGGCTGTGCTGGCAGCGGTTCTCGACACGCTGTTGAAGCTCCTGCATCCCGTGATGCCGTTCGTCACCGAGACTCTGTGGAAGGCACTCACCGGCGGTGAATCGCTGGTCATCGCCGAGTGGCCCACCCCTTCCGGCTTTGCCGTCGACCTTGTTGCGGCGCAACGCATCACCGATATGCAGAAGCTGGTCACCGAGATTCGACGGTTCCGCAGCGATCAAGGACTCGCCGATCGGCAGAAGGTGCCCGCGCGGTTGACGAATGTCACTGAAGCCGATCTCGACTCGCAGATTCCTGCGGTCACATCGCTGGCATGGCTGACGCCGGCTTCGGACGGATTCGCTCCGACGGCCTCGGTCGAGGTGCGGCTGAGCCGTGGCACCGTCGCGGTTGAGCTCGATACTTCGGGCACCGTGGACGTCGCCGCCGAGCGTCGCAGGCTCGAAAAGGATCTGGCCGCTGCCGAGAAGGAACTCAAGGGCACCACCGCCAAACTCGACAACGAGGCCTTCCTGGCGAAGGCGCCCGTCGATGTCGTCGACAAGATCCGCGGTCGCCAGCAGCTGGCCAAAGAGGAAGTCGATCGAATCACCGCAAGGCTGGCTTCTCTTCGATGACCGAGCCCGTCCCGACGCCGGACGAAATCGCCTCGCTGCTTCAGGTGGAGCATCTGCTGGACCAGCGGTGGCCCGAGACCAAACTCGAACCGAGTACGACCCGAATCTCAGCGTTGATGGAGCTGCTCGGCTCGCCGCAGCGCGGCTATCCGTCGATCCACATCGCGGGCACCAACGGAAAGACGTCGGTGGCGCGCATGGTCGACGCGCTCCTCACCGCACTGCACCGACGGACCGGCCGCACCACCAGCCCGCACCTGCAGTCCGCCGTCGAGCGCATTGCTATCGACAACAAGCCGATCACGCCTGCGCAGTATGTGGCGACGTACGAAGAGATTGAACCGTTCGTCGAGCTGGTCGATAAGCAGTCCGAAGCGGCTGGGGGGCCGGCGATGAGCAAGTTCGAGGTGGTGACCGCGATGGCGTTCGCGGCGTTCGCCGACGCGCCGATCGACGTGGCGGTCGTGGAGGTCGGAATGGGCGGACGCTGGGACGCAACCAACGTCGTCGACGCTCCGGTAGCCGTGATCACCCCGATCGGTATCGACCACACCGAGTACCTGGGCACCGAAATCGCCGATATCGCCGCCGAGAAGGCGGGCATCATCGTCAGGCAGATGGACGATCTGGCGCCCGTTGACACGGTGGCGGTGATCGGCAGGCAGGTGCCGGAGGCAATGGAGGTGGTGCTGGCCGAGACGGTGGCCGCCGACGCCGCGGTCGCTCGCGAGGACTCCGAGTTCGCGGTGCTGGGCCGGCAAGTGGCGGTCGGCGGCCAACTACTCGAACTGCAGGGCCTCGGCGGGGTGTACTCCGACATATTCCTTCCCCTGCACGGCGAACATCAGGCCCACAACGCCGTCATCGCGTTGGCTGCCGTCGAGGCGTTCTTCGGGGCGGGCGCCGAACGGCAACTCGACATCGATGCCGTCCGCGCCGGTTTCGCGGCCGCCGTCAGCCCTGGACGATTGGAACGGATGCGCAGCGCCCCAACGGTTTTCATCGACGCAGCCCACAACCCCGCCGGTGCGACGGCTTTGGCGCAGACGCTGGCCGACGAATTCGACTTTCATTTCGTCGTCGGAATCGTCTCGGTGATGGCCGAAAAGGATGTCGACGGCATCCTGGCCGCGCTGGAACCGGCCTTCGACCAGATCATCGTGACCAACAACGGTTCGCCGCGCGCCCTGGACGTCGAGAGCCTCGTGACGCGGGCCGAGGAGCGATTCGGACCGGAGCGAGTGATCGCATCTGCCAACCTGCCCGACGCCATCGAAACCGCGACCGCGCTTGTCGAGGAGGCGGGACATGACGGCGAAGGCTTCTCCGGCAGTGGCGTCGTCATCACCGGGTCGGTCGTCACCGCAGGCGCGGCCCGCACGCTTTTCGGACGGAACCCCGAATGAGCGCTGATTCCGACAGGGCAGCCGGGCCGGACCCGTGGAAGAGCTTCCGTGGGGTGATGGCGGGCACCTTGATCTTGGAAGCCATCGTGGTCCTGCTCGCGCTCCCCGTCGTCTCGACGGCCGACGGCGGGCTGACGGCGGCCAGCGGCACCTACCTGATCGGCCTGGCGGTTGTGCTGGTCCTGCTGGCAGGACTGCAGGGCCGAGCCTGGGCGATCTGGGTGAATCTCGGTATTCAGGTGGTGCTTATCGCCGGGTGGGCCGTGTCGGGAGCCGTTGGCTTCATCGGCCTCGTGTTCGCGGCCGTCTGGCTGCTGATTCTCTATCTGCGCAGCGAAGTGAGGCGGCGCGAAGCGCACGGCCTGCTGCCGGGCCAACAACCCCCGCCTGATTGAGTTCGGCGAGCGAAAACTGGGGTAGCGCCACCGGCGGGGGCACTATCCCAACTGCATCCCCGGCATTACCTGCTAGGACCGCTCCGGCTGCGCCGGACGACGGCGGCGACGCGAGACGGCATGCTTGCGCAGGTACGCTGTCGGCCGTGACTGAGCGGACCTTGGTGTTGATCAAGCCCGACGGCGTCCAGCGACGCCTGATCGGCGAGGTAGTTGGCCGTATCGAGCGCAAGGGCCTGACGATCGCCGCCCTGGAGATGCGCGACGTCGGCGAGGATCTGGCCCGCAAGCACTACGCGGAGCACGACGGCAAACCGTTCTTCGACTCCCTGCTGGAGTTCATCACGTCGGGACCCGTCGTTGCGGCGATCGTCGAGGGCCCACGGGCCATTGCTGCCTTCCGTCAGCTCGCCGGCGGCACCGACCCGGTGGAGAAGGCCGCTACCGGCTCAATTCGCGGTGACCTGGCACTTGTCACCCAGGAAAACATCGTTCACGGGTCGGATTCGCCGGAGTCGGCTGCCCGCGAGATCGGCCTCTGGTTCCCGGGCAAATAGCCAAGACGTCCAGCCTGGTCCATCGAGGACCGGTGGTATGGGATACTGGCTGCGGGTAGACGGCTGTACACCAGGGCCGGACGCCCGAATGACGACTTAGACGAGCGCGACCACCGCTCACCTGTGGTGTGGCGCCGACCGTCCCAGCCATCATTCAGCCAGGCACCGAGTGGGTTCTGAAAGCGGACCGCTCGGAGCGAGACCATAACAAGCCCGGGTCGAACCCGTCCGGGCCAACAGCGGAAGCCCTCGCGTGGCCGCGTCGACAGGACGCGCCCGGGGGCTTGAGGAGAATTCGTGGCCGACGATGCAACCACTCAAGACGTATCCGAAGAGACTCAGGAGCCGCAGGCCCAGCCCGACGGGCTGACGGTGGTCGCCGAGGATTCGGGCGCGCCTGCCGAGGTCGTCGAGGACCAACCGGCCGAGGAGGCCCAGGACCAAGCGGCCGAGGACGTCGCCGCCGCCGAACCCGAGTCCAGGACGATTCTGGAGACCACGGTGGAGCGCGCCGAGTACATGCCGCTCTTCGTCGCGCCGCAGCCTGTGAAATTCGAGGCGGCCGTTGATGCGGACGCGGATACCGACGACGACTATGACGACTCCGACGATTCCGATGACGATTCCGATTCCGATTCCGATTCCGACGACGATCAGGCCGAACGGCCGAATCGCCGCCGGCGCCGCGGGCGCCGCGGGCGTGGTCGAGGCCGCGGCGAGCAGAATGGCGACGGCGAGGACTCAGAGGACGGACAGTCCGACGGCCAGGCCGACGACTCCGCAGATGACTCCGACGAGGACGGCAGTGACGACGAATCCGGCGGAGGCGATGCAGGCAACCGCCGTCGCCGTCGCCGTCGCCGTCGCAAGTCCGGACCCGGCGCCGGAGATGAAAACGGCACGTCGCCCGACGATCCACCGAACACGGTCGTCCACGAACGCAGCGGCCGCGCGGAGAAGTCCAAGGACAAAGACAAAGACAGCGGCGAGATCCAGGGCATTGCGGGATCGACCCGGCTGGAGGCCAAGCGTCAGCGTCGCCGGGACGGCCGGGACGCGGGGCGGCGTAGGCCGCCGATCCTGAGCGAGGCCGAGTTCCTGGCCCGCCGCGAGGCCGTCGAGCGGGTGATGGTGGTGCGCGACAAGGTCCGCACCGAGCCGCCGCACGAGGGCGCGAGGTACACCCAGATGGCCGTCCTGGAGGACGGCGTGGTCGTCGAACACTTCGTGACGTCGGCTGCATCGGCGTCGCTGGTCGGCAACATCTATCTGGGCATCGTTCAGAACGTGCTGCCGTCGATGGAGGCGGCGTTCGTCGACATCGGGCGTGGCCGTAACGGCGTGCTGTACGCCGGCGAAGTCAACTGGGAGGCAGCAGGTCTCGGCGGTGCCGCCCGCAAGATCGAGCAGGCCCTCAAGCCGGGTGACTATGTCGTCGTCCAGGTGAGCAAGGATCCGGTTGGACACAAGGGCGCGCGGCTGACCACACAGGTCTCGCTGGCGGGCCGTTATCTGGTGTACGTCCCGGGTGCGTCCTCCACCGGTATCAGCCGCAAACTGCCCGACACCGAACGTCAGCGGCTCAAAGAGATTCTGCGCGAAGTAGTCCCGCCGGAAGCCGGTGTGATCATCCGGACGGCGTCTGAAGGGGTCAAGGAAGACGACATCCGCACCGACGTCAGCCGGTTGCAGGAACGATGGTCGGAGATCGAGGCGAAGGCGATCGAGACCAAGAAGAAGGCGGCCGGTGCCGCGATCGCGCTGTACGAAGAGCCGGACGTGCTCGTCAAGGTCATCCGCGACCTCTTCAACGAAGACTTCTCCAATCTGATCGTGTCCGGCGACGAGGCCTGGACCACCATCAATGACTACGTCAACTCCGTTGCGCCGGACCTTGTCCCGCGGCTGACGAAGTATGAGCCCGCCGGCGGCGACGGCCCCGACGTGTTCGCCGTACACCGCATCGACGAACAGCTGGCGAAGGCAATGGACCGGAAGGTGTGGCTGCCATCGGGCGGCACGTTGGTCATCGACCGCACCGAGGCGATGACCGTTGTCGACGTGAATACGGGCAAGTTCACCGGCTCGGGCGGCAACCTGGAACAGACCGTCACGCGCAACAACCTCGAGGCCGCCGAAGAGATCGTGCGCCAGCTGCGGTTGCGCGACATCGGTGGAATCATCGTCATCGACTTCATCGACATGGTTCTCGAGTCCAACCGCGACCTGGTTTTGCGCAGGCTGACAGAGGCGCTCGCCCGCGACCGCACTCGCCACCAGGTGTCCGAGGTGACATCGCTGGGTCTGGTGCAGCTGACGCGAAAGCGACTGGGCACCGGGCTGATCGAGGCGTTCTCCACGCCGTGCTCGCATTGCGGCGGCCGGGGCATCCTGTTGCACGCCGATCCCGTCGACTCGGCGTCCACCGCAGGCCGCAAGTCCGAATCCGGGCGCCGCGGCAAGCGCGGCAAGAAGGGGGCCCGGGCCGAGGACGTCCCGGTCGCGAAGGTGCCGCCGCATCAGGGCGAGCATCCGATGTTCAAGGCGATGGCGGCCGCCAACGGGCGCCACGATGACGAGGACGCGCCCGACGAGGACTTCAAGGATGAGGACGACAAGGCCGCCGAGGAAGTGGCTGAGGTCGACGCCGACACCATAAAGAAGGCTGTCGTCGACTCCGCTGATGAAGATCTCGAAGACGACGACGACGAAGACGACGACTCCGACGAAGACGACGACTCC
>Ga0164308_10000749_pt1 | contig 17635 bp, 20 predicted proteins | sample Whisoiple_246_MG_FD_109983 | JGI IMG/M metagenome (GOLD analysis project Ga0164308, IMG submission 109983) | Soil microbial communities amended with fresh organic matter from upstate New York, USA - Whitman soil sample_246_MG | ecosystem: Environmental > Terrestrial > Soil > Unclassified >...
GCCTTGGCCGGCTTCTCGGACCTGGCGGATTTGTCCGCCCGAGCTGCCTTGTCGGCCTTCTCCGCCCGCTCGGCCTTCTCTGCTTTTTCGGCCCTGTCAGCCTTTTCGGCCCTGTCTGCCTTTTCGGCCCTGTCTGCCTTTTCGGCCCTGTCTGCCTTCTCGGTTTTGGCAGCCTTCTCGACCCGTTCGGACTTCTCCGGCTTCACCGTCTTGTCCAGCCTCACGGTCTTGTCCGACTTGCCGTCGCGCCGACCGGAAACGTCGTCCTCGCCATCCACGCCGAGTTCGGCCGGGCTCATCCGCCGGACCAGCAGTGTCTGCACCCTTGGCCGGCCGCGGCGGTCGACTCCCGGTTCGCCGAGCAGGTGCAACGCGTTCACCGATGCTTCCGAACCGGGGAGCGGAACCCGGCCGAGCAACTGGGCCAGCAGGCCGCCGACGGTGTCGACGTCGTCGGTGGGCAACTCGACGTCGAACAACTCCCCCAGATCCTCGACCGGCAGCCTGGACGAGACCCGGTACGAGCCGTCGGGCAACGGTTCGATCGGCGCCGGGGTCTCCGCGTCGTACTCGTCGGTGATCTCGCCGACGATCTCCTCCAACAGGTCCTCGATCGTCACGATTCCGGCCGTGCCGCCGTACTCGTCGACCACGACGGCGAAGTGAGTGCGATCGCGCTGCATCTCGCGCAACAGCGCATCGACGTTCTTGGACTCCGGGACGAAGACCGGAGTGCGCATCACTTCGCCGAGCATCGGCCCGCGCTCGCCGGGATCCAGCGCCAACGCCCTGGCGATCATGTCCTTGATGTAGGCGACCCCGAGCACGTCGTCGACGTCCTCGCCGACCACCGGGATCCGGGAGAACCCCGATCGGGTGGCCAGATGCAGCGCCTGCCGGAGGGTCTTGTCCTCCTCGATCCACACCACCTCGGTGCGCGGCACCATCACCTCACGAACAATGGTGTCACCGAGATCGAAGACGCTCTGCAGCATCTCGCGCTCGGTCTCCTCGACAACGCCGCGACTGCCGGCGATGTCGACCAGCTCGCGCAGTTCGATGTCGGAGGAGAACGGCCCCTCCCGGAAACCTCGCCCGGGGGTGATCGCGTTGCCGATCAGGATCAGCACCGAGGCGACCGGCGCGAGAACCTTTGCCAGCGCCCTGGTCGGCCCGGCCAGCGGCAGCCCGATGGCGTAGGGGTGTTGCCGGCCCAGGGTTCTCGGCAGCACTCCGATGGCGACGTAGGTCACCAGCACCATGACGGCGACCAGCAGCACTCCGACCCAGAACTGGAAGCCCCAGGTGCTCAGCGCGACCTTGGCCACCATCACGGTCGCGGTGATCTCCGCACCGGTCCGGAGCAACAGCAGCAAATTGGTGTACCTGGGCCGGTCCTCGGTGATGATGTGCAGCGCATGCGCACCGCGTCGACCCTCCCGCGCCATCTCCTCGAGCCGGGCGGGCGAGACCATCGTGATGGCCGCATCGGCGGCCGCGAGCAGGCCCGCGATCGGGACCAGCGCTGCGGCGACGACGAGCAACAGCACATCCATGCTGTCCACGGTCGGATCAGCCCCGTCCGCTCGAATCGACGCCGGGTGCGGGTTGCCCGGCATCGCCGAGTCCCACCGTGTCGAGGACGGCGGCGTCGACCTCGGCCAGCCGCGCGCGTCGCGCCAAGGCGGACCGATGATCACGCCAGGTGTCCAACAGTTCGTTCTGCAGCCGGAACATCTCCCGCTCCTCCGCCGGCTCTGCGTGGTCGTACCCGAGCAGGTGCAGACAGCCGTGGACGGTCAGCAGATGGAGTTCGTCATCCAGGCTGTGCCCGGCCTGGGTTGCCTGATCCGAGGCCACCGCTGGACACAGCACGACGTCACCGAGCAGCGCCGGCCCTGGACCGGCTTCATCGGGACGGCGCGCGGTGTCCAGCTCGTCCATCGGGAAGCTCATCACGTCAGTGGGACCTGGCTCGTCCATCCATTTGACGTGCAACTCCGTCATCGCTTCGACATCGACCAGCAGGATCGACAACTCGGCGAGCGGGTTGATCCGCATCCGGTCGAGCACCCAGCGGGCGACCGACACGAGCCCGATCTCGTCGATGCCGATCCCGGATTCGTTGGCCACCTCGATGGTCATCGACCGGACTCCCGGTGCCGACGTTGCGTCGGGTTCACCAGGCGGCGTTGCTGACCGTCGGGGGCCGGACGTCCGGCCGGGGAGTTCTCCGCGTCCCACCGCTCGTAGGCGTCCACGATGTGCCCGACGAGCCGATGCCGGACCACGTCGGAGGAGGTCAGCAGCGAGAAGTTGACGTCGTCGACGTCGTCCAGGATCTCCCGGACCACCTGGAGACCGGAGCGCTGACCACCAGGCAGGTCGACCTGGGTGACGTCGCCGGTGACCACGATCTTGGAGCCGAACCCGAGCCTGGTCAGGAACATCTTCATCTGCTCGGGCGTGGTGTTCTGCGCCTCATCCAGGATGATAAATGCATCGTTAAGGGTCCTACCACGCATGTAAGCCAGGGGGGCCACCTCGATGGTGCCGGCGGCCATCAGCCGTGGGATCGACTCCGGGTCGAGCATGTCGTGCAGGGCGTCGTAGAGCGGCCGCAGATACGGATCGATCTTGTCCGACAGCGTGCCGGGCAGGAAGCCCAGGCGCTCGCCGGCCTCCACCGCCGGCCGGGTCAGGATGATCCTGGTGACCTGCTTGGCCTGCAGCGATTGCACGGCCTTGGCCATCGCGAGGTAGGTCTTTCCGGTACCGGCCGGCCCGATGCCGAAGACGATCGTGTGCTGATCGATGGCGTCCACGTACCGCTTCTGGTTCAGCGTCTTGGGACGGATGGTCCGGCCGCGGCGGGAGATGATGTTCAACCCGAGCACCTGGGACGGCGAGTCGGCCACGCCTGGGGTGGGGTCGGCCAGCATTCCGATCGTCCGGCGAACCGCGTCCGGGGTGATCACCGAACCCGACTCCTGCAACGCCAACAGCTCGCGCAGGGTGCGCTCGGCGAACGCAACGTCCTCGGCGCTGCCGCGGAGGGTGACCCGGTTGCCGCGGACGTGGATGTCGGCGGCCAGGTTCTCCTCGAGCAGCCGCAGCAGCGAGTCCCGCGAGCCGAGCAGGCCCATCATCTGTCGTTCGTCGGCCACCACCAACGTCGATTCGCCCACCGAACGCTCGGTTCCGCGCGCGGACAGCTGCGCGGCACTGGGAACCTGATTGGCGGCACCGGTGGCTGGGAGGGGGTCGACGGTGGAGTCGTCACCGTGGGGGAGGTCGGTCCGCGAGGCGGTCGACGGGGAATCCGGCACCTGGTGCACTGCCTGCTTTCGATGGTCTGGAGCGGAGTGGTTCTGTGGGGTACCCATCGATTCTACCGTCGGGCGCCGTCGGCGGTGCCACTTGATTGATCATCTTCGGGGGCCGGCCCGGCCCGCGGCAGGCGTCAGCCCGGAGGCCAGGTCAGCGACCGGCCGCCGAGCAGATGCAGGTGCGCGTGGAACACGGTCTGACCCGCGCCGGCACCGGTATTGAACAGCAACCGGTACCCGGACCGGTCGACGCCGTCGGCCTCGGCGAGCGAGCGCGCGGTGACCACCAAAGCCGCCAAACCGTGCGGGTCGTCGCCCGCCAGTTCGGCAGCGTTCTCGTAGTGGGTGGTCGGGATCAGCAGGATGTGCGTCGGTGCCTGCGGATTGAGGTCGCGGAAGGCGACGACGTGATCGTCACGATGCACCTCGTCGGCCGGGATCGATCCGGCGACGATCTTGCAGAACAGGCAGTCGTCTCGGGTGTACGGCATCGGATCAACCTATCCACCGCCACCGGCCCTCGCCGACCGGCCCGCCGACAATCTGGACAGCGATATCAGGGTCGAATCAGGGTTCTCCCGGATAGATAGCTTTACTATCGGATAGTGCTACTATCCACTGGTGCGGATGAAAGAACTCAGCGAGTCCAGCGGTGTTCCGGTCGCGACCATCAAGTACTACCTCCGGGAACGGCTGTTGCCGGCAGGCGAACGGACCCACCCCAACCAGTCCGATTACGGGGACGCGCACCTGCGTCGGTTGCGACTCATCCGCGCCCTGATCGACGTCGGCGGTCTCAGCGTCGCATCCGCCCGGGCGGTCACCAGCCTGCTGGACCTGCAGACGTCGAGCATCCACGAGATCCTCGGCCTGGCGCAGCACGCGATGTCCCCCCTCCTGCCCCAGCCCACCGATGCCGAGTTCGACCGGGCCGGGCAACTCCTCCGGGACCTGGTGGATCGGCTCGGCTGGCGGGTATCCCCGGGCAATGCCGGCTGGGCCGGTGCGACCGCCGTGCTCAGTACCTTCGCCGCCCTCGAGCAACCGGGACTGATCGACGTCCTCGAGCCCTACGCCCGAGCCGCCGAGAGCGCGGCACGGGCCGACCTGGACGCCGTCGCAGCAGCCGGTGACCGGGACTCGATGGTCGAGACCGCCGTGATCGGCATGGTCGTCGGCGAGGCGTTGACGTTGCATCTGCGCCGGATGGCCCAGGAAAGCGTTTCCGCCCAACGCATCTTCCCCACTCCCGCGGCAACCCAGCAGACAGAGGACACACCGTGATCTCCGACATCGAACCTGTCGCCACCCGCTCCCTACCGTCGGGCGTTCGCGCGCACCGACCGCTGTTCCTGCTGGCGGCCCTCATGGCGGCAGTCGCTGCGGTCGCGTTCGTCGGCCTGCTGGTCGACGACCGGACCATCACCGGCATCCCGTTGTGGGCCAAGCCGTTCAAGTTCGCCACGTCCATCGCGATCTACGCGTTGACCTTCGGTTGGCTCATCGGACAACTGCGTCGCGGCCGTCGGGTGGCCTGGTGGGCCGGCACGGTCGCCGCTGTGTTCCTCGCGGTCGAGATGGTGGTGATCGTCGGGCAGGCGTTGCGGGTGACTACCAGCCATTTCAACAACAGCACACCGATGGACACGGCGTTGTACGACCTGATGGCCGGGTCGATCGCGGCCGTCTGGGTGGCCACCCTGGTGATCAGCCTGCTGCTGTTCGCCAATCCGGGTCCGGACCGGGCGCGCAACATCGCGGTCCGGGCCGGGGCGATGATCTCGGTGGTCGGGATGGCGCTCGGCTTCCTGATGACCATTCCCTCCGCAGCCCAGATCGAGGCCGGCGGCGGCGTTGTCGGCGCCCACACGGTCGGCCTCGACGACGGCGGTCCCGGCCTGCCGCTCCTCGGATGGAGCACCGCCGGCGGCGACCTGCGGATACCGCATTTCGTGGGAATGCATGCGCTGCAACTGTTGCCGCTGCTGCTGATCATCCTGGAGCTGCTCTCCAGGCGTATCGGGGTGCTGGCGGACGCAGCAGTGCGGGCCAGGTTGACGGTGATCGCCGTCGCTGGATATGCGGCCTTCGTCGCCCTGGTGACCTGGCAGGCCCTGCGTGGGCAGTCCATCGTGCACCCGGACGCGCTGACCCTGCTGGTCTTTGCCGCCATCGCGCTGGCCGTCGGGATTCCGTCAGCGGTGGTGCTGGCGCGAAAGGCCCGTGAGCTGCACGGGATCGGCCAAGTGACCCGATGACCCAGTTCCTGTTCAGCCTGACTTTCCTGCTGGCGGCACCGTTCTGGGTGCTGATGATCCTGCTGCCGAGGTGGCGGTGGACCCACCGGATCACCGCGTCGCCGCTGATCGCGGTTCCGCCGTTGCTGATCTACCTGATGGTGATGGTCCCGATCTTTCCGCAGTTCTGGGCGGCGGTCAGCGCACCGGATCTGGACGCGTTGCGCGAGGTGCTGTCCACCGCGCACGGCGCCGCGGCAGTCTGGGCGCAATTGATCGCGTTCGATCTGTTCATCGGCCGCTGGATCTACCGGGACAGCCGCGACCGCGGGATCAGCCCTTGGCTGATCAGCCCGATCCTGCTGTTGACGATTTTCCTGTCGCCGATCGGCCTGCTGGGCTATCTCGCGATCCGGGCGGTGGCGAGTGTGCTGGCCGGCGAACCCCGCTCAGCGTGGCTCGATGCGGACAGCGTCCGTCCCGCCGCCGGAGCCGGTCAGCCACTGCCGCACTGAATCCCACCGGCCGTACCCGTCGCCAACCGCAAGGTGCCCCTGACCGGTCAGCGGATGCACGGTGGCGCCGAGGCTTTCGGCCCAGTCGGCAGCACCGCCCGGCCAGTACGGATCGTCGTCGGAGGCCACCACGTGGACGTCGGTGGTGGCGACCGCGGTGGTCAGTGCCTCGTCGTCCAGTCCCGGATCGAATCCAGCGATCGCCGGGTTGGCGGCCAGCACCGCCCTGGCGACCGGTGCCACCAGCAGTACCCGGTCGGCCTCCCGGAGCCCACCTCGCGCGATGAGGTCCAACACCACCCAGACCGCCAGCGAGTGCGCCACCACCGTCCGCTGCCGTCCGGCCAGCGCAACGAACTCGGCCGCGATCCGGTCCGACCAGGCGGCCCGATCGGGGTCGTCGGGGTCCGGGAGGGCCGGGTAGCTCACGTCGACGCCGTCCGCGGTCAGGTCGTCGGCCAGCTGGTGCTGCCAGTGTCCGGCGGGGCGGTGGTTCTGCCAGCCGTGCAGCAACAGCACGGAATGCGCAGGTGCGGCAGGAGTTCTCGATCCATCCGGCATTCTCAGACCATCCGGAGCACCTGGTCGCGACAGGCGGCCCAGGCGGGATGCCTGACGTCGATCAGTTCGTAGTGGCCGATCCGCGGCAGCACGATCAACTTCGCCGGATCGCCGACCCTGGTGGCAGCCTCGACGTACCGCTCCGATTGACTCAATGGCACGGTGTCGTCGGCGTCGCCGTGGACACACACCACCCGGGCGCCGTCGCCGACCTGGGCCAGCGGCGAGGCGTGGTGATATCGCTGGGGCAGCGACCTGGCCTCGCCCTCCATCAACGCGGTCACCGCACCACTCCCCAGCCGTTCGTCGGCGGCGGACACCAAGTCGAGCAACCCGGCCTGGGTGACCGCGCCGACGATCGGGACGGAGCTCTCGCCGGGGCCGACCGACCCTGCGGTGCCGGCCCGCAGTGACCCGCGATGTGCGAGCCAGGCGGCGAGGTGACCGCCGGCGGAATGACCGACGGCCGCGACCCGATCCAGCAGCAACCGGCCCTCGGCCAGCTGCTGGCCCGGCCCGGCCAACGAGTCGACGGCGCGGGCGGCGTCGGCCAGGGTGGTCGGCCACCCGCCACCCTCCCCGACCCTGCGGTACTCGATGACGGCTGCCGCCACCCCGAACCTGGTCAGATCCAATCCCAGCGGTTCGGCGAGCTCCCGGCCGTAGGTCGCCCGCCAGTAGCCACCGTGGATCACCACTGCCACCGGCAGGTGCGAGCCGGTCGGCAGGTAGAGCCGGACGGTCTGGCTGGCGTGCGGCCCGTAGGCGTATTCGAGTGTCTCGACCCTCATGTCCACCGACCGGTCAGCACGCCCAGCGCGCCGAGGACGACCGCGCCGGCGGTGGAGGTGCGGAGCACCTGGGGTCCGAGGCGTACCGGGACAGCACCGGCTGCAGCGAACACGGTCAGCTCCTCCTCGGTCAGGCCACCCTCCGGACCGACAATGACTACCACGTCACCGGCGGACGGCAGATCGACGCCCTGCAGCGGCGAGGTCGCCGATTCGTGCAACACGATGGCGGCGTCGGCGCTGCGGATCAGATCGGCCACCGCCGACGTTGACGCCAGTTCACCGACGGCCGGGACGAAGGTACGCCTGGACTGTTTCGCCGCAGCAGCAGCGGCCGCCCGCCACTTGGCCGCGCCGTGCGCCGCCCGATCCGGCGTCCAACGGGCGATGCAGCGCGCGGCCGCCCACGGGACAAGGGCGTCCACGCCTGCCTCGGTGGCAAGTTCGACCGCGAGCTCGCCCCGCTCCCCCTTGGGCACGGCCTGCACCAACGTGACCCTGACCGCCGGTGGTTCCTCACGGACCGACGGATCGACCTGCAGGGTCAGTTCACCCCGGCCGGGCGCGGTGACGGTGGCATTCGCCGCACCCCCGCGACCATCGGTCAGCACCAGCACCTCGCCGACCCGCAGTCGACGGACGGTTGCCGCGTGCCTGCCCTCGGCGCCGCCGAGCACGAACGGGCCGGCGCCGGGCAGCGCGTCGAGGAGGAAGAACGGTGCGCCCGGATTGGCGCGGTGCCCCTGCGGAGCCCGGCTCACTTCCCGACGAACGAGTCGCGGATGCGAGAGAAGAAACCGCCGTTGTGCGCACGTGCCGCGAGTTCGGGCTGCTCCTCGCCGCGCAGCGTCGCCAGTTCCCGCAGCAGCTCGGCCTGGCGTCCGTCGACCTTGGTCGGCGTGACCACCTCGATGTGCACGTGCAGGTTGCCGATGCCGGTCCCCCGCAGTCGCGGCATTCCCTGGCCGCGCATGGTGATCACGGTCGCCGACTGGGTGCCGGGCTGGATGTCCAGATCCTCGACGCCGTGCAGGGTCTGCAGACCCATCGAGGTGCCGAGGGCGGCGGCCGACATCGGGACGTGCACGGTGCAGTGCAGGTCGATGCCGTCCCTGGTGAAGCGATCGTGCTGCAGTTCCTGGACCTCGACGTACAGGTCGCCGGGCGCGCCGCCGCCGGGGCCGACCTCGCCCTGACCGGCCAGCCGGACACGGATGCCGTCACCGACACCGGCCGGGATGTTGGCCCGCACGGTCCGCCTGGCCCGGATCCGGCCCTCTCCGTTGCACTGCCGGCACGGGTCCGGGATGACCTCGCCGAAGCCGCGGCAGACCGGGCAGGGGCGGGAGGTCACCACCTGGCCGAGCAGCGACCGCTGGATCTGCTGCACCTCGCCCGAGCCCTTGCACATGTCGCAGGTGGCCGGGCCGGTGCCCTCGGCGCAGCCGTTGCCGTGGCAGACCGAGCACAGGGTGGCCGTGTCGACCGCCAGGTCCTTGGCGACACCGGTCGCACATTCCTCGAGGGTGAGCTCGATCGGGATCAGCGCGTCGTCGCCCTGCCGCACCCGGGACCGGGGACCGCGGGACCGCGTGCCGGCGCCGCCGCCGAAGAAGGCGTCCATGATGTCGCCCAGGCCCATGCCGCCGAAGGGGTCACCCATGCCGCCGGCGCCTCCGCCGGCACCGCCGCCACCGAGTGGGTCACCACCCAGGTCGACCACCTGCCGCTTGGCGGGGTCGGAGAGCACCTCATAGGCCGCGGTGACCTCTTTGAACTTCTGCTGGGCAGCCGGATCAGGGTTGACGTCGGGATGCAGCTCCCGCGCCAATTTGCGGTACGCCCGCTTGATCTCGTCCGCCGACGCGCCCTTGGCCACGCCGAGCAGTCCGTAATAGTCCCGTGCCACCCTCTGCACCAGTTGCCTTCCCTGCGGGCCAGGCCCGCACCCTGCTCAGGCATCCGCAGCGCGGATGCTGTCACTGCCGACTCACTGCTCACGCACCGGCGCGAACCTGCACGCGATGAAAAACCGTCACGCACTGAAGATTGTCACCGACCGGAGACGATCTCTCCGACATAGCGGGCGACCGCGCGGACCGCGGCCATCGTGCCCGGATAGTCCATCCGGGTCGGCCCGACCACAGCGAGACCGCCCATCAACGTGCTGCCACTGCCGTAACCGGCCGAGACCAGCGCGGATGTCGACAGGTTGACATCGACGTTCTCCCGACCGATCGACACCATCACGGCATCCGGGCTCTCCAGGGCGGCCAGCAACTTGAGCAACGTCACCTGCTCGTCAAGTGCTTCCAGCACCCCGTGCAGGCTGGCGGGCTGGTCGGCCCATGCACCGGTGGCATGCGAGGTGCCGGATAGCACCAGCCGCTCCTCCGGGTGCTCGACGAGAGCGTCGAGCAGCACACTGACCGACGGCACCAGCACATGCCGGACGTTCGGATCGGCCAGCGCAGCGAGGTTGGAGACGGCCGTCGCCGCGTCTGCGAGACGTCGTCCGGACACCTGGGACGCGAGCAGCGAACGCAGCGTCGTCAGGGCATCGTCGGTGATGTCGGAGTCGAGTTCGACCAGGCGTTGTTCTACCCGGCCGGTGTCGGTGATGACGACCAGCAACAACCGGCGTTGGTCCAGTGCGACCGCCTCGACGTGCCGGACCAGCGATCGGGCGAGGGTCGGGTACTGCACCACCGCGACCTGACGGGTCAGCTGGGCGAGCAGCCTGACGGACCTGCGCAGCACGTCGTCGAGGTCGACCGCCTCGGACAGGAACGCCTGAATCGCCTTGCGCTCACCGGCGGACAGCGGCTTGACCTGCGACAACCGGTCGACGAACATCCGGTAGCCCTTGTCGGTGGGGATCCGGCCGGCCGACGTGTGCGGCTGCGCGATGTATCCCTCATCCTCCAAGACGGCCATGTCGTTGCGGATGGTCGCCGGCGAGACGCCGAGCTGATGACGATCGACCAGTGATTTGGAACCGACCGGCTCACGGGTGGCCACATAGTCGGAGACGATCGCGCGGAGGACTTCGAAACGTCTGTCGTCCGCCGACATGATCACCTCCCGGGTATGCGGGCACTGGCACTCCAGGCACCCGCCTGCCAAGTGTAATGGCCGAGCGGCCTCTGTCGGTGGCGTGCGGAGCGACCCGACGCGAACCCACCAGGCGATGACGTCGACCCGTCGGCCGATACGCTGGCGTGGCGGAAACCGAACGGGAAGGCCGCCGATGATCTTCAAGGACGTGCGCGAGGGGCGGCCCTATCCCGAGCACGGCCTGTCGATGCGGGACTGGGCCCGGATCCCGCCGCGGCAGATCCGGATGGACGAACTGATCACCACCAAGCGCGAACTCCGGCTGGACGCGCTGTTGGACGAGGACTCCACCTTTTATGGCGACCTGTTCGGGCACGCGGTGCTCTGGGAGGGCCAGATCTACCTGGAGGACGGCCTGCACCGGGCGCTGCGGGCTGCCCTGCAGCAGCGGACGGTCATCCACGTCCGGATCCTGAACCTGGACGCGTTGCGCGCGGGTGCGGGCGAGGTCGACCTCGAGGCCGACCCGGTCCCCGGCCAAAAGCCGCCGACCTCGACACCGTCACGGCGGTCGGCGTCCCGCGGCTGACCACAGGCGCTACGAACCGACCAGAGTCGATCAGTCCGCCAGCCGGAGCGCCAGGCCGTCGGCCAGCAGCCGGCCCTGCAGGGTCAGCACGGCCCGTCCCTGGCTCAGCCGGTCGGCCACCAGCAATCCGTCGTCCGCTGCTGCCGCCGCCTCGCCTCGACCGGTCGGGTCGAGCAGGTCGGTGTCCAGTCCGTCGACCACCCGCAGGCGGAGCAGGATGTCCTCCAGCCGCCGCGCCTCAGGGTCGAGCACCTCGCGGGCATGACCTGGGCTGGCGCCGCCTTCCAGCGCGGCCGCATACGCCGCCGGGTGCTTGACGTTCCACCACCGGACGCCGCCGACATGCGAGTGCGCCCCCGGTCCGATCCCCCACCAGTCGTCGCCCGACCAGTACGCCAGGTTGTGCCGGCAGCGGGCCGACTGGTCCGTCGCCCAGTTCGAGACCTCGTACCAGGAGAACCCGGCCGCCGTCAGGATCCGGTCCGCCTGCAGGTACCGATCGGCGAGCACGTCGTCGTCGGTCATCGGCAACGCTCCGGTGCGTACCTGGCGGGCCAGCCGGGTGCCCGGTTCGACGATCAGCGAGTAGGCCGACACATGGTCGACGCCGCTGCCGATCGCGGCGTCGAGCGACCGGCCGAACTCCGCGTCGCTCTCCCCCGGCGTTCCATAGATCAGGTCGAGGTTGACGTGCTCGAAGCCGGCGTCCCTGGCCCACCCGACGACGTCGAGGGCGCGGCCGGCGGTGTGCGTGCGGTCCAGGATCTGCAGCACCCGCTGCGAGGTGGACTGCATTCCCAGCGACAGCCTGGTGTAGCCGGCGGCCCGCAACCCGGCCAGCAGCTCGGGGTCCGTCGACTCCGGGTTGGCCTCGGTCGTCACCTCGGCGTCGGGCGCCAGGCCGAACCGCTCCCGCACGGCGTCGAGCAACCGGGTCAAGCGGGAGGCACCGACGAGCGAGGGTGTGCCGCCGCCGACGAACACCGTCGAGACTGCCCGCCGATCGCCGCCCTCATGAAGAACCTTTGCTGCCAGGTCGATCTCGGCGAGCGCGGCGGCCAACCAGGAATCGGGGGACGCAGCCGAGCCCAGTTCGCCCGCCGTGTAGGTGTTGAAGTCGCAGTAGCCGCAGCGTGTCGCGCAGAACGGCACGTGCAGGTAGAACGAGAGGCTGCGCTCGGCCATTCCGGCGTACGCCTGATCCGGCAGCGACCCGTCGGCGGGTACCGGGTCGCCCTGCGGCAAGGTGGATGGCACCCGTTCAGTCTGACTCAGTCCGGAGGACACGATGGCCGATCTGTCAGTGACGGAGCCCGCCCGAGGTGGGCCGGAGCCCGAACTGGTCCGTTTCGAGGTCGCCGACGGGGTCGCCACGATCACCCTGAACTCGCCGGCCAATCGGAACGCGTTGTCCGCCGCCGTCCGGGCCGCGCTGACCACGGCGCTGACGGTGGCGGCAGCGGATCCGGCGGCCCGGGTGGTGGTGCTGGGCCACGACGGGCCGGTGTTCTGCTCCGGCATGGACCTGAAGGAGGAAGCAGTCGCTGCGCCCGGTCGCGAGGGGGTCCGTGAGCTGCCGGCGATCCTGCAGTTGATCTCCGGCTGCCCGAAGCCGGTGGTCGCCGCCGTCCGGGGGCCGGCCCGCGCGGGCGGCATCGGGCTGCTGGCCGCCTCCGACATCGTGGTCGCTGCGCCCGCGGCGACCTTCGCCTTCTCCGAGGTCAGGGTGGGCGTGATCCCCGCGGTGCTGAGCGTTCCGGTGCTGCACCGGGTGGCGCCCGCCGCGGCCCGGGAACTCTTCCTCACCGGCGAGGTGTTCGGTGCCGAGCGGGCGCTGCAGATCGGACTGGTGAATGCGGTCGATGACGACGTCGACGGCGCTGTCGCCCGCTTCGTCCGGGCGCTGCAGTCGGGTGGGCCGCACGCATTGGCCGGGACGAAGGCGCTGCTGCGTCGTGGCGTCGACGACTCGGACGGCCGCTACGCGGAACTGCTGAAGCTCTCCGCCGCCCAATTCGCCACCGACGAGGCCAAAGAAGGCGCCCGGGCATTCGCCGAGAAACGACCCGCCAGGTGGGTGTCGCTCAGCGGGTGACCGCGACGACGACCGCCACGATCATCATCGCGACCAGGGCGATGGTCATCCAGCGCCGGGTGAGCACCGGCAGCGGCCGACGGCTCACCGACCGACCTCCGCCGGAGCGGTGGCCAGGTTGTCGGCGGCGGGGCTGCGGGGGCCCGCCGCCGGTTGGTCACGCCGGCTGTGCCAGGCCAGCACCGCCTCGACCACCCGATCGATCAGTCCGGCCAGCAGATAGCAGAGCGGGCCGAGAACGGCCAGCAGCAGCACCACCTGAGTCCAGTACCCCTGGCCGACGATCCACGACTCGATCGCGTCGATGACGTCGAGGACGGTCTGCCAGATCACCTGCCCAGGCTAGCCGCCGCCATCGGTGGCCGACCACGCTCGGACCCGGTGTCCGCGCCGGTGGCGATGGTGCCGTCGATTTACGGTTGTGCCATGGGCACCCCGATCCGGCGGCTGATCCCGCTGGTCGGCGTATTGACGGCCACCGCCCTCTCGGTGACCGCCAACAGCGTGGTGGCCATCGCCGTGCCGTGGTTGGTGCTGGAGCGCACGGGCAGCGCGGCGCTGGCCGGCCTGGCAGGCGCGGCGGCGATCGCGCCCATCGTCTTCTCCGCGGTGTTCGGCGGGGCGTTGATCGACCGGATCGGCAAGCGGACGTGCAGCATGATTGCCGATGCCTTCAGCGCGCTGGCGGTGGCGGCGCTCCCGATCGCCGAGTCGACGATCGGGTTGGGGATCCCGTTGCTGCTCGTGCTGGTGGCGTTGGGTGCGGTGTTCGACAGTCCCGGGGCCGCGGCCCGGGAATCGCTGCGGCCCGATGTCGCCCGGCACGCCGGGAAACCGCTGGCGAAGATCAACGCCTGGGGCGAGGCCGCCGAGGGCATCGGCTATCTGGCCGGACCGGCCCTGGCCGGCCTGCTGTTGTTGCTGGTCGGCGGCTTCGGGACGCTGTGGACGTCGGTGGTGCTCTTCGGGCTCGCGCTGGTGGTCACCGCGGTGACGATTCCGGCCCACCTCTCGCCGGCCCCGCACCCCGAGCCGTACCTGCGCTCGGTGAAGGAGGGCCTGGTCTACGTCCTGCGGGACCGGACGTTGCGCGCCGTCACCCTGGTCGCGGCCGTGATCTGGGTGTTCATCCTGCCGTTCGAAACCGTGGTGCTGAACGCCCATCTCCAGGAGACGGGTCAGGTCGCGGCGTTCGGTGCGATCCTGGCCGCCTACGCCGGCGGCGGTATCGCCGGCGCGCTCGGCTACGGCGTGATCGCCCATCACCTACCGACCCGAGCGACGCTGGTCGGTGCGCTGGCCCTTGCCGGGTGCTCGCTCGGCGCCTTCGCGCTGCTGCCGGCCACTGGCGTGATGATCGGGCTTGCGCTCGTCGCCGGGATCGTCACCGGGCCGATCAATCCGGTCTGCGCCGTGATCATCCAGTCGCGGACCCCGGAGCGGTTGCGGGGTCGGGTGATCGGCAGCTACACGGCCCTGGCGTTGGCGGCCGGGCCGCTCGGCCTGTTGGCCTTCGGACCGCTGGTCGACGCGTTCGGCCCCGCGGTCGGGTTCGCCATGATCGGCGGCGGATGCGTGCTGGCGGCCGCAGTGGCGGCGGTGTCTGGTGGGCTGCGCGGTCTCGGGCGACCCGCCCGCGGTACCGAATTGCCGCCGGATTCGGTGATCAGACAGTCGATCGAGGGTTGAACCTCGTTGCGTCGGGTCGACAGCCGGTATTCGATGGTCGGGTGCTCTTCGAGCGAGAAACCCTGCTCTCCGCGCTTCGAGCCTGCCTGACGGAGGCCGGAGCCGGTCACGGGCGACTCGTCGCGCTGAGCGGGGAGGCCGGCATCGGCAAGAGTTCGCTCGTCCGCCGGCTCATCGAGGATTCCTCCGGCGTCAGAGTGCTGATCGGGGTGTGTGACGGGGTTCTGCCGCGCGTCCGATGGGACCGCTCGATGATGTCGCCGACGCCCTCGGCCGGGCAGTTCGAGGGTTTGCAGCACGGATCCCCGGATCGTCTCGACCTGTTCCGCGGGTTCCGCTCCGTGCTCGGCGATCGACTGACACTGCTGGTCATCGAGGATGTTCATTGGGCGGACCAGGCCACCCAGGATTTCCTCCGATATCTGGGCAGGCGCCTGGAGCAACTGCCGCTGCTGGTGGTCCTCACCTATCGCAGCGATGCGGTCGGCGCGAACCATCCGTTGACCTCGGTTCAGCGCGAGTGGCCACGACGCGGCCTCCCGGTCCCCCGCGGACCCCGGCCCGTCAACGGTGATGCGCAGGGACTCACGGCCCAGGAACTCGAGGTCCCCGAACTGCTCGGAGAAGGTCTGCGCAACTCCGAGATCGCGGACCGGTTGGTGCTGTCGGAAAAGACTGTCGCGCACCACGTCTCAGCCGTTCTCCGCAAACTGGCCGTGCCGACCAGGGCCCGCGCCACCAGCCGCGCCCGCCAGTTGGGAATCCCGACGACATCCACCGACCCGGCAAGTTGGGCAGCTCGACCGATGTGATGCCCAGATCGACACCGGTTGGCTCGGTTCATCAGACCGATCCGACCAGGAGCCGAGGGCACCATGACGCCGAGCCACGGATTCATCGATCTATCGCTGTCCGGGCAGATCAGCGATCGCCGCGCCCAGTTGATCGCGGATGGCAGCCGGGAAGATCAGGCAGTCGCCGGCACTTGTCCCGGAAATCCAGGAAGGCACAGGCGCAGCTGTCGAGGTCCCGGTCGGCCCCGATCCCATCGGTCCGCTCATCGACACCGTCTGCATTGACACCGTATGGAGCGAGCCGATCTGAGCCTCAGCCGAAGATCTCGTCGAAGAAGGCCCGCATGGCCACCCACGACCGGCGATCCGCGGCCTGCTGGTAGGCGGCCCCGTGATCAGGCGTGTTGACGTCCGGCTGGGTGAAGGCGTGCATGGCGCCGCTGTAGTGCACCAGTTGCCAATCCACGTCGGGCGCCGCCCGCATCGCGTCCTCGAACTCGCGAACCTGGTCGTCGGGAACGACCGGGTCGGCAGCACCGGCCAACACCAACACCTTGCCCCGGATGTTGGCGGCGTCCTGCGGGCTCTGGGTGCTGAGCGCGCCGTGGAAGGTGACGACGCCGACCACCTCGGCGCCGCTGCGGGCGAGCTCCAGCGCCACGAAACCGCCGAAGCAGTAACCGATCACGGCAATTCTGGACGGATCGACCAACGGGTGGTCGCGGAGCTCGGTCAACCCGGCGGCAGCGCGCGCCCTGACCAGTGCCGCATCGGCGTAGAACCGCTTGGCGACGCCGGCAGCCTCCTGCATGGTCGGCCGGAGTTCGGCCCCGTAGATGTCGGCGGCCAGGGCCACATACCCGAGCCGGGCGAGCATCTGCGCCCGAACCTGCACGTAGTCGCCGACCCCCAGCCAGTCGTGGATCACCAATACCCCGGGGCGCCGCTCGGTCGACGCCTCGTCGACGGCGAGGTAGCCCTGCAGTGCGGTGCCGTCCAGCGCGTAGTCGACCGGACCGGTGGCGATCCGAGCGCCCGGCGGGATCGGGACCGTTGACAGTACGGCGGTCAGGGCGGAAGACGGTGCCGTCACGAGTGCTCCTCGGTCGATGGTCGTTACGCCGCCATCCTGCACCTCCTGCGGTCAGTGGCCCGTCGGGCGGGTCAGTACCGAGCGATGGTCGCCGGCGGGCCGGAGAGCAGGGCGCCGATCAGCACCCGGTCGATGGTGGTGAGGAAGGCCACGACCCGTGGAGCGCACCACAACACGCCCAACCCGATCGCCGCCAACACCGCCATGCTGGCCCAGCCGTCGATGAAGAAGTCCGGCCACCACTGTGCCCCGCGATGCAGAGAGCCGTCCGACGCCTCCTGTAGCGGCAGGTACTGGCGCCAGATCGGATAAGTGAGGCCACCCAACCCGTAGCCGTACAGGGTGATCGCGATCGCGAACGTCGCCGGCGCCAGCACGATCTTGATCACGAAGTAGGCCACGGCCCGCCAGCCGGCCGGATCGCGCAGGACCGCACCGAGGGCGCTGATCGGGCCGGGCCGCCGCGGACGCGCCCAGGCCGGCGCCACACCGGGCAGATCGAGCATGGCGAGCGCGAGGGAGCGTTGCACCAGCCCGCCGAGCCGGGCAACCAACAACCCAAGGGCCAGAATCGGCAGTCCGATGTAGATGATCGCCAGTCCGAGCCCGACGGACAGCAGGGTCACGATCGTCACGAAGAACGCGATCGCCGGTGCGAGATCAAGCACCGAGTAGAGCAGTTCCGCCCAGGATCGGGGCGAGAGCAGCCCCGTGCGCGGAGGTCTGGCCGGTCGGGACGGTTGCGGCAATTCCGGTGTGACGGCCCAGGCGTAATCGGTGCTCATCACTTCATGGTTCGCCGCAAGATCAGCGTCGACCACGGGTTCAGGCAGCCAACCACCGGGGGCCTAGGCCCACCACGTCAGCTGCTCCGCCTGCGTTCGA